>Ga0228699_1001146_pt1 | contig 14730 bp, 12 predicted proteins | sample McNCre217_Aug_MG_FD_178016 | JGI IMG/M metagenome (GOLD analysis project Ga0228699, IMG submission 178016) | Freshwater microbial communities from McNutts Creek, Athens, Georgia, United States - 2-17_Aug_MG | ecosystem: Environmental > Aquatic > Freshwater > Creek | place: USA: Georgia...
CTCACCGGGTGCGCTCGACGAAGCCCCCGCTGCCGGCTTGTCCGAGCCCGCCTCCGAGGCTGCCCTCGCAGCGACCGAAGCGGCCGATGCCCCTGTGGCCGATGCCCCCGTGGCCACGCCACAACCCGGCACGCAAACCGGCCCCCACATCGGCCCGCAACCCGCGCCGCCCCAAACCCGCTCGTGGCTGGCGCCCGTGCCGGCCACCACCGATTTCGACCTCGACACGGCCGTGCCCGAAGCGGATCTGCCGCCCAGCGCGCCCGCCGAGACGGCCCAAGCCGAAACCAGCGATGCCGCCCCCAGCACGCCGCTCACGCCCGGCCTGGACGACATCGAGCTCGACACCGACGTGCCGCTGACCAGCGCGCCCGCCCACCCCTACACCCCCGAGCCCAGCGCCGACACGCTCGGCCGTGCCGCGTCGCCCGCCCCAGGTGCGTCGATCCCAGCGCTGGCCGACGCCCCCGCTGCCGACGCCGCATCCCCCTCGTCCTGGCCCACCTCGGGCAGCTTCGACCTGGTGCCCAGCACCGAAGAATCGGACGCGCTGGACTCGCGCTACCTGCTGCCCTCAGAGCGCCGCGAGCGCCCTGCGGCACGCCGCCCGGCCCACGGCCAGGACTTTGCCGACGCCGAGGTGCCCGACGACTGGCTGCTCGATGCCGAAGACGATTTGGCCGCCAGCCACGCCCCCAGCCACACCGCCAGCCCCGCTGCGGCTGAGCCCGCGCTGATCACGGTGTTGTCCGAGCCCAAGCCGGCCCATCCCGACGCGGCCACGGCGCACGCCACAGACCTCGCCACGCCACGCCGAGACGACGACGCCAGTGCCGCGTCGCCAGCATCGGCGCCAGATCACACGCTGGGACTGCCACACGGCCAAGCCCCCGCCACCGCATCGGGCGCCACCGCAGCCCCCGACGACACCCCCGCCGACATCACCCCCGGCTTCGTGCAACGCGCCCAGGCCCAGGCCCGCTGGCGCCACCCGGCCATGCGCGCCATGCTGGGCGTGTTGGCACTGTTGCTGCTGGCCTTGCTCGGCGGCCAGGTCACCCACCAGTTCCGCGACCTGATCGCCGCACACCACCCGCCCATGCGCCCGCTGCTGGCCCAGTGGTGCGAGCTGGCCGGCTGCACGATCCGGCCACCGCTGCGCATCGAAGACCTGCAGGTCGAGAGCCTGAGCTTCGTGCGCGCCACATCCGAAGGGCCCGACACCTACCGCCTCACGGTGGTGCTGCGCAACAAGGCCCCCATCGCGCTGGCCTGGCCCCAGCTCGACCTGTCGCTGACCGACCTCAATGGCGCGGTGCTGATGCGTCGTGCATTCGACCCGAAAGACGCCAGCTGGCAAGACAGCCCTGAGCCACAATCCGGCCCTGGCCAGCAGCCGCCCGATGCCGCCCCCGCCGACCGCAGCACCACGTTGCAGTGGCGCATGAAGATCGCCAAGCTGCAGCCCGCCGGCTACACCGCCGACATCTTCTATCCCTGAAAGGTTTTGCCCATGTCCGTGCTGATCTGCGGTTCGCTCGCGTTCGACACCATCACCAACTTCCATGGTCGCTTCGCGCAGCAGATCCTGCCCGAGCAGGTGCACATCCTCAACGTCTCGTTCCTGACGCCCACGCTGCGCAAGGAGTTCGGCGGCTGTGCCGGCAACATCGCCTACAGCCTCAAGCAACTCGGCGGCGAGCCGCTGATCATGGCCACGCTGGGCAAGGATGGCGCGCTCTACCGCAACCACCTCGAGCAGATGGGCGTGAGCCTGAAGTACGTCCACACCGTCGAGGACGACTACACGGCCACCGCCATCATCATCACCGACGAGGACAACAACCAGATCACCGCCTTCCACCCCGGCGCCATGGGCCAGGCCCACATCCAGCGCATCGGTGGCGACGCCTCGATCAAGCTGGCCATCGTTGCCCCCGACGGCCGCGACGCCATGATCCAGCACGCCGAGCAGCTGCAGGCCGCCAAGATCCCCTTCATCTTCGATCCGGGCCAGGGCCTGCCGATGTTCGACGGCGCCGACCTGGAGCGCTTCATCTCGCAAGCCACCTGGGTGGCCGTCAACGACTACGAAGCCAAGATGCTGGCCGAACGCACCGGCCGCAGCCTGGCCGACATCTCCAAGGGGCACCTGCAAGGCCTGATCGAGACCCTGGGCGCCGACGGCTGCAACGTGTACGTGCAAGGCGTCAAGACCCATGTGCCGGGCGTCAAGGCCGCGGCCGTGGTCGACCCCACTGGCTGTGGCGATGCCTTCCGTGGCGGCCTGCTCTACGGCCTGACCCAGGGCTGGGACCTGGTCAAGTGCGTGGCCCTGGCCAACCAGATTGGTGCCATCAAGATCGCCGCCGCTGGCCCGCAGAACTACACGCTCGACCGCGCCACCCTGGGCGTGTAACGACTGGTCACGGCTTTCGCGCGTGGATCACCCACAAGAGGGCCGGCACTGCCGGCCTTTTTGCTGGGCGCTGCGGGATGATGCGCGGGCACCGATGGCTCCAGCGGTGCCCTGTCCTGCCCCGCTACGCCCGATCGCCGTGATGTCTGCCCGCCACCTGCCGGCCCCCGAGGCCCCACACCCAGCACAACGCCAAGCCCCAAGCCCCGCCACCCGGCGCGGGGCTCGGTTGACGCGGCAGCGCCCGCTTCAGCGCCGGACGTGGCAGGGGGCCGCGCTCATCGCCAGCCTCGCCTTGACCCTGCTGGCGGCCACACCCACCCAGGCGGGCTGGTTCGACAGCGACAAGCCCACCGAGCTCACCCTGGCCACCTGGAACATCGAGTGGCTGATGACGCCAGCCACCCACGCGGCCTTGCTGCCCAGCTGCTCGCGCACCCAGCCGCGCAGCGCCGACCGCGCCATGCCCTGCACCCCTGGCCGCATGCCCCCGGCCCAGCGCACGTCGGACGATTTCGACGCGCTGGCCCGCGTGGCCGAGCAGCTCGCGCGCGGCACCGACAAGAGCCCCCGCGCCGATGTCGTGGCCATGCAAGAGGTTGACGGCCCCGAGGCCGCCGCCCTGGTGTTCCGCCAAGGCTGGCAGCTCGACTGCTTCACCCGCCGTGCCCACCCGCAGAAGGTGGGCTTTGCGGTGCGCGCAGGCATTCCCTACCGCTGCAATGGCGACCTGACCGCGCTCGACATCGACGGCGGCACGCGGCCCGGCGCCGACATCACCGTGTGGCCCGGCACCCCCCGCGCCGTGCGGCTGCTGGCGGTGCACCTCAAGAGCGGCTGCTTTGCCGGCGCGCTGGACCGCAACTTCAGCCCTTGCCAGAAACTGCGGCGGCAGGTGCCCGTGATCGAAGCCTGGATCGATGCCCGTGTGCGCGAGGGCACCGCCTTTGCTGTGATGGGCGACTTCAACCGCCAACTCGAAGGCGACGCCCCGCGCGATGCCGGCCCCGACGAAGCCGCACCACTGGCGATGTTCAACGCCTGGAGCGACAACCAGCCCGCAGGCGCCGTGCTGGTGCGCGCCTCGTCGGTGCTGCCGTATGTGCCGTGCGACCAGCTCGATGGCCATCGGGGCTACATCGACGACATCCTCATCGATGCCCGCCTGGCCGAGCGCTACCCGCAGCGCCGCGCGGCCCGCCTGCCCTTTGCCCCAGCCGATGCCGGACGGCAGCTGTCTGACCACTGCCCGGTGCTGTGGTCGCTGCGTCCGTGAATGCCCCCTGAGCCGCCCCAGCGCCAGGCAAACCCCAGCAGCAATCTAACGCGATGCGGTTAACCTGAGGCCCACAAACCCATCAGGAGGCTCAGGCATGCGCCTGCACATTCACCCACTGGGCCGCGCCGTGGCGCTGGCCACGCTCGGCTTGTCTGCCCTGGCCGCCCAGGCCCAAAGCAGCTACAACTACCTGCCCCTCAAGGCCAGCTCGGCCCTGGGCAGCAGCGCCCCACGCCCTCAGTTCATCAACAGCAAGGGCGTGGTCGCAGGCGTGAGCGACATCGCCGTCAACGCGCGCTGGACCTGGTCCACCCTGTTTGGCCTGCAACTCACCGCAGACCGCTGGATCACCGTGGGCACCACCTGGAGTCGATCGGGCGCCATCACCCTGCTGGACAACGGCAAGACGGCTGATGTGCAACCGTACGCGGTGGGCGGCATCAACACCGCCGGCCTGGTGGTGGGGCGCACGGAACTCGGCCGAGCGATGAGCGTGATCGGCACCACCAAGACGGTGCTGGCCGCAGCCGATGCCAGCAGCATGGCCCTGGGCGTCAACGATCAGGGCTGGGTGGTGGGGCTCAACGGTGGGCATGCCCACATGTGGCGCAATGGCCAGGCCACCGACCTGCACCCCGCCAACAGTCCTTGGACCTACAGCGAGGCCGTGGCCGTCAACAATGCCAACCGCGTGGCCCTGACGTTGATGGGTTCGTCGCGCGATGAGTTCGACCGCCTGGTGCGGCTGCCGCAAGCTTGTGCCACCTGGCGCGACAACGGCTGGACGCTGTTGAGCAGCGCAGGTCAGCGCTGGTGTCGGTTGACCGGCCTCAACGACCGCGACACGGCCATCGGCCAGATCGGTGCCGGTGAAGCCACAGCCCAGGCGGTGGACGACACCACCTGGGTGGGCGTGAGCTGGCAGGGCCAAGGCGAGCCGCAGGCCTTGCCCTTGCCCACAGGCTGGGTGGTGGCGGCGGGCACCCGGGTGCGCCTGGTGCCGCGCGGCATCAACAACCTGGGGGTGATCGTGGGCGACATCGTCACCGCCACGCCTTCGCCCTCGGTGCCTGGTGCGTTCTACGAAACCACCGAAGGCTTCGTGCACCGCAATGGCCAGACGCTGGCCCTGAGCAAGCTGCTCAAGGGCCAGCGCAGCACCACCAAGGTGGTCAGCGCCACATCGGTCAATGACGAAGGCCGCATCGTGGTCAGCCTCGCGGGCACGGGCATCACCACCTCGTACTCGGGCGTGCTCACACCCAACCCATGAGGCCAGCCTCGCGTGCTCAGCCCTTCTTGCCTTGGGCGGCCACGGCTGCTGCAGCGGCTGCGGCGGCTTCGGCGTCGCCCAGGTAGTAGTGCTTGATCGGCTTGAGGTTGGCGTCCAGCTCGTACACCAGGGGGATGCCGTTGGGGATGTTGAGGCTGACGATGTCGCTGTCGCTGATGTCGTCGAGGTACTTGATCAGCGCGCGGATCGAGTTGCCGTGCGCGGCGATCACGATGCGCTGACCCGACTGGATGGCCGGGCCCAGCACTTCCGTCCAGTACGGCACCACGCGGGCCACGGTGTCCTTGAGGCATTCCGTCAGGGGCACCAGCTCGGGGTTGAGCTTGGCGTAGCGCTTGTCTTGGCGCTGGCCGCGCGGGTCGGTGGCTTCCAGGGCGGGCGGCGGGGTGTCGTAGCTGCGGCGCCAGATCAGCACCTGCTCGTCACCGTACTGCTTGGCCATGTCGGCCTTGTTCAGGCCTTGCAGGCCGCCGTAGTGGCGCTCGTTCAAGCGCCAGTCTTTCACCACGGGCAGCCAGCTGCAGTCCATCTCGTCGAGCGCGTAGTTCAGCGTGTGGATGGCGCGCTTGAGCACCGAGGTGTAGGCCACGTCAAACTCGTAGCCCTCGGCCTTGAGCAGCTTGCCGGCCGACATGGCTTGCGACACGCCGGTGGGGGTGAGCTCGACATCGGTCCAGCCAGTGAAACGGTTTTCCAGGTTCCAGGTCGATTCGCCGTGGCGGATCAGCACGAGCTTGTACATGTCAGCAGCCTCTAGAGGTGGTGCGGGAAAAGAAAACGACCAGCCACCCCAACCCAGGGCCGCCAGACGCAAAGCCTGCGATTTTATAATCGCGCCCCGCAGCCGCCCACCTTCGGCGCGGCGCCAGCACGAAAGACCCCTCGCATGAGCACCCCCACGAACTTCATCGCCGACAACTGGTACTGGGCCGCCGCCGCACTGGTGTCGGGCGGCACCCTGCTGTGGGACAAGGTGAAATCGGGTGACCTGGCCGGTGGCCTCAGCCCTGCCCTGGCCGTGCAGATGATCAACCGCGAAAAGGCCCAGGTGATCGACGTCTGCAGCCCGCAGGAGTTCGCCGCAGGCCACGTGGCCGGCGCCAAGAACGTGCCGCTCGACCAGTTGGGCGAGGGCAAGGGCCTGCCCAGCAACAAGAAGATCCCGCTGGTGGTGGTGTGCGCCAGCGGCCAGCGCTCGGCCAAGGCGGCCGCGCTGCTCAAGGCCCAAGGCTACGAGAACGCCCAATCGCTGACCGGCGGCCTGCGCGCCTGGCGCGAAGCCAACCTGCCCGTCGAGAAGGCCTGAGCCCCGGGGCCATCCCTGGTTTCAGGGACGGCTAGGCCCCACTCGCACCTCAACCATGACGCTGGCGTGACAATGGCGGGGTTGTTCGATGCCGTCACGGCCCACCTCTTCACCGCGATCACCACCATGCAAGCCGTCAAGATGTACACCACCCAGGTCTGCCCCTACTGCGTGCGGGCCAAGGCCCTGCTGCAGCAACGCGGCGTGACGGCCATCGACGAGGTGCGCGTCGACCTGGACCCCGCCCAGCGCGACCACATGATGGCCATCACCGGCCGGCGCACGGTGCCGCAGATCTTCATCGGCGACACCCACGTGGGCGGCTGCGACGACCTGGTCGCCCTCGACCAGCGCGGCGGCCTGATGCCGCTGCTCAACGGCGCGGCCTGAGCCCTCAGGCCTGGCGCCCGTCAAACACCCACCCCAACCCCGGGTTTACACCCAGCCCACTGCCGTACCTTGGCCACCCTGGCCCGGTGCGGCTTTTGCGCTGGCGCGGGACAACCCCGGCATTCGTGACGGAATGGGGCACGCAAGTTGGGGTGATGTCGGCAGGGCTTCCCCGCCTGTCGTGCTCGCTGCCACCATGAGGGGGTCGCCGCCCCCATCATCACGGCCACGGTGAACGCGCTGTTTCAAACAGAACGGCCATTTTGACAATGGACGTTTTCAGTTGTACAGTCGCGGCATTCCATCAACAAGGGCGGGGACCCATCCGCCCAACCGCCTGCCCCACGGGGTGGGCCGAGACCTGGAGACCCTGGCATGTCCGAACACTTTGATGTCCTGATCGTGGGCGCCGGCCTGTCCGGCATTGGCGCAGCCCACCACCTGCGCAAGAACTGCCCCGAGAAGACCTTCGCCATCCTGGAAGGCCGGGACACGATGGGCGGCACCTGGGACCTGTTCCGCTACCCCGGCATCCGCTCTGACTCGGACATGTACACCCTGGGCTACAACTTCAAGCCCTGGACCGAAAAGCAGGTGATCGCCGACGGTGGCCGCATCCGCAACTACATCAAGGAAGTGGCCCGTGACGGCGGCTTCGACAGCAAGGTGCGCTACGGCCACAAGGTCGTGAAGGCCGACTGGGACAGCGCCACCGCCCGCTGGACGGTGACCTGCCAGAAGAAGAACGGCGAGACCACGCAGCTGACCTGCAACTGGCTGCACATGTGCTCGGGCTACTACAACTACGAGAAGGGCTTCACGCCCGACTTCCCTGGCCGCGACGACTTCAAGGGCCAGGTCATCCACCCGCAGTTCTGGCCCGAAAACCTCGACTACAGCGGCAAGCGCGTGGTCGTGATCGGCTCGGGCGCCACCGCCATCACCCTGATCCCGTCGATGACGGACAAGGCCCAGCACGTCACCATGCTGCAGCGCACGCCCAGCTACGTGATCGCCGTGCCGCAGTTCGACCCGATGGTGCGCTTCCTGCTGAAGTTCCTGCCGGAGATGACGGTCTACAACATCAGCCGCGCCCGCAACAACTTCATCACCCAGGGCATCTTCAAGCTGTCGCGCCGCTTCCCCAATGCCATGCGCAAGTTCCTGCTCAAGCAGGTGAAGGTGCAGGTGGGCCCCAACTTCGACATGAAGCACTTCACCCCGCCGTACAACCCGTGGGACCAGCGCCTGTGCGCCGTGCCCAACGGTGACCTGTTCAAGGCGCTGCGCCGCGGCAAGGCTTCGGTGGTGACCGACCACATCGACCGCTTCGTGGACAACGGCATCAAGCTGAAGTCGGGCCAGACGCTGGAAGCCGACATCATCGTGACGGCCACCGGCCTGAACCTGCAGATGTTCGGCGGCATGCAGTTGAGCAAGGATGGCGAGGCGCTCAACATCGCCGACCACATCTCGTACAAGGGCCTGATGTTCAACAACATCCCCAACTTCACCAACACGCTGGGCTACACCAACGCCTCGTGGACGCTGAAGGCCGACCTGATCGCCGAGTACCTGTGCCGCATGCTCAAGCACATGGACAAGACCGGCAAGCAGATCGCCCAGCCGATGCGCACGCCCGACGTGCAGCCCGCCCCGCTGCTGGACATGACCTCGGGCTACGTGGCCCGCGTGGCCCACGAGCTGCCCAAGGGTGCCGACCGCGCCCCCTGGAAGCTGTACCAGAACTACGCCATGGACAAGGAGCAGCTGCACAAGGGCAAGCTCGAAGACGGCGTGATGGCCTTCACCAAGGCCGGTGCCGTGAGCAGCTCGGCCCAACGCAAGGCGGCCTGAATCGCCTGAGCCGGGCGCGCGCCCGGCCACCACCTCCCGAGGGGCCCGCCAGCGTCGACCGCTGCGGGCCCCTTGTTCTGGTGGGGCACGCATCTGCCCCGGCGCAAACCCTGTGCGCCGTGCCGCCGAGCCGTCACAGCGCTGAGCCATAATCCACGGCCAGTTTCGTGGCTGTCAGCGATCGGCTTGGACTTTGAGAGGGCACACGCCGTGCCCACCTGGCTCGCGCACCACACATCATCCGAGGAAACATCTGTCATGACCGACCAGGCCAACAACCAGCCTTCTTTCGCCATCCAGCGCATCTACCTGAAGGACCTGTCCGTCGAGCTGCCGAACGCTCCGGCCATCCTGCTGGAGCAAGGCCAGCCGCAAATCGACGTGCAACTCAACCTGCACGCCGAACCCATCGTGGCCGATGCCATCTATGAAGTGGCCGTGACCGCCACCGTGACCGCCAAGCTGGCCGACAAGGTGCTGTTCCTGGTGGAAGCCAAGCAAGCCGGCATCTTCGAGATCCGCAACGTGCCGCAAGACCAGATGCAGCCGATCATCGCCATCGCCTGCCCGCAGATCGTGTACCCGTACCTGCGCGCCACCGTGGCCGACGTGATCAACCGCACCGGCTTCCCGCCCGTGCACCTGACCGAAGTGAACTTCCAGGCCATGTACGAGCAGCAGCTGCAACAGGCTGCCGCTGGCCAAGTGGGCCAGGCCTGAAAGCCAGCCTCCCGCGCCCTGCGGGGCGCCCGGCCCGGTCGCAGCACGCGGCCGGCGCCGGAGCGGCGTTCACGCGCCGCCTTGCATTGACTTGATACTTTGGCAGCCCAAACCCGGCCCATCGCGGTGCTGGGCGCCGGGGCCTGGGGCACCGCCCTGGCCATCAGCGCCGCCCGCCACAACCCGCACGTGACCCTGTGGGCGCGCGATGCCGCCCAGGTGGCCGAGATGGCCCAGGGCCGCCGCAATGCGCGCTACCTGGCCGACGTGGCCTTCCCCGATGCGCTGCGCCTCAGCGATGACTTTGACGCCACGGTGCACGCCACCGTGCAGGCCGATGGCCTGTTGATCTTGGCCTCGCCGATGGCGGGACTGGCTGGGCTGCTGGCCCGCTTGCCCGATGGCGCCCAGGCCATGTGGCTGTGCAAAGGCTTTGAAAAAGGCACGGGCCGGCTGGGCCACGAGGTGGCGCAGGCGGTGCGGCCGCAGGTGCGTGCCGGCGTGCTCTCGGGCCCGAGCTTCGCGCTGGAGGTGGCCCAAGGCCAGCCCACCGCGCTGGTGGCCGCCAGCCACGACACCCCCTTGTGCGAGCTGGCCGTGGCCGCCTTCCACGGCGACATGCTGCGCGTCTACACCTCGCCCGATCCGATCGGCGTGGAGGTGGGGGGCGCGGTCAAGAACGTGCTGGCCATCGCCACGGGCATCGTCGATGGCATGAACCTGGGGCTCAACGCCCGCGCCGCGCTGATCACGCGCGGCCTGGCCGAGATGACCCGCCTGGGCCTGGCCCTGGGCGCCCGCACCGACACCTTCATGGGCCTCTCGGGCCTGGGTGACCTGGTGCTGACCGCCACCGGCCACCTCTCGCGCAACCGCACCGTGGGGCTGCAGCTGGCCACGGGCAAGCCACTGGCCACCATCGTGGCCGAGCTGGGCCATGTGGCCGAGGGCGTCTACAGCGCGGCCACGGTGTGGCAACGCGCCCAGCAGCTGGGCGTGGCCATGCCGATCACCGAGGCCGTGGTGGGCGTGCTCGAAGGCCGCATCACCCCGGCCGAAGCGGTGGTGGCACTGATGCGCCGCGAGGCCAAGGCCGAAAGCTGAGCGCGCGCGGACAGCAGGTCAAACGCTGCCGGCGTAGCCGTTTTGCCGCCAGGCCTCGAACACGGCCACGGCCACCGCATTGCTGAGGTTGAGGCTGCGCTGATCGGGCAGCATGGGCAGGCGCACGCGCTGTGCCAGCGGGAAGCCATCGCGCAAGGCCGGGTCCAGCCCGCGGGACTCGGCACCGAAGACCAGCCAATCCCCTTTTTGCCAGACAGGCTCGTGGAAGGGCCGGCTGCCGCGCGTGGTGAAGGCAAACACCCGCGCCATGTCGGGCTGCTCGGCCGCGAGAAAGGCCGCCCAGCTGGCGTGGCGCTTGACGGTGGCGTACTCGTGGTAATCGAGGCCCGCGCGGCGCAGCAGCTTGTCGTCCATCGAAAAGCCCAGGGGCTCGATGAGGTGCAGCTCGCAGCCGGTGTTGGCCGCCAGGCGGATGACGTTGCCCGTGTTGGGCGGGATTTCGGGTTCGACCAGGACGATGCGGAACATGGCGCCATTATCGGCGCGCACGCCCCACGCTCACATCCCCGTGGTCTGTTTGAAGGCCATGATGGCCTGGTTGCGCAACGTGCGCAGCAGCGACAGCTCGCGGTCGCGCACCTGGAAGCTGTTGGCGTCTTCGCGGTCGGCGTAGATCAGGCCCAGCACCACATCGGGCTGGCCCTTGCGCTTGAGCACCAGCGGCAGCAGCAAGAAGGTGGCAGCCCCCACATGCTTGCTGTACCAGGTGGGGAGCTTGGCGCGGATGCCGGGCTCGGCGGCATCGTCGATCAGCAAGTCGGCGTGCTTGAGGCACACCACGCTGAACAGATCGGGCGGCTGCCCCGCCACCGGAGACAGCGGCACCTTGAAGGCGGCCTTGGTGATGTCGGCATCCTCGCCAATGGCCATGCGGCCCATCAGCTGGTTGCTGCGCGGGTCGCGCAGGCAGAACACCACGCGCTGGCACTCCAGGCCACGGTAGATGGTCTCCAACACCAGGTGCAGCACGTCGTTGAGCTTGAAGCTGTCGAGCAGGGTGTTGGTGAGGTCTTGGATGCCGTTGGTCAGCACGTTGGCCACGGTCTGATCCGGCAAGGGCATGGGCGAGGCCACGGCCGGCATCTGGGCGGGCAAGCCCAGTTCATCGTCGGGGCGGCCCACCACGGTCTTGGCGTAAGCGCTGTCGGCAAAGCCATCGGGCGTGAGCGAGGCGCTGGTGGCGGTGCGCAGGTGGGGCGAGGTGTCTTCGGCCGCAGAGGCGGGGCCTGCAGGCACCGGGCCCGTGTCGGGCGCCACCACGGCATTGGCAGGCACGTCCATGTAGTACACATCGAGCAGGCGCTCCAGCTCCGGCTCTTTGGGCACCGCCATCTGCAAGGCCTGCGTGAGCTCGGTGAGCCGCTTGCGCGAGCGCCCGGCGGCATCCTGCAAGACCGTGCCCTTCATGTTGAGCGGCATGGCGTAGCGCCCCTGCAGGGACACCAGGGCATCGCCCAGGTCGGCCGGGTCGCTGTGCATCAGGCAGTCGGTGGCCTCGTTGGACAGCGAAGCCAGCCAGCGCAGGAACTCGGGCTGGCCCTGCAGGTCGCGGCGCGGCACCTCGCGGCCGGGGTCGATCATGGCGGCGCGCAGCTCGGGCGCCAAGCCCCACATCTCGGCCACCTTGTCGCCCAGCTGGTCCATGCCCACGCCCAGCACGCGCAAGGCGGCCTGGCGTTCATCGAGGCCAGGGCCACCCTTGGCCAGGGGCACACACTGCTCGCGGATCTGCTCGGCATCTTCGGGCAGGTAGAACTGCACCAGCAGGCGCCCCAGGTTGCGGAACATGGCGGCCAGGTAGGCCTGCTCGGCCTGTTTGGGACTGAGTGACAGCTCGCTGGCAATGGTGCCGGCCATCACCGTGCGCAAAAACTCCGCCTTGAGCTGCTGGGCATGGGCCTTGTCTTCCATGCGGTCGAGCAGCATCAGCGACATGGCCAGGTTGCGCACCCCGCCGGCACCGATCAGGGCCACGGCCCGCGACACGGTGCTGATGGGGTCGGTGCCCGCGCGGCGGAAGTGTGCGGTGTTGACCAGGCGCAGCAGCTTTTGCGTGAGCGCCACGTCTTGCAGCACCTCGTCGCACAGGGTCTGCATGTTGTCGGTGTCGGACTGGGCCAGGGCCTGCACCCGCGACATCGAGGTCGACAGCGCCGGGAAGTCGCTTTTGTGCTTCATCCGCCTCAGCAGGTACTCCATCGTGAGGTCGGCCTCACGGCGAGGCGCCCCATCCGCTTTCGGCGTGGGGAGGCTGGGCTTGGCAGGAGGCTTGGGGGCGGATGGCGACACGGCAGTGGATGCAGCGGGCATGGTCGTAGCGTCAGGTGGCTGGATCGGTCAGACGGCGCAACCTCGACCGACAGACCAACAAACAAGGACGAGGACCCTGGATTGATTGGAGCGGATTGGCCAGGCGGCAAAAGCGGAAATGGCGTGGCCAAGTGCGCCTTGTTCACGGCTTTCGGATTGGGCTCGGGCCGCGGTCGGGGGGGCTGCCCCACCCTTTGTCATCGGCTCGCCCCTGGCCCGTGTCGCCCCCGGGGCAACTCCCGCAGCGTCTGGCGCCCGGTCTGTCGACACTGGCGACACCACCATCCTCAGGCTCCCCATGTCCCAGCCCACCCTTGAGCGCCGCCGCTGGATCGGCCGCACCGCCACGACCTTGGCCGCCCTGCCCGCCCTGGGCGCCACCGAGGCCGCCCGCGCCAGCACCGCGCGCGGCAGCTACACCACCGAGGTGGCCGTGCTGGGCGCGGGCTACGCGGGCCTGGCCTGCGCGCGCCAGTTGGTGGCCGCAGGCAAGCAGGTGCTGGTGCTGGAAGGCCGCGACCGTGTGGGCGGCCGCTGCTGGAACGTGCCGCTGCCCGCCCCTTATGACAAGTGGGTGGTGGCCGGTGGCGCGCAGTTCTTAGGGCCCACGCAAGACCGGATGTACGCGCTGTGTGCCGAGTTTGGCCTGCAGACCTCGCCCATCTTCGACACGGGCAAGCTGGTGAACATCATGGCCGGGCGGCGCAGCACCTACAAGGGCGTGTTGCCCACGGCCAACCCGCTGGCCCTGGTGAGTGCGGGCACCGCCTTGCTCAACCTCGACAACCTGGCGGCCAAGGTGCCGCAAGAGGCCCCCTGGACGGCCAGCAACGCCGCCGCGCTCGACAGCATGAGCGTGCAGACCTGGATCGACAAGAACGTGGGCAACAAGGATGCGCGCAACCTGCTGCGCGTGGCTGTGCTGGCGCTGCTGTCGACCGAGCCGGCAACGGTCTCGATGCTGTACTTCCTTTGGTATGCGCGGGTCTCAGGCGGGCTCACGCTGCTGTTGAGCACCACGGGTGGCGCGCAGCAAGACCAGGTGGTGGGCGGCTCGCAGCTGATCGCCCAGGGCATGGCGCGCAGCCTGGGTGAGCGCATCTTGTTCAACGCCGGGGTGCGGCGTGTCACGCAAAGCGCACAGGGCGTGCGCATCGAAGGCGATGGCTTCAGCGTGCAAGCGCAGCGCGTGGTGGTGGCGATGTCGCCAGCCATGGCGCAACGCATCGACTTCCAGCCGCTCGATGGCGCCATGCAAGCGCGCACGCAACTGATGCAGCGCGTGCCCATGGGCTCGGTGTGGAAGGCCTATGCCGTGTACGAGCGCCCCTTCTGGCGCGACGCCGGCCTGAGCGGCCAGGTGAGCAGCGACGACCACATCACCAAGGTGACCTTCGACAGCACGCCCCCCGGCGACGGTGCCCCGGGCGTGATGCTGGGCTTCATCGAGGGCCAGGATGCCATCGACGCCTCGTTGATGAGTGCCGCCGACCGCAAGGCCGCCGTGGTCAAGGCCTTCACGGCCTACTTCGGCAACGAAGCGGCCTCGCCCAAGGCCTACCTGGAGGTGAACTGGCAGGCCGAGGCCTACAGCCAAGGCGGCTACACCGGCGTGTGCCCGCCCGGCGTGCTCACGCAGTTCAAAGACGTGTGGCGCCAACCCATTGGCCGCATCCACTGGGCGGGCACAGAAACCGCCACGGTGTGGTCGGGCTACATGGAAGGCGCGGTGCGCTCGGGCGAGCGGGCCGCGCAAGAAGTGTTGGGGGTGTTGGGGGCGCTGGGCGCTTGAGTTGCACCCTGGGGCTCAGCGCAAGGCCTGGCTGGCGCCCAACAAGGCCGGCGACACGGCCGCATCGATGATGAACACCGGCACCTGCCGGGTGACCACCGACATGCGGCCCTTGTTGTCGAAGCGCTGGCGGAAGGTGGAGCGGTCGAAGAACTCACCCAGGCGCGGCACGATGCCACCACCGATGTAGATGCCACCGCGCGCGCCCAGCAGCAAGGCCAGGTCGCCCGCCACGCTG
>Ga0228699_1001156_pt1 | contig 14638 bp, 9 predicted proteins | sample McNCre217_Aug_MG_FD_178016 | JGI IMG/M metagenome (GOLD analysis project Ga0228699, IMG submission 178016) | Freshwater microbial communities from McNutts Creek, Athens, Georgia, United States - 2-17_Aug_MG | ecosystem: Environmental > Aquatic > Freshwater > Creek | place: USA: Georgia...
AGCCAGTCCAGCCTGGCTGATGAAGGTGATCGACGAGCGCGACAGGGCGCCGCCGTAGCTGCCGAACATCGGCCGGTAGTGCACCGGCTGCGGCGTGGGGATCGATGCGTTGGGGTCGCCCATGGCGGCCGCTGCGATGAAGCCGCCCTTCATGATGATGCTGGGCTTGACGCCAAAGAACGCCGGCTTCCAGATCACCAGGTCGGCCCACTTGCCTTCTTCCACGCTGCCCACCTCGTGCGAGATGCCGTGGGCCAGGGCCGGGTTGATGGTGTACTTGGCCACGTAGCGCTTGACGCGCGCGTTGTCGTGGCGGGCGGTGTCGCCGGGCAGGGCGCCACGCTGGGCCTTCATCTTGTGGGCCGTCTGCCAGGTGCGCATGATGACCTCGCCCACGCGGCCCATGGCCTGCGAGTCAGAGCTGAACATGCTGATGGCGCCCAGGTCGTGCAGGATGTCCTCGGCGGCGATGGTCTCGCGGCGGATGCGGCTCTCGGCAAAGGCCAGGTCTTCGGCGATCGAGGCATCGAGGTGGTGGCACACCATGAGCATGTCGAGGTGCTCGTCGATGGTGTTGACGGTGAACGGCCGCGTCGGGTTGGTGGACGACGGCAGCACATTGGCCTCACCCACCACCTTCATGATGTCCGGCGCGTGGCCGCCGCCTGCGCCCTCGGTGTGGAAGCTGTGGATGGTGCGGCCCTTGAAGGCGGCCACGGTGTCTTCCACAAAGCCCGATTCGTTGAGCGTGTCGGTGTGGATGGCCACCTGCACATCGGTCTCTTCGGCCACGCTCAGGCAGGTGTCGATGGCCGCAGGCGTGGTGCCCCAGTCTTCGTGCAGCTTCATGCCGATCACCCCGGCCTGCACCTGCTGGCGCAGCGCCTCGGGGCGGCTGGCGTTGCCCTTGCCCAGGAAGCCCAGGTTCATCGGGAAGGCCTCGGCAGCCTTGAACATCATGGCGATGTTGTCGGGGCCGGGCGTGCAGGTGGTGGCGAAGGTGCCCGTGGCCGGGCCGGTGCCGCCGCCGATCATGGTGGTCACGCCGCTCATCAGCGCCTCTTCGATCTGCTGCGGGCAGATGAAGTGGATGTGGGTGTCGATGCCACCGGCGGTGACGATCATGCCCTCGGCCGCCACGATCTCGGTGCCGGGGCCGATGACGATGTCCACGCCCGGTTGCACATCGGGATTGCCGGCCTTGCCGATCTTGACGATGCGGCCGGCCTTGATGCCGATGTCGGCCTTGACCACGCCCCAGTGGTCGAGGATGAGGGCGTTGGTGAGCACGCAGTCGCAGGCGTCACCGGCGCCGGGGCCGTTGGGCCGCTGGCTTTGGCCCATGCCGTCGCGGATGGTTTTGCCGCCGCCGAACTTCACCTCTTCGCCGTAGCCGCCGGCCTTGAGGGTGAGGTCGTCTTCCACCTCGATGACGAGGTTGGTGTCGGCCAGGCGCAGTCGGTCGCCAACGGTGGGGCCGAACATTTCGGCATAGGCGCGACGGGGGATGCTTGCCATCTTGGTGTCCCGATGGGGTGAGTGTCGTTCAAATGAGGGCGGGCTGAGGCGTGCGCCTCACAGCGCGCCTTGCACCAGGCCACGGAAGCCGTAGACCTGGCGGTCGCCCGCGAAGTCCACCAGCTCGACGGTGCGCTGCTGGCCAGGCTCGAAGCGCACGGCCGTGCCCGAGGCGATGTTCAGCCGCATGCCGCGTGCCGCCTGGCGGTCAAAGGCCAGGGCCCCGTTGGTTTCGGCGAAGTGGTAGTGCGAGCCCACCTGGATGGGCCGATCGCCACTGTTTTCGACGACGAGGGTGAGCGTGCGGCGACCCGGGTTGAGCGGGATGTCCGGGCCGTCGGTGAGCAGTTCGCCGGGCGTGCTCATTTCTTGCCGCCCTTGAACCAGGTCACGGCCAGCAGCGCACCGACCACGGCCGCGAAGCCCAACACGTCGCTGGCGTGCCAGTGGCTGATGCCCGGCATGCCGTGGCCTTCGTGGGCCTGGGCCAGCGGGGCGGTGGCGGCCAGCAGGGTGGCGGCCAGGCGAGAGAGGGTGGGGCGCAAATTCATCATCTTGGTGCTCCGGCTGTGGGGCATGTCGCGTGGGGCGTTTGGATCGGGAACGAGGCTGGGTATGCGTGCACTCAAGTGGTGCGCATTGCTGGCCTCATGCAATGGGTTGGTGCACGGTCACCAATTTGGTGCCATCGGGGAAGGTGGCCTCCACCTGGATCTCGGGGATCATGTCGGCCACACCGTCCATCACGTCGGCGCGGCTGAGCACGGTCTTGCCTTCGCTCATGAGCGCGGCCACGCTCTTGCCGTCACGGGCGCCTTCCATGATGGCGGCGGTGATCAGGGCCACGGCTTCCGGGTAGTTGAGCTTGAGCCCACGGGCCTTGCGGCGCTCGGCCAGCAGGGCAGCGGTGAAGATCAGCAGCTTGTCTTTTTCGCGGGGCGTGAGTTCCATGGCGTCTTCAGGTGAGGGGCGGGCACGGCGGCATCGATCTTGCGGCGTGCAAGAGGTATCGTCACCCGAATATGCAAGACCCAGACCCGCACCGTCCAGCCCGTGTGGCGGCCATGCCGCACAGCGCCACGCCCCCTGGCGACGACCCTGTCCAGCGCGTGGTCAAGGTGCGCCGCGACTACAACGCCTGGGTCGCCACCGAGACCATCGAAGACTACGCGCTGCGCTTCACCCCGCGCAGCGCCCGCCGCTGGAGCGCCGCCCGGGTGGCCAACACCGCCTTCGGGGCCTCGGCCTTCCTGGTGCTGGAGGCCGTGGGCGCGACGCTGCTGGTCGAGCATGGCTTCGTCAACGCCTTCTGGGCCATCCTGGCCACGGGGCTGATCATCTTGCTGGCCGGCTGGCCGATCAGCGTGTACGCGGCGCGCTACGGCGTCGACATGGACCTGCTCACCCGTGGCGCGGGCTTTGGCTACATCGGCTCGACCATCACCTCGCTGATCTACGCGAGCTTCACCTTCATCTTCTTCGCGCTTGAGGCCGCTGTGATGGCCTACGCGCTGGAGCTGGCCTTTGACATCCCGCCCGCCTGGGGCTACCTGATTTGCGCGGTGGTGGTGATCCCGCTGGTCACGCACGGGGTGACCACGATCAGCCGCTTGCAGCTGATCACGCAGCCGCTGTGGCTGGCGATGCTGGTGCTGCCCTACATCTATGTGTTCCACGACCACCCGACCATCCTGCGCGACCTGGCCGAGTTCCCGGGGCTCGATGGCCAGCACCCGGGCTTTGACCTCCTGGCGTTTGGCTCGGCGCTGACCGTGGGCACCGCCCTGATCACGCAGATGGGCGAGCAGGCCGACTACCTGCGCTTCATGCCCGAGCCGCAGCCGGGGCGCCAGGGGCGCTGGTGGGCGGCGGTGTTCGTGGGCGGGCCCGGCTGGGTGATTCCGGGTGTGCTCAAGATGCTGGGCGGGGCCTTGCTGGCCTGGCTGGCGATCAGCTTTTCGGTGCCGGCAGACCGCGCCGTCGACCCCAACCAGATGTACCTGGTGGCCTGGGAGAAGATCTTCCCGCAGCAATCGTGGGCCGTGGCCGCCGTGGCGCTGTTCGTGGTGGTGTCGCAGGTCAAGATCAACGTGACCAATGCCTACGCCGGCTCGCTGGCGTGGTCCAACTTCTTCGCGCGGGTCACGCACAGCCACCCGGGGCGCGTGGTGTGGGTGGTGTTCAATGCGCTGATCGCCTTGATGCTGATGGAGCTCAACCTGTTCCAGGCCCTGGGCAAGGTGCTGGGCCTGTACGGCAACATCGCCATCGCGTGGATGGCCGCCGTGGTGGCCGACTTGGTGATCAACAAGCCCATGGGCTGGTCGCCGCCGGGCATCGAGTTCAAGCGCGCCCACCTCTACGACGTGAACCCGGTGGGCGTGGGCGCGATGGGCCTGGCCTCGGTGGCGTCGATAGCGGCCTACACCGGCGCGCTGGGGCCGCTGGCGCAGGCGTTCTCGGCCTTGATCGCCTTGCTGGTGGCGCTGGTGGCATCGCCTCTGATCGCCTGGCGCACGCAAGGGCGCTACTACCTGGCCCGCCAGCCGGTGCCGGGCGTGGCGCTGGCGCCTGAGTCCCAAGCTCAGGCCTCGCCTCAAGCTGCGCCACCCGACGAAGGCCGCCCGCTGGCCAAGGTGATTCGCCTGCGGGCCCTGCACAAGTGCTCGGTGTGCGAGCGCGAGTACGAGGCCGATGACGTGGCCCATTGCCCGGCCTACCAGGGCTTCATCTGCTCGCTGTGCTGCGCCCTCGACGTGCGCTGCCAAGACCTGTGCAAGCCCCAGGCCCGTTGGGCCGAGCAGTGGCGGGCCCTGGCGCGCCGCTGGCTGCCCTCGGCCGCTTGGCGGCGGGTGGATTCCGAGCTGGGCCAGTTCCTGCTGATCATGCTGGTGCTGGGGCCTTTGCTGGCGGGGGTGTTCGCGCTGGTCTACCAGCAGGAGTCGCGCGACCTGGCCTTTTTGCCGCTGGCCTCGCCCGATGCGATGGCGGTGCTGCTCAAGTCGGCCATGCTCAAGGTGTTCGTCGCCTTGTTCCTGGTGGCGGGCGTGGTGGCCTGGTGGGTGGTGCTGACGCACCAGAGCCGGCAGGTGGCGCAAGAGGAATCGAACCGCCAGACACAGCTGTTGATGCGCGAAATCGCCTCGCACCGCGAGACCGATGCCCAACTGCAGCAGGCCAAGCAGGTCGCTGACTTGGCCAACCAGGCCAAGAGCCGCTACATCTCCAACATCAGCCACGAGCTGCGCACGCCGCTCAATGGCATCTTGGGCTATGCGCAATTGCTGGATGACGACACCGCGCTGCCCGAGCACGCCAAGCACGCGGTGGGGGTGATCAAGCGCGGTGGCGATCACCTGCTGTCGCTGATCGAAGGCACGCTGGACATCGCCCGCATCGAAAGCGGCAAGCTGACGCTGGACGTCAAGCCGGTGCGCCTGGCCGAGTTGCTGCAGCAGATCACCGGCCTGATCGAGAACGAGGCCCGCGCCAAGCGCCTGCGCTTCGTGGCCGACCTGGACGCCGCCTTGCCCGAGGCCGTGCGGGCCGACGAGCGCCGCGTGCGCCAGCTGCTGCTCAACATCCTGGGCAACGCGGTGAAGTTCACCCAGAGTGGCGAGGTCACCTTCAAGGTGCGCTACGCCCGTGAGATGGCGCGCATCGAGATCACCGACACCGGGCCCGGCATCGCTCCGGCCGATCTGGAGCGCATCTTCGAGCCGTTCGCGCGGGGGTCTTCGGCCGCAGGGGCTGCGGTGGGCGGCACCGGCCTGGGCCTGACGGTCAGCAAGATGCTCACCGACCTGATGGGCGGCGAGCTCAAGGTGCACAGCGTGGTGGGGCAGGGCACCACCTTCGGCATCAAGCTGTTCTTGCCCCAGGTGCGCACGAGCGAGTTGCCCAAGCCCGTTCGCAGCGGCCAGCGCACCGGCTACGTGGGCGACCGCCGCCGCATCTGGGTGGTCGACAACGAAGAGGCCGACCGGGGCCTGCTGATGCGCGTGCTCGAGCCCCTGGGCTTCGAGGTGACGCCGCACGCATCCGGCCTGGACTGCCTGGCGGCCTTGCGGCAAGCCAAGCCCGCCCAGCGCCCGCACGCCCTCTTCATGGACCTGGCCATGCCCGGGCTGGATGGCTGGGGCACCTTGCGGGCCATCCGCGATGAGGGCCTGAGCACGGCGCCTGCGGCCATCGTGTCGGCCAACGCCTTCGACAAGTCGCTCGACAACGATGTGGGCATCACCCCCGAAGACTTCCTGGTCAAGCCCGTGCGCATGAACGAGCTGCTCGACTGGCTGGGGCGGCGCTTGCAGCTGCAGTGGATCGAGGTGGAGCGCTGGAAGGCGGCCGTGGCGCCGGCTGTGATGGCTGCTCATGCTGAGGCGCAGCCTCCGGGTGGCACGGCGGACGTGCAATCCGGCGCCGGGCGCTTGCCCTCGCTGGCCGCCTTGCAGCTGCTCGAAGACCAGGTGCACGCCGGCTACGTGCGTGGCGTGCACAAGGCGCTGGACCAGATCGAGGCCGCCGAGCCGGCCTGTGCGCCATTTGTGCTCGAATGCAGGGCCCTGGCCCGTGCCTTCCAACTCGACGCCATGGCCGTGCGCCTGCAAGAGGCCATCCGCGAATCGGGTGGGCCCGCAGGCTCGACCCTTTGAACGCTGTACCCACCATGTTTGACCGCATAGACCGCAGCCGCACCGACGTGGTGTTGATCGTGGACGACGTGCCCGACAACCTGTCGCTGCTGCACGATGCCCTGGACGACGAGGGCTACACCGTGCTGGTGGCCACGCATGGCGAGGCCGCCCTGCAGCGCGCCAGCCAGGCGGTGCCCGACATCATCTTGCTCGACGCCGTGATGCCCGGCATGGACGGCTTCGAGGTGGCGCGCCGCCTCAAGGCCCAGCCCGAAACCAGCCACATCCCCATCGTCTTCATGACCGGCCTGACCGAGACCGAACACGTGGTGGCCGCGTTCAACGCGGGCGGGGTGGACTACGTCACCAAACCGATCCGCCCGCGCGAGGTGATGGCCCGCATCGCCGCGCACATGTTGAGCGCACGCCAGGCCCGTCAGGCCCGCAATGCGCTGGATGCCTTTGGCCACGCCTCGCTCACCTTGAGCGTGCACAGCGGCCGCCTGCTGTGGCAGACCCCGCTGGCGCGCAAGCTCATGGGCGACTACTTCGACACGCCCGAATCGGTGGCGCCACCTGAGCTGGTGGACTGGCTGGCCCGCGTGGTGGCCGAGGTCTCGCCCCAGGCCGATGCGCCCATGCCCTGGGGGGCGATGCCCCCGAGCTGGCACGTCAACCAAGCGGGCAAGCGCCTGAGCTTCACGGTGCACCAACCCACGGGTGAAGACGAGTGGCTGCTGGTGATGCAGGAAAGCTCCGACCAGGCCGCGATGGACGCGCTGAGTGCCGAGTTCAAGCTCACGGGCCGCGAAGCCGAGGTGCTGTACTGGGTGGTCAAGGGCAAGACCAACCGCGACATCGGCGACATCCTGGGCAGCAGCCCGGCGACCGTCAAGAAGCAGCTGGAGCACATCTTTGCCAAGCTGGGTGTGGAGACGCGCACGGCGGCTGCCGGGCTGGCCATGAGCCGGGTGGCTCAGCTCAAGGCCAGGTGAGCACGCGGGATCACCGCAGATTGGGCAGCGCCATTTCTTCCGGCTCGTGCCCTTGGCTGCGCAGCCAATCCCGCAGCGCCAGGCCTGTGGACACAGGCCAATACCGCGCCTTCGACGGCGGGATGCGCTTGTAGTCCACCAGCTCTTCGTTGAGCGTGATCACGCCGGTGGCGGGCACGTGGTAGGCCAGGATGATCTGGTTGAGCCGCTCAAACCGGTAGTGGCCGATGAAGTTCACGCCTTGCGCCTGCAGGCCCAGCTCTTCTTGCACCTCGCGGGCCACCGCCTCTTCAGGGCTGGGGTCGTCCTTCTCCAGAAAGCCGGTGATCAGGGCGTAGAAGGGCACGGGCCAGGCGGCGTTGCGCGCCAAGATGACATCGCCCTCATGCTCCACCACGGCGGCCACCACGGGGGTTGGGTTCTGCCAATGCACGAAGCTGCAGCCCTCGGCGGTGCAGCGCAAGCGCACCACGCCATCGGTGGGCTGCTCGGACAAGGGCTGGGCGCACAGGGGGCAAAAGCGAAAGCTCATGGTGATGTCGGTGTTGCAGCTTGTTGCGCATGGGCAGGAACAATCAGGGTCGACCCTGTGGCAGTGCCCGGGCGTCCCGCTATGCTGACGAGCATAAGACATAAATATGGGGTGGAAACATGTGCCAGGGGATGCCGCAAGGCGTGCAGCGGGCAGCTGCATGGGCGAACGATCACGCATCGCAAGTCGTTTTGAATGACCTGAACCGACGCCGCCTGACACCCGTGTCGCCGGCCTCTGTGGATGCGACAGCCTGGGCTGAAGACCCGCTGGTGATCGAGATGGAGCACCGCTTCATCGAACATGAGCGGGCTGCGGTGGCCCGTGAGGCAGCGGAAGCGCCGCGCGATGCCCAGGCCTTTGCGGCCTGGTTCGATCGGCTCAAGCAAACCGGGCCAGGACAGCACGACCCCCTGTTCGACCACCTTGCCGAGCACGCCTCGTGGGCGCAACTGTGCTGGTTCATGCAGCAAGAGGTGGCAGGAGAGGCGGGCTTCGATGACCTGGTGGCCCTCACCCAGTTGCGCATGCCCGAACGGGCCAAGCTGGAGTTGGCGCGCAACTACTGGGATGAAATGGGGCATGGCAAGCCGGCGGCCATGCACGGGCCGATGTTGGGGCGCTTGGCTCAAGCGCTGGCATTGCCGCCATTCGATGCCAACGCCGTGGTGGCGGAGTCGCTCGCGCTGTGCAATCTCCTGGTGGGGCTGGCTTACAACCGACGCTATGCCTACCACGCACTCGGTGCCTTGGGCGTGATCGAGTTGACGGCACCGACGCGGGCCGTGCGCATCGTCGAGGGCATGGACCGATTGGGCATTGACCGCTCGGCGAGCCACTACTTTCGGGTGCATGCGGTGGTGGACATCGCCCATGCACAGTCTTGGCGAGACGAAATCCTGCTGCCGCTGGTGCAGGCTCAGCCCGAGGTCGCACACTGCATCGCAGAAGGGGCACTGATGCGCTTGACGGCAGGTGCCCGCACGTTCGAGCGCTATCGCCGCGAATTCGCCCAGCAAGCATCGCCTTCCGCCTGCGTTGCCTGAGGCGGTCATGAGCTACACCTGTGCCTTGGTGGGCGAAGGCGCCATCGCGTTGCGTTGCGCCCAGATGTTGCGTGACCGCGGCGTCGGGTTGCTGTTGCTGGGGTCTGCAGACGGCTCGCTGGCCCAGGCTGCTGAGGATTGGGGTGTGCCCCACGAACAGGCGCGACAGGCCTGGCGCAGCCGCCTGGCCGAGGCCAGGCCCGATGTCCTCCTCAGTGTCTCGAACCCGTGGATCCTGCAGGCGCAAGAGTTGAGCCTGGTCAAGCGATGGTCTTTCAATTACCACGACAGCCTGTTGCCTCGGCATGCCGGCATGCATGCCACGACCTGGGCGCTGATGGCCGGCGACGTTCAGCATGGCATCACCTGGCACGAGGTCACCGCAGACATCGACGCAGGGCGTGTGGCGGTGCAACTGCCCGTTGAGGTGCACCCTGATGACACCGCCTTCAACCTGAACCTGCGCTGCTATGAAGCGGGCATTCAGGGCCTGTCGATCTTGCTGACGCAACTGGACGCGGGTGGTCCCCAGTGGCGAGATCAAGCAGGGGAAGGAGAGATGCATCCGGCTCGACAGCGGTCGGCGGGGCAATGCGCGATTCGGCCAGCGATGTCGGTGAAAGTGATCGAGCGCTTCGTGCGCGCGCACGACTTTGGTCGAGCACACAACCCCTTGGGAACGCCCAAGCTGTGGTTGGGCGGCCCGTGCTGGCTGATGATTCGAGGGGCCCGCTCCAACGACAGCCAGAGCCTGGGCCTCGGATTGTTGCAACCCCATGGCGCGAACCAGTGGTTGTTGGGGTCACAGGACGGGGACGTGGTGCTCACCGGACACCTGCATGGTCGTGACGTGGACGCATCCTGTTGGACGTCACCCGTCTGCGTGCCTGATCTGGCCGAGCCGGTGATCACCGAGCTCAGCGAGCTCCATGCAGCGACCTGCCTGAACGAACGCCATTGGTGTGCGGAACTGTTGGTGCAACGACAGCCCGCCATGGCGCCCGGCATGCCGGCTGCGGGCTTGCCTGCAGAGGGCGCTGCAGCGCAAAGCCACGGCTTGCCCCTGTTGGCCGACGCACTGAGCCAATTGCCTGCGCAGGCGCGTCCCTCCTGGGCGCTGGCTGCGTGGACTTGGCTGTTGCAGGGCCTGAGCGCAGAGCCCATCGTCGACATGGCGGTGTGGCATCCCAAGGCGGTTCGCATGGGCCTTGGCCTGTTCTCCACAGTCCGCCCTTGGCGGCTGAGGGCGCGGCCTGAGGCTGGCTTTGCCGCGTTGGTGGCGCAAGTGCAATCCGATCTGCGATCGATCGAGCACCATGGCACCTGGGCCTGGGACCTGCTGCAGCGTGCACCTGCGCTGCACCCAGCACCAGCTTGGCCCCAAGCGTGGCCGGCCGGTGTCTGGATCGACGAGGCGCCGCCGGGGCAGCTTGACGATGGTTGGCGCGCAGTGCTGGCCATTGATCCGCGCGACGGGGCCAGCACAGGTTGGTCACCGATGCGTGACGCTCGCACTTGGCGTGCCCTCGATCGCACGATGGCGCATGTGGTCCGCGCTGGCTGGGGCGATCCCCTGCGGCCGCTCCAAACCTTGGGGTGGCTCGATGAAGCGCATGCGGCAATGCTGCAGGCATGGGGCACCGGTGATGAGCCTGCTTGGCCGCCAGGGGCCTTGTTTGCACAGATTGCTCAGAGGGCTGACGAAGATCCGGAGGCGCCGGCCCTCCGCTGGGGCAGCAAGACGGTCAGCCGAGGCGCACTTCAGCGGCAGGTGGAGGCGGTGGCAGCGCAGTTGCATCGGCAGGGCTGCGGTCGTGGAGAGCGTGTGGCCTTGCTCCTCTCTCACAGCATTGACGCAGTGGTGACCATGCTCGCGGCATGGCGACTGGGGGCCGCCTATGTGCCCATGGATCCGGCTCACCCGGTTGCGCGGCTCAAGGCCATGTGCGACACGGCCGGCATTGGCCTTGTGGTGTCACATGCGGCCACCGCCGAAGTGGCGGAGGCGTTGCTGCGAGCCGGGGCTGATCTGCGCAGCGTGCCGTTGTGGGAAGAGCCGCTCTGCGCGGAGGCAGGGGTCGAGCCACAGCCCATGCCTCGGTTTGACATCGGGGACGACGACCTGGCCTACTGCATCTTCACATCGGGCTCCACGGGCACCCCGAAGGGTGTGGCCATCGCGCATGGTGGACTGGTTAACCACGCATGGTCCATGGCGCGCGCCTACCAACTTGGTCCCGGTCAGCGTTGTCTGTTGTCCGCATCGCTGGCCTTCGATGTGGCCGCAGAGCAGATCTTCCCGGCTTTGGTGTCCGGAGCGGAGGTGGTCATCAAGCCGCGTGATCTGCTGTCCTCGCTGTCGGTGCTCCACAGCTTTGTGGAGGAGCAAGGCTTGACGGTGCTGACCCTGCCGGCCACGTTGTGGCACGAATGGGTGGCCTACTTGGTCGATCGTCAGCGCCCAGTGCCCACCTCGTTGAGGACCATCGGTGTCGGCACCGAAAAGGTCTCGGCCCAGACGCTGGCGCAATGGCAGAAGCTGGGGGGCAAGCAGGTTCGCTTCATCCAGGGCTACGGCCCCACAGAGGCCACCATCACCTGCGCTGTGCATGTGATCGATCCCGCGACACAGGTTGCCAGTGATGCGCCGTTGCCCGTTGGCAGACCTCTGGCCCACACCACCCTGCGTGTGTTGGACCGCCACGGCCAGCCCACGCCCGCAGGCATGGAGGGCGAGGTGTGTGTGGGGGGCGTGGGGCTGGCCAAAGGCTACCTCGGGCAGCCCGAGTTGACCTTGCAGCGATTCGTCATGCACCACGAGGGCGCCGATTGGCCGCAACGCCTGTACCACACGGGCGACCGCGGCTGGTGGGATGATGAAGGCCGGTTGGTGATCGCAGGGCGCACAGACTTCCAGGTCAAGATCTTGGGTTACCGCGTCGAACTGGGTGACATCGAAACGGTATTGATGGCCTTGCCAGGCGTCCACGCCTGTGTGGTCACGCTGATGGCTTCACCGGGGCGGCCATCCACCTTGGTTGCGCACGTTGCCACCGAAGGTGGGGTCAGTGGCACGGACGCCACCTTGGCGCCGGCTGACATCCTGCGTCATGCCCAGCAACACTTGCCTGCACACATGGTGCCGCAGGAGGTGGTGCTGATGGGCCGGCTACCCGTGGGCTTGAACGGCAAGGTCGACCGCAAGGCCTTGCCCATGCCTGATCGCACGCTGCAGGCCACTGTGTTGGCGATGCCAGGGACCGACGTTGCTGCCGATGCACAGCAAGTCAAGGTTGCAGCAGCCTTTGCGGACGTGCTGGGGCTGCCAAATGTCCCCTTGCAACAGGGCTTTTTTGACCTGGGTGGATCGTCCTTGTTGGCGTTGCGCCTGTTGGCTCGGATCGAGCGCGACTGCGGCCAGGCCTTGAGCCTATCGACCTTGTTTGCCCACCCCTCGGTCGAGGGGCTCAGTGCCTGCCTGCGTGGGGCATTGACCGGCGCGCCACCGGCGACGCCTCAGCCATCCGTGATCCAACTGTCAGAGGGGCTAGGTCAACCCATTTGGTTGTTGGGTGGAGCGCATCAGTACCAGGCGCTGGGACGCGCCTTGGCAGGGCGCCATCCTGTCTTTGCGGTCGTCTTGCCAGAGGAAGAAGCGCTGGCGCGCGATGGGTCTGCCTTGCCCGCGCTGCAGGACATGGCCAAGGCCTATGCCACCGTGATGCGCCAGCGCAACCCTCGGTGGCCTTGTGCGGTGGGGGGCTTTTCTTTCGCCGGTGTCCTGGCCCACGAGGTGGCACGCATGCTGTTGGCCGATCAAGGGCTGCCCAGCACGCTCTTCCTGATCGACACGGCCTTGCCTTCGGTCTACGGGCCTGGGGCCTACCGCTCAGGTTGGTGGGCGTGGACACTGAGGCAATGGCATGTGTTGCGGCGAGGTGGCTGGGCCGTGGTGGCTGGGCGTGCGCGCGGACTGTCTGAGCGTTTGCGCGACCGGCTCAGAGCGCCCTCGCAGCGCCCGCGTGCTGACGCGGCACGTGACCAGATCGAGGCACACCGTGTGATCGCGTTCGCCAGGCTGTTGAGCCAATTCGAGGCCGTCGCGAAGCCTCATGCCGGGCCAACTGTGATCTACCGCGCCATCGGCGAAGACCACATCCGGCTGCCGGTTCCCGGGCTGGGCTTTGCGCCCTGGTTGACCGGGGAGGTTCAGGAGGTGGGGTTGCCGGGGCGACACCATGACCTGCTGGCCATGCCTGGGGTGTCTGCGCTTGCCCATGACCTCATTCAACGTCTACCGCAGGTCACCCAAGCCGTGGCCGGCGCGTCCATTCCACACAGACAGGCTGCATGATGACGATGACCAAAGAACAAGAACTGGCGCTGGTGCAACTTGGGCACATACTGCGCGCCGAAGGCTACCGGTTCGTGACGCCCACCCCCGCCACCCATGGGCGGTACCTGGCCAAGTCCTGCCCGCCCGATGCTGGCCCTTGCGCAGGCGGCTTGCGTGATGTCTTCGGCTGGAGCATGCCGTTCGCCTCAGGCAGGCTACCGCCGGGTGTGGTGGACGCCTTGGCACGCTCAGGTGGTTGCGTGCAGGTGGGCGAGTTCAACCGGTCACTGTGGCGCTTTGCTTCACTGGGTGATTTGCTCCTCGCGCACTCGGCCTACCCCACCACGGCGCCAGACAGCATTTTCTTTGGGCCCGACACCTACCGCTTCTGTGCCTTCCTGTCGCAAGTCAGCCCAGTGGCAGACAGCGTGCTTGACCTGGGGTGCGGTTCAGGGGCAGGCGGGTTGTGGCTGGCGAACCGCCGACCTTTGCGCGAATTGATCCTCTCTGACATCAACGTGCGCGCGCTTGCCGTGGCCCGTGTCAATGCCCGACTCGCAGGCCTGGAGGCACGCACGGTGCACAGCGACCTCTTTCAGGCGCTTGATGCCTTGCCCGACTTGTGCATCGCCAACCCGCCGTACATGAAGGACGCCCAAGGTCGAGCCTACCGGGACGGCGGTGGTGTCCATGGTGAGGGGCTGTCGATCCGCATGGTGAGAGAGTGGCTGATGCGGGCTCGTCCGGGCCAAGTGTTCGCGCTCTACACGGGCAGTGCGATCGTCGCAGGCTGCGATGCCATTCGGGATCAGGTCCATGCCCTGTGCAGTGCTGCGGGTGCGCACATGACCCATGCCGAGCTCGATCCGGACGTTTTTGGTGAAGAGCTGGCGTTGCCCGGCTATGAGCGCGTCGAGCGCATCGCTGCCATCGGCATGGTCATCCGGCGCTGAAGGTGCTGCGCTCCAAGGCGTGCTTGAGCCGGGGCAGCACGTCGCTCAGTGTGGATTGGTGGATGGGCTGCAGACGTGCCCAGAGGTGATCGAGGTCGGCCCGTGCTTCGTCGAACACGTGGCGTGGTCCGACGATCGCCACGTCATTGCCGCCTTCCTCTGAGGGCAAGGACAGCACAGCGCCATCAAAAATTTTGCTCAATCGCTTGCCGATCTCCCGTGCTTGGGTGACTTCGGCGTGTACGTTCGCCACCAGCAGACCCTCCGGGGTGAGCGCCTTGCGGCAGTGGTTGTAGAAGCTGCGCGAACACAAGGCTTCGGCAATGCCTTCGCCATGGAAGCCGTCCACCAGGATGAGGTCGTAGCGCTGCGGTGGCTTGACCAGGAAGACCGCGCCGTCGGCGCAGATGGTTTGCAGCCGCTCGTCGTCAGGCGGGATGAGGAAATCGTGGCGCAGGTCGATCACGGCCTGGCTGATCTCCACCACCGTCAACGCTGCCTGCGGCACATGCCGGTACAGGTACTTGACCATGGCGCCGCCCCCCAACCCGATCATCAGCACACGGCGTGGCTCAGGGTTGAACAGCAGCGCCCCCATCATGGCGCGGGTGTAGTCCAGCA
>Ga0228699_1001157_pt1 | contig 14606 bp, 15 predicted proteins | sample McNCre217_Aug_MG_FD_178016 | JGI IMG/M metagenome (GOLD analysis project Ga0228699, IMG submission 178016) | Freshwater microbial communities from McNutts Creek, Athens, Georgia, United States - 2-17_Aug_MG | ecosystem: Environmental > Aquatic > Freshwater > Creek | place: USA: Georgia...
CAGCAGGTACAGCGAGGTGGCGTGCCCCTTGTGCGCGCCACCCAGGCGGCCCACCCAGCTGCTGGCCACCGCATGCAGCGCGAAAAAGCCCGCCGTGAGCGCCACGATGCCGATCACCACGGCCACAGCGTGGTCGCCCAAGGTCAGGCCCACGCCCAGCGCCGCCAGCGCCACGCCCGCGCTCAGCACCGGCAGCGGCCCCACGCGGTCGGCCAGGCCACCGGCCAAGGGCGACACGGCCATCGCAAACACATAGGCCGCGAACACCAGGCCGATCTGCGCGGTGCTCCAGCCAAAAGGCGGCCCCATCAGCAAGAAGCCGACGTAGTTGAACACCGCCACGAAGGCCCCCACGCCCAAGAAGGCCGTGAGGAAAAGCCAGGGCAAGGCCGGGTGGCGCAGGTGCCCCGCCCAGATGGCCAGGTGGGCGCGCAGTGGCCGGCGGGTGGGGGCCGTGGGCAGGGTGGGCAAGCTCGCCCAACGCGGCAGCAGCCAGGCAAAGCCCAGGGCCGCGATCAGGTCGAGCACGCTCAGGCCCGCCATCGCCGCCTGCCAGCCCCAGGCCTCGGCCGCCAGGCTGGTGCCGATGCGGCCCGTCATCCCACCAAAGGCGGTGCCCGCCACGTACAGGCCCACCGAGCGGCCCAGGCCTCGCGGCGACATGTGCTCGGCCAGGTAGGCCATGGCCACGGCCGGCACGCCGCCCAGCAGCACCCCGGCCAGCAGACGCGCACCCAACAAGCCGGCCCAGCTGGGCGCGTGCGAAGCCGCCAGGTTGCACAGCGCGGCCAGCAGCATCGAGCCCAGCATGAGGCGGCGCTTGTCACGCCCCTCTGACCAGGCCCCGGCCCCGAAGATGGCCAGCGCCAAGGCCCCCGTGGCCAGCGACAGCGACAGCGAGCTCGCCGCCGCCCCCACGCCAAAGTGCTGCACGAACAGCGGCAGCAGCGGCTGCACGCAATACAGCAGAGAAAACGAGGCGAACCCGGCCAGAAACAAGGCCACGTTGATCCGCCAAAACAAGGCGCCACCCGGTGGCACACCACCCGCCGGCAGCTCGGCCTGCATCGCCATGAACATCCTCACACCCCATCCTCAGTGGCGCCAGTGTGGTCAGGCCAGGCCCATCTGTCTAATATATTCGAAGCGCAATCTCCATCTGTTTTTGATATGGTGTGCGGCATGGCGATCGAACTGCGACACCTGCGCTACTTCCTGGCCGTGGCCGAAGCCGGCCACATCACCCGCGCGGCCGAGCGCCTGCACATGAGCCAGCCGCCGCTGTCCATGCAGATCCAGGCGCTGGAGCGCGAGGTGGGCGCGGTGCTGTTTGCGCGCACCCCGCATGGCGTGACGCTGACCGAAGCGGGTGCGGCCTTCGCCGCCGAGGCGCGGCTGATCGTGGGCAGCACCGAGCGAGCCCGCGAGGCCGCGCTGCGCGCCGCCCGGGGCGAGGTGGGCCACTTGCGCGTGGGCTTCACGGGTTCGGCAGCGTTCAACCCGGTGGTGGCCACCACCATCCGCAATTTCCGCCGGGCCTGGCCGCGCGTGCGCCTCACCCTCGAAGAGCTCAACACCACCCGCCTGACCGAAGCCATGAAGCAAGGCCTGCTCGATGCGGCCTTCTTGCGCCCGGGCGAGCAAGGCATCGCCGGGCTCAGCCTGCACCGCTTTGCCCACGAGCCGATGAAGGTGGTGCTGCCCGAGCGCCACGCCCTGGCCACGCGCCAGCGCATCCCGCTGTCGGCGCTGGCAGGCGAGCCCTTTGTGCTCTTCCCCCGCGCGGTGGGCCTGAGCCTGTTCGATGCCGTGGTCTCGGCCTGCCAGGCGGCGGGCTTCGAGCTGGCGCTGCACCAGGAGGCCCCGCAGATCTCGTCGGTGGTCAACTTGGTGGCCGCTGAAATGGGCGTGTCCATCGTGCCCGCGTCGATCACGCAGATGGCGGTCGATGGCGTGCGCTACCTCGACATCCAAGGCCCCCGGCCCATGGCCACGCTGGCCCTGGCCACCCGCGCCGACGACATGCGGCCCGCGGTGGCCCACTTCATCGCCGAAGCACAAGGCGCACAGCCTGCGCCCCAGAAGCGCCGCCCTCAGGCCGAGGCCAGCCGCGCACAAACGGGCAGCCAGTCGCCCAGCGGCACGGCGTGGGCGCGGCCAAAGCCGGCCACGAAGCGCAGCTGATCGGGGCGGATCACCACCAGAGAGAAGTCGCCAAAGCCGAACATGGGCTCGGCGTCGGCAAAGCGGGCCAGGTAGGCGCCTCGGGCGGCGGCATGGCCCTCGTCATCAGGCGCCACGAACACGGCATGGCCTTGCAGGCTCAGGCGCGGCAGGGCCAGCGGCGAGGTGCCGGGGCTGGGCGGCGCCGTCACCAACAGGGCCACGCCCGGGTGGCGCTGCATGTCGGCCGTGTGCGTGGCCAGGCGGCTGACGTGCACCACGCCCCGGCCATCGCCCAGCCAGGCCACCGGGGTCATCGAGACGGCCGGCTCGCCCCCGTGCAAGGTGGCCAGCGCCGCCACGGGCTGGTCCAACAAGGTTTGGTACAGGGCGTTGAGGGTGTCGGCGTCCATGTGAACTCCTGAGGCGGGGCTCCTAGAATGGCCGCATTGTCCACCGCTGGCTGCCCGGCAGCCCGATGCCCATGCTGTTCGGTTTGCCTGACATCGTGATCCACTTGGCGGTCACCACCGCCGCGCTCGGCGTGGCCAGCCGCGTGGTGGCCGGCGTGCGCGTGCAGTCGCTGGGAGACCTGGTGGTGGCCGCCCTGCTGCTGGGCCTGGTCAACACGGTGCTCAAGCCGCTGCTGCTCTTCCTCACCCTGCCCATCACCTTGCTGACGATGGGCCTGTTCATGCTGGTGATCAACGCCTTCCTGATCCAGCTAGTGGCCGCCCTGGTCAAGGGCTTCGAGGTGTCGGGCTTCTGGTCGGCCTTCTTCACCGGGGTGATCGTGTCGCTGGTCAGCATCTTCCTCAACGCGATGCTGACGCCCGACATGCCGGTGGGCGTGCCCTTGCCGCAGGGCCCGGGCACCTGGACCTGATGGGGGGCCGTCAGCTCAACCGCGGCGGCGCGCCCGCCAGCCCACGGCCAACAGACCCAAGGCCATGAGGCTCCAGGTGCCAGGCTCGGGCACCACGGTGGCCCCGTAGCCGTAGCCATCGGCTTGCAGGCGGTAGTGGAAGGCGATGGGCATGGCGGTGTCGCCCGGGTTGGTCAGCGTCAGGCGCACCTGGTGTGCCCCTTGGTCGCCTGCAGCCACCCCCGGGGCCACCGTGGTGGCCTGCAGCTTGAGCTGGTCCCACACCGAGGTGCGTTCGCCCGTGACCGGGTCGACATACGCCAGCTCCAGGTAGGCCTCGGCGCCCACGGTATCGCACCACTGGGCGTTGAAGTCGGTGTTGGCCGCGCAATCACCGCCCGAGCTGACCTGCGCCGCCGAGCGGCCCGTGATGGTCAACGTGGTGTGGGCCGACAGCAGCAGGCCCTGGCCCTTGGGGCCATAGTCCAGGCCCCAGGTGCCCTGCTGCAACTGGCCAAACGTGGAAAACAGCCCTGTGCCGTACTGGTAGCCCGAGAGGCTCAGGCTCGATGTGCCCGGGTCGGCGCGCAACACCACGGTGGCCTGGGTGTGGTCCAGTTCGGCCGAGACCGTGATGTTGTCGCCTGGCATGAGTGGCACGGTGGCCGCGCGGTCCAGGGAGGGCAATTGCTGCGCATACGGCTCGCTCACCGTCACCCAGCTGCGCAACGACAGCGTGCCATCTGGCCCGTAGTACGTGTTCGGCACGAGCTGCAAGCTGGTCGCACCTGGGCCACTCAACTGGAACTGCAGGTCGTCCAGGCTCACCGAGCCCGACACCCCCGCCCAGGCGGGCGCCACGCACAGCATGGCCGCAACCAGGCCCACGGTGCTGCACGGGCGCAGCGCTTGTTCAATCATCGACATCTCAGCTCCCCGACTCGATCGTGTGGTTCATGCAAACCGACACGATAGCGAAGCCGCCGGCACTTCGGGGGAGCCCGATCCCCCTCAGCCCCGGGGTGTGGGGCCGTCGGCCGGTGGCCGGATGTGCGTGGGCGCATACACCCCACGCTTCTTGGCTTCGCTTTCGAGCACGACCTGCTGGCCCCAGCGTTGCACCACGCTGGCGTGGCAGCGCAGGCTCTCGCGCTGCAGGCCGTCGCGCACATCGGGCTGGCGCAGCACCCGCCAAGGCAGCTGGTCCCAGGGGCCGTGCGAGGGGCCCAGCGCATCGGGGCGCACGGGCATCGGCGGGGTGTCCTTGAAACGCACGCCTTGCTCGGTGAGCCGCTCGGTCATCCACTGCAGGGCGCCGTCTGAGAGGCCGCTTTCGCCGCCCTCGGTGGGGTAGCCGCCGCCCACGTCCGAGTGCGCCCCGGGAAACAGCAGCTGCGTCACGCGCGGGTCGTCGTCCCACAGCGTGGGGCTGAAGTCCACGCGCTGCTCGTCGATGGCCACGGCGTGGAAGGCGCGCTGCACACAGCGGCCCAGCTGGGTGTCGGTGAAACGGAAGTCATCGAGCTTGGCCGCCGCCGCGCTGAACTCGGGGATGCCCATGGCGCCCACCGTGTCCCACACGGCCACGGTGCGGATGGGCACCGAGGGCACGCGGACGATGTCGCGGCTGGCGCGCGAGAAGAAGCCCGGCAGCTCGTCGAGCAAGCGCTCGAAGCGCATCATGCGCGTCACCTCGCTGCCCGGTCGGCTGCAGACCTCGCGGCGGTAGTCGGCCCACACGGCCGAGCCCAGGCGGTAGGCCTCGTCCTTGTCTTGCAGGTCTTGGGTGGTCGCGTCGAGCAGGCCGCGTGCGTTGACCAGCCCGGCCAGTGCCCGCGCCGTGTACGCGCCCCGGCTGAAGCCCACCAGGTGGATGGCATCGCCCGGCCGGTATTGCCGCGACAGGTAGGTGTAGCCACGGATGATGCGGGTGATCAACCCGGCCCCGGTGGCGCCTCCGATGAGCTGCACCAGCTTGTTGTCGCCATCGCCCACGCCATGCAGGTACTTGGCCACCTGCAGCAGCTGGCCATCGGCATCGCGCAGCAGGCGCTCTTGCTCATTGGCCGATCGGTAGACCTGCGAGTCCACCGCATCGTCGCCCGCCAGGCTCAGGTAGAGCTTGAAGACGTTGGAGGGCGGGTCGTCCTTCGGTGAGCCTTGCTGGCCCGGACCGTTCCAGGTGCCATCGGCGCAAAAGACGATGTGCTTGGGCATGGTGCGCTCCTGAAAGTTCACCTGCCCGTTGTACGGCGGGTCGGTGCGTCGCACCAACCCTAGAGTTAGGGCCCCTGTTTGAAGTCCAGGGGCCCAGGCTCACGCCTCACGCTTCACGCCATCAGGGCTTGAAGGTGATGTTCTTGGTCCACTCGTCGGCCAGCACCTTGTTGACCCAAGCGGTCGGGTGGTTGCCGTCCCAGAACACGCGGTTCTCGGGGTCCGGGCAGGCGTAGGCCGAGCCTTGCGACATCTTGATCGGGTCGAAGGTGGCTTCCTTGCGGCACGGATCGGTCAGGTTCTTGCCCTCGGCGGCCACCTTCTTGAACTGGTCGCGCATGAAGGTCAGCGTGTCGTGCGACATGATGACGGCGTCGGGGTACTTCACGCGCAGGTCCGCCAGCAGTTGGATGAGCTGCTTTTGGAACTGGTCCGTGCAGATCTTGGCCGACCAGATGTAGCCGGGCTGGATGATGTTGTGGGTCTTGGCGCTGGGCGTCATGCTGATGTCGGGCATCAGCGGGATGAAGAAGTAGCGCGCGCCGGCCTTGTACAGGCTGGTGAAGGCCTGTTTGACGTTGTCCACCACCGAGTAGCCGGTCAGCGGGGTCATGCCGATGAGGATGCGGTAGAAGTCGTCCGGGCCGGTCCAGATCATGTGCAGGGCCTGGGGATCCAGGCGCGGCTTGGACGGCGCAAACATGTACTGCGACACCGTCTGCACGGGCGGGATCACGTCGGGGTTGGTCAGGTACTCGTTGACCTGCGTGAGCATGCCTTCAGACACCAGCAGCAGCGTGTCGTAGCCGCTGGTGGCGCCAGCGAACGCGTAGTTCTGCAGCTTCAGGCCCAGGTTCTGCGCCAGGTACTCGACGGCCACGGGGCCATCGCTGAAGCGACCGTCGTAGTTGGGCGGGCCCGGATCCGACTCGCCCCAGTTCTTGGTCGTGTAGTCGTACAGGCGGTGGATGTCCGACATCGAGTCGCCGAACACGACCAGCTTGGAATAGTCGGCCGAGGCCGCTGCGCTGGCCACGCCCAGCACCGTGGCCATCAAGGCCTTAACCAGTTTCGAGTAACCCATCGGAAGCTCCGTCAATGAGAGGTGTTTTCCACAAAATCTCCTCACATCGGCGGCACTTTGACAGCCACTTGTTCACGGGGGAACATGCACCTTTGGCGACAACTCACGAGGCCAATGTCGCCATCTTGACGCTTGCCGACAGGCTGGGCCTGCGGGTCGCCCCGTGCTGCCCGACAGGGGGATGGGTCAGCTCACCCGCCACGGTTACCCCTTGCGGGGCAGAGGCATCCCCCGTTGGCCTCGACCGTGGGTCACACCTTCTTGATGTACTCGCTCTTGAGCTGCATGGCGCCAAAGCCATCGATCTTGCAGTCGATGTCGTGGTCGCCTTCGATCAGGCGGATGTTCTTGACCTTGGTGCCCACCTTGATCACCGACGAGGAGCCCTTGATCTTCAGGTCCTTGATGAGGGTGACGCTGTCGCCATCGGCCAGCAGGTTGCCGTGGGCGTCTTTCCAGACCTTCTGCTCGGCCGCGGCTTCGACATCGGTACCCGGCTGCCAGCCGTGGCCGCACTCGGGGCAGGCCAGCTGGGTGCCGTCTTCATAGGTGTAGACAGAGCCGCACTGGGGGCAAGGGGGCAAGGTGCTCATGGCGCAGGCCGCCAGGCCAACCAGCGGCGTCAGGGAGACAAAAGGGCCGCCATTGTCGTGCATCGCCCCTGCAGCACCGCCAACACGGCCCTCATTCAACGTGCGAGGGCACACAAGTCGGTCTATAACCGTGGCCTTGGACCACAACACCAGTTCTGCCATGTTGCTGCGCACCCTCCGCCTCTCTGCCCCCCTGCTGCTGGCCTGCCTGGCCCCACTCGCCCAGGCGGCCGATGCCCCGGCCTCGGGCCCCGCTGCGGCCAGCGCCACCCAGACCACCCAGAAGCTGCCCTCGGGCGTGGTGGTGACCCACCTCAAGGCCGGCACGGGCGCCAAGCCCTGGCCCACGGCGGTGGTGCGCGTGCACTACGAGGGCACGCTGGCCGATGGCACCGTGTTCGACAGCTCGTACAAGCGTGGCCGCCCCTTGAGCTTCCCGCTCAACCGCGTCATCCCCTGCTGGACGCAAGGCCTGCAGACCATGGCCGTGGGTGGCAAGGCCAAGCTGCAATGCCCCAGCGCCACGGCCTACGGCCCCAGTGGCGCAGGCGACGTGATCCCGCCCAACGCCGACCTGACCTTCACGGTCGAGCTGCTGGGCATCGACGGCTGAGCTCCGCCCTCACGACAGGTGGGCGTACGCCTCGGCCAGCTTCTGGTCGTAGGCGTTCTTCGCGTAGCCCGGCCCGTTGTAGGCGCGGGCAAAGGCGGCCCACTGGTGCGCCTTGAGCAGCGCCATCAGGCTTTGGCCCTGGTAGCTGCCCACGGTGATGAAGCGGCCGAAGGCCTCCAGGTGCGCGGCCTCCTTGGTCTGCATCGCGTCCACGAAGGCGGCCACACTGTCGTAGCCCAGCTTGACGGCGTGCCCGCCCATGATCTGGAACAGGCCCCACGAGGCCGCACTCAGCGCCGCCTCGTCGTGGATGGCACGGGCGCGGGCCAGGCGGTCGTACTCGGCCAGCCCCCCCACGTAGCTCTTGGGGTTCCAGGTGGGAAAGAGGATGTCGGTGTTGCCCGACACGTGCGCCTTGGGGTCGATGCCCCGCGCCTTGAGCTCGGCCCAGAACACATGGCCCTCGAACAAGATCTTGGCCTGCGTGCCGATGAAGCCCACGCCGCCTGATTCGACGGCATAGACGGTGCGCACCAGCGGCACGTCGATGTGGTGCTGGGTGGCGAAGGCGTCGATGTCGGCCTGCGAGAGCCACTTGCTGCGGATGTCATTGAGCAGATCGGGCTTGAGCGCAAACAGCGTGGTCCAGGTTTTCTCGCCCGCCGAGCCATCGACGATGAGCCCGTGGTCGTGCTGGAACTGCCGCAGCGCGGCATCGGTGCCCGGCCCGAAGTTGCCATCGGGGTTGAGCTTGTAGCCCAGCGCCTGCAGGAACACCTGCAGCATCGTGGCCTCGCGAACGGGCGCCATGCCCTTTTTGATCTCTTGCACCGTCAGGCTCCTGGTTGGGGTTGTGGTGTGTCCGTTTTAGGCCGCCATGCCCCACTTGGGCATCCTTCGCTTTAGGGAGAACAGGGAGAAGCGCGCAGCCCCTGTCGCGCTTGGCACCGCCGTTACGCCCCATGCACTGGCCAGCGTTGCACGCGATGCGGATACTGCTGAGCATGAACGCGCACCACCGCCCCCATCCACGCCCCCACCCCCCCCACCGTGGCCTGGCCAGCCTGGCTGCGGCCACCCTCGTGCTGATCGGCCTGGGCGCCCAGGCCCAAACCAGCCCGGCCACCTTGCCCCTGGGCTACGGCGCCACGCCCGAGCTGCCCGCACCCAAGCCCCAGGCCATCCCCACGACCAAGTCGTACAGCACCTCGCCCTGGCCGGCCGGCGCCACCCCGGTGGCGGCAGCGGGCCTGAAGGTGCAGGCCTACGCCCAGGGCCTGGTCAACCCGCGCTGGGTCTACACCCTGCCCAATGGCGACGTGCTGGTGGCCGAATCCACCACCCCCGCCAACGCCTCCGCCAACGTTTTCACCACCCTCGCCGACTGGCTGGCCAAGCTGTTTGGCGGCGGCAGCAAAAAGGCCGGCAACCGCATCACCCTGCTGCGCGACACCGATGGCGACGGCGTGGCCGACGTGCGCAGCGTGCTGATCAGCGGCCTGGCCTCGCCCATCGGCATGGCCTGGGTGGCCGACACGCTGTACATCGCCAACACCGACGCCATCGTCAAGCTGCCCCACAAGCTGGGCGCGACCACGGCGAGCGCCACGCCCGTCCAGCTCACCGACCTGCCCTCGGGCGCCGGCGCGCGCCACTGGACGCGCAACATCCTGGCCAGCGCGGATGGCCGCACGCTCTACGCCGCCGTGGGCTCGGGCAGCAACATCGCCGAAGGGGGCCTGGCCGCCGACGAGGGCCGCGCCGCCATCTGGGCGGTGGACACCGCCACCGGCGCCAAGCAGCTGTTCGCGCAAGGCCTGCGCAACCCCGTGGGCCTGGCCTGGAACCCCATCACCCGCGAGCTGTGGACCGCCGTCAACGAGCGCGACCAGCTGGGCAACGACCTGGTGCCCGACTACATGACGGCCGTGCGCCCAGGCGAGCACTACGGCTGGCCCTGGCGCTACTTCGGCGACCACGTCGACAGCCGCGTCAAGGCCGCCGCGCCTGAGGGCCTGGTGGCCCGCGTGCCCGACTTCGCCCTGGGCGCGCACACCGCGTCGCTGGGCCTGGCCTGGTCGGCCCAGGGCAACGCCTTGCCCAGCGCCTTCCAGCGCGGCATGGTGGTGGGCATGCACGGCTCGTGGAACCGCAACCCGGTGTCGGGCTACAAGGTGGTGTTCGTGCCCTTCGACGCGGCCGGGCGGCCCCTGCCGCAGGTGGTCGATGTGCTCACGGGCTTCATCAACGCCAACCGCACCAACGGCCGCCCCGTGGGCGTGGCCTTCGATGGCCAAGGGGCGCTGCTGGTGGCCGACGACACGGGCAACACCGTGTGGCGGGTAAGCTCGGCACCATGACGTGCCAGCCCCTGCTCGATGCCATTGCCGCCCTTACCCCTGACCACCTGCGGGGCGACGCCCGCCGCATCTTCCACGGCCGCGGCGGCCTGCACCCCGGCTGCGAGCACTGGGCGCTCGACCTCTACCTGCCCGTGGTGCTGCTCACCAGCTACCAGCCGGTCGACGAGGCCGAGCTGGCCACGCTGCAGGCCGCACTGACGGCACGCTGGGCCGCCATCGCCCCGGGCGAGCCGCTCAACCTGGTCTTTCAGCTGCGCGACGAGGTGCACGCCGACACCCGGCTGCTGTGCGGCAGCGTGCCCGATCTGCACGTGGTCAGCGAGGGCGATGCCCGCTACAAGGTGCACCTGCTGCGCGGCCGCAACCACGGGCTGTTTCTGGACATGGCCGAGGGCCGCCGCTGGGTGCACCAGTTCGCCACCGAGCACCCGGGCTGCAAGGTGCTCAACCTGTTCGCCTACACCTGTTCATTTTCGGTGGCAGCGCTGCAAGGCGGCGCGGCGCACGTGGTCAACATGGACATGGCCGCTGGCGCCTTGGGCATCGGCAAGCACAACCACCAGCTCAGCGGCGTGGGGCAAGGCGCGAGCTTTCTGCCGCACGACGTGTTCAGCTCGTGGGGCAAGCTCAACCGCCTGGGGCCGTTTGACCTGGTGATCGCCGACCCGCCCAGCTACCAAAAGGGCAGCTTCGTGACCGACAAGGACTACGCGCGGCTGATGCGCCGCCTCAGCGGCCTCTTGATGCCCGGCGGGCACGCCTTGCTGTGTCTGAACTCACCCAAACACGACACGGCGTTTTTGCGAGATGGGATGGCCGCCGAAGCCAGCGACCTGCAGTTCGTGCAGCGCCTGCCGAATCCGCCCGTGTACGCCGATGCCGAGCCCGAGCGTGCGCTCAAGGTGCTGGTCTACCGGCTGGGCTGACATTGGGCTCAAGCTCAGCGCCCCAAGCGCCGATCACCCTTGCACAGCCTTTCAGAATATAGGCGATCTGGCGGCATTTGGGGGCGCGTTGCATCAAAGCCCCGAAGCAGGTGTTTCCACCCCAAATGTCACGCCACGAGCGGCCCGTTTTATGCATGATGTGGCTCAGTGACCCCTGTGCAGTTGCGGAGGAAAGCGGCATGAACTGGTTCGACAACATCTCGTCGGATTGCGATCAACCGATCTCGGCGGCCTGGCTGATGCAAGGCCACTGGCGGTATCAGCCCCACCCTTACGCCGACCCGCAGATGTGCCGGTTGGTGGTTGACCTGGCCGGCGCCCGTGTGGTGGCCGCGCAGTTCCTGGCGCCGGGGGGTGCGAACGACCTCGAATCCAGCGCCCTGGAAGACCTCACCAGCCTGCTGCAAGCCGAAGGCGTGATGCAGCAGCTCACCGCCTGGGGCTTCACGCCCTGCGACGCGCTGCCCGCCTGGGCCAAGCCTTCGTTCAGCGAACAGCAGATCGAAGAGCTCGAACGCATCGAGGGCTACCTGATCGAAGCCACCGACGACACCATCGACGAGGTGCTGTACCTGCGCGACGAGTTCCTGCGCGGGCTGGGCCTCACCGACCAGGACGTGGTGCGCGCCGCTCGGCAGCCCGACTATGGTCAGCTGCCGCGCAAGGGTGGGCGGCGGCTGAGCTGATCAAGCGCCGGTGCCGGGAGCCGCAGGCGCGGTCCAGAAGCCCCGGTGCAGCGCCACGATCTCGGGCGCCACCTCGGCCACCGGGCCGATGACCTCGATGGGCTGTTGCCCGGCGGCCAGCACCTTGCGGCACGGCAAATCCATGGTGGGGTTTTCGGCGTGGTGGCCGGTTTCGCGCAGCAGGTCGGCCTCGCTCATGCCGTAGACGATGCGGCCAATGTGCGCCCAGTACGCGGTGCCCGTGCACATGCAGCACGGCTCGACCGTGGTGTAAAGCGTGCAGCCCCACAGTTCATCAGGGCTGAAGCGCGCCGCCGCCTCACGCGCCAGCGTGGCCTCGGCATGGTTGACCGTGTCGATGTTGCCCTGCGTGAGCAGCACGGTCTCGTGGTCGGCCGCCACCAAGATCGCACCAAAAGGGTGATGGCCTTGAGCGGCCGCCTGGCGAGCCACGTCGTTGGCGTGGCGCAGGTGGCGCAACAGCTGGGCGGGGGTGGGTGGGTGCGTGATCGGGGCTGGCATGGTGCGGATTCTCCTGCCCCCGCCGATGCAAGCCCGGGGCCAACGCACCATGGCCGGCACGTCGGCCCCATCGATCAGGCAGACTGACCCGGGATCCAGCTCGTGCCCGCCAACGGCACCTGGGCCATGGCCGCAGCCTCCACCGTCAAGGCCACCAGGTCTTCCGGCTCCAGGTGGTGCACGTCCTGCTTGCCGCAAGCGCGCGCCAAGGTGGTCAGCTCCATGGTCAGCGTCTTGAGGTAGTTCTTCAAGTGCTTGGCGCCCCAGGCCGGCTCCAGGCGCTGTTCCAGCACGGCATCCTGCGTGGTCACACCCACCGGGCACTTGCCCGTGTGGCAGTGGTGGCAAAAGCCCGGGGCCGTGCCCAGCGCGGCGTAGTCGGCCTCGGCGCTGTGCAACTCGCCACCTTGTTGGTAGGTGTCGCGGTTGCAGCCCAGGGCCATCAGCACGCCCTGGCCAATGGCCACAGCGTCAGCGCCCAAAGCCAGGGCCTTGGCCACGTCCGCACCGGTGCGGATGCCGCCCGACACGATGAGCTGCACCACTCCCTTCATGTCCAGGTCTTCCAGCGCGGCCACGGCCTGGCGCACCGCGGCCAGCGTGGGGATGCCCACGTGCTCGATGAAGCAGGTCTGCGTGGCCGCGGTGCCGCCTTGCATGCCGTCCACCACCACCACGTCGGCACCGGCGTGCACGGCCAGCTTGACGTCGTTGTAGACGCGGGTGGCGCCCACCTTCACGTAGATCGGCTTTTCCCAGTCGGTCAGCTCGCGCAGCTCCTGGATCTTGATGGCCAGGTCATCAGGCCCGGTCCAATCGGGGTGGCGGCAGGCCGAGCGCTGGTCCACGCCCTCGGGCAGGGTGCGCATCTTGGCCACGCGCGGGTTGACCTTCTGGCCCAGCAGCATGCCGCCGCCGCCCGGCTTGGCGCCCTGGCCCAGCACCACCTCGATGGCATCGGCCTTGCGCACGTCGTCGGGGTTGAAGCCGTAGCGCGACGGCAGGCACTGGTACACCAGCGTCTTCGACGAGCGGCGCTCTTCCTGGGTCATGCCACCGTCACCGGTGGTGGTCGACGTGCCCATGGCCGTGGCGGCCAGGCCCAAGGCCTCTTTCACGTTGGCCGACAGCGCACCAAAGCTCATGCCCGCCACGGTGATCGGGGTGTCGAGCACCACGGGCTTCTTGGCGAAGCGCGTGCCCAGCACGGTCTTGGTGGAACACTTCTCGCGGTAGCCCTCCAGCGGGTAGCGCGACAGCGAGGCGCCCAGGAAGACCAGGTCATCGAAGTGCGGCAGCTTGCGCTTGGCGCCCAGGCCACGGATCTCGTAGAGGCCGGTGTTGGAGGCGCGGTGGATGTAGTCCAGCGTGCTGCGGTCGAAGCTGGCGGATTCTTCGCGTTGCAGACGCGAGGGTGTCGATGAGGGCTTGAAAGTGATGGGTTGTTCGTTGCTCATGTCGATTGCTCCGGTTGGGTGCGCAAAGCTGGTGGCATCACAAGGCCTGATCCAGCGCACACCGCAGATCCGGCTTCGCCGGTCTGCCGGTGTGGCCCCCTTGAGGGGGCGCGCGCAGCGCGTAGGGGGTGGTCAATAGGTCTGGTCCGCATCGGCGTTCCAGTGGTACAGCGACCGGGCCGAGGCCACGCGCTTGAAGTCACGCGGGCTGTGGTTCAGGCCGGCGGCGGCCAGCAGCGCGGTCAGCGCGGTGATGTCGGCATCGCCCAGGGGCTCCAGTTGCGCATCCGCGCCCAGGCTCTTGATCTCGCCCTTCACGTAGATCACGGCCTCGTACAGCGAGTCGCCCAGGGCGTCGCCGGCGTTGCCGCAGATCACCATGCGGCCGGCCTGGGCCATGAAGCCCGAGAAGCTGCCCACCGAGCCGCCCACCACGATGTCGCCGCCCTTGAGCGAGATGCCGCAGCGCAGACCCGCGTCGCCATCGATGACCAGCAGGCCACCATGGGCCGAAGCGCCGGCACTGTTCGAGGCAAAGCCCTTCACGTGCACCTTGCCGCTCATCATGTTCTCGGCCACGCCGGTGCCAGCGCTGCCGTGGATGGTCACCTCAGCCAACTTGTTCATGCCGGCGGCGTAGTAGCCCGCATGCCCTTCGATGGTCACCCTCACGGCCGCGTCCAGGCCCACGGCGATGTTGTGCGCGCCATCGGGGTTGACCACGGTGATGTGCTGGCCGTTGAGCTCGGCGGCCGGGCCGTGCAGGTGCTGGTTGAGCGGGCGAACGCCGCCCACGCTCAGGTCAAACTTCAGGCTTTCCATACGTACATCTCCTCAGGGGCAGGTTCGAACACGGTGGCGTGCTTCACATCGGGCAGGTGGGCCAGCGAGCGGAACTCGGAGGCAATGGCCACGTAGTCATCGGTCTCGGCCACGACGGCCGGCTTGCAGGCGAAGGGGTCGCGGATCAGGGCCAGCTCGGTGCTGGTGCCCATCAGGAAGGTGTAGAAGCCATCGAGTGCTTCAAAGCCCTTTTGCAGCGCGGTGTGCAGGGTGTCGCCCTCGCGCAGGCGCCATTCCAGGAAACGGCAGGCGG
>Ga0228699_1001159_pt1 | contig 14602 bp, 10 predicted proteins | sample McNCre217_Aug_MG_FD_178016 | JGI IMG/M metagenome (GOLD analysis project Ga0228699, IMG submission 178016) | Freshwater microbial communities from McNutts Creek, Athens, Georgia, United States - 2-17_Aug_MG | ecosystem: Environmental > Aquatic > Freshwater > Creek | place: USA: Georgia...
GTGTTGGAACATCAATGGCCACCAACAAGCTATCCGTTTCAACCGCCACATAAGCAGTCGTTCCGTCAGGGCTGAAGGCAATGCCACGGGGTCGATTGCCGACGCGAATGCTCTTGATTTGTTTGCGTTGCTTGACATCAATCACATCGACTTGGTCAGCCTCTTCGGCCGAGACCAGCATGAGCTTGCCATTGGGGCTGAAGACGGCATGCTCTGGATTTTTGCCATGAACCGGAATAGAAAACTGCACTTTCCAACGCGCTGTGGAGATGAAGCTCACGCTGTTGCTGCCTTCGTTGGCAACGGCCACCCACTGCCCATCGGGTGAGCAGTACACCGCTTCGGGGGAGTCGCCCAAGGTCAATGTTTTGTCAATCGACAAAGTTCGGGTGTGGATGGCTTGCAGTTGTGAGCCGTTTTGATTGCTCACATACAAATAAGGCGTGTTCTTGCAAACCGCCAACCCACGGGGCTTGCCGCCGGTGGCCATGGTTTGCACTACGGCATCCGTCTGGCTGTCGATGATGGATACATCGCCGGAGCCTTCGTTGGTGACAAAAACTTGACCGGCAGCAAAAGCCGTGCTGCCCAAGGCAGTCAAGACGTATGCGATGGCGAGGCGTTGATGAAGCTTCATGTGGGATGACATCACAGAGGGATTTGACTTTGTACGCCGACAACCCATGAGCGGGGTAGGCCGGGTTCGAAATATTGTTTGGATGATTGGTTAACGATGACGGAGCTGACCGTGTCTTTGTTGGTCAAGTTGTCGATGCCGACAAATGCCTCGACGCGAGCTGAGCCCACTTGGTATCGCTGGCGCACACGTGCGTTCAATTGGCTATAGCCGGAGGCGAGGGCGTAATCGGCACTGGTGCTGGAGTTGGTGTCGTTGGCCCACATGTGTGAACGAGAGATCATCTCGAGGCAGGTCTCCAATCCGAGCGCTGGTTTGTGTCCCGCTTGCGCAAATCCTTTTTCTGACCATTGCAAAGCGGCGAAGAGCTGTCGCTTAGGGATGGCAGGCAAACTGTTCCCGTTGGTGGGGCTGTAGTTGGCAGAGCCGGCTTGGTATGTGGCGTTCATGACCGTGGCCGACGCTTGCGTGCGCCAGTGGGCAGAGTGCTGGTTGCGTAGGGCCAATTCAAAACCATCGCGCTTGGTTTGCGCGGCGTTGGCATACGCTGTTTTTCCATTGGACGAGAGTGCCGCCACGATTTCGTTGTCGGTGTCGATTTGGAACCATGCCGCATCTAGGCGGGTGCTGGGGGATGGCAGCCACTTGGCGCCAAGTTCCAAATGCTTGCTGGTGGAGGCTAGCAAGTTCGGGTTGAACTTCTCAACGAAATTGTTGTTGGCATCGCGGGAGTACGCAGCCTCAGCCATCGTGGGCGTTTCAAAACCTTTGCCTTGGTTGATATAAAGATTCAAATTGTTTTGTGCATGCCAAGTGAGTCCAACCACAGGGCTTGTGGCTTTGTAGGTGACAGACCCTGAGCCATCCACGCCTGTTGTCATATCGTCACGGCTTTTGAGGGTGACGTTGCTTTGACGTGCGCCTGTGGTCAATGTGTAACGCTCTCCCAGCGACCAGTTCGCTTGCGCAAAGTAGTCGCGGTTGGTGGCTTCATTCAATTCGTTGCGTGTGAGTGCGCCACTTTTTTCACCAATCGCAGCAGCACCGCCTTGACGTTGCTCTTGGGCATGGTCAAAGTCCACACCCATCACCCAATTCATGCGTTGACCATCGAACACATGAGCTTTGCCGTTGGCTTGAACCCCCATGCCCTCATACCGGCGCTCCAGTCCCGTCCACATGTTGGTGGCTTGGTATTGCAAGTTGGTTCGTGTGCCGCCGTAGATGCGCGCTTGCAGTTGCAAGTCGCTGTCAACACGGTGTTCAGCGACTGCGCCGACTTGCTCTTGTTTGACGGTCTTGCGTGTTCGTCGCACCACGGCATTGGTGCCAGCTTGTGAGGGGTCGGCGGCCAGTTGAGCAGCAGTCAACCCGAGCGCATCATTGGCATAGGGCATTTCAAAAACATTCACGATGAATTTGAAACGTGTATCGGGCTTGGCATCCACAGTGATGACGCTGTTGAGCTGCTGTCGTTTTGCATCGCTGTTGGTGCGATAGCCGTCAATGGCGAAGGTGCTGTAGTCGGCCACCAAGCCAACGTTGCTACTGCGTTGGCTGAATTGCCAGTCGGTGCGTGTCATGCCGAACGAGCCTGCATACATGCTGACTTGCGCCTCTGGTTTCTCTCCTGCCTCACGTGTGAATGTTTGAATCACGCCGCCTGAGGCGTTGCCATACAACTGCGCCAGTGGACCGGTGAGCACTTCCATTCGATCGGTGGAGGTCATGCTGACGGTTGAGGCTTGGCCTTGACCATCCGGCATCGAAGCCGGAATGCCATCGGTGATGAGGCGGATGCCGCGTAAACCAAAGGCGGAGCGCGCGCCAAATCCGCGGATTGAAATTTGTATGTCTTGCGCATAGTTGTTGCGGTTGAGCGCCACCACGCCTGGGGCGCGGTTGAGCACATCGGAGATGTTCACTTGCGCACCTGAGTTGCGAAGGGTGTCGGCATCGACGGTGAACACCGATGCGGGCGCATCAAACTGCTTTTGCTCTAGGCGACCACTTTGAACCAGTATTTCATTGATTTCGTTGCCTGTTGCTTGTGCGAAGGTGGGGGCGCTAGGGAAAACGCTAAGGCACAAAAGTGCGCCAAGCGCCAATGGGTGATGTGGCATATAGCGTTTGTTGTTTTTGTTGAATTTCATGGCGAGTGCATTGGCAAATGTGTGTGTTCTGAAAGGGTTGTCTCGCCAAGTAGCTAGCAAAACCCATTCCACCTCAAAGTGTTCCATCGGCGATGGCATCGTTCGTGCTTCTTGGTTTTTATTTGTAAATTACTGAGACAAGGTTGATCAATTGATGGGTCGTGTGGTGATGCATCTTCTAACGAGTGTGGTCGTGTTTCTCTCAGGGTTGTTCCTGATGAGTGCGCATGCGGGTGTGATGACACATGAAAGGATGGTGCAGGCGTTTCCTGCGCCCTTGGTTGTGGGTGAGAAAGACCGTGATTTGCCTGTGTGGCCTATCTTTCGCCAAGAGCTCACCTCAACCACGATTGCCGCCTACGCTTTTGAGTCGCAAGACTTCGCAGCAATTCCTGGATTTTCTGGAACACCCTTTAACTTGCTGATTGCGTTAGACCCCAACGGGGAGTTCATGGATGTGCGCGTGTTGTCACATCACGAGCCCGTATTTTTAGAGGGCTTGGGTGAGAAACCGTTGTTTGCGTTCGTCGAGCAATACAAAGATTTGTCGTTGAAGCAAAGTATCAAAATCGGCACAGGCCAAAGCAAGAGCGGCAAAGAAAATGGGGCCAACGTTTACATAGACGGTGTGGCCAAAGCCACAGCATCGGTGCGCATCTTGAATCAAAGTTTGCTGGCTGCATCGCTGAAAGTTGCTCGGGCCAAGCTCGGTTATAGCGAGGGGCGAGATCCAGATTTGATCGCCAAAATTCGTCCTGATGTGTTCAAGCCGTTGGATTGGTATGGCCTGCAAAAAGCAGGCTTGATTCAACGTGCCACTTTCAAGAACAGCGACATTGAAAAAGCCTTCAAAGACACAGCGGGTGAAGGTGTGGACGTTGAGGCTGACCAGCAGCCCAACGCGTTGTTTGCCGATGTGTATGTGGCGCATTTGAGTGTGCCAACGGTCGGCAAGAATTTGTTGTCAACCGACAAATGGGCGTATTTGCAGCAGCGCCTCGATCCTGGCGATCATGCGTTGTTGGTGCTTGCCAAAGGACGCTATCCCTTGATGGGGGAAGATTTTGTGCGGGGGACGGTGCCTGACCGCATCTCTTTGACGCAGCAAAATTTACCGATCGAAATTCGCGATTTGGATTTGGATGCGTCGTTGAATTTGCCCTCCGAATTGATGGATGCCCAGTGGCTGGCAGTGCGTGTGATTGCACCAGCGGGCCTCGACCCCGCGCAGCCTTTGAGCTATGCCTTGCATGTCACACGCAGTAAAGGGATGGTGTACCCCGAGTTGGTGACTCGGCATTTCTCGCTGTCCACGCAACTGCCGCATGACTATCTAGAACTTGCAGACGCAGATCAAAAAACATGGCACAGCATTTGGCTGGATCGCTGGGTTGAATTGATGGCCTTGATGTGCGCACTCGCGGTGTTGGTGTGGGCGTTGCGCGAGCCATCGTGGCTGGTGCATCACCCGCGTCGTTTGGTCTGGTTCAGACGAGGCTATTTGTTGTTTACCGTGTGTTTTATTGGTTGGTACGCGCAAGGGCAGTTGTCTATCGTCAACCTCACGGCGGTGGTTCAAGCGTTGGTGGCTGGGCGCGGCTTGGGTTTTTTCATGTACGACCCGATGACCGTTTTGTTGTGGGCGTTTGTGGCGGTGACATTTTTCGTCTGGGGGCGTGGCACGTTTTGCGGTTGGCTGTGCCCATTCGGGGCGTTGCAAGAGCTGATCAGTTCTGTCACGCGAGGTCTGGGGCTTCAGTGGCGTCGTGTGCCGCAGCGTTGGGATGATCGGCTGAAAAAACTCAAATACCTTGTGCTTGTCGTGTTGTTGGTGTGCGCGGCTGTGTCGGTTACGTGGACTGATCGGTTGGTCGAGGTTGAGCCCTTTAAAACCAGTATCACGCTGAACTTTGTGCGTGCTTGGCCGTTTGTAGTGTGGGCAGTGGCGATGGTGTTGCTCAGTGCCTTTGTCTACAAGGGCTATTGCCGTTACCTGTGCCCGCTGGGGGCTGGCATGGGCGTGCTGGGTAAATTGCGCCGCTGGGACTGGATTGCACGTCGCAGCGAATGTGGCCAACCCTGTCAGCGTTGTCGTGCCGATTGTGCTTATCAGGCGATCAACAAACAGGGGGCGGTGAATTACGACGAGTGCTTTCAGTGCTTAGATTGCGTGGTGATTTTTGAGAGCGATGCCTTGTGCGTGCCGCGCATTTTGGATCAACGCACCCACCACGATGTGATTCCCATTCGTGCGGTGGGCGATGTTGTTTCAGACAAGGAGCCGCGATGAAACGTCGCAACTTCATACAAGCAGGCTTGAGCTTCGGGGCTTTATCGATGGCCCGGGCTACCTCAACAACGCGTGCTTTGATTTGGCGTGACAGCACGTTTACGGGGCTAGGAACCGTGATGACGATTCGCGCAGCCCATGTGGATGCCGAGGCGCTGAATGATGCCTTGAGGCGTGCTCGGCAAGTGATTGCACGTGTCGAGGATGAGATGAGTTTGTTTCGCCCCACGAGTGCACTGAGTCGGCTCAATGCGACGGGTGTGTTGGCTCAGCCTTCATCAGAGATGTTGCATGTGCTAGACATGAGCCAGCGCATTGCGCAACGCAGTCAAGGTGCTTTTGATGTCACGGTTCAGCCTCTATGGCAGTTGTATGCGCAGACACAAAAAGAGGGGCGTTTACCGACGACTGATGAAGTTGCACACACTCAAAAAAGCGTCGGTTGGCAGAACCTGCACATTGAGCCAACGCAAATTGCGTTGAGCCAACCCGCGATGGGCGTGTCATTGAATGGCATTGCACAGGGCTATGCGGCAGATGCCGTGCGTGCCAGCCTCCAGCGCGATGGTGTGTCGCACGCGTTGATCAATACGGGTGAGTGGTCTGCCATCGGCCTGGCTGATGGGGAACGGCCGTGGCGTTTGGGTATTGCGGACCCTCGCCGTGCCGATCATTGGTTGGCGCAGGTTATGTTGAATGGCTTGAGTCTTGCCACTTCGGCGGACGATCAGTGTGCGTTCAGCGAAGACCGCAAGCACCATCACATTTTCAATCCGCATACGGGCTATTCCCCGCAAGACGTTGCCAGCGTCACGGTCGCTGCTTCCACATGCACGATGGCCGATGCTTTGACCAAGGTGTTGTTTGTCGGGGGGTATGCGCGAGCCCTACCTTTGGCGAAGGCTTGGGGCGTGTCTGCCTTGGTGGTGAACAAGCGCGGCGAATGGAAAGCTTCGGCCTCATTTCCACGTGTTGCAACTTGATCGGAGCGACGGCACAAAGTGTTCCAAATGTGAACACCTGTGACAGTGGGTGTGACACACCTTCGCGCGTGAGTCTTGCGCAACCAAGGGTTAACGATGGGTTTGTGATGTGTTCTGTTGGCGCGAATCTCGCCGTCGCTCAGGTGACGATCTGGCATGTGTATTGCAAACCCGTTCGGTACGGATAAGTGGGGTTGCAAAAGTCTGCGTCATCCGCACCCAATGAACAAACGTCGCGCACGTTTATTTTTAACTGGAAAAAATACAGGAGATATGCTGTGAAAAGAAAACTTCTAAGCGTGCTGGTCATGCTCGCCACGGCCCACGTGTCGGCGCAAGTCACCGATGCCATGATTGCCAAAGATGCCGCTGATACAGATTCAGTTCTGAGCTGGGGTATGGGTACACAAGGCCAGCGTTTTTCGCCGCTGACCACCATCAACACCAAGAACGTGAGCAAGCTGACACCTGCATGGTCGATGTCTTTCGGGGGTGAGAAGCAACGTGGCCAAGAGTCGCAACCCTTGGTTTACAAGGGCAAGATGTTTGTCACGGCATCTTATTCACGCATTTTCGCGATTGATGTGAAGACGGGTGAGAAGGTTTGGAAATATGAACACCGCTTGCCAGAAGGCATCATGCCTTGCTGTGACGTGGTTAACCGTGGCGCTGCGTTGTTTGACAACTTGGTGATCTTTGGGACGTTGGATGCTCAGTTGGTGGCCTTGGATCAAAACACCGGCAAGGTGGTGTGGCGCGAAAAGATTGACGACTACACCGCGGGTTACAGCTACACGGCTGCACCGTTGATTGCCGATGGCTTGTTGTTGACGGGTGTCTCTGGTGGTGAGTTTGGTGTGGTGGGTCGTGTCGATGCACGCGATCCTAAGACCGGTAAATTGGTGTGGTCTCGCCCCACAGTTGAAGGTCACATGGGTTACAAAGATGGCAAAGAAAATGGCATCAGTGGCACAACCAATGCCACATGGCCAGGCGAAACATGGAAGACCGGTGGTGCATCCACTTGGTTGGGTGGTTCGTACGATGCGTCCACAGGCTTGGCTTACTTCGGTACGGGTAACCCCGGGCCATGGAACAGCCACGTGCGTAAGGGCGACAACTTGTATTCATCCTCTACCGTGGCGATTGATGTCAAGACCGGAAAGATTGCTTGGAGCTATCAAAACACGCCCAACGATGCGTGGGACTTTGATGGTGTCAACGAGTTCGTGACGTTTGACATGGATGGCAAACGCGTGGGTGGCAAAGCAGACCGCAATGGTTTCTTCTACGTGAACGATGCCAAAACGGGCAAGCTCATCAACGCCTTCCCCTTCGTGAAGAAAGTCACATGGGCTTCGAGCATTGACTTGAAGACAGGTCGTCCGGTGTTTGATCCAGCCAACCGCCCTGGCGATCCAACAGCCAGTGGCGATGGTAAGAAGGGCTCATCTGTGTTTGCGGCACCTGGTTTCTTAGGTGGCAAAAACCAAATGCCAATGGCCTATAGCCCTAAGACGCATTTGTTCTACGTGCCCACGAACGAATGGGGCATGGACATTTGGAACGAACCGATCAGCTACAAAAAAGGTGCCGCGTATTTGGGCGCAGGCTTCACCATGAAGCCATTGTTTGATGATCACATTGGCTCTTTACGTGCCATTGATCCGAAGACCGGCAAAGTGGCTTGGGAAGTTAAAAATAACGCGCCTTTGTGGGGTGGTGTGCTGACAACAGCGGGCGACTTGGTGTTCTGGGGTACCCCAGAGGGCTACCTCAAAGCGGCCGATGCCAAAACAGGCAAAGTGTTGTGGCAATTCCAAACCGGCTCTGGCGTGGTGGCTCCTCCCATCACATGGAGCGACGGTGCTGACCAATACGTGAGCGTTGTCTCGGGTTGGGGTGGCGCTGTGCCACTGTGGGGTGGTGAAGTGGCCAAGAAGGTCAACTTCCTCGAGCAAGGTGGCTCTGTTTGGACATTCAAGTTGCCTAAATAAACCTTGACTGTTTGATCCTGGAAGGGGTTTTGGATGGCGCAAGCCTTCTAAAACCCCTTTTTAAATCAAGATGAACTCTATGAAAAAAATCACACTCGTATTGATGTTGGCTGCGGTTCAAGCTGCTCATGCCGGTCCGACATTGAGCGCCAAAGAATCAGCGGCAGCACTTGACCTAGCCAAGGCCAATGGCTGCTTGAGTTGCCATGCGTTGGATGAAAAAGTTGTTGGTCCTGCCTACTCCAAAGTGGCGGCCAAGTACAGCGATGACGCAGATGCCACCGCCTCTCTTGCGCAGTCCATTCGCAATGGCTCACAGGGTAAGTGGGGGCGCATTCCCATGCCGTCACACGGCACGATGAGTCAAGAGGACATCAACCTGTTGGCGCGTTGGGTGTTAACAATCAAAGCCAACTGAGCGTCAAGTCGCACGTAGACATCGTGTTGCGACAAGTTGGAGCAGGTGTCACGTCGAGGAACAACGCGGTGTGACATTCCGGTGCGTAAATCACCTAAAGGGTCTGGCACAACGTTTGCGAAATCAGAAACACCCGAGAGGGAAATTCTTGATAGTCAAAAAAAGGAGATGACATGATTTACGCAAACCCTGGTGCAGCTGGCGCCAAAGTTCAATACAAAGCACAGTACGACAACTTCATCGGTGGCAAATTTGTAGCCCCCGTGAAAGGTCAATACTTTGATGTGATCACGCCGATCACTGGCAAGGTGTACACCAAAGCGGCTCGCTCAGGCGCAGAGGACATTGAGTTGGCATTGGACGCTGCGCATCAAGCGGCGGATGCGTGGGGCAAAACATCGCCGACAGAGCGGGCCAACATTTTGTTGAAAATCGCTGACCGTATTGAAGCCAATCTCGAAGTCTTGGCCTATGCCGAAACCGTGGACAACGGCAAAGCCATTCGCGAGACGCTCAATGCAGATATTCCGTTGACGGTAGACCACTTCCGTTACTTTGCGGGTTGTGTGCGTGCGCAAGAAGGCGCGTTGTCAGACATCGATGAAAACACCGTGGCGTATCACTACCACGAGCCTCTGGGGGTGGTTGGTCAAATCATTCCTTGGAACTTTCCGATTTTGATGGCGGCATGGAAATTGGCGCCTGCCTTGGGTGCTGGCAATTGCGTGGTGTTGAAGCCCGCCGAGTCCACGCCAATTTCTATTTTGGTGTTGGTTGAGCTGATCGCTGATTTGTTGCCACCGGGCGTGTTGAACATCGTCAACGGTTTTGGTCGCGAGGCGGGGATGCCGCTCGCCACCAGCACGCGCATTGCCAAAATTGCGTTCACAGGCTCCACCACCACAGGTCGTGTGATTGCGCAAGCGGCGGCTAACAACTTGATTCCAGCCACTTTGGAGTTGGGTGGCAAGTCACCCAACATCTTCTTTGCCGACGTGATGGACAAAGACGATGGCTTCCTCGATAAAGCCATCGAAGGCATGGTGTTGTTTGCATTCAATCAAGGCGAGGTGTGCACTTGCCCATCGCGTGCGTTGATTCAAGAAAGCATTTACGACAAGTTCATGGAACGTGTGTTGAAACGTGTGGCTGCCATCAAGCATGCCAATCCACTCGACACCGACAGCATGATGGGCGCGCAAGCTTCGAAAGAGCAGCTCACCAAAATCATGTCGTACCTCGACTTGGGCAAGCAAGAAGGTGCCGAAGTGTTGGCGGGTGGCGAACAGGCTCATTTGGGTGGCGACCTCGAAGGGGGTTACTACGTGCAACCGACCCTGTTCAAAGGGCATAACAAGATGCGCATCTTCCAAGAGGAAATCTTTGGCCCCGTCTTGGCGGTGACCACTTTTAAGGATGAAGCCGAAGCCTTGGCGATTGCCAACGACACGCTCTACGGTTTGGGTGCGGGTGTGTGGAGCCGCAACGGCAATGTGGCCTATCGCATGGGACGAGCCATTAAAGCCGGTCGCGTGTGGACCAATTGCTACCACGCTTACCCAGCGCATGCGGCGTTTGGTGGCTACAAAGAGTCGGGTATCGGACGTGAGACACACAAGGTCATGCTCGACCATTACCAACAAACTAAAAACTTGCTGGTGAGTTACAGCGAAAGCAAATTGGGCTTCTTCTAAGCCTGAGTGCTGAATGTCTGGGTTGCGCGTGGCGAGCAATTGCCACGCGCTTTTTTGCATAGGAGTTGACCATGGTGGAAAAAGTTATTGCCACACCTGCTGCATTGGAATTGGTGGCGTTCCTAAAAGAAAAGCATGGCACGTTGATGTTTCATCAGTCTGGCGGATGTTGTGACAACAGTGCGGCCAATTGCTATTTGCCCGGTGAGATCACCATGGGTGCGGGCGATGTGTTGCTCGGGCGAATTGGCGATTGCGAGTTTTACATCGGGCGCAACCAATACCAGTATTGGAAACACACACAGCTGATCATTGATGTGATTGAGGGAACGGGTGGGACCTTCTCTCTGGAAGGTCCAGAAGGCAAGGCATTTCACACACGTTCAAGGGTGTTCACGCAGGCAGAGTTGGACGAGTTGGCCGCACAGGATGCGCAGAGTTAAAAAATCGAGGGAGGCTTAACTCAAGGCTCCCTCGGGGAGTAAATGTTTTTTGCGGTAAATCGTGTTGCGTGAGACACCCAAAAGTTTGGCCGCAGCCGACACATTGCCTTTGCAAGACCGCAAGGCTTGAACGATGGCATCAATCGCGACGTTCTCTAAATTGAAGGCTTCAGAGTTGTTGCGTGGCTCGGCGATGGCAGCCGTGCTTTGGATCGGCAGGTGCGGTGCAAACACCAATGCTTCGCTTGAGGGCGTAGGCACGGGAGCCAAGTCTTGAATTTCAGACACAAAGTCGTCTGGCAGGTGATGCAATTGAATGTCATGCTCGCATTCAGCCATGACCACGGCGGTGCGTAACAAGTTGTAAAGCTGGCGAAAGTTGCCGGGCCATGCGTAACGGTGAAATATGGCCATCACCTCAGGCGCAATGCCAATTCGTTTTTCGGCGGGGCAAACGCTGACCAAAATTTTCTTGGCGACAACCTCTAAATCTTTGCGGTCACGCAGCGCTGGAAGTTTCACCACCAAGCCGTTGAGGCGGTAGTACAAGTCTTCGCGGAATGTGCCATTGGCAATCATTTCTTTGAGATTTTTGTTTGTGGCGCAGATGATGGTCAGATCCACTTCAACCTCACGGCCGGAACCCAAGGGGTTGACCTTGCGTTCTTGCAGCACACGGAGCAAGCGCGCTTGCAGGTGCAAAGGCATGTCGCCAATTTCGTCCAAGAATAAGGTGCCTTCGTTGGCGAACAAAATTTTGCCCACCGAACCCTTGCGCTTTGCGCCTGTGAAAGCGCCTTCTTCGTAGCCAAATAGCTCGGACTCAATCAAGTTTTCTGGAATCGAAGCGCAGTTCACAGACACAAAGTTTTTATGGCTGCGTGTGGAGTCGTTGTGAATGGCTTGGGCCAGCAGGTCTTTGCCTGTTCCCGTTTCTCCCAAAATCATGATGGGAATGTCGCGACCTTGAATGATGCGCAGTTTTTGAATCACGGCTGCAACTTGTGGGTCCCCAGTGTCTAAATAGCGCAAGCTAGACAGCGGCAATTTTTCTTCTTTGCGCTTCTTGTAGGGGGTGCTCGGTTGCATCACGTCGTGACTTTGCTGCGACAGGTGCGAGGCGGGGTTGTTGAACTTGAGTTCGCTTTTGCAACACACACTCACGCCATCGTGCAGGCACAGGCGAAAGTGTTGGCCATTGGCCGAGCGCGCATGGTCAAAGAACTGCGAAATGCCGATGCCAAACAAGGACGAAAACGTGTGTGCCCGCAGCGCATTGATTGACATGCCAAATTGAAATTGCGCGCTTCGGTTGGCCGATACAAATCGACCGTCCGTGGTGAACACGGCAATGCCTTCCACCATGGTGCCCACAAACTCTGGGCGTGCATGAAAGTGAATCCGAACCTCCGTTGGAAACACATCTGCGAACATGTGGTTCTCGATCATTTGTGCCGACATACGCGCCAGCGCCATGGTGTGTTGGTGGTAGCTGCGGTAGTCGCCGGTCACATCCAAAGCCCCAATCACATCGCCGTGCGGATCAAGAATGGGCGTGCAAGAGCAAGTTAAGAACTGGTTGGATTGCAAGTAATGCTGGCCACCATGCACCACCAGTGGTCGCTCTTCGGTGAGTGCTGTGCCAATGGCGTTAGTGCCTTTGCTTTTTTCCGACCAATCTACGCCTGGTGCGAGTGCGATTTGTGAGGCTTTTACTAAGAAGTCGGCATCCCCCAGTGAGTGAAGGATCGTTCCTGTGCGGGTGGTGAGCAACACCATGCTGTGGGTGTTGGCGATTTGTTCGTACAGCGTTTCCATCACGGGTGCTGCATGTTGGTACAGAAAGTGGTTTTCCTCAAGCAAGGCACCCACGGCATACGATGACGTGCCGCTGTAATCGGGTGTGTGAGCTGAGGTTAGCCCGTAGCTGCGCGAACGCGCTTGCGATGACGCGATGATGGCTGCGTGTTCAGGGCTGTTGTAGGTTGCGCCTTGGTTGTACGCATTGGTCACTCCACGGGACGATGGTTGGCTGGCGTTCATCATTGAAATATCCGTAAAGTGCTGATGGTGTTTATTCATTTGACTTACAAATATTTTCAACGTCCCGTTGTGGCTGTTGAGATAGTTCTTTCCCTAGGGTGGATGAAATAAGTGTTTCAAATTGCAACAGTTGCAAGTGGATTTGAATGGCTTGGTAATTGCTAGTTGCAAGGTGTCGTTTCAACAATTCTGAAAACAGAGGTTTTGCAAGTCATGTCTACCGCTCGTCACTCAACTCTTCGTTCATTCTTCGCCACCTGCTTCGCGTTGTCTTTGATGCTTGGCAGTCAGCATGTTTCAGCGCATGGCGATGTTGTGCCTCAGTCTGTCGATACATCCACTTTGCCGCAACTCGGGGCGAAGTGGTTGGATGACAACCCATTTTCAAAAGGTGCTGCACACGCTGAGGCGTTGCGAATTGGCACATCGGCGTACAACCAGAACTGTGCACGTTGCCACGGTCTGGAAGCCATTTCAGGGGGCATTTCGCCAGACCTGCGCAAGATTGACAACGATTGCGCAGATCTGGCTGACCAAGCAAAGAAAAATGTGTGCTACCAAGAGATCAACGAATATTTTGTGGCCACCGTGCGTCGTGGCCGTGCGCGTGACGGTCGGGTCTACATGCCACCCTTTGAGGGCACCTTGTCGCAAGAAGCGATTTGGTCGATCAAGACATACCTTGAAACACGCCGTGAGCGTTGAGGAGTAGATTTTGAAATTCACCACCAAGAGTCAAGCCTCAGAGCTATCGCGTCGTCAGTTGCTGTTGTCCGCCCCATTGTTGTGGGTACCTCACCCATTCGTGAGCGCGCAAGAGATGAGTGCCATGGAGAAGATCAAGGCGCGTGGTGTATTGAAGGTGGCGGTGTACAAAGACAACGCACCGTATTCCGATGGCCCGAATGCAGACATGCGAGGTGTAGATGTTTCGTTGGCACAGGCGCTCGCGGGCAAATTGAACCTTCAGCTCGCATTGCTGCCGTTTGATGCCGGCGAGAACATGAACGACGATCTGCGCAACATGGTTTGGAAGGGGCATTACTTGGGGTATGGCCCCGCAGATGTGATGATTCATGTGCCTGTAGATCGTTATCTGATGAACGAAAACAAACAGGTTCTGATTTTTGGTTCGTACGTGCGTGAGCATTTGGTGGTTTTGCACAACCCCACCAAGTTGGCTTATGTCAGCACCCCAGAGGACTTACAAGGGAAAACGATAGCTGTAGAAAAAGGCAGTGGCGCGGCCAGTGCCTTGATGGGGTATCGAGGTGGATTGCTGCGCGACAAAATTTCAATTTTCAAAGACGGTGTTGATGCAGCCAAGATGGTTACAAGCGGCCAGTTTGATGTCGCATTTGTCAGTCGCGCTCAAGCAGAAGCCGCTGTGCATGCGGCTTCTGGGCAGGATAAGTGGGTGTTGTCATCGGTGACTTTGCCTGGCATCATGCCGGCAGGTTGGCCCTTGGGCTTGGCGGTGAAGGCGGACAACAAAGAGTTAGCCACGGCTCTAGACAACGCTTTGACTTCGTTGCGTCAGAGTGGTGAGTTGCTGAAGTTATTTCAATCACATGGATTGACGCTGGCAGCTCCTTGAAGTGATACTTACTACAGTCTCTTCAATAAGTCACGACTAATTGGATGTTGGGTCGTGTTTTTAGGTTTCATGTATGGACAATAAAAAATCACTGAGCATTGGCGTGCCCGCCGAAACGGCCCCTGGTGAATCGCGTGTGGCTGTGATGCCGGAGACGGCTAAAAAGCTCACGGCCCAAGGCCACAAAGTGCGTGTGCAATCTGGAGCTGGCATCGCTGCCAGCGTGCCCGACGATGCCTACGCCGCAGTGGGGGCTGAGCTGGTCAGCGCAGCGGCGGCATGGGCGAGTGACTTGGTGTTGAAAGTCCGCGCGCCTGAAGCGGCAGAAATTTCAAACGTTCAAGCAG
>Ga0228699_1001164_pt1 | contig 14572 bp, 12 predicted proteins | sample McNCre217_Aug_MG_FD_178016 | JGI IMG/M metagenome (GOLD analysis project Ga0228699, IMG submission 178016) | Freshwater microbial communities from McNutts Creek, Athens, Georgia, United States - 2-17_Aug_MG | ecosystem: Environmental > Aquatic > Freshwater > Creek | place: USA: Georgia...
GCGCGGGCTCGGCATGGCAACAAGCCGCCGTGCGCGTGCTGCCACCGGTGACTGCGGCAGCGACCGCACTCACCGCCGTGCTGGTAGGCGCATCGTTAGATTGGAATGGCCCAACCTTGCTGCTGTCAGCCCTGATGGGCTATGCCGTAGGCACCGCGTGGTTGGTGCCTGCTTTGCGCGCACGAGAAGATTCACCGCCCGCGCCTCAGGGAAATACGCAAGCCTCCAACAGTACAAGCCAATCAGACCCCCGCAGCGCAGCACTGCGCATGGCACACACGCTGGTAGACGCGTTGCTAGCAACCGCCATCATCGTCGTGTGGCAACGTTTGTATGGCGCAGAAGAAACCGGTTGGATGAGCGCCCTGCTGCGCGTGCTGGGCTTCTTACCAGCGGTGGTGCACATGGCGTGGGCACAAGTGGCCTTGGCACAAAGCCGCCACCCCACGAAAACCGCCTGGGCCAACCCGTGGTGGATTGGCCTAGGCGCATTCGCCTGCGTCATCGTGCTGGGTCTGTCGTGCGCGGTCGCGCTGTATCAAGGCTGGCTCGACCCGCGCTGGCATGGCGTGTGGCCTTATATTGCGCCACTGGTGTTGTGGCAAGGCTGTGCGTGCTTGTCGGCGGCATTTAGCCACCGGCCTTTTCAAACGAAATCTGCCAATATCTACTCGTGGGCTTGCATGGCACTGGGTGTGTTGCAAGCCAGCGTTTTATTGGCACCTTTGGGGTTGGCTAATCCCATGGATGCAGAGCAGCACATGGCTGCGTTTGCACTGGTTAGCGGCTTGGGGCTGCTGGGGGTGACGGGGTGGATGGCTCGGCTGCGTTAATTTAAACCCATTAACTTATGCCACCTAGCTAAAAACCAGTTATGAGGAATTGAGAAATCAGGAAGTCCTTTGACAGAAGCTGTGTCTGCAAAATAACGACTGAGCTGCTGATGCATGTACTTCTTATCGGTGCTTCGCCAATAGTGAACAACCTCTTTCTTCACTTCTTGGATCTCCACACCGTGAATGCGAAAAGCCTCCGAAACAGCGCACTGTTCAATCGTATGTGCCGTAAACCCTGCATGCAACATGCCATCCAGAATTGCGACAGCGTCTAAAAAGATAAGTCGGTGCTCAGACAAAACACACATGACCCCAGAATTAAACATCACCGACACATTGGGGTCGTATGAGTAGGTCAAGCCAGACGGCAGGAGCAAATTATTCAAAACAGAGTTTGGGTAAGGATTGCGTTTTTCGAACGCATTCATCAAAACCCGCTTTGATTGAATTTCAGCAAGACGCTGAGTCAGCGAACTTCTGACATATGTGTCAGTATCTAGAAAAACTAGACACGTATCGGCAGGCAGCGTTTTCAGTGCCAAACCAATCACCATAGGCTTGATGCGAAAGTGATATCGTCCCTCTAGCGAATAGGCTTGTAAATCTTCTTTGATTGACACAGCGGTTACAGGAAGTTCTGCATAGCGGTCTACAGATTCGCTGTAAACGTACACGTCACTGGCGGTCAAATCACAATGGCGTTTTAAGGTCATCAATGCATATTTCAACTCATTGAAATACACATCTTTGTTGCCGTATTCAATAAAGACAAATCTAGTTTTCATCTGACATCTTCACTCTCAGCTGCATTCATCAGCAAGCCCCCCAAACACATCAGCAAGCTGACAAACACCATGCGCCCAGAGTTGTGACTAAGAAACGCTTGGGTGAGGCCAAAGTCCATGTACATCATGGGCAGCACCATGCCCCCCATCGCCAAAGCTTTGACTTCTGCACCATAGCCATGCAAGTACGGTTTGAAAAACATCAACATGGGTAACCAATACAAAGCCAGCAGCAAAGCCAGTCCAATCAGGCCAGTTTTGTAGGTGACATCGAGAAATTCGTTGTGTAAATGGCTGAAGTCCTTCATGAACGGGTCCAAAACCCCAGACTGAACCGCTTGGTCTCGGCTGCGCTTCCAACCTTCAACGCCCACGCCTATCCACGGGGCGTTTGGAATATCTTTAGATGCAAACTCCCACATCGCCAATCTTGCGCCTACGGAGCTTCCTTGAGTCTTTGATACCAAATAGGTTTTTAACTCATCTACTGCCGTCATCACTCGGTTTTGCACAATGCCGTTCGGCTGCAGAGCCGGAATAGCCAGCACAAATAGCAGCGCCATAGCCACCGTCATACGCTTAGCGGGCTGCCAACCCTGGGTTGCGTTGGTCAACATCCACGCCAAAATCAACAGCACGGCCAGCCACCCGCCACGGGTTTGGCTCCAGACTGAGGCTGCCAAGCCTGCACCAAAACCCAGCAGCATCAAAGCGTCCATCCACTTGTTGCCGCGCACCGTCAGCAAACGTACCAAGCACAACACGCCCATTAACAAGGCAGCATTGCCAAATTGAATGGCTTGGTTAAAACCATCCGCACGTGCACCCAATACCTGCGCTTGATAACCGGCCAAACATGCCGCCCCAACCGCACCGAGTGCCAAGCCACTCCAAAAAAACAAAGCATTGGGCTTGTAGCGGCGCACCGCCCAAACTCCAAACGCGACCAACACAAAGGGCACATAAGCATCCAGTGAGCGCCACGCCCACTGGTGGGTCAAGCCAATCACCATGTGGCCGAGTGCATAAGCCACACAGGGCCAAATCAACCATTTGGTGTTGGCATCTACAAGTGGCTCACGCTTGGGTAACCAAGCCAACAAACCCACAACACATGCCAAGAAAAACCCAAGCGAATAACCACGCGGCATCACCAGCGCAACAGCACCGACGAGGAAGACGCTCAAAGAGCAAAAACTTTTCAACAAATGCATGATCAACTTTGACTCAACAGAGGGGCATTGGCATCTTTGGTGGCCAGTATGGGCCCCACCCCGTCCAACATATGCAACGGCCATTCAATGCCAATGGCGGCATCACTCCACAACAAACTGCGTTCAAATTCGGGGTGGTAGTAATCCGTGGTTTTGTATAAAAATTCGGCGCTCTCACTGATGACTAAGAACCCATGCGCAAGCCCTGCCGGTATCCATAGCTGTTTTTTATTTTCAGCAGACAACTCCAAGCCAAACCACTTGCCAAACGTGGGCGAGCCTTGGCGAATATCGACCGCCACGTCAAACACCGCACCTTGCGCGACGCGCACCAACTTGCCTTGTGCATGTTGAGTTTGGTAGTGCAGGCCACGCAACACACCTTTGCTTGATTTGCTGTGGTTATCTTGCACAAAGCTGCATTGCACACCTGTGGCTTGCTCAAAGTCACGGGCGTTGAAACTTTCAAAAAAGAAGCCACGCGCATCACCAAACACTTTGGGCTCTAAAACTAAAACGCCCGCGAGGGGCGTTTGTGACACTTGGTAGGGCATGGGCTTACTTTAACAAACCCAGCAAGTATTGGCCGTAACCGTTTTTAGCCAGCGGTGCGGCCAGTTTTTGCAAAGTTGCAGCATCAATCCATTTTTGGCTGTATGCAATTTCCTCTGGGCAAGCCACCATCAAACCTTGGCGCTTTTGCAGCGTGCCAATAAAACTAGCGGCCTCCAGCAGACTGTCATGTGTGCCCGTGTCTAGCCACGCATAGCCACGGCCCATGATTTCGACATTCAACTGACCTAGCTCTAAATAACGCTTGTTCACATCGGTAATTTCCAGCTCACCGCGATGCGATGGCTTCACATCGGCTGCAATGCCGCACACCTGTTCGTCGTAGAAGTACAGGCCCGTCACCGCGTAGTTACTCTTGGGCTTTACGGGTTTCTCTTCAATGCTCAAGGCACGAAACTGCCCATCAAACTCCACCACGCCATAGCGCTCGGGATCATGCACATGGTAGGCAAACACACTGGCACCGCTGGCACGGTCATTGGCTCTTTGCAATTGCTTGACCAAATCGTGACCATAAAAAATGTTGTCGCCCAACACCAAAGCACTGGGGTGATCCGCCACAAAGTCTTTGCCAATGATGAACGCCTGAGCCAAACCATCGGGGCTGGGCTGCACTGCGTATTCAATGTGCATACCCCATTGGCTGCCATCACCCAACAGCTCTGCAAAACGCGGCGTGTCTTGCGGGGTGGAGATAACCAACACCTCACGAATGCCACTCAGCATCAGCGTGGTGAGGGGGTAGTAAATCATCGGCTTGTCGTACACGGGCATGAGCTGTTTGCTCACGGCTTGCGTGACGGGGTACAGGCGCGTACCCGATCCACCTGCGAGGATGATGCCTTTGCGTTGCTTGGTCATGTCTGCTATTCGTATTTATAGTATTTCGGCCAACATGCGGTCCACACCTTGCTGCCACGGGGGCAACATAAGGCCAAACGCCTGTTGAAGTTTGGTGTTGCAGAGCCTTGAGTTGAGCGGCCTCTCGGCCGTTGTAGGAAACGCACTGGTTGGCACTGCGGCGATCTCACCCACCTGCCAGCCCAACTCAGGCCGCTGCGCTTTGGCCTGCGCAATAACGTGACTGGCATAGCCATGCCAGGTGGTTTCGCCCGAGGCTACAAGGTGGTACACACCACTGAATGAAATGTTTTGCGTATTCAGCACTCGACGCATGGCATGCGCCGTCACGTCAGCAATCAGATCGGCGCCAGTGGGAACGCCGTGTTGGTCGTTGATGACTGTCAGCTTGTCACGCTCTTGCGCCAAGCGCAGCATGGTTTTGGCAAAGTTGCCGCCACGTGCGGCATACACCCAGCTGGTGCGAAAAATCAAATACTTGCATTCGCTGGCCACAATCGCTTTTTCGCCATCCAGCTTGGTTTGGCCATACACGTTCAGCGGGCCTGTGCTCTCGCCCTCTTGCCTTGCGTGCGTACCACTGCCATCAAACACATAGTCGGTCGAGTAATGCACCAGCCACGCCCCCACTTCGGCCGCGGCCTGGGCCAAAGCTGCAGGCGCATCGGCATTTAAAACCTTTGCTAGCTCGGGCTCTGATTCGGCTTTGTCGACCGCCGTGTGCGCTGCCGCATTCACGATGAAGTCTGGCTTGTAATCGAGCACCGTTTGCGCCAGTTGCTGGGGCTTCGATAAATCACCGCAATAGGTGGTGCTGTGACGGTCGAGCGCCAACACCTCACCCAAAGGGGCCAAGCTGCGTTGCAACTCCCAACCCACTTGGCCGTTTTTGCCTAAGAGCAAAATTTTGAGCATTGGCTTGGCCTTAGGCACCGTACTGTTGCCCCACCCACTGGCGGTAAGCACCACTGGTCACGCCCTCTACCCATGCTTGGTTGGCCAAGTACCACTGCACGGTTTTGCGGATGCCGGTTTCAAACGTTTCTTGCGGCTTCCAGCCCAACTCGCGCTCAATCTTGCGTGCGTCTATGGCGTAGCGGCGGTCGTGGCCGGGGCGGTCTTTGACGTAGGTAATTTGCTCGGCGTAGCGTTTGCCATCGGCGCGAGGTTGCAGTTCGTCGAGCACCGCGCAAAGGGTGTTGACCACTTCAAGGTTTGGCTTTTCGTTCCAGCCACCGATGTTGTAGGTCTCGCCTACTTTGCCGGCTTCTAGCACTCGTGCAATGGCACGGCAATGATCTTCCACATACAGCCAATCACGCACTTGCTGGCCATCCCCATAGATAGGCAGTGGCTTGCCTGCAAGTGCATTGAGCAGCACTAAAGGAATGAGCTTTTCTGGAAAGTGATATGGCCCATAGTTGTTGCTGCAATTGGTGGTCAGCACCGGCAAGCCATAGGTGTGATACCACGCCCTCACCAAATGGTCACTGGCGGCCTTGCTGGCTGAATAGGGGCTGTTGGGCTCGTAGGCTTTGGTCTCGGCAAACGGTGGGTCGGTGGGCAGCAACGTGCCATACACCTCGTCAGTCGAGACATGCAAAAAGCGGAACGCCTCTTTGTCTGCCGCAGGTAAGTTTTGCCAGTAGGCGCGCACGCTTTCGAGCAAATTGAACGTGCCCACCACGTTGGTTTCAATAAAGTCACCTGGGCCGTGGATAGAACGATCAACATGGCTTTCTGCGGCGAAGTTGAGCACAGCCCAGGGCTTGTGTTTAACCAACAGCTCAGAAACTAAAGCACGGTCCCCAATGTCGCCCTGCACAAAGATATGACGCAGGTCGCCCTTGAGGGCATCCAAATTGGCTAAATTACCTGCGTAGGCAAGTTTGTCTAAATTAACCACGATTCCGTCAGATGACGACAGCCATGTGCGAATAAAATTACTACCTATAAAGCCAGCGCAGCCGGTAACCAAAATTGTCATCTGTGTTTTGCCTCTTCTAATTGCACCAAGTCCACAATATCTCCATCTGGCTGATAGCCTGGCACCAGCTTTTGAATGAGCGCTCGCATTTGCGTCACATCATTGGCGTCTACGGTAGCCATGAGCTCGGCCAAACGTCGCTTCAACTCAGACCACGGCAAAAACTCCTCATGCGCTTTCATAATGCGCTCATGTTGGGTTGCCCGTGGGTTGTCGCCAATCAACAACTCTTCGTATAGCTTTTCACCCGGGCGCAAACCCGTCACTTGAATGGCAATATCGCCCTCTGGATTTAAGTTGTCTTGTACTGTCAAACCTGAGAGCTCAATCATCTTGCGTGCAAGATCAATAATTTTCACACTCTCACCCATATCCAGGACAAATACATCACCGCCGACAGCCATTGCACCAGATTGAATCACCAACTGCGCGGCCTCTGGGATGGTCATGAAATAACGCGTAATACGCTCATCTGTAAGCGTAATGGGCCCCCCCTGTTGCATTTGCCTACGAAACAGCGGCACCACCGATCCAGAAGATCCCAAAACATTGCCAAACCGCACCATCGACAAACGCATGTCATGGCCTTGTTGTTGCACTTGTTGAGCCACGGCTTGCAGCACCATTTCGGCCAAGCGCTTGCTTGCCCCCATTATGTTGGTGGGACGCACAGCTTTGTCGGTGCTGATCAGCACAAAATCTTTTACCCCATGTGCAATAGCTTGCTCTGTTACCACCCATGTTCCACGCACGTTGTTGCGCACACCTTCGGCCGGGTTGTGCTCTACAAGTGGTACATGTTTGTATGCAGCGGCGTGGTACACCGTGTGAGGCTGCCATGTGCGCATGATTTCTGTCATACGTTGTTCGTTCCGCACATCCCCTAGCAAAGGCACAATTTCTACACGTCCCAGCGTAGCCGCATCGGCACTTTCCATCATCAATTTGCGTAACTCTTGCTCAATTGCGTACAACGCAAACTCGGTCATCTCAATCAATAGCAACTTGGCTGGGGCTGTAAGCAAAATTTGTCGGCATAGTTCTGAACCAATAGAGCCTCCGGCCCCCGTCACCAGCACCACCTTACCTGTATTGTTTTTAGCCATCATCATGACATTTGGAGGCACTGGGTCACGCCCTAGTAAATCCTCAACATCTAACTCTTTAAGATCCGCCACTTGTACACGACCGTGGGTTAAATCCATCAACCCTGGTAATGTGCGCACTTGCAACTTAAGCGGCACTAGGCTTTGAATAATTTCATTGCGGCGGCGACGCGATGCTGATGGGAGTGCCAAAAATATTTGCGTAACACCTAGTTTCACAACTTCCGCATCAAGTTCTGCTGGGTTATAAATGGGCAAACCATTCAATACCTGCCCATGCAAACGATCGTCATCATCCACATATCCCACCACAACCACTTCTACGGCATGGCTCATGCCTGTGGCTAATTGACGGCCGGCAGAGCCAGCGCCATAAATTAAGGCTCGGGAAATAGCACTTCGTTTACGCTTGGCCCCAAATCCGCCTAACCATCGGCGCACAATTAGCCGAGAAGCAATCACCCCCAATGCGAACACCACTGGCTGCATAACCCCCAGTGATCGGGGCACACCGTCCACTCCTACCACTGTAAAAATCAAGGCAAACAACACGCTATAGACAAGTAAAGCCTTATTTAAGGTATACAACATTTGCAACCCTGCATATCGAAATATTGCGCGATACAACCCGAATACAGTAAATAGAGGAATTGCGATGCACCCCCCAACTAACAGCATCCAGATATGTGGCAAGCTCCACCACAACCAAACATCTGTACGCAGCCCAACAGCAATCATTGCGGCCAATCCACAGAAAGCAACATCGCTGATTACAGCGAGGGATTGCTTTACAGACCTGTTAGCGTCTAACAGATATTGCTTAGTCCAATTGTTTTTCATAGGGTAAGAATTGAAGCTTGCTTCATCACAGTACTAATTGCTTCACATGTTTTTTTTATTTCATGATCAGTCAAAGTGGGATGCACCAAAAACATCAAAGAAGTCTCACCCAGCGCTTTAGCCACCGGCAAGCGTACCTCTGGCCGCCACCCAGTTCCGTCAAACGCCTTTTCTAGATATACCTCGGAGCAAGAGCCTTGATAACAAGGTACGCCCAGCGCGTTGATGGCATCCAAGATGCGGTCGCGACTCCAGCCTTCATTTAAAGTCTCTTGCTTGACGTACACATAACATTTGTAGTGTGCATGCGCATTGCCTCCATGATTAGGAAAATCAGGTACGCGCAAAGCCGGAAACTGACGACAAGCATCCAACACAGCTAATGCATTACGAGTGCGCTTAGCTGTCCATGACTGCATGCGTTGAATTTGAATGCGCCCTAAAACAGCTTGAGTTTCAAGCATTCGCCAATTGGTACCAAAAGTTTCATGCAGCCATGCATATCCAGAAAAATGTTGCCGCTCATAGACTGCCTCGTAGCTCTTCCCATGATCCTTGAATGACCACATATCACGCCATAAAGTATCATCGTTTGTAGTTACCATGCCCCCCTCGCCACCAGTTGTCATAATCTTGTCTTGGCAAAAACTCCATGCCCCGACATGACCAATGCTTCCCACGCTATGGCCTTTGTAACGGGCACCATGCGCCTGAGCGCAATCTTCAATCACCTGCAACCGATGCTGCTCAGCCAATGCCATTATCGGATCCATGTCACAAGGCCAGCCAGCCAAATGAACACAAACCACAGCCTTTGTTTTTGGCGTCAAAACCGCGGCTATGGTTCGCGCAGAGATGTTGCCACTATCAGCTTCCACATCAGCAAAAACGGGCGTTGCACCAGCATTAGCTACGCAAGACACACTGGCAATGAAAGTGCGTGGCGTCACTACCACCTCGTCACCAGGGCCAATCTTGAGCGCCTTCAATGCCACATCTAGAGCCACGGTGCCGTTAGTCAACGCGATGGCATACCGCGTGTCAACCCAAGTGGCAAACTCCTTCTCAAACTCGCGACATTCGGTTCCCGTCCAGTAATTCACCCTATTGGAAAGCAGCACACGTTGCACGGCATCGGCATCTTCGATAGTGAATGAAGGCCAAGGAGAAAAGGATGTATTGAGCATAGAAAGAGATCAAGTGTTTTGCTGAAAAGGCCGCGCCGGGTTGCCCACCACCGTAGTGCCGGGGGGCACGCTTTTGGTCACCACCGCACCCATGCCCACCACAGCACCCCGACCAATGACCAGCGGTGCGCCAGGCTGTCCCTGCTTAATGACCGCACCCGTGCCAATGTAAGCGTGGTCTTCAATCTGCACATTGCCGTTGCACATAACGCCCGGAGCAAAGGTCACATAGTCGCCAATCACACAATCGTGCTCGACATAACTGTAAAGATTGGCGTGAAAGTGCCGCCCAATACGAACATTGCTCGTCAGCGTAACAAAGGGGCAAAGCACTGCGCCATCGCCCAGCTGCACATCGTCCAGCTGCACAACATTGTCCGCACGCACCTCAAAAAACTGAATCCGATCGGCGGCGCAACGCTCTGCCAGCTTTTGGCGTACCGAGCTATTGGCAATAGCAATACTGATGTGCCTACTGTCAGCCGGCCGCGTCAGCCACTGCGCATACGTCAGCACCGGGTGGCCGTTGACCATGGGCGCCGGGGGGTGGTCATCCACAAATACCAACTCATGCAGCTGCCCGCTTGCGGCCCAGCGCGCCCGGGCCAGAGGCAGCACACCGCGTCCACACCCGCTGGCACCAAAAATTGCAATTTGCTTCACGATAAGTCCTTTTGTACAAAAGAGCCGGTAAACTTGGGCATGGTAGCCTCGCCCACTGCGCTAATGCCATCGCGCACCAGCACCTTGCGCACCGTCAACCACAAAATCTTGATGTCCAGCCACAGGCTACGGTTATCTACATACCAAACATCTAGGGCAAACTTATCTTCCCAGCTGATGGCATTGCGGCCATTGATCTGCGCCCAGCCGGTGATACCGGGTCGCACCTCGTGGCGACGGGCCTGTGTTTCGCTATAAAGCGGTAGATATTCAATAAGCAAGGGACGCGGCCCCACCAAACTCATCTCGCCCTTTATCACATTCCACAGCTCGGGCAACTCGTCCAGACTGGTGGCTCGCATCCAGCGGCCAAGGGGCGTGAGCCGCTGCGCGTCAGGCAGCAAGGCACCGTCTGACCCGCGCTCATCCGTCATGGTACGAAACTTCACCATCTTGAACGGTCGACTGTGTAAGCCGGGGCGCACTTGGGTAAAGAGTAGAGGGCCACCAAGCTCTTTTCTGATCCACCAAACAAGAAAAAACAAAGGTACAGCCAGCACGAAAAGCCCGAGCAGAGCAGCCAAAAAATCAAAGAGTCGTTTCATACTTTGACTCCAATGACCCAGTCCACCCAAGCATTAGCTAGTTTTTCTCGACTGAACTCTGAACGTGCCAGTAACAATCCACGCTGCCCCATCCCGTTCAAAACATCTCGATCAGCGGCGGCGTGTTCCAACGCATCGGCAAATGCTTGGGCGTCGTCAGGGGGTACGGCAAAACCACATTGGTGTTTATTGATCATCTCAGCCAACCATCCTGGGTAGTTATTTAAAACAGGCAAGCCTGCAGCGATGTAATCAAAAAACTTGTTGGGAGATGTGCCGTAATAGAAAGCTGGGATATTGGCTAATACCTGCAGACCAAGGTCGGCTGCAGCCATCAAGCCTGCTAGGCTGGCCTTATTTACTGGATCATGGAAAACCACATTGTCTAAATTTTCGCGCAAAGCGCGTGATTGCAAAGCTGCTTTGAGTTTGCCTTGCCCGATCAAAAGAAGCTTTATGTCGACACGCCCCCTACGCTTGAGTTCTGCTGCAGCGTCCAACACCGCCTCCAACCCATTTGCCATTCCGTGGGTACCCGCAAAGACCGCCAACAAATCAGTACTAACGACACCATCTGGTCGCCATGGCTGCACCGCCTTGCCAAAAATATCCAAGTCGCATCCATTTGGTACTGCTGCAATACGTCCACGTAACACACCTCGGCGCACTATCCCATCCACAATGCCTGGAGACAAGCCAATCAGCCGATGCGCCGAGCGATAACTCGCCCACTCCAAAACGCTCATTGCCCCCAATACTATTGGGTTACGGATCACCCCCATAGCTCGTGGTAGTTCAGGCCAAAGATCACGCACTTCAAAAACAAATGGCTTGCCCCGCAGCCATCGTGCAAGTATTCCAGGTATGCCCGCTGTCAGCGGGGTGGTAGTAGCGAACAGAACGTCGTACTTTTCCGTCAAAGCCAAGTTAATGCTTCGCATCGCAAATTTCACAAACGTCATGGCACGTTTGACAAACCCATCCGAATTGGAATAAGCCAGTTCAAACTCAATGATGTCGATGCCGTCAATGGTGCCACACCTGCGACCACGTTGAAAAATCTGACTCAAACCGGTTTCCCCCCCACCATAGCTGCCGCAAACCATAGTGACTTGGTGCCCACGCGCAACCAGACGGCGCGCCATTTCATACGAGCGGATGCCAGCTGAACCTTTTGGTGTTGAGAAGTGTTGATGGAAGTAAATAATCTTCATACCGTCCAGTAAAACTCTGTCGTCAGCGTTCCAGCCTGTTCAATTTCAACTTCCAACACGGGCAACGCTGTTTTATCCATGTAATGGCGCGACTCCCAGCCCGACACAAGCTCGAAACGCTTAACTGGGACACTGGAAGTCACCGACAAACCGAATTCGTCTGATACACCACGTGAAAGACGAAAGCCCATCGACGTTGGCAGCGGACTCCAATCACCCGGCATCAAACGCCAACGAAGCACTGCTCGATTAGCAAAGCCTTTAACTTCGTCGATGACCTTCAAGCCTGAGCTATACACGCTAACTTGCCTGTGATGACAAGCGCCATAGCTATCGCAGTAGCCAGCGCCAAAGTTCGTCGCCTTGCCGTCATTCCTGAGCGGCTGTAAGCACTCTGTCTTCAACCAATCACCAAACAAAAAACGGCTAATGCGCGGCATTTGATCACGCCCATCAAATTGGACTGTGTTGTGGCTTGCTGTACCAGCAAAGTAATTCAACCACTCTGGCTCAGTGTTGTAACTAAAGGTCCCTGCATCACGCAACACATTTTCTGCCCCCAGCCACAAATCTATATGCAGCGCATCCGCTTGACTAGGTCGAAAACGAAAACGTGGGTAACGCAGCAGGGCCATGACAGCACCGCGCCGAAGTATGGCAAACCCACCATCATCTGCAACGTAATTTTTTGGAGCAGGCGCAATTTCCGCAGGAATTTCAACCCCCAGCCATTGCAAGGGATTGTCATATAGGCCGGGCTGCGCATAAGCACGTTTACTCGCAAACAAAGCCATGGCGAGTTGCACAGTCGGCCTGTAGTCTCGGTACGGAGTTTCGCTTAATTGCAGCAAGCGAGTCCCATCGTTGGCTCCGATATTTGGGCCATCGCCGTTGACTGAGTTAATCATATGATGTAGCCATTCAGTCGCGGCCAGTGCCCGAACTTGCCAACTTGTTGAAAATGGCATCAAGTTCAGCCGTTGGCACCACACTTCAACCATGCAAAAAGTATCAAGCATTACACGGTGGTAATTGAGCGAATATTGGCTAAAGCTACCCTTCGTACCAATCAAACGGTCGGCGCGATTTTCGAGCCAACGACGCCCCAAGTCTGCCCAGCTCTCAGCCTCCGGCAAGCCTAAGGCAAACAACCAACTCCCCCCTATGAACAATGCTGCCGCCTCGGAAGTACCATGATTATTGTCCTGCGCCATTGCATATTGCAGGGTGGGCGCAATGCGTTGCAGGTGAAGACGCACCAAATCGCGCAATCCCGGCGCAACTGAACGTATCTGCCCCAACATCATTGCAGCTATGGCGAGATGCATCACGCGAATGGATGCCTCTTGACCGCACTTCCAGTTCGGCCCCTTGTAAGGCGGATTCTGATCGACCCAGTCTGCCAACCATTCATTTAAACGTTTCAAAGCATTCTCATCGCTTTTCATTGCCCTCTGTGCAAACGCCAGCACCCAATCCATACGCGACAACTCCCAAATGAGCTTAATATCGCCAACGGCAGGATCGAAGTCAGGGAGCAGCCACCACTCTCTCTCAGGTCTTGGCACACGCTGGCCGTTTAGCGGATTAGTCAGCCATTCGGGCGCCGCATCTGTCAGTCTAATTTGCGAATGGCTAAACAACACCCCAGAAGTCTGCCAAGCTGAAACTGCAGGAGCATTTACTACGCTATTTGTCTGAGCAGACAAAAAGAACGGCCCATTCGGTACGCGAGCCCTCAGCCGTCTAACCGGGTTAAATCCAAGCTTGACACCCAATCGATAACCAGCCGCACGCACGACATTGCGCAAGCCCAACGCCCTCAATGTACGCGTTTTGGTAGCCCAATTCGTCATTGATTACGCAACTGCTCTGACACTTCAATGGTGACGCGTGCCACCTCAAAAATCTCATCAGCAGGTATGGCCGGTGTACCTGTTTCAATGGCCTTCAAATAGGCAGCTGCGCAAGCTGTTTGCCCCTTGTCCTGCTTCCACAGGTTCAGCTTGCTAAACCCCGACCAGCCAAACCCTATGAGCTTGCGGAAGTTGTTCAGCTGCAGCACACGGCCAGCGGTGAACACCTCTATTCGCTCCTTTGGAAAACTCGCTGCCCCATTCGCCAAGTAAAGGATGGTGCCAAAAGAACCATCTTCAAAACCCAATGTAATCGAGGCCTTGTCTTCGGTGATTGGCACGCCTGGCACATCACCCATGCGGCGGGCTTGAATGGAAACAATTTGACTGCCTGCCAGAAAACGCATGAGATCAATAAAGTGACAGGCCTCGCCAATAATCCTGCCACCACCCACCGCGTGGTCTTGGGTCCAATGATTGGCAGGAATAGCCCCAGCATTCATCGTCATGATGAAGCTCTTGGGCTCCTTCACCGACTCTAGCAGCGACTTCATCTTTTGCACTTGCGGAGAAAAACGACGGTTGAAGCCCACCATTACCTGCACACCGCCCATAGAAGCTCGCGACTGAGCCGCCTCATACGCCGAGCGGACTGCATCAAGACCTTCTTGGTCTATCGCCAAAGGTTTTTCCACAAATACATGCTTCCCTGCCTGCAAGGCCTGCGTCACAAAACGTGCATGCGTATCATGGCGCGTAACGATTGCCACCGTGTTGATCTTTTCATTGGCCAAAAGTGCCGTCACATCTGTGGACGCCTCAGCGAAACCAGCTTTCTCACCATG
>Ga0228699_1001165_pt1 | contig 14569 bp, 13 predicted proteins | sample McNCre217_Aug_MG_FD_178016 | JGI IMG/M metagenome (GOLD analysis project Ga0228699, IMG submission 178016) | Freshwater microbial communities from McNutts Creek, Athens, Georgia, United States - 2-17_Aug_MG | ecosystem: Environmental > Aquatic > Freshwater > Creek | place: USA: Georgia...
GGGTCAGCGATTTCACGTACGTCTCGACCTGGCAGGGCTGGCTGTACGTGGCCTTCGTGGTCGATGTCTTCGCCCGGCGCATCGTGGGCTGGCGGGTCAGCACCTTGATGGACACCGGCTGCGTGCCGCACGCCCTGGGCACGTGGCGCTACCGCCACGTGCGTGACCTGCTGGCCAACCACCGCGACCTCGCCACCGAGGCCACCGCTTCCGACTGGATCAGCCCCGGGCACGCCAACCTGCGCGGCCCCGGCTACTACCAGTGAGCCCCGTGCGCCCGGCCTGTCTACCCACCAAACCCGACCCCATCATGCTCAACAACGTCACCCTCACCCAACTGCGCTCGCTCAAGCTGCTCGGCTTCGCCGACGCCCTGCAGCAGCAGCACGAACAGGCCGACTGCCTGGGCCTGTCCTTCGACGAGCGGCTGGCCCTGCTCGTCGAGCGCGAGGTCTACGCCCGCAGCGACCGCAAGCGGGCCCGGCTGCTCCAGCAAGCCCGGCTCAAGTACCCCACCGCCACCATCGAGGACGCCTCCTTCCAGGGCGTGCGCGGCATCGACCGCCCCGCGCTCATGGGCCTGGCCCTGTCCAACTGGATCGACACCGGCCAGACCGTCACCTTTGCCGGGGCCACCGGCCTGGGCAAGACCTGGCTGGCCTGCGCGCTGGCCCAGTACGCCTGTCGCCAGGGCCGCTCCTCGCTGTACCTGCGCGTGCCCCGTCTGCCCGAGGAGCTTCGCATCCTCCACGGCTCCGGCGCCTTCCACCGCTGGCTCGTCCATCTCGCCAAGACCGACGTGCTCGTGCTCGACGACTGGGGCACCGGTCCCATGGACCCCGCCACGCGCGGCGACCTGCTGCAGATCATCGACGACCGTGTCGGTCACCGCGCCACCCTCATCACCCACCAGTTGCCCATCGAGCACTGGCACGCCTGGCTCGCAGACCCGACCATCGCCGACGCCATCCTTGACCGGCTCATGCAGCGTTGCCGCCGCTTCAACCTCGAAGGCGAGTCCCGCCGCACCGGCAGTGCTGCGCGTGCAGCCGCCAAGCCACACCCTGCCGCCCAGGAGGCCTCATGAGTCCCTGAAAACCCCTCCCAACCCTAGACTCTCACCACTGCGCAGCACCGCCTCCAACACGGCGGTCACGTTCGCCGAAATACGCATCGGGCGACTTCCTCGGGGCGGACTTCATGCCTGTAATTCTTGCAGGCCAACCGGCGCTCTCCCGCTACGCTCAACAAGTTGACAGTACCGGCGGGAGAGTTCCGCACTGCATTTTCGGGATCGGCGCATGTCCGAGCGACATTCTCCGGATCACCCGCCTGTTTGTTCGAGACAGCGCACAAAGCCTCAAGCTGCACCACTGATGTGTTTCGCGGCCGCTCGGTTGGCCGAAACCACTGCATCACCCAAGTGACTGCCGCGCACCAGACTTGCGACGAGGTGCCCGATGAATGCATCACCCGCGCCGAGGGTGGACACCACGTTGACGGGTTCGCTGGCGACTCGCCCAGCAGCACCATCGGGTTGCGCCCAAGCCGCGCCATGTGAGCCCGCTGTCACCACCACAGCGGCGCCCAGTCGCTGCACGAACAGGTTGGCCGCACGTTCGGCGCCGTCCAAGTCGACCACTTGCGCCGCGCCCATCATCTCTGCTTCCACAGCGTTCACCACCAAGTGACTCACGCCCGCCAAATCGTCGGCAGAGAGTTCTCGCGCTGGTGCGGCATTGAGCACGACAGGCCGCCCCAAACCCGCCACATAGCGCGCAGCGGCCACGTTGGCCGAGATAGGTACCTCGTTTTGCAACACCAGCGCAGCGCATTCGCGCAGTACAGGCGTCCAAGCCGACACGCTGGCGTCAGACAGCTCGGCATTCGCACCGGAGACCACCACAGCAGCGTAGTCGCCGCCACCCTCTAGCGTGGCCACGCTCATGCCAGACGCCCGCCCGCGCAGCTCCAAGAGATGTGCCACATCGACCTTTTCATCGCGCAAGTGAGCGACCAGCGCGTGCCCAAACGCATCGTCACCGACCGCGCCCAACATGCGCGTAAGCACGCCAGCCCGCGCACATGCCACGGCCTGGTTCAAACCTTTGCCACCAGCTTGCTGATGCTGTGCGCTACCCATCAAGGTTTCCCCCAACGTTGGCAGGCGAGGGGCACGCACCACAATGTCGAGGTGCAAGCTGCCGAGAACGGCGATGGAATGCGTCATGATCCAACGGAGCAGAGAGTCAACAAAGAGATAAGGCGCGAGCGGCCCGTATCAGCCACGGCCACGGGTCAGTCGATCCACCAGCATGGCCAGCAGAATCACCACGCCGGTGGCCAGCAATTGATAGAACGCTTGCACGTTCATCAGTGTCAGTCCGTTGCGCATGGCGCCCAGGATGATCGCGCCCAGCAGGGTGCCCACGATGCCACCCTTGCCACCGAGCAAGGACGCGCCACCGATGGCCGCCGCGGCAATGGCCTCCAGCTCCCACAGGTTGCCCAAGATCGGCTCGGCGGCGCCCAGGCGGGCCACCACGACCAACGCCGCCAGCGAGGCCAGACCGCCGCTAATGGCATAGGCCGCAATCTTGGTGCGTTCGATGGGAACGCCAGCCAGGCGGGCTGCTTCTTCATTGCCGCCCACGGCGTAGATGTATTCTCCCAACGGCGCTTTGCGCAGCAGCAGCCAAGCCAGCAGACCCACCACGCTGACGATCAGCACCGGCATGGGCAGCAGCAGTGGCGAGCTGGCAAACCATTCGCGAAACTCGGGCGGGATGCTGAACACCGGGTTGCCGCCGGTGTAGATCAGTGCCAACGCGCGAAAGATGCTCAGGGTGCCGAGCGTGACGATGAACGGCTGCAAGCCCCCGTAGGCCACCAGCATGCCATTGAGCGTGCCACAAGCCACGCCAACGCCCAGCCCCACGGCAACACCTGCCCAGGCTGGCGCGCCGTTGGCCAACAGCGTGGCCGACACCACGGCCGACAGGGCCGCCACCGGACCCACCGAGAGATCGATGCCCCCCGAGATGATCACCAAGGTCATGCCCACTGCGATGCAGGCGTTGATGCTGCTCTGCTGCAAGAGGTTGACCAGATTCTGGGATGTGAGGAATGTCGGCGACAGAGCGGCAAAAACGGAAAAAATCAGCACCAGGCCAATCAAGGTGCCCATGTCGCGCCAGGACAGGCCGAGTGGATTGGTGCGCCGCACAGACGCGGCTTCGGTGGCGGCAGGAGGCATGGTCAGAGTGGTCATGGGACAGGGTCTCAGTGGATGGCGGTCTCGCGAGAGACGGCCAAAGTCATGATGGCTTGTTCGCTGAAGGCAGCGGGGTCGGTCAGTTCACCGGCGATGCGCCCACCCTGCATCACCAGCATGCGATCGGACAGGCGGATCACCTCTGGCAGGTCGGACGACACCACCACAATGGCGCGTCCCTCGGCAGCCAGGGCTTCGATGAGTTGGTAGATCTCGTGTTTGGCGCCGATGTCGATACCCCGCGTGGGTTCATCAAAAATCAGCACATCCATGCCTGCGCTCAACCAGCGGCAGACGATGGCTTTTTGCTGATTGCCGCCGCTGAACAAGCGGATGGGTCGATCGAGCGCCAGAGGGCGCAGGTTCACGCGCTGCGCGTCGGCCGCAATGCGGCTTTTCAGCAGTCCGTGATTCACCCACCCAAAGCGGCTGAGCTTGTTCAAACTTGGCAGAGCTGCGTTCGACAAGACCGAGCGAATTGGCACGATGCCCTCGCGCTTGCGCTCTTCAGGCACCAGCGCGATGCCGCGCGCGATGGCGTCGGCCGGGCCGCGAAAGCGCACCTTTTCCTCGCGCAGCCAGATCTCGCCGGACTCCGGTTGCTCCGCGCCTGCGAGAAGCTTGACGAGTTCGGTCCGCCCGGCACCGACCAAGCCAGCGATGCCAAGAATTTCGCCGCGCCGCACCTGCAACGACGCGTTGCGTACGCGGCCGCGCCAGTTCAGATTTCGCGCCTCCAGCACCACCTCGCGGCGCTGGGCGACGCGGCGCTGGGTAGGCACCACCGCTCGCCCGACCATGTGTGCCACTAGCGCGGCTTCTGGTGTATCGCCCAGGTTCAGTTCGGTCACCAGGGTGCCGTCACGCAGCACCGTGGCTTGGCTGCAGGAGGCATAGATCTCGTCAAACTTGTGGGACACATAAATGATGGCCACGCCGCGCTGCGCCAAGCGTTTCATCAAGGCCAAGAGCTTCACGAACTCTGCCGGCGTAAGACTGGAGGTGGGCTCGTCCATCGCGATCACACTGGCATCGGCCAGCAGCGCACGGGCAATTTCCACAAGTTGCCGCTGCGCCACGCTCAAGGCCTTCACCGGCAGCCGTACATCCAGCGTCGGATCCAGGTCACTCAGTACCTCGCGCGCGCGCTGGCGCATGGCGCCATGGTCAAGCCAGCAGCCAAACCGGGTGCGAGGCACACCAAGAAACAGATTCTGTGCGACATCCAACTCGGGCACCAGCTGCAACTCCTGGTGAATCATCGCGATGCCCGCTTCGCGCGCCGCCTTGGGGCTGCTCAGGACCACGGGTTGGCCGGCGATGAGAATCTCGCCACCGGCATCCGGCTGTTGGCTGCCAGCCAATATCTTGAGCAACGTGCTCTTGCCTGCACCGTTCTCACCCACGAGGGCGTGAATCTCTCCCGGGCGCACACGCAGCGCCACGGCGTTCAGCGCCTTCACGCCGGGGAAACTCTTGCTGATGTTGCGCAACTCAAGCGCATACGGTGGAACGTGGGTCATGGCGTGGCGGGCGAGGAAAACTGCAAGCGGTCGCCGCTGGCCAGAGGGCAAACAGCGACCCGAAACCACCGCGGCGCCTTGAAGCACGCACGACCTCGCGGTCGAGTGCACCCAAGGTGCCGCGGCACACTCACTTGGCGGACTTGTTGCCGTCCTCGATCAGGGCCTTGCGCTGGGCTTCATCGCCGCCCTTGTAGCGCTTGTAGTTGTCTTTGGTGATCAGCGCTTGCGGAGTGGCGACCACGCGCGGCACCTGCTGACCTGCCAGCAGGCGCAACGAGACATCCAACGCCACCTCGCCAGTCAGCACAGGGAAGGAATCGACCGTGCCGGTCAGCTCACCAGCCAAGATCGACTTGTAGGCGTCGCCAATGCCGTCGGTACCGATGACAGCCACCTGCTTGAGCTTGCCGGCGGCCTTGACCGCCTCAACCACGCCAAGCGCCATGGTGTCGTTGTTGCAATAGAAGCCCACCAGGTCGGGGTGCTGCTGCAACAAGTTGGTGGCCGCGTCATACGAAATCTGACGATCCCAGTTGCCCGGGACGCTGGCCACCACATTGAACTTGGTCGACTCCTTGCCGATGGTGGTCTTGAAGCCCTCGGTGCGCTGCACGGCGGCATAGACACCGGCCATGCCTTCGATCACGGCCACCTTGCCACCGGAGGCCTTGTTGGTGATGAACCATCGCGCAGCACGCACGCCGTTGTCGCGCTGCACATTGCCAACATAGTGCTCTGCCATGGGAATCACCGCATCATTGACGTTGACCACAGGCACGTTGGCCTTGGCGGCGGCGTCGACGGCCGGCTTCAGGTTGGCATCGCTTTGCGGCGACACCAGCAGCACTGAATAGCCCTTGGTGAGCATGTTCTCGGCGATGGCCAGCTGGCCCAGTTGATCGCCTTCGCTTTGTGCAGCTTGCAGATCGACGGCCACGCCAGCGGCCTTGCCGCCCTTCTTGTATCCCTCGCCCAGCAAGCGCCAGTATTCATTGGTCAGGGTCTTGGCCACACCACCCACCTTGGTGCCGGTCTTTGCTTTGGGCAGCGCGCCCAACTTGCTGCTGACCTGCCACCATTCGATGCGGTCGGGCTCACGGTCAGAGTCAAGCGGGGTCAGCGCCCAGGCGCTGACCGCTGAGCCCAGCGCCAGGCTGGCGGCCACGGCGATGCGGGCACATTGAAAACGCAGGGTGCGTGCAGAGGTAAGGTTCAGGGTCATGTCTCACTCCAGATCGTTGTGGTCTAGCGGGGCAGGGAGAGAGCAAGGGCAGCTGTGACCGCTGCCGCCTGCTCGAGGTCGGACACGGGATGTCGCCGTGGGATCAGTCCGGGTAGTGCTTGCCGAACAAGGTGCGCTGCACGATCCGCTGGGTCTTGATGGCGTCTTGGGCCACTTGCGCAGGGTGCAGTTCGGGGTTGGACTTGAGTTCACGAACCACGCTCATCATGGCCTTCACGGTGGCGATGTTGCATTCGGTCTCAGCCACCGGATCGAGCGCAGTCAGGTCAGGGAAGGTGTCGAAGTAATAGACGCCGTCGTAGCCGTCGCGCTCCATCTGCAGCAGCAGCTCGATGGTCTGCAGCGTGTGCACGGAGCCGACCATCATCCCGTCGTCGCGGTGGCCATAAGCGTCGTTCAGGTGCAAGCCAACCAGCTTGCTCATCTTGTTGACCAGGGCCACGGTGCAGCCCGGCTGTTCACCCGCGTAAAGCACATGGCCGTAGTCCAGCGTCATGCCCAGGTTGGGCAGGCCCAGTTGCTGGATCGCCAGCAGCGTGGTTCCAGCATTGTTCAGCAGCGAGAAAGCGCGCGGCTCATCCGGCTTGTATTCCAGGCTGACGGTGACACTCGGGTCGTGCTCAGCCAGTTGGCGGATGCCGTCGAGCTGCAAATCCCACAGTCGCTTGTAATCGGTTTGAAACGGATATTCAAAGCCGTCCTGGCCAGGCCAGAAGGTCATGATCGAACCACCGCACTCCTTCAGCGCATCCACGCCACGCTTGGCGATGTCCAGGGCTTCTTGGCGGATGACCGGATTGGGGTGCGTGAATGAGCCGGCCTTGAACTGAGGCTCGCTGTAGTAGCGGAGCGCAAAACCATTGAGCTTCAGACCCACATCGGCCAGTTGTGCAGCGCGCTCACGCGGCGTGGCGTCGCGCATGTGGTTGGGGAAGTTCAGGTCAACGTGGGTCAGGCCCTTCACGGTGGCCGCGCGCTGCAGCAGTTGCAGAACGGTTGGTTTCCCGCTCAGTTCCTTCCAGTGAAGTTCGGGGCGCGTACCGAACGAATTGAGGCGGGTGGCGAATTTCATGCAGGCATTCCTTCTTTGGTTGGCGATGCCTGCATTTTCCTTACTTTACTGGTAGACAGTCAACAGTAAACTATAGGGGATGTCCCTGAGCACCGCGCTGGCGAAGCGCACTTCACCCACCGAAGGTCAATTGATGAACCCCACCGAGATTCACCTCCGCCCCAGCGACTTCAGGTCGCGCCCGCACACCCTGCTGAAAACTGAAGGCTTGAGCGCGGAACTGTTCACTTTCGACACCGGTGTGCCGGCAGTTCGGCTGCGCAATCGACGCGGCGAGCTGGTGCTGCTGCCCTACCTGGGGCAGATGATCTGGAGTGCCCAATTTGACGGCGTGAACCTGACCATGGGCAGCCCGTTCCAGGCTCCTCGCCCCAGCAGCGATCTGCTGGGCACCTATGGTTGCTTCCTCTACCACTCTGGCTTGCTTCGCAATGGCAACCCGGGCCCGCTCGATGGCCACGCACTGCACGGCGAGATGCCCTGCGCCGCCATGGACAGCGCTAGCTTGCACCTGGGCCAGGACGCCCAAGGCCCTTGGCTGTCACTGCTGAGCATGGTCGACCACCTGCGGGGCTTTGGCGACCACTATCTGGCCCAACCTAGCGTCACCTTGCGACCCGACAGCGGCCTGTTCGAGGTCGCAATGGCCGTGCGCAACCTAGGCCGCGACCCGATGGACCTGATGTACATGTGCCACGCCAACTTCGCCTTCGTGGAGGGCGGCCAACTGGTGCAACCGACCGGTTTCAGCGCGCGCGAAACCGCAGTGCGCACCGCCATTCCCGCCATCGTGAAATCAGACCCGGCCTACGTGCAACGACTGGCGGCGATGGCGGCAGATCCCTCATCCACAGAGTGGCTGAACGAGCCCGGACGCTTCGACCCCGAGTTGGTCTTCTATCTGCGCGAACTTCATCTGGACGCCGATGGCCTGGCGCGCCATCTGCTCAAGCGCCCCGAGGGTGATGCTTTCAGTGTGCGTTACAGCGGCGAAGCATTCCCGCACACCATCCGCTGGATATTGCACAACCACCGCGCGCAGGTTTGCGGCTTTGCGATGCCGGCCACCTGCGAGGTAGAGGGGCACGCCGCCGAGCGCGACAAGGGTCATGTGCGAAGCCTGGCTGGGGGCGAACAGGCACACTTTGCGGTGACGATGGGGTACCTGGATGCCTCCGCCGCGGCGAAGGAGGAGGCGCTGATCCGCAACCTCTGACGCGCAGCAAGCAGCCGCCCGCCACAGGCAGGCCGCCCAGCGCGCCTGCGGCACTCAATTGCGCTTGTGCGCGACGGCTGCCATGGTGCGACCGAGTTGCTGCTCAGCGCGGGCGTAATCCTTCTGCGCCACGGCCACAAACAGCGCGTCCAGGATATTCAATTGTGCGATGCGCGCCGCCGCATTCTCACCCGTGAGCGGCGAGCCGCGCGCAGTCGAGCACAGCACGGTATCGGCCATGTTGGCCAGCCGCGATTCGGCGTAATTGGTGACGGCAATCAGCGATGCCCCATTGGCCTGCGCAGCTTGCGCCGCCTCAATGACGGCCGATGTCTGGCCGGAGTGCGAGACGGCGAGCACCACGTCCTTGGTCTCCAGCAAAGACGCCGACATCAGCATCAAGTGGGGGTCGTTGTAGGCGGTGGCGCGCACGCCAATGCGCAGGAATTTGTGGGCCGCGTCCTCGGCAATCTGGGCAGAGCCCCCCACGCCGTAGAAGTCGCGCTGGCGCGCACGCATCAGCAAGGTGGCTGCACGCTCAAAGGCTGCCATGTCGAGGATGGACATGGTCTCTTCGAGCGCCTGTATCGAGGTGCGGAACACCTTGGTGACGATCTCTGCCGCACTGTCCGTGGGCGCCACCTCGCGGTGCATTTCAGTAACCGGCAGGCGGTTGTACGCGGCGGCGGCGGCGCGCAGGTCGCGGAACCCATCAAAGCCCAGCTTCTTCGCCGTCTTCACCACCATGGGCTCGGACATGCCGCAGGCCTCTGCCACCTGCTTGAGCGGCGTCTCCTCGGAAAAGCCCGCCGAGAGCACCTCGTGCACCAAGCCCGCCTCCAGCGGCGTGAGCCCCGCCAATTGCATGCGCAAGCGCGGCCCCACCGAGGCGACCACGTCGGTCAAGGTCTTGTGGCGGGAGGAACTCATGGCAATTGTCCGGGTTGCACTGCGAATCAAGAGTGGCCAGTGTAGGGCCACGGCCGCCACTGGGGTTTCACCTACTTCACCAACTTTACTTTGTTAGTAAAGTTAGTAAAGAACGCCAAGGCGGAACTTCACAAAGAGACTGAACTGCCTTTGTCGTTTGGCGCGATCGGTTTACCTGAAGCAGATCAATCAGGAAATTGATCATGGCGCCGCCCCACCGCACAACTCACCGGAGACCCAACCATGAACCGTCGCTCGCACCTCACCCTCCTGGCCAGCGCTCTGCTGGCGCCAGCCCTGCTGGGCGCCTCCTTGCCGGTCGCGGCAGCCGATACCAAGACCATGGTCACGGTGGTCAAGGAGGCAGGTGTGCCTTGGTTCAACATCCTCAACCAAGGTCTGAACGAGGCTGCGGCCAAGTTCAACATCAAGTCCTCGATGACGGGGCCGGCCAAACCCGATCCGGCCCAGCAAGTCAAACTGATCGAAGACCTGATTGCTCGCAAGGTCGACATCATCGGCCTGGTGCCCTTGGACACGCGCGTGACTGCCCAGGTGGTGCAGCGCGCCCGCGATGCCGGCATCATCGTGATCACTCAGGAAGGGCCCAACCAAGAGGGCAAGACCTGGGATGTCGAGCTGATGAGCGCCAAGGCCTATGGCGAAGCGCAGATGAAGGCCTTGGCCCGGGAAATGGGGGGTGAAGGCACATATGCCGTGATGGTGGGCACCTTGACCACGACCGGCCACAACCAGTGGGCGGACGCAGCCATCGCTTACCAAAAGGCCAACTTCCCGAAGATGAAGATGGTGGCCGACCGCTTCCCTGGTGCCGACCTGATCGATGAATCCGAGCGCGCAGCACAAGAGATTTTGCAGGCCTACCCGGATGTGCGAGGCATCGTCTCGATGGGCTCCAACGGCCCCATCGGCGTGGGCAATGTGCTGCGCAAGCGCAAGCTCGAAAAGCAAGTCGCGCTGATCGGCACGATCATTCCCTCGCAGGCCAAGGCCTTGGTGGATGCCGGCGTGATCCGCGAGGGCTTCTTGTGGAGCCCGAAGGACGCCGGTGCGGCGATGGTGGCGGTGGCGCGTCTGGCCGCTGACGGCGCCAAGTTTGCCGACGGCATGGAGATTCCGGGGCTGGGCAAAGCGACGGTGGACGCCAACAACCGCGTGGTGATGGTCGATCGAATCCTGACCATCAACAAGTCCACCATCGGCGACCTGATCAAACTCGGCCTGTGACCGTGGCCGCAGCAGACACCATGAACCCGGTGCGCACGCCTGCGAGCGAGGCTGCGGCCTCGCCCGGATTCTTTGAACTGCAGGCGATCTCCAAGCGCTATGGCGGGGTGCAAGCCCTGTCTGGCGTGAACCTGACCCTGCGTGCCGGCGAAGTGCACTGCCTATGCGGCCAGAACGGTTCCGGCAAATCGACGCTGATCAAGATCCTCGCGGGGGTGGAGCAGCCTGATGCCGGAAGCCGCATCGTGATCGACGGCGAGCTCCATGCACGCCTCTCGCCCACCGCCAGCCGGCGCCTGGGCGTGCAGGTGATCTATCAGGATCTCTCGCTCTTTCCCAACCTCACGGTGGCGGAAAATATCGCGGTGGGTCAGCACCTGGGCCGCTGGCACCAAGTTGACCATGCGGCCATGCTGCGCAGCGCGCAAGCGGCCATGGACAGCATCGACGTGGCGCTGGACCTGCACGCGCCGGTCTCGACGCTGGGCATTGCCCAGCGTCAGCTGGTGGCCATCTGCCGCGCGATGGCATCGGACGCACGCCTGCTGGTGATGGACGAGCCCACCGCTTCGCTGACCCGCCACGAGGTGGACGCGCTGCTGGCCTTGACCAAGCAACTGAAGAGCCGCGGCGTGGCGATCATGTTCGTCAGTCACAGGCTCGACGAAGTGATGGAAGTGGCTGAGCGCGTGACGGTGCTGCGAGATGGCGTCTCCCAAGGCTGTTTCGGCGTACAGGAGATGACTGACCAGCGCCTCACCACGTTGATGACCGGTCGCGAGTTTCACTACACGCCCCGCCAAGTCGACCACAGCGCAGCACCCGTGGTGCTGGCCACGCGTGGCCTGAGCCGCGAGGGCGACTACGCCGACATCGACCTGGAGGTCCATGCAGGAGAGATCCTGGGCATCACAGGATTGCTGGGATCGGGCCGCACCGAACTGGCGCTGTCGCTATTCGGCATGACACGTCCCGACAAAGGGGAGCTTCATGTCGACGGTCAAGCAGTGACGCTGCGCTCCAACCGCGATGCCATCCGCCACGGCATCGCCTACCTGGCAGAGGATCGATTGAGTCATGGTCTGGTGGTGGCGCAATCAATCGGCGCCAACATCATCGTCTCCGTACTCGACACGCTGAAAAACGCCTTCGGCCTGCTCGGCCACCAAGCCACGGGTGATGCGGTGGCTCACGGCGTGGCCGAGCTGCGAATCAAGACCCGCAACCCCGAGAACGCGGTGTCCACGCTCTCTGGCGGTAATCAGCAGCGGGTGGTGCTGGCCAAGTGGCTGGCCACGCGGCCGCGCGTGCTGATCTTGGACAGCCCAACCGTCGGCGTTGACGTGGCCGCCAAAGACGGCATCTACGAGGTCATCCGCGGGCTGGCTGCCCAGGGCATGGCCGTGATCATGATTTCAGACGAGATACCCGAAGTGCTCTATCACAGCGATCGCATCCTGGTGATGCAACGGGGGCGCATCGCTCACCGCTTCAACGTCGGCCAGGCCACCGCAGCGACCCTGCAGGAGGCCGTCCATGGCTGATTTCCTGCGCGGTTGGCGACATTCACAAGAGCTTCGACTGCTCGCCGTCATCGCGGCCATGGGGGCAGTGCTCGCGGTAGTGACCCCGGGCTTTGCTTCGGCGCAAAACCTGATGGACATGCTCACCAGCAGTGCCTTCACCGGCATCCTTGCCGTGGGCTTGTTGGTGGTGTTGATCGCCGGTGGCGTGGACATCTCGTTTGCAGCCACGGCATCGATCACGCAATACGTGGCGCTCACGCTGGCCAATCAGGGCATGCTTGGCTGGCCCGGCGTGGTAGCGGTCGCCATTGGCCTGGGTGGCCTGCTGGGCGTGATCAATGCACTCCTGGTCACCACGCTTGGCCTGTCCAGCATCATCGTCACCATCGCCACGCAAAGCCTGTTCTACGGTCTGTTGATGACCTTCACCAACGGCCAAGACATTTTTGCGCTGCCCGACTGGTTCAATGCCGGCCTGCACTGGGGGATCCACGTTGACGCCCAGGGCGGCGAGCAAGCCCTGAACCTGCAAATCGTTCTGTTGGTGGTGGTGGGGCTGTTGACAAGCTGGTTGCTCACGCGCACCAGCATCGGCCGTCAAGTCTTTGCCATGGGCGGCAACCCCGAAGCAGCGCGGCGCATCGGCTTTCCTGTGTTCCGACTCAATCTGCTGGTCTATGGCTTCATGGGGGCGGTGGCCGGTCTCGCGTCATTGGTCCATGCACAACTGGTGCAGTCGGTGTCACCTTCGGCCCTGGTGGGCCGCGAGCTCGACGTGTTGGCGGCGGTGGTACTGGGTGGGGCCAGCCTCAATGGTGGCATCGGCAGTGTCTCCGGCACCTTGCTGGGCGTGGCCCTGCTGGCGGTGCTGCAAAACGGACTGACGCTGCTTGGCGTGTCGTCCTACTGGTCGCAGCTGTGCACAGGCAGCGTGATCATCGCCGCAGTGGTCATGATGGCCCACCAACAGCAACAAACCATCCATCGCAAGAAGGCGGCACTGACATGAGCGCTACCCCGATCACGTCGTCCCTACTGAGCTCGTTGCAACGCCTGATTGGCCCGGTCAACCAGCGCTTGTTGGCCCTGCTGCTGGCCCTGTCGCTCCTTTTTGCCACGACAGCAGGCCCCAACATGTTCAGCGCAGGCAGCCTGCGCTCGATGGCGTTCCAGCTGCCCGAGTTGGGCTTGCTGGCGCTTGCCATGATGGTGCCGCTGCTGTCTGGCGGACTTGATCTGGCCATCATCGCCACGGCCAACCTTGCTGCGCTCACCATGGCTTGGGTCTTGACCCATGGCCTGCCCAACGAACCCGGTCTGGCCTGGGCGCTGTGGCAGGTCGGCGCAGTGCTGGCCGGCCTGACGGTGGCCGCGGCGGTGGGCTTGCTCAACGGCTACTTGATAGCGCACCTGCGGGTCTCACCCATCCTGGCCACGCTGGGCACCATGACGCTGGTCAAAGGCATTGCTGTGGGCCTGAGCCGTGGCGGTGTGATCTCCGGCTTTCCGTCGCCCATTGTTCACATCGGTCACGGCACGGTCGCGGGTGTGCCCATGGCCTTGCTGCTCTTCATCGCCGTGGCGGTGCCTGTGGGAATCTGGGTGGCACGCAGCCCCCTCGGGCTGACCATTGCACTGGTGGGGTCGAACGAGCAGGCCACACGCTACTCCGGTGTCGACACCCCAGCCGTGCTGATGCGGGTTTACCTGACATCATCCCTGCTGGCTGCCGTGGCTGGGCTGGTGATGATGGCGCGCTTCGACTCAGCCAATGCCGCGTATGGCGAGAGCTACCTGCTCATCACCATCCTGGCCGCCGTGTTGGGCGGAGTCAATCCGATGGGCGGCTTTGGCCGGGTGGGTGGGCTGGTGATCGCTCTGGTGATCTTGCAGCTGATCTCAACGGCTGCCAGCATGCTCGATCTCAGCCAGTTCCTCACGCTGTCGATCTGGGGCGCAACGCTGATCGGGGTGGCCGGTACCAGCGCACTGCGCGGCTGGTGGCTGCGGCAGCGACTGCTGCGCGCGTAGCAGAATGGCGAGGTCACGCCCTCGCACCAGCCGAGGATCAACGGCCGCATCCCGAGATGCGGCCATCCCTCTTTCCGCCACTGCATGACCCCCAACAAAGCCTGCGCCATCGTCTTGCGCACCCAGGGTGCTCACCAGGAGATCCTGGCTTTTCGCCATCCACATGGCGACTGCCAGTTCGTCAAAGGCAGCATTGAAGCTGGGGAGCTTGCTTCCGAGGCTGCCGTCCGCGAGTTGTGGGAGGAAGCTGGCATCGCGCATGCCCTGCACTCGCGGGATCTTGGTGTGTGGGACGCCGACTACAAAAGCCAGGTGTGGTCCATCCACCTTCTGGAGGTCGAGTCGCCCCTACCCGATCAGTGGTCTCACACCAACCAAGACAACGGTAAGCAGATCTTCCACTTCTTCTGGCAGCCCCTTGACCAGGCGGCCGGTGCTGACTGGCGACCCGTCTATGCGCGCGCGCTCGGACATGTTGCATCCGCACTGCGTGCCACGGCAGG
>Ga0228699_1001166_pt1 | contig 14568 bp, 20 predicted proteins | sample McNCre217_Aug_MG_FD_178016 | JGI IMG/M metagenome (GOLD analysis project Ga0228699, IMG submission 178016) | Freshwater microbial communities from McNutts Creek, Athens, Georgia, United States - 2-17_Aug_MG | ecosystem: Environmental > Aquatic > Freshwater > Creek | place: USA: Georgia...
TGCATGGGCGCGAGCACACCCAACGACACGGCGCCGACGATCACACAAGCCATCATCGACCGTACACGGTGGGCGCGCGAGCGGATGACGGCGCTGGCGGCTGACAAGGGCGTGAAGCTGCTGCTCGGAAACTGGATGCCATCCACCAACGCCGTCAAAGCCTACGGCGCAACCGATTCTCTGCGCGTGGCGGAAAACGCGATGCTTGCAGCGAGGTATGCAAACGTGCCGGCGGCGCAACTGATCGACGTGGCGACGCCTGTGAACGGCTCGACGCACGCGAGCGGCCAGATCGAAATATCTGCCACTTACTCGACGGACGGGATTCACCCCAACGAGGCAGGAAATGTGCTGCTTGCCCCTATTGCTACCACGGCGCTTACCAACCTCATGGGGCTGTAAATGAAAACCTCTGACCTGCCTCTCGTCGTATTCTCGCGCGCCACTTTCAAAGCCGAGCGTGATGGTATTTTTGTATTCACTGGCGCCACGTCTACCATCACGATATTCGCCGGCATCGGGTCGGCGGCAGATCAAGGCGAGGATCAACTCGAACTGTGGGTTTTTAAGAATCGCGGCTCAGGCAATCTGACCATCGCAACCACGACGGGCACGTTTTACGACACAGCGTCAGTAGCAACGCTCACCGTGCTGCCGGGCGGCTTCGTGTGGGTGAAGCATGACGGCTCGTTCTTGAGCGTGATAGCCAAGGGCTAAACCCAATCCCCTGCCGGTGGTGATTGACCAAGGCCCGCCCAGCGCGGGCCTTGTCGCATCTGCCCGACCTTGTGGTACAGTCGCGCGCATGAACTTGAGCGACCTGTCGTTCCTGGCCCGTTTCGCAAGGACACCGGACGGACAGGCCCTGCTGCGGATCTTGGAGGCCAGACTGGCTTCTGTGAACGAGACCCTGCTGGGCACGGACGGCAACGACGTGTACCGGTTTCAGGGTCGGGCCAAGCAGCTCCTGGAGCTGTGCAAGGACATCACGGAAGCAGAGCAGCGCCTCGCCCGCGCAGCACCAGCCGCACCGCGGCACCGGTGATTGCGCGTAGCACGGGAATCGCGGTCATCGCATCCCACGAACCGAACCCCGGACGCCCACGGCGGTGGTCCTGGATCGTGGAGAACACATGACGGCTTCACAAGCCTCGAACGAAACCCGGCTTCCTCGTCCCGTTCTGCGCATGAGCGAACAGCTCCGCGAGAAGTTCGAATCGAAGTCAGCACCGGCGGATCCCGCCGCACCAGCCGCAACCGCGGCCCCTGAGAACGTCGAGCAGCCCCTGGGCGACCCGCGCGAGAGCGATGTCGGGTACTGGCGGCAGCGGTTCAAGGTCACCGAAGGCGTTTTGCGCGCCGAACGTGAGCGCAGCCAGACGGCGATCGGGGCCCTGCGGCAGCAGATCAGTGAGATGCAGGAGCAGATCCGTTCCCTGCAAGCCTCGAAGCCCAGCGAAGAGAAGATCGACCTCGCGGCGTACTTCACGCCCGACCAGATCGAGCAGTTCGGCGAGGAACACTGCCAGGCGATGGCCGAAGCAGCAGACCGCGCGTCGAAACGGCAAGTCCAGGCAGCCCTGGAAGCGGAGATCAAGCCGCTGAAGGACCGCCAGAAGGCCGAAGCCGAAGACGCCGCCACCGACCGCCAGCGCAAGTTCTACGACGCGCTCGCGGCCGAGGTGCCCGACTACATGGAAATCGATCAGACCGACGGCTGGCGCGAGTGGCTCGCGCAGGAAGATCCGGCCACCGGCATGGTCCGACAGGAAATCTTGAACGCCCACGCGGGGGCGCAGAACGCGGCCAAAGTCGCGTCGATGTTCAAGCGCTACCTGAAGGAGTCCAAGCCGAAGGCACCTGAGCCTCCGATTGCGCCCCACGGCACGGCCACCAACGCGGGTGGTTCTTCGAACGACGCTCCGGCGCAGGCGCAAGGCGCCCCGAACCGGGCCGAGATCAAGGACTACTACCGGCGCGCGGCATTGGGGAAGGTGAGCGACGCTGAACGGGTGCAGTTCGAGGCGCGGCTGAAGTCGATGCACGGGGCGTGAGCCCCGATCCTGACACCGACTGAAGGAGCATTGCCATGAACGGCGTTGCACGCACCTCCGGAATCACGGACTACGGTCTGGGTTCCACCACCGGCTTCATCCCCGAGCTGTACTCGGGCAAGCTGGTCGAGAAGATGTACAAGACCACCGTGTTCGGTGAAATTGCCTCCACTGACTAAACTTCTGGTCCCTTGACGGGCGACCGTCATTGCAAACCCGGTGAATTGCGGGAACCCTGAGACGGGAATCCGCAGCCAAGCCCCGAATAGGGGAAGGTTCAGAGCATAGAGCCTAGCTCAACGTCTGCGGCCCTCGTGGCCTGAAAGGACAGCAACGTGGATAGAAACGGAAGAGCTATTCTTCTTGGTGTTTGCCTCGCGGATGCGTATTTGAACGTCAGAAAGCGCAAAGCGCCGGACGGAGCCTATAAGTACGAATCGGCCGAGATGCGGGTTGTTCATTCGATTACGCAACTGGAATACTGCAAGCACAAGGCAGAACTTGTTCGTAGCGTGCTTGGCGGGCGGTTTTCGGTCAAGGAATACGACCACAGCCCGCCAGCTATGCAAGGCAAGAGCTACCGAATGTGCGGATTTTCTGTCAGCAACGGGTACTGGAAGACGGTTAAGCCGTGGCTGTACCCGAACGGCAGGAAGACGTACACACGGGAGTACCTCGAAAAATGCGACCTGCACTCCGCGGCGCTTTGGTACATGGATGACGGGCACCTAAGAAAGCACGTCAACACCGAAGGGTGGATTTCATCCTGTGGCATGGACCTGAGCACCATGTGCAGCCAGCAAGAAGCCGAGGTGATCCGAGAGTGGTTCGCTGGCCTTATCGGTATTGAGTGGCGCATTCGGGTTGACCCCCGGTTCGCTGACGACAGAAACCGGTACCTCCAGGTGAACACCAAGGACGCCAGAAAGCTCGGTGAAGCGCTTCTTCCGTTCGCTCACAAGAGCATGCTGTACAAGTTTGCTCACGTTGCCGATCTAGGTTCCACGAGTGCCGGGCACCTCACGTAGGTGATGAGATATGCCGACCTTGCGGGAAAAAAGACCGCAAGAACGTAGGGATAAAAAGCCCTACGGGTAACAAGGTGATGAAGGTGAAATTGCAGGCTACGGCGCGCAGGTGAAGATCCGCACGGTGCCCGATGTGGTCGTTTCCGACTACGTGATCGGCGCCGGGCTGTCGAACCAGTACCCGACCAGCACCGCCGTGACCCTGGCCATCAACAGGGCGAAGTCCTTCTCGATCGCGCTGAACACGGTGGACATGCGCCAGTCGGACCTGGACATGGCGGACATCTTCGCCAACGACGGTTCGATCCAACTGCGCATCGCGGTCGACTCCGACATGCTGGAGACGATCCCGGCGCAGGTCGACGCCAGCAACCACGGCACCGCCGCGGGCGCCGACAGCTCCAGCGTCAACCTGGGCGACTCGTCCACGCCGTACGGCCTGACCAAGACCAACGTCGTCGACTTCATCGTCGACTGCGGCACCGTGCTCGACGAGCAGTCTGTGTCCGACGAGGGTCGCTGGATCGTGCTGCCGCCGTGGGCCGTGGCGCTCATCAAGAAGAGCGATCTGCGCATCGCCTCCCTGGCCGGGGACGGCGTTTCGATCCTGCGCAACGGCAAGATCGGTGAGATCGACCGATTCACGGTCTATCAGAGCCGCAACCTGCTGGCGCAGACCTCGCCCGGCCAGGCTCACTACGCCATGTTCGGCCACAGCGCCGGCCTGACGTTCGCGGCCCAGGTGGTCGAGTGCGAGATGATCCAGAACCCGAACGACTTCGGGTACATCGTCCGCGGCCTGATGGTCTACGGCTACCAGGTCGTCGGCCCGAAGTACGTGGGCACTGCCGTCATTAGGCGTGGATAAATAGGTTAATATCGGGGCTCTTGCAAGGAGTCCCGATGAGACCTATGCCAACGCTTGAGCAGCTTCAAGAGCTTTTGAACGTGAACGCTGAGACTGGCGAAGTTGTCTGGCGCGTTGCTCGCAACTCGCGCGGCGGCTTTGTCAAGCCAGGTGTAGCGGCTGGCTGGAACGACAGCCACGGCTACCGGACAGTCACGGTGATGCAGCGAGACATCAAGCTGCATCGCCTTGTCTGGCTGTTTGTGCACGGGAAGTGGCCTGTCGGGCAGATCGATCACGTAAACGGAAACCGGTCTGACAACCGAATCTCCAATCTACGCGAAGCCTCAGCCACAGTGAATACCCAGAACTACCATGGGCTGCGCCGGCACAATACGTCCGGTGTGACCGGGGTGTACTGGGACAAACGGCGGACCGTGTGGGTGGCGCAGATCAGCGCAAGCAAGAAGCACATCCATCTCGGGCAGTTCGCCAGCAAGGACGAAGCCGCGGCGGCCGTCAAGGCTGCCCGGTCGAAGTACCATCCAGAAGCTCACGAAGCCAGTATCATTGCCGCACTGCGGCCTGCTCCCCAGGAGAACCCAAGATGAAGACCTCGAACCCCTACGCGCCGTCGATGACGGCCAAGATGCCCGCGGACACCATCTCCAGCGAGCTGTCCAAGGCCGGCGGCAAGGCCAAGGCCCGATTCCACCCGCCCCAGGCCATCAACCGCTCGACGGGCGGCGGTGGCGGTGCGGTGAAGCACCGCGCCACCCCGGGCGCCGACGGCCAGTGATCGACTGACCAGATCGCGGCGCCTACGGGCGCCGCAATCCCATCTACCTACCCCGGGACGCCGCAATGACGATCTCAGCCGCACAAGCGGACGCGATGGCCACGCGCCACGCCAGCACCAAGCGCCAGGACACGTCCTCGCCGCTGCTCATCAACACCAAGGACGGGCGGCTGATGCCGAACGTCCCGAACATCCGTCTGCTCCAGGAGTACCGCCCGTACCATGGCGACCCGAAGGCGGACATCACCACCCGCATGGCCTACCTGCGCTCGGGCGGCCACGGCCGTACCGTGACCGCGGCCTCGGTGGACGACCATCCGTTCGACGTGTCCAAGGCGACCAAGGATGAACTGGTGGCCTTCGCCATGAACGAGTTCGGCGCTGCGCTGGACCCCACCGCCGACATCCGCAGCCTGCGCAAGCGCGTGGCGGAACTGGCTGACGCGGCAGGCTCGCTGGCCTGATCGGCATGCTGGCGTCGGACATCCTCACCCCCGCCCGGCACACGCTGCTGGACGCCGGAGCCGTAGCGTGGACCGACGCCGAGCTGCTGATCTACCTGAACGAGGCGATCCGCGACTCCGTGGCGGCGAAGCCCGACATCTACCCGGTGTCTGGCGAGATCCCGCTGGTGGCCGGCATCGTACAGGCCCTGCCCACCGGCGGGGTGCTGCTGATCGACATCACCCACAACACCGGCACCGGCCGCACCGTCACGGTGACCGACCTGGCGCTGCTGCAGGAAGCGAACCGCTTCTGGCCGGCGGCCACACAGCAGGCCGAGGTGGAGAACTTCGCCGTCGATCCGCGCACGCCGCGCAAGTTCCTGGTCAGCCCTCCGAACGACGGTGGAGGGCAGTTGTACGGCACCTACGGGGGCACACCGGCTGCGCTGACCGCCACGACGGACACGTTCCCGCTGCTGGACATCTACCAGCCAGCCATCACGGCCTACGTGATCGGCCGGGCCTACGCCAAGAACTCGAAGCGGCAAGACCTCGCCAAGGCCGCCGCGTACCGGCAGCAGTGGGCACAGGCCCTCGGCGCGAAGTCCGTAGCGACCGCCACGACCGTCCCGCACGTCTCGCAGAGCCCTGACCTATGAGCCTCGTTCAGGTCAATGACCAGTTGACGAACATCGCCCAGATCGTGCGGCGCTGCCCCACGGTCACGCTGCGGCGGGCCTTCGTACGTGCGTACCGCGATTTCTGCGAGCAGACGAAGTTCGTCACGATCAACGCCTCGGGTACGACATCGGGCGGCGTCGCGCAGTACGACATGGGCTCGGACCCCTACCTGGAGATCATCGGCCTGCGCGCCGTCCAGGTGACACAGACGATCGGCGGACGTGAGCAGCGCTGGCCGGCCGTGGCCAGCGACCCAGGCACGTGGAACCCGAATCTGCCCCAGGGCCGGCCTACGGTGTTCGCCTACGTGCCGCACGGGCAGTTCGTGCTGCACACCGTGCCGGACGGCGCGTACGGGATCACCTACACCGCGGTGGTGCAACCCAAGACCGAAAACGTGTCGTGGGTGCCCGGCGAAGGACTGGCCCAGTTCAGCAACGAGGTCGAGGCCGGGGCGCTGGCGTACCTGCTGCGCATCCCAGGCCAGCCGTGGACAGACCCGAACGCCGCCGAGCGGCACGAGCGCGACTTCCGCAGCGGCATCTCGAACGCCAAGGCGCAGGTGCAGCGCAGCCACAACATGGGCTCCCAGCGGGTGCGCCCGCGCCCGTTCATCAGGTGACCCACCATGGCAACCTTCGGCTTGACCCCCGTCGTCTCGGCGTTCCCGACACCGGCGGCTGAGGGCTTTCCCAATTACATCCAGTTCCAAGCCAACGGCACGAACCTGGGAGCGGCCGACGCCGACACGGTCAACTTCGTTGGTGGGCGGGTCACTCGCGGCACTGGCGAGAACTCCGGCGCCGTGACGGTCACCATGGCCGGCATGGTGTGGCGCGACGTGACGGGCAACACCACCCTGGTGCGGGGGGACGCCGAGAACGGCATCGCAACCACCGGCAGCACCGGCACGCAGACGATCACCGTGCCCGCGGACACCGGGGACGCGGCGACGGACCTGCCGGTGGGCTCTTGCGTGGTGCTGTTCCAGGCAGGCGCCGCCGGACTGGCGGTGCAGCCCGGGGCGGGGGTGACGCTCCTGTACCGCACCGCCGCGTTCACCGCCACGGCGGCAGGGCGGTACGCCACGCTGACGCTCGTGAAGCGCAGTGCGAACATCTGGCTGCTCTGCGGCGACATGGGGGCGTTGTGATCCCGCGCGGCGCAAGCGCAGGCGCGCGCATCCCGCGCATCCCGCACCCCCCGCCGCCGACGAGCTACCCGGGGCTGCTGATGCACTTCGACGGCGACTTGGCGGACGCTTGCCGTGGGCGCACCTTCGTGTCGGACCCCGCGGCTGCGGCCTGGACGGACGCAACCGCCAAGTTCGGATCCGCGTCGTTCACCGCGCCAGCAACGCCAGTCACGTACCCGGTGGCGACGGACCAGCACATGGCCGACTTTGCGTTCGGTACTGGGCCGTTCACGATTGAGTTCTGGGTGTTCCGCCCCACGTCGACCCCTGTGGTTGGCACGGTGGTCGAGTACCGTTCCGGCGGCACGATGGTCTGGGCCGTTCGGCACACGTACAACGAAGCGAACAGCACGCCTCAGTTCTACCAAGCCGCCGGGCCGGTTGTTCAGACCGCAAGCGCGTACACGACGGGCGTGTGGCATCACATCGCCGTGTGCTCTGGCGACGGCGCGGGTACGGTGCGAATCTACAAGGACGGTACGCTCCTGGTCACCGGATACCGCGGGGCACTGGTCGGCGCGGTGAGCCCTGCAACGATCACCATCGGCTCGGACTTGCAGGGCAGCTCGTACATGGACGACCTTCGCGTCCTGCCCGTCGAGGTCTACACTGGCAGCAGCTTCACGCCGCCTGCGGCACCTCTTGCCCCGTTCGTTACCCTCGGCTGACATGCGCCTTGCCATCGACAACTTCCGCGGCGAACTCCCCCGAAGCACGCCGCGCGGCCTGCCGGACAGCGCGGCGCAAGCCGCGGTAAACGCCCGCTTGCTGTCCGGTGACCTGACCGCGTGGCGGCAGTTCGCCACCGAAGCGGGGTTGTCAAACACGGGGCCGGTGCGGACCATCTATCGGCTCGCGGGCACGGCGTGGTTGTCCTGGGACTCCGACGTGGACGTGGCGCGCGGTACTACCGGCGGGGACACGACGTACCGGACGTACCTCACAGGCCCCGCGGAGTACGCGCAGCCGCGCATGACCACCCTGGCGCTTGCCACCAGCGGTGCGCACCCGTACCCGACGCAGACCCGCCCCCTGGGGGTGCCTCCGCCGGACACGACGCCCGCCGTGACGGTCACTGCTGCGGAATCGGCGGCGAACAACGTCACGGCCACCGATGCCTGCGCAACGCTGGGCGGGTGGACGACATCCGGGTACACGAACTCCGGGTCGACCTTCAGCGCGGTCACGATCGAAGCCGGGAGCGGGAACCCTGCACCGAGCTTCCGCGTTGAATCCGTTCGGACCAACCAAGCCCCCGCCTACTTCTACCGTGACTTCGGGATCGCCAACGCGACCGTGCTCACGATGTCGGCGGATGTGGCGGTGACGGCTACGATCCACGGCGACTACTTCCTGGCTTTGCGCTTCGCCAACTCGTCAACCGGTGCCGGACTTGGTGTGATCCTCGCCAACGGAATGCTTCACCTCGGGCTGGCGATGTCGTGGGACTCGTCGCCCGCGTCGACGGCTTCGGCGACCGCAGCCCTGGCAACCGCGTCGCACCCGTCCGCGAGCACGACGTGGTACACGGTGCGGGTCAGCATCTCCACAAACGCGGACAGCACGCGGGCGGTGACCGCGACGGTGCTCGTTGGCGGAGTGACGGTGGCCACGGCGTCAAGCACGATGGCGGTTGCGATCGGGGGGTACTGCGGCGGTGGCGTGCTGACCTCGGTCGACGACAACATGTTCACCCTGTACGACAACTTCACGGTCAACGCTACCGGTTTCCCTGCCGCGGACATCATCACGACCGCGACAGCCTACGTCTTCACCTTCGTCAACGATCTCGGCCAGGAGTCGGCGCCGAGCCTGCCGAGCGCCACGGTCACGCGGCCGGACGGCGCCAGTGTGGCGGTCACCACGCCGACAGCAGCGCCGTCGGGTGTCTCAGACGCCTACGGGATCGCGAAGAAGCGGATCTACCGCGCCGTCACGGGCAACTCCGGCACGGCGTACCAGTTCGTCGCGGAGACCCCGCTGGCGCAAGCCAAGTACGTGGACCTGCTGACGGACGCTGAACTTGGTGCGGTGCTGGAGTCCGACACCTGGGCGCTGCCCCCTGATGACCTGCGGGGCATCCTGGCGCTGCCGAACGGCGTCATGGCCGGGTTCAGCAAGAACCAGCTTTGCCTGTCGGCGCAGAACTACCCGCACGCCTGGCCGGTGGAGTACCGGCTGAACACCGACACGGCCATTGTGGCGATCGGCAACGTGGACAACGCCGTGGTGATCGGCACCGAAAGCCACGTCTACGTGGCGGTCGGCAACGACCCGGCCGCGTACTCCATGAGCAAGTCCGAAGTGCCGTATGCGTGTGTCAGCAAGCGATCGCTGGCGTACCTGACCGGCGTTGGCGTGGTCTTCGCCGGCACGGACGGCCTGATGGCGGTGGCCGGCGTCGGGCAGGTGCGCAACCTGACCGAGAACGTGTTCACGCTCCGGCAGTGGCAGGCACTGGCACCCAGCAGCATCACGGCGGTGGCGCACAACGACATCTACTGGATGTCGTACGACACCGGAACGCACAAGGGCTGCTACGCGATCGACACCCGCCAGAACGGGTTTGGTGTGGTGGAGATGGCGTTCCATTTCACCGCGGCCTGGGTTGATCCGAAGACCGACCGGCTGTTCATGGTGCTGGATGAGAACGCAGAGCCGGACGACCCGAGCCTGCCTGTCCACCCGGTGACGCCGGTGTACTTGTCCGGCACCACGATCTACGAGTTCGACGGGGACGCTGCGGTCCCGATGACCTACCGGTGGCGCAGCAAGCTCTGGCTGGCCCCGCCAACCGCGTTCTCGATTGCCCAGGTGCGCGCCGAGAGCTACACCAACCTGCTGGTCCGGTTCTACGCCAACGGCGTGCAGTTCTACGAACGCGCGGTGACCGAAGAAACCGAGTTCGTGCTCCCCCTGACGGACTCACGCACGCAGTTCGAGATCGAGCTGCTGGGCACGGACCCGGTGCGGGTCGTGCAGATGGCCGAAGACGTGTTGGAGCTGGGCTGATGGCGCTCGGCCGCCCCGCCATCGCTACCCCCCGCGCGCTCGACCTGCGCGCGGTGCAGGCCGCGATCGAGAGCACTCGGCAGCGCATCGAGGCGCTGGAGCAGCGCGTTACCGGGCTGTCCACCGGCGGCGGCGGCGGCGGCGCGCAGAGCGCAGGGGCGAGCGCGGTAGCGAGCGCGACGCTGGCCGCGCTGACCGCAGAGATCGAAGCGCAGCGCAGCAACCTGACGGCACTCACGTCCCGGGTCGCAGTGCTGGAGACCGAGGTGGCCGCGCTGACCGCTGCGGCAGCCACAGCCGGCGACGTGGTGTTGTACGATTCCGCAGGCCAGGCGATCCTGGCCAACAACCGAGCCATCTTGGTGGCCTGATATGCCGAAACCCAGCGGTCTTCCCTTCGTCCCCAGCGGGCTTGCTGTTGCCCCCAGCTCGATCGTCATCGTCGAGTTGGTCACGGGCGCGGTGGTCCAGGCAACGGTGGCCGACATCTTGGCGCTGGCCGCGGCGAGCACGCCGCACCAGTGCATCGCCGTCGCGTGCAGTGACGAGGCCACGGCGCTGACCGCCGGGACGGCCAAGGTCACGTTCCGCATGCCCTACCCGATGACACTGACCGGTGTCCGCGCTTCGCTGACCACTGCGCAGACCAGCGGGTCGATTTTCACGGTCGACGTGAAAAAAGCGGGCGCGTCGATCCTGAGCACCAAGATCACGATCGACAACGGCAAGAAGACCAGCACCACCGCCACGACCGGGCCGGTCATCAGCGACACGGCGCTGGCCGACGACGCCGAGATCACGATCGACATCAACCAGATCGGGGACGGTACAGCCAAGGGGCTGAAGGTCTATCTGATCGGGACGCCAGCATGATGCTGCTGAACCCCTACCGATTCGCGGCAGGCGGGGGCCCCCCGCCTCCGGCCACGGATCCGTACTGGGCGAACGTCGTGCTGCTGATGCATTTCGATGGGTCAGACGGGCAAACGACGACGACTGATTCGTCCTCTTACGCTCGCTCGGTGTCATCTGCTGGGTCGTTGCTGCCAACACTGTCCACAACGGACGCTCGGTTCGGCGCCACCGCAGCGCTATTCACTGGGGGCGGTAACTCGGCGTTTACGTGCGCGGCTTCGGCAGACACGCAGTTCGGGACCGGCGATTTCACCGTCGAAATGTGGCTGCGCGCCGAAAGTTTTGGTACGAGCCCCTACGTCGTGTCAAACCGGCGGTCATCCTCGGGATTGGGTTGGTACATAACCTTGGGCACGGCGGGAGTCGTGTCGTGGGGGTGGGATGGCGGCTTGGCTTCTTTCGGCTACCTCACCGCGACAACGTGGCAGTACCTGGCGTTTCGGCGCGCATCTGGCGTCTTGGAGTGCTGGGTTGACGGTACGCGGTCAGGAGCGCCGCTAGCCCACACCGTCGATTACCAGCTTGTTGACCGGCTTATGTCCATAGGGCGAGATAATTCGTCCGGCAACAACCTGAACGGGCGCGTTGACGAACTGCGCATCACCAAAGGCGTGGCCCGAGACGTGTCCGCCGTGCCCACCGCGGCGTTCCCGACGGGCTGACTGCGGTGCAGGATTGGCGACGCGCGGCCCCAACTGAAGTGCTGGCGAGGCTGCGGCGTGTCGTTCCTCGCGTACTCACAGATTCACAAGCGTGCAGGATCGCAGATCAGTGCGACAATCCGAACACGCTGGCGCTGGCCGGCACTGACGGCCTGCTGGTCGTGCAGTTGAGGCCAGACCCAGCCGGAGAGCATCTGGAACTGTTCGTCCTGGCAGCAGTGGCAGACCGGTTCGGGGCTTTCCGCCGGCAAGACGCCGTTGTGCTGCAGATGGCACACGATCTTCAGGCATCGACCGTTGCGTTTCGCGCCGCTCGCCGCGGCTGGAAGCGCGTGCTGGGGCCGGAGTGGTCCCCGCGAGGTGACGAAGAGTTCGTGAGGAGCGTCGACAGTGGGCGGCAACGATAGCGTCAAAGAAACCCCCGCGCAACAGGCGTTGGCACAGCACGCCAACAACCTGATGTCCGACTACCAGATGCGGTGGGCGCCGGTGCAGCAGCGCATGATCGAGGTCACCAACAAGATGGGGGCCCCCGATTCAGGCGTGCGCGAGGCGGCTGCCGGGCGGGCCGGCGCGGATGTTGAGGCCCAGTTCGGGCAGGCGGGGCAGAAGTTGGCGGCCGGGCTGAGCAGCACGGGTGCCGGGGTCGGGTCCAGCAAGGGCAAACTGGCCATGGGCGGCCTGAGCTTGGACAAAGCCGCGGCCAAGGGGCAGAACATCGCCATCTCCGACCAAGCGGTCACCCACGCATACATGCAGGGTCTGTCGTCCATCGCGGCCATGGGCCGAGGCGAGCGCGCGCAGGTGGACACCGGGTTGGCAGATCAGGCCGGCATGAGCGCCAGGCAGGCCGCAGTCGACGCCGACATCTCGCTGCAGAACCGCATGGGCAACGCGCAGGTTGCGGGGCAGGCAGCCGGTCTGGGGTACTCCGCCGCGAAGAAGCCGAGCGGGGGCGAGCAGCCCCCGGCCGGAATCAACGGCGGAACCTACCTGCCGAACAGCATGCGCGGCCAGAACAACTACAGGTGACACATGGGCTTCGCCAGCAACACCTACGCAGCGCTGACGCGACAGCAGTGGGCGGACTACGTGTCCACCTACGTGCCGATCGAGAACAAGCTGATCGGCTTCGCCACGGACGCCACGCAGCCGGCCAAGGCGATGGCCGCGGCCAGCCAGAACGTGCAGAACGCATTCGCGGCGCAGGAAGGCGACTTCCAACGCAAGATGCAGGGCCTAGGCGTGTCGCTCACCGCAGACGAGCAGGCCGCCCAGCAGCGAGCCGCTGGGCTGAGCAAGTCGTTGGCCGACGTACAGGCGCAGAACGTGGCGCAGTCGCAGACCCGCAACCTCCAGTACGGACTGATGGGCAGCCCGGCGCCGGACGCGACGAAACAGGCCACGCAATCAGGAGTGTGAAATGGCGACCTACGGACTTGGCGGATCCCTCGCCGGCACCGCGCAGCAGCAGCAGGTCGAGGCAACCGGCCTCTTCGCTCAGGCCGCGAAGCAAGAAGAGCAGCGCGAGCTTGAGAACAAGCAGCGCGCGCAGCAACGGAAAGCCGGGAACGCTTCCCTGGGTGCTTCTGTCGGGGCGATGGGTGGTATGGCGATTGGCGCGGAGTACGGCTCGGCTGGCGGTCCCTGGGGCGCCGCGATCGGCGCTTTGATCGGTGGCATCGCTGGCGGGCTCGCTTGAGGGGTAACCATGGCAAGTAGCGTTGGGGAGGCACTCTCCCAAGGTCTCGAACGTGGCATGAGCCTGGGTTTCCAGATCCAGGACCGCGAGCGGCAAGCCGAGATGGACAAGCGGCAGCAGATGGAGCGCGACCGGGCGTTCGGGCTGCAGCAGCAACAGTACGCCGACCAGCAGGCGCGGCTGGCGGCACAGGACACGCGGCAAGCGGACGCCGACCAGTGGAAGGCGCTCAACGACGAGCACGCGGAGCTGCTGGACACGGTGACCGGACTGCAACGGTCTGGCCAGCCGGTGCCAGCAGAGCTTGGGCAGCGGATCACCACCAACGCGAGCGCCCGCCGGGAGCACCGCGAGAAGGTTCTCGCGCCGCGGTTGGCCGCCGAGCGCCAAGGGGCGCTCGATCTGTTCTCCCGAGTACAGGCCGGGCAGGTGGACCCGAACACCCTGTCTGGGCCCGAGCTGTACCGCAACATGAGCCTGGCCACCGGACGCACGCCGGAGCAGTTGCTGGATGCCGCCGGTGGCGCGCAGATGGCGGTTCAGGGGCTCCAGTCGAAGAACCAGGGCATGACCCTTCAGGGCGTCAACAAGATGCTCGCTTCGGATCTCCGTGCTGGGGTGGGTGGTGAGAGCCCCTACGGCGGGGAGATCGTGCGCAAGGAGATCATCCACCTGCTGCCGGCCCAGGATGCGAACGGGCAGGACCACCCCGACAAGGTGATGCCGGTGGTGCGGGTGTACGTGCGCACGCCACACGCCGAAGGGCGCCCAGAGAGCGGTGGGGTCACGTTCTACGACGCCCCGCTGACTGAGAACCGCAGCACCGACCCCAACGACAAGGTGAAGGTGATCGACCTCGCCCACGCCTTCGATTACATGGGCCAGCTCGGGGCGCTGTCGGCCGTGTTGCAAGACCCGCAACTGCGCGCCAAGCTGGACGAAGGCGCCAAGGCCGTGGGCGACCAGACCAAGGCCGACGTGGACGCGATGACGGCGCTGGGCCGCAGCAAGCTGAAGCCGGCGGAAAGTGCGTTGCTGGCGCTATCGCCGGAAGAACGGGCCGACGCGAACCGGGTCACCGCAGGACTGAAGCCGAAGGCGAAGGAACCGGCGGCGGGCGTGCAGGGCCTGATGGCCAAGCTCGCCGAGGTCGATGCTGCGGAAGCGAACGGAGACATTTCGCCGGAGCAGGCCAACCGGGAACGCACGGCCTTGCGCACCGGAGTG
>Ga0228699_1001168_pt1 | contig 14551 bp, 16 predicted proteins | sample McNCre217_Aug_MG_FD_178016 | JGI IMG/M metagenome (GOLD analysis project Ga0228699, IMG submission 178016) | Freshwater microbial communities from McNutts Creek, Athens, Georgia, United States - 2-17_Aug_MG | ecosystem: Environmental > Aquatic > Freshwater > Creek | place: USA: Georgia...
TTCTTATGAGGTCGATGCTTCAGATGCCAGTTCAGCCTCCACTGCATCTGACAATTCAGGCGGTATGTCGATCACATAGGAATCCGATTGATTGGTGTGTCCAGCTTCATGCTTGGTGATGGCAGCTCGGGCGATCAACTTCATGACTGGCAGCAAAGCCTCGCGTGAATCAATCTCAGCCACCAGTGCGCGGTTGACGATGAGGCTGCGACGCAATTCCCGATGCTTGAGAGGTAGAGAAGCAAGCTCTTTGCGCAACAGCTCCTGCTTGGCCTTGAGCTCTTTTTGCGTAATCTGGGCAATGCGCAATTCGACATCCAGCTTGGAAAGCGATTCAGGCGTCACGAAGTCACCCTCTGACTCCAGCATCGATTGCGCAGCCACTTGGGTTTCTTGCAAGATGCGCTCTTCAAGAACGGTGATGCGTTCGTCAAACTTTTCGATCTGGGTTTGCGTCTTATCAGAAGTTGCATTCAGCTCTGCCTCGTGACGTGCAAGTGCAGCTATCTCGCTCTTGACCTGTTTGAGGCTTTCCGGTGCATTGACCGTGGGGCGCAACTCCATGACTTGCGAATTCAAATTGCGCAGGTGCATCTCAAGCGTTTGAACTTGTGATTCGGCATGGTTGAGCAGTGCCAGAACCTGTCGCTCTGCAGGGCTGGAACGAGACAGCTTTGAAGCCTCGAGCATTTCCTGATAAGCCGTGTTTCGTTGCAGGTGGTTGGCCTTTGCCGTGGTCAGCTCGGCGGTCGTGCTTTCTACTTGGCGTGTCAAAGCGTCGTACTTGCTTTTGATGCCGTTGTAATAAGCGCCTGATTTTTTGAACGGGTTTAGTTGCATGTGAGTCCTTTCAGGTTTTGGTTGAGTTGTGTTGAATCAAGTTGTGCAAGTGCCTCCTCTTGAATAGAGGGAACGCTGGGAGGCTGAGCGTTGGAAACGGTGTGGCTTGTCGATTCGCAAAGATTCGCAAGCTTTCGCATAGGGGTGGAGCCAATAGCCATGCGACTTTTCGCGGGATTCGCAAAATTCGCAGAGGTCCACGCAGTAACTTGTTTTTTCATGCGACCCCCACGAGCTCATAGGCTTCAGTTGCTTTGGGGTGTGCTGCAGGCACAACCCAGCCGTGCTCCATGAGCACACGCATGACTTGTCTGGCAGCAGATGCACTGCGCAGGGGCGAAGGGCCGTTGCGATAAACCTCGGCTAAGGAGATGGCTCGACCGGGGCCAAGCTTGTCGCGCAACCACTCCAGCAGCTCTTGTGCGAGACGTAGCTCTGCCTTCACCTGTCCTGAGCCCCAAAGCCGCATGGCTTCATCAAGGTAATGCAGCATGAGATGAAAAGCGCGGTCTACCTGCTCTTCGTGAATTTCACGGTCACCATCAAAGATGGCCAATGTCCCCGCCAGTCTCGCAATGTGTTCGGAGGCCTTGGAGGCCAGCGATCGCACAGAAACGTAGGTGCCACCAGGTCCAAGGTCTGCTTCCAAATCGTTGTAAATAGCCACCCATGCGCGTTTGGCGGAGCTTGTCAAAAACAAGTTGGGTGGGTTGAGTTCATGCTCATTAGTAAGTGGCCACTCATTTGCTAGCAGTGCATCAATGCGCTGTGAATAGGCTTGGTACTCATCGGTGTGGCTCAGATCTGTCTCGACATACGAACGTTGTCCAGCAGTGGTCTCGGGGTAGCTGATGAGACATCGCGCCAGAAAACCCTGTTCACGCGCCAGTGGATCTGCCAGCAGCGATGTGGCCACGGCAGGTTGGACCATCAAGTGCAAGCTCAAGCGTTTGCCGAAATAGCTGCCTGATCCATCGCCCACGCGGACCCGGTCAAACTCACCCCGGTCCCATAAACGCGAGAGGGTGGTTAAGGTGCCGAGGCGCTTTTCTGCGCTCATGGCGTAGCCACCCAAAAACTGGCCACCTTCATCGTTGACCAAGCCAATGGATGGCAGGCCAATGATGAGCTGGCGTTGAATGGCTTCACTGCTTGGCTCCGACACGATCATGAGCGGCATGACTGGTGCAGTCGGTTTTTCTAATGCAGCTAGCTGGGCCTCTTTGGTTTCAGCACTGAGCTTCTTGTCGTTCAGGACACGCTTGATGGCGATCTCATAAACCTGCAACGTTTTCTCGAAGGCATCGCGATCGGTTTCGTATTTACCTGTGAGGTGACGTTGTCGCGCGCGAACCCCCGCAAGCGCCCAGCTGTCCGCTGCAGATTTACGTTCGCCTGATTCACCCAAGGTCAGGAAGTAGTCCGATAAGGGGGACACGCGCCCATCGATGCACACGTTGCCGTAGGGCTGAGCGACTTGGTTCATCGCCCCCAGAATGGATTGACCAATCAGTGCGACCGGAGCCTGAATGACTTGGTGCATCTTGTTGACGACGGATGAGCCAATCCCGCCGAGCGCTTGAGCAGGGAACGGCGAGGGTGGTGCCAACTCACGTGTGAGCGGCAATGGGTCCGGGTATTTCTGCTTGGCCCAATCAGGACGCAATGTTGAACCGCTGGGTACACCTAATGTCATGCCTGCTCCTGTTCGAAGCGGGGTGTGCCACCTTGCTTGGTGTTGTGCTCAATGAAATTGGTGATGTCGCTGCGGCGGTACCGAATGCAACGCCCCACCCGAACAAAGGGCAGGTCTACCCGACCGTGCAGACGCCAGCTCGCGAGTGTTGCGGGCTGGATGCATAAGAGCCTTGCGGCTTGAATTTCCGTGAGAAGAGCGCTGATGCGCTCTGCGTGATCGATCCCCATTTGCCTTGACTGCCTTTCATCGTTGTACGCATGGCTGCGTTGATGTCCGGCAGGTTAAAAAATGGGGTGGCGAAAATAGCGCTAAATTTGCGAGAGCTGATGCAGTGCGGCTTTCAGGTCCTTAACGGCGATGGACTTCTCAAGGTTTTTGCGTAAATCGACGTAGTGCACTTGGTCATTGATGACGTCGGTGATGCGGATGTTCTCAATGGGTTCGTCATAGATCTGGTCGATGTATCCCATGACCACATCAACATCAAAGCTGCCAGCCTCACGCGCAATGGTGATCAACGCTTTCTTAAACACGCCATACGCTTTGGGCTTGCGTCCGGTGCGGTAGGGTTCGAGAGCGGCTTTAGTGGCACGTGCTTTTCTCTCGAGTGTTGCGATCGTTGATTCCGCTTGGCGAGTCTGTGGTGACGCAGCTGACAGGTCCTGCGCAACCGAGGCCATGATCAAGAACTTTTCGGCGGCACCTGTTTGTTGGGTGGCGCTGTGCCAAAGCTCACGTTCCCAAGCGGCTGCATTCATTCGGATGGTGTCTACGTGTGCATTCCCTTCGGCAGCAAGCTCAAACGGGTCAATTGCATCTTCGATGCCACCTACGATTTCACAGTAGTACTCAGCGGCCATCCGTGCTTCATCGATGGTCAGCAGTGCGTAAATTTCTGAATCAGATAACGTGGTTCCGGTTCGTGGGACTCTGGTAGTCCACAGAGCCCTCACTACAGCGGGATACGTTTCATAGCTTTCCATGTATTGATGGATGGCTATGTTGGATCTTGAGATGCCGAGTCCGGAGTCAATGGCCCATTGAGGTGGACCTGATGTCAGCAATGGTTGCAAAAAGGTCTGGGCATCCCAGATGATGTCTTCAATCCGTGAGAACTCGGGGGAGATCTCAGGCCACAGCAAGCACTGGTCATGGCGCTCACGTAAGTCATTGAGGTTGTCAGTCAGTGGGTTGAATGCGCCCACCGGTGCGCCCAAGTGATCAGCTGAACCGTCTTCAATCGGTGATGTGCTCATTCAATATTTGGCTGTTGCGTTGCGAAACGTGCGAATCCCGCGAAAGATCGCGTAGCCACTGATTTTGATGCAATGCGAACCTGTGCGAATTTCTGCGAAAGTGCTCAAGATTTAAGCAATAAGCAGATGGGTTCTAGATTTTTTGGGTCCTTCCCTGCCAAGAACCTATGCGGGGGGCATCAGCGCCAGATTTGTCTACCGATAGGGCTGAAATCCGGGTACGCAGTACGCACCGGGTACGCACTGATCTATTGCGTGAACTTGTTGTCAGTGCGAATTGCATCATGAAGGCTCCTGCGCCATCGATGAAAACCTGCTCGACGCCGCCAACATTTGTGAGAACGAACAAGTCCACATCTGGAACATCAACAAGGGCGAACGCTTCATCACCTACGCCATCAAAGGCGAACGTGGCTCGGGCATGATTTCAGTCAACGGCTCTGCCGCCCGCCGTGCCAGTGTGGGTGTACAACCCAGTTTTTTGGCGGCACTTCGGTAACATCAGCCTTCATAATTGTTATAGATGTGCTTAAATTATCTCGTTCGATATGTAAAAACTCCTATTGGTGAAGCGAGGTAAAAGATGGCAACAGCGCAAAAACTTAAAGATACACACAGCAGTTTGGAGCGAATCCAACAATTTGATATTCAAACGCTAGTTCGTCAGGACGAGCTTGGGCAATCAATGTGTTTTGCAGAAATAGTGCCAAACGCCAGCTCAATTGTTGAGCTTTACAACAGAATTTCAATAGGCTGCCTTGAGGACTTTGCAGACCAACAGCTAGACATTGTGCTTGGGCAAGCAAACTCAGACTACCAACTATTTGAACAAATCTTGTTGTTTTCCCCGACTGAGAACAATGCAAATCAACAACGCACCACGTTAATCAATACTGTTGTTAATCGTCGTGACCCCTTGTTCAATACGTTGTGGCAATTCATTGCATACAGCGTTGCGAGGGCAACTGATACAACATTGTTAGAAGCCCAAGCACGGGCAACTATTCAATCTATAAAAGACCAATCAGCTGAAATTAACGGGCAGCTGGCGCAAAACAAAAAAGAATCTGACGAAGCACTAAAAGAAATTCGAGCAGTTGCTGCAGAGCAAGGGGTATCGCAGCAAGCAATGTATTTCAAAGAGGAGTTTGAGCAGCAGGAGTTAAAAGCCAACGACTGGTTGGATAAAACTTACAAGTTCGCTGGCGCATTGGCGGCCTTTTCTGTCCTAAGTTTGTTTTTGCACAAGTGGGAGTGGCTGGCACCCAAAGGTCAAATAGAAGCTATTCAGTTTGTATCCAGCAAGATTGTGATTTTTGCGGTACTAGCCTTTTTGTTAATCATGGCTTCACGAAACTACAACAGCCATAAGCACAATGCTGTGCTGAACAAGCATCGACAGAATGCACTACTGACTTATCGAGCCTTAGTTGCAGCGGCTGGAGAAAAAGGAACTGAAGACATTGTGTTGGCTAATGCGGCATCTTGCATATTTGCGCCACAAGAAACTGGATACACAGGCGCAAAAGGGGAAAGTGCATCGCCCAAGTCGGTGCTTGAGCTGATGACAAAATCTTCCAGTAAAGCGGGTGAATAACCACTAAAGTGACGGTTTGGGGTTCGATTAATTTCTTACAAGCAAGTGCTGGCTGAGTTACGGGACGATGCGGCAAGCGTTTTTGTCACGCGCTAACTAGTCTATGCACCCCTAGCACTTGATCGTGTGCTGTCGGCTGTTCTCTTTTGTACGAACGTTATTGCGATAACAGTTGCAATGCCACTTCATGCATGGCACAGACGTGCGTTTTCACTAGGGCGTTGGCTGGCGCTAGGATTTGGGCTACGTATTAGAGTTTTTGCATAATGAGAACAGTCGTCTTATTTCCTTGCAAATTAATCAACAATCACATCATGCAAAGCCTTAAAGCCCTCATCAGCCTTTTTATCATTCTGTTGTTAGCAGCATGTGCGCCAATCAATACAAGGCTATTACAAAATCCGAGCACTGGCGATGTACGCGAATGCAAGCGTGACCCATGGAAAAACTGGACATGGGAAGAAGAGGCTGTGCTTAAGACATGCGCTGAACAATACAAAAATTTGGGCTATATTGAAGTGAAATAACTAAGTGGCTGCACAGAAAGTTATGCAAGCTACTGCTTCCATTGAGGGGATGCTGACAGCCCTTCTACTGTTGGCGGTTGGCTTTTTATTGGGCTATTGGCAACGTCGAGTTGTAGACACGCACAACTTTCAAAACTCGGGTGAAGAGTTGGTGGCAAGAACGCTGCAAAGACACTTTAAGGCTAGCGACTACCACCTGCTAAATCACATAACGCTTAAACATCTTGGTGGCACCACACAGGTTGACCACATCTTGGTGTCACGTTATGGCGTCTTTGTGATTGAAACCAAGGATTACACGGGTTGGATTTTTGCCAACGCAGAGCATGACACTTGGACGCAAGTAACGTTCACTGACAAGTTCAAGTTTCAAAACCCAATTCACCAAAACTATGGGCACGTTAGGGCTGTACAGGAGCTGTTGGACTTTGTGCCATCAAATGCCATTCACTCCGCGGTTGTGTTTGTTGGCGATGCTGAATTCAAAACGGATATGCCAGCAGGAGTGTTCACGCTGCATCAGCTCGTTCGGCACATAAAAGCTTACGCGGAAGAAGTGCTGTCCCATAATCGTGTGCAATTTTGTGTGGGTCGCTTGGAGACTGCTAGGTTAGCCGTGAGTGGCGAAACAGACGTAGCGCATGTTCAGCGGTTACAACGTAGGTACGGACAAAAGCCTTAAGTTAAGGTTATGAGCTTCCTTTGGCTTTGTAAGCACGAATTGTTCTAGCGAGACTGTCAAGCTGTCAACGCAAAAATTACTCGCTCGTTAATATAACTAACATTGATAATTTAACTTATGTTCACAATACGCTTGAAGCCATTAATTTTTACTGTCTTGCTACTGTGCTTGACAAGTTTCGCGCAAGCTGACTTCCAGCAAGTTTATTGGCCAGCAAAAACACAAATCGAACAACCGTATGCAGCTGACTTGAAAAATGGTCAAGTATTGGAAAAGCTAACTGCTGCCCTAAATCGATTTTTAAAAGTTGATGACCGCATTGAAATTACAGCGAAATCATGCGGGACACCAAATGCTTTTTACGACTCTCGCTTCAAGTCGATTACTCTCTGTTACGAGCTTCTTGCTTTTAACGATGCAAAGTTAAAGAGATTTTTCAAAAATAAATTACCTTCGCAGCAGCTATACGACATTTATAACGCCGAGCTAATCTTTGTTGTTCTGCATGAAGTTGGACACGGAATGATAGATATTTATAAGCTCCCAGTGCTTGGGCGAGAAGAAGATGCGGCTGACAAATTTGCTGCATTCATGCTGCTCAACTATGGTGGCGAAAAGGTTCTTAAACGAGCAACCTTATTTTTTCAAGACACGGCTATTGCGAAGTTCGATAAATTTGTAGATCAAAAATGGGCGCAGATAAATGGCGCAAGTTCTGTTTATGGAGACGAACATTCGCTAGACCAACAAAGATTAGCTAACTTAGTTTGTTGGGGGTATGGGAAAAATCAAACTGAATTTTTCCAGCTAGTTGAGCAAATTAAATTGCCACCGCGCCGTGCTTCAATGTGCTCAGAAGAAACAGAAAAAATGAACAGAGACATAAAGGCACTTTTTGGGGAACGTCTCAACGTAAACGCAAGCCCTACATCGACAGCTAACGCGACACCACAACCAACCATTCCAACAGTTAACAAAGATGCTGCACTTGCCGTTGCTCAAAAGTACGCTTGTACTGTTTGTCACAAAATGGACGAGCGACTGATAGGGCCATCGATGAAAGAACTCTCAGCAAAATTTCGTGGAACAAGCATAGACACTCTTGCATCTAAAGTAAGGCGTGGGAGTTCCGGGCAGTGGGGGGCAATACCAATGCCTCCACAACAAGTCATCTCAGATGATGAGTTACGAACAGTTTTAACTTGGTTAACAGCTAACTGAACTGCGCCCCGCCGAGTAAGTGCCTAACAACATTGGACGTACATATGAAACAATTTTTGCAGGCACTTATTTGCATTTGCCTTTCATGTCCTGTTTTTGCCGATACATGGGATTTGCGTTCTATCGCAAACTCAAGCAATGCATTCACAAATCTTCAAAAACAAGACCGAACAAGTTATGGCGTTCTAAATGTTAGCGACGCAAAATTAGTTCGCGACATTGTTGATAGATACAGTTTGCTATCTGGCATTTACCCAAGAATTTTTCTCAAGGACTCAATGGAGCTGAATGCTGCTGCTGGCTATATTGACGGTATCCCAATGCTCTTTATCAATAAAAGCATGTTGGACGTTATAGCTAAAGATGAAGGTATGGCTGCAGCTCTATTGGGGCATGAAATGTCGCATTTGTACTTTCGGCATGGTGAAGCAAGAAAGGAAATACAAGCCACAGGCCAGCTAATTGGGTTGATTGCTGGTGTTGTGCTTGAGGTGGCTACACAGAAAAAAACAGGAGTAACAAATGTTGGCGCAAACGTTGGCATGGCTATTGGCACAGCATATGTAACTTCGTACACACGAGATAACGAACGAGAAGCAGATAAGCAAGGTATTGAGTGGGCAATCAAATCTGGTTATGACCCATACGGTGCATCACGTTTGTTTTCGGTCTTGGAACAAAACAGTGGTAACAGTGCTTTTCCATTTTTTCAATCGCATCCAAACCCATCGGAACGTATTGAAACATCAAAGCAACTTGCTGCTTCTTACTTGCAGACGAAGAACAGTGTCGCCGCTATCACTGTCCCACAGGAACTTGTTGAACTGAATAGATTGATTGACGAAGAACGTGACAGTCAGTCTCCAAAAACGGAAGCCGGCCGTCAAGGTGTTGCTGCATTCAAAGCTGGGGACTATGACTTAGCACGGAGGAAATTTGAAGAATGTGGAAGTGAAGATGCCGCCTTATGCGCTAACAATCTTGGTGTTATTTATCAACGTGGCCTTGGGGTGAGCGCTGATAGAGGCCGTGCTTTGACGTATTACAAACTTGCAAGTGAAAACGGACTTGCATTAGGCAAAGCAAATTACGCACGAGCGATTGCAAATGGCGATGAAGGCGTAATTGATGTTGAAAAAATGCTACGACTTCAACTTGAAGCAGCAAAGCAAGGCTCAGCAAATGCCATGGGTTCCATAGCCTACTTTGAACAATTCAAAAGCGTTACACGACATAAGCTTGAACATCCGCCTAAGGATGTTTTAGTTAACTATGCCAAGGCATCTTCTATGCGTGGCGTAACTGATGGCTTTGTTGCTTTGGGAAGCTACTACCGCACTGGTTTTGGTGTTGACAAGAATCTAGAGCTTGCTGAACGTTACTTGTTAAAAGCTTCAGCAACTAATGACCCTAGGGCAGATGCAGATTTATTAATACTGTATTTGGATGAACAAAAAGACACTAAAAAGACGGAGCAAATACGCGACCGAATTGTGAGCAACAAAGCAACATCATCTGCCGCGATTCTGACCGAGCACTTCTGTGGGACTACTATTTTTAATAGAAACTCTAAAGAGTGTTACGAGTGGTCCAGCTTCGGTGCAGTCAATGGCATGCCAGCTTTGGGGCGAGCGTATGGACTTATTCTTTACTTAGGAATCGGAACTTCAAAAAATAAAGCTGAAGGACTTGCATGGATGTACAGCGCAAAACAGCGTGGCGACCAAGGTGCATCTGCTCTTATTGATAAATACGTCAGTGATTTTTCTGTTGATGAGCTAAGTTCAATTCAAAAACGAGCTGACAACTTAACCGCAATGTATGGCAAGCGATGATGAAGATAAAACATATTGCAATCATCTTGTTAGCAGCCGCAGTCTGTGTAGCAGCCTTTTATGGACAGCGTAAATATGCAGAACACCAAACTGAACTCATGGTTCAGGAGCAATGGGAGCAATTAACACCAGAGCAGAAAGCAGCAGCAGAAGCTAAAGTTTATGGACTGAGTTGCAAGGGTTTTATGGATATGGTTGATTGCGGTGGACAGGGTATTAATTTGCCCAAGACCGTTGAACAACCATCTCCACAGTCAGCACTTCAGACACTGAAGAACGATATGAGTGCCAAGCAAGCACAAGATGTAATTAAAGAAATCAATCAACGTACGATTGACCTACAGCAACAGTTGGCTATAGACCAATTGAACAAGAAGTGAAGTTATTGACTTGCATAACCTCAAGTTAAGCCTTTCATTTTAGTTGCATAGCGAACTAATTGTGGTTATGATGCAGACATGTTTGATCAATGCTTGTACTTCAACACCACATCGCTGGCACGAAAGCTAGAGCGCGAATGGGCGCAAGCATTTAAGGAGTTTGGATTGACTCCATCGCAAGCGTTTTTGTTGCGAGTGGTGCTAGAGAAAAACGGCGCTTTGCAGAGTGAGCTTGCGCGCGAGATGAATATTTCGCGCTCAACTGCCACACGCACACTAGATCAGCTAGAAAAGCTGCACTATGTTCAGCGACAGCAGTCGGCAAACGATGGACGTGAAACGGTTATTGTCTCAACAGTACGTGCAAAAAATATTTGGACAGAACTGAATGAGGCTAGTGGTGAAGTGACTAAGCGCATGAAACGAACACTTGGAGACAGAGCTTTTAAGGATGTAGTTGCCACAGTCAAAGCGGCGAGCGAAACGATTTAATTTTTTTCGTGTGTTAGTTGCATAGCTAACTAAAGGGATTCAAATGCCAATACTTAATGTCAAGGTGAGTGGGGACAAGGATGTGCAAGTGACCAAGAAAATCACGGCACTATTGCTGGATACAACAACGCGAATACTAAAGAAGAAGCCCCAAGTAACAGCCATAACTATCCAGTACGTGCCGCGCGACTGTTGGGTTGTTGGTGGGGAACTGCTGAGCGAACAAAACAAAAGCAGCTTTTACCTAGATATCAAAGTGACTGACGAGACAAACACCAAGGACGAGAAAGCCGAATACATCCGTGAAGTGTTTGCAGGCTTCAAAGGCATCCTAGGAGACTTGCACGATGAAAGCTACATATACGTAGAGGACGTTCGTGCAGCAGCTTATGGGTATGGTGGCAGTACGCAAGAATTTCGATACCACCAGTAATTTGTGCAAAACCTTAAGTTAATCATCGCAACTCTCATCAGTGCATGTTAGTGCTATGTGCGGTGGTAAATTTTGTTTAAACGGTTCAATGGCAAGAGTAATTTACAGCTCTGCGTCAAACCCAATTTGGATTTCCATTTGAGGCTCTGCTGGCTCATCGTTTTGGTTTGTAAATCTGATACGACATTGAGTCGTGCTTGGCATATTTCGCATGTACAAAGGCGGGTGATGCCCTGTGACAGCATCGCGCTTTGTCCCCGTAAGTGATTGAACATGATTTACAAATTCAGCTGTAGGCGTCCTCTTTGCAGGAATCAAATGTTCAAGTCCTTGTTTGATTTCATGGTCCGTTAGCATGTAACACCAGTTGAGTGCCCACAACTTGTCTTGCAGCTTTGTCTTTTGTTTTTCGCTTTTGATAGGGATTGCACAATGAACTACTGGGTGATTCCGACGAGTACTTTGAGGATGAATAACTGAACCATGCAAACTGCTCAAGACGACGGTTTCTGCTTTTTGCAAGATGCAGCAACCTGACCAATCTAGGTTTTGCTCGCTAGCGAACAATGATTTGAAGTCTGGGCTAACAAAAACTCCATGGTCAATACTCTCGACGTAGTCGCCGAGAGAAATCGCCCCTCGCAACGGAAACTTGGTAGTAAATCCTCTTTCAAGTAATAGCGTTGCAGCAAACACAAAGTTGCTCACATTGCGCGGATCATCGATCGGATGTGAGACTAAAACAACGGAATCAAAAACGAACTTGGTTGCGGCAAAGTTGCTAACTTTCGCTGCTGGTTGAAGCTGGTTAACTGGTTGAAAGATTTTAGTGTTTGCTTCGTCAATAAACGAGCAATACGTTGCAACAACGTCAGCTGGAGTCTCTGCCTCTAAGAGCGCTGAAAAACCCAGCACATCCAAAAATGCAATTAATCGATTTTCTAAAACAGTGATTGCTGGTTTCATATTGACCTCTGTCACAAACGATTCCTTCGCTTGTTAAGCAAGCCTGTTGATCTGTGCGTTTGCAGATTCCAAATGCGTTGCAAGCGCATCAATGCAAACTTGAAACTCAAGACTGAATTGATCACAGGCGCGTAATGAAGATAAGTAATTCGTAGCGAGTTCTTGTGCCCGACGCCAACAGTCGTTCCTGACACTGGAGTGAAGCGTGATGGGATGAACGGCATCAGGCAATCGCCCACTACTTGTTGGCGCGAACGACATAGGGGTCATGTCGTACGCAGGGGCAAGTGCATAGGGACGACCGTGTTCCGATACGAACGAGAGGTTGCCGTTATGCATATCCGAATTGCCGATCAATGCACCAAACGCCCAGAGTATTTCTGCCACTTCAGCAGCATCAGGCGTGATGACGCCTTGCTTTGCCAGCGACTTAGTGATCACAGGCCAAGGTTGATTTGCCAACCCAGCAAACTCTGCATCAAACGCGCCTAGTGAGATCACTGCTTTACGTCCAAGCGTTCCAACACGGTCAAAGCGTTCCACTTCAAGGAATCGCTGTCCTTGATGGTCGTAAATAGATGATTCAGCAGCAGTAAGATTGGCCTGTCTAAGAGCGTTTAAAGCCATGTGTTCGGCAAGCAACAGGTCTCGCCAGCGTGAGCTGTTTGGACTCTCTTGTTGCTCACTGAATTTCACTAAAACGTGCTTTGCCACTCCAGCAGATTCTGCATAGGCCGTGAATTTAGGCTGTTCACCACCTGCTGAAGATCCGGGAGAGTCACCTTCTGCTGCGCCGATAGCCAAGCTTGCATATGCCGTAGATTTGTCCGCACTTGAAATAGGCTGAGGCTCAGGCATGTTGATGAACTTATCTCTTGAGATTGTTCCGATCAACAAGTTGCCAACTAAATCGTGACCGTGTACGAGCAATGCTCTGATGGCATGGCTATCTGTCCACTCTTTGACGGTGCTTGGCAGACCTAGCTCCGCTCCAAAACGTGCAGCGTAAGCGCGACCCAAGAAGCCTTGTGGTCGCATGTCTAGCAACCACCAAGGTAGTCCTTCGCTATGAATTTGCACGCCATCGGCTTGTGTGAATACAAAACCATCTGGGCGAACTGGCGCAAGAGTTCCGAGCTCTCTGACTTTGCCTTGTGCATCGACACGATAAACGGGGACGTCTCCGAAACCACGACTCTTGTCTCGCAGCAGATAGCGTGTGGACTTTCTCTGCCCCGTTTTGATGACATCGTCCCCCATTGCCGCCAGCGCACGCGTCACCGTCGGCTGGCTCAGGCCAATCTCCGTTGCAATCTGGCTTCCAGACTTGGGGCCTGCCGCTAGGCGAAGGCGTAACGCATCTGCATGAAGTGTCATGATCGGGCAAAGCCTTGAATTATAAAGTGAATTATAAATTTACCTTATTTTCATTCATAAGTCTATATGAATCAATGATTTACCAAAAACCCTAGGGGATTAATTGCAGAAGAAACTTCTGAACGAGACATGTCGCCCACAGCGACACGTTCGCATAACGTGTCGTTATTTTGTGATTTCATCGACACGTTAGCCAAGCGTGTCGATGAAATGATGTTTCGGCGACATGAGTTAAGCCAAGAATCCGAACCTAAAGGGGAATGGCTGCCCTCGTTCGAAAGAATTCATTTCACATTGGAGTGATGTGCGGGCAATCATGCAAGCCATTCAGGATGAACTGGTTATTGTGTACAAGCTCGTTGATGTGACTAAATTCCAAGAAAAGCTTAGCTGAACCCCTAAGCATTACGTCATATCAACGATAGACGTTCGATTGCTATTCGCCGTGGTCCTTTTCTGTCAGTCTGTTTCGTTCCCGCGCTAGCATAGGTTTTTTCAATTTCTTCACTGTATCTACGTGCCCATGCTTTAACTTCGGCTAAATTGAAACGTACAACTTTTCCGATGTGAACACATGGGATTCCTAGCTTCTGGCGCATATTTATGTTGGTGAACCAGTAAGTTGGAAGCCTCACGGTAAGTGCAACCTCTCGTGCGTTGAGGGGTCTCGAATTGTTTTGTTTTGGTTTTGCAATCGAACTGTTTTGGGACGTTGATTGAACCAAAGAGTTTTTTTCAAATTCGAGCACTTCGTGTATCGGGTACAGCACCAATTTGTTGAGCTTTAAATATTTGGGACCGTAGCCCGTGCATCGCCAGCGCTGCAAAGTTTTTGGGCTAATTCCCCAATGAACAGCCAATTCGCACTCTTTGAATACTTCTTTATCCATTTAACTCTCCAGTTGTTGAGGGTCACGTATTCACGCTTACTGGCCGATGAAAACCAAGTCAAAAGAATAAGAATTTTGCGAGATTGGCACTAATTGGAATGAACTGTGGGGAAATATCCACAGATTGCTGTTTTCTTGTTGTTCAGTTTTCTGTAAAAAATAGAAAGATATACGGCGGAACAATGTGCCTTTTTGCGTTCCAAAGTATTATTTAGTTCGTGCGAGATACAGCACCAAAATAAAACCCGTTACGCCTAGGCGTAGCGGGTTTTTCTTTTAGCTGGGTGATTTCACTTTGACGCGAATGGTGTTTACCTCCCAACCTTTGGTGCGCAAATGGGCGCATAAGGCAGGGA
>Ga0228699_1001173_pt1 | contig 14500 bp, 11 predicted proteins | sample McNCre217_Aug_MG_FD_178016 | JGI IMG/M metagenome (GOLD analysis project Ga0228699, IMG submission 178016) | Freshwater microbial communities from McNutts Creek, Athens, Georgia, United States - 2-17_Aug_MG | ecosystem: Environmental > Aquatic > Freshwater > Creek | place: USA: Georgia...
TCTCCCGTCAGCAATGACGGGCGTGGATTGAAACCACTTGTTCGGGTAGGTCGTGCCTGCGCGCACACTGCATCGCCCGTCAGCAATGACGGGCGTGGATTGAAACTACGGCCCGCCACCTGTCAACAACTCAGTGCTGGGCATCGCCCGTCAGCAATGACGGGCGTGGATTGAAACGCGTTCGCCATGTACCCAGAGCTGCGGGCGCTGCGGCATCGCCCGTCAGCAATGACGGGCGTGGATTGAAACCGGTAGAACTCCCACGAGATCGTGTTGCCAGATGTGGCATCGCCCGTCAGCAATGACGGGCGTGGATTGAAACGCCCGGCTCTGAATCAAACGCTCGGCCTGGCGGCGCATCGCCCGTCAGCAATGACGGGCGTGGATTGAAACACTCCATCGGGCACGGGTGCGGCCACGCTGACTTTGCATCGCCCGTCAGCAATGACGGGCGTGGATTGAAACCGCTGATGGCCGTTCTGAACGGCCCCACGAAGGCGCATCGCCCGTCAGCAATGACGGGCGTGGATTGAAACCGCGATACCGTGGCCCAGGGCATCCGGGGCCTGTAGCATCGCCCGTCAGCAATGACGGGCGTGGATTGAAACTTCGGGCGTGATGTCCCAGTCGTAGCTGGCCAACGGCATCGCCCGTCAGCAATGACGGGCGTGGATTGAAACTGGCCAAGCTGGAATCGACCTCGGGCACCGATGCGGGCATCGCCCGTCAGCAATGACGGGCGTGGATTGAAACATGTCCTGCCCCCGATCACAGCGCCGAGCCGATCGCATCGCCCGTCAGCAATGACGGGCGTGGATTGAAACCGTGACGTGCTGCTAGGCATTGCCAGGGGTGCATGCATCGCCCGTCAGCAATGACGGGCGTGGATTGAAACCAGTCCATGATCAGTCCTCGATGGGTGGGAGGTCGCATCGCCCGTCAGCAATGACGGGCGTGGATTGAAACGTGATGCGCATGGCTCAGTCGATGTGTCAGCAGTGCATCGCCCGTCAGCAATGACGGGCGTGGATTGAAACCAAAAGATCGCCAACGCCCTGCGCAAGTGGCTGGGCATCGCCCGTCAGCAATGACGGGCGTGGATTGAAACAGCGGTGGCGGGCGAGCGTGACGAGCTCGCGGTCGCATCGCCCGTCAGCAATGACGGGCGTGGATTGAAACTGGATGTCCTCAGGCCTGCAGCCCATCTCATCGGCGCATCGCCCGTCAGCAATGACGGGCGTGGATTGAAACAACACCGTCAGGTGAATCGACACAGTGCCCGATGGCATCGCCCGTCAGCAATGACGGGCGTGGATTGAAACACCGCGCCGCCTGAGGCGCAGGACGCAGTGGTCGAGGCATCGCCCGTCAGCAATGACGGGCGTGGATTGAAACCGGTACTACCACGGCCACACCCTGCCGACCACGGGCATCGCCCGTCAGCAATGACGGGCGTGGATTGAAACCCGAAGGTGATGCGCATCTGCTTCCCCGGCGTGCAGCATCGCCCGTCAGCAATGACGGGCGTGGATTGAAACGACTGCTGGGCCGATGTGGGCCCATCGTCCGCGGCATCGCCCGTCAGCAATGACGGGCGTGGATTGAAACAACCCGATCACCGCCCCTGACGTGCCCGCCACGCTGCATCGCCCGTCAGCAATGACGGGCGTGGATTGAAACATGCTCGGTATCCATGGGAGCCCGGCACGAAAAAGGCATCGCCCGTCAGCAATGACGGGCGTGGATTGAAACGCGGAGAAAGTTATCCACATCCCCAAGCAGGGGCGCATCGCCCGTCAGCAATGACGGGCGTGGATTGAAACGCCTCGAGGCAGCAACCAGATGCCCACGATCGCGGCATCGCCCGTCAGCAATGACGGGCGTGGATTGAAACACTTTGCTTTCGCTGCCTTTTGGGCGACCTTGCCGCATCGCCCGTCAGCAATGACGGGCGTGGATTGAAACAGTGCCCACCACAACCGTGCGACTGCTGGCCCCAGCATCGCCCGTCAGCAATGACGGGCGTGGATTGAAACTTGATACCCGCTGCGTGTGCAGCATTTGAGCAGCGCATCGCCCGTCAGCAATGACGGGCGTGGATTGAAACATTGCATGGCACGAGGCCAACCACATGGACCCAGTGCATCGCCCGTCAGCAATGACGGGCGTGGATTGAAACACTCATCGACAGCCACACGCTGTCGCTGCTGTCAGCATCGCCCGTCAGCAATGACGGGCGTGGATTGAAACAATTTCGACGCCGCGAGCCCCTGCACTCGCATCGAGCATCGCCCGCCAGCAATGACAGGCGTGGAACGAAACCTTGGTCGACCAAACGACGCATGCGCTAGCGCGAAAGCCACACGGCAGCACAACCAAGTGCGAAAATTGAACAGATCAACACATGCAGGATGGCGTCAACAGCCGCCCCCAGCATTCAAAGCGCGAGATCAAAGCCGGGTGCGTTGGACAATGTGACGGTCACAATGGCCGGTTGAATCTGCTGCGCTCAAGGAGCCGAGTCATGAACGATCAACCTGATGGCGACGCCCTCCTGAAAGAGCGTGCCATCGCCTTGTATGCAGCCGGCGAGATCTCCTTGGGGTGCGGCGCGCGCATGTGCAAGCTGCCCCGATGGGCATTCGAGGATTTGCTCGCCAAGCGGCACATCCCGATCATCTGCATCACGCTGGATCAGCTCAACGAAGAATTGCGCCCTTTTGAGCAATGACACGCCAGCGCACGGCATCCCCGACAATGCCTGCCTCGCTCAGCCCCTCCGCCCCATGACCACCCTCCACATCGATTTCGTCTCCGACGTCTCTTGCCCCTGGTGCGCCATCGGCCTGCACGGCTTGCTGCACGCGCTGCAGCAGCTCAATGGCGAGGTCAAGGCCACGCTGAACTTCCTGCCCTTCGAGCTCAACCCCGACATGCCGCCGGGCGGCCAGGACATCACCGAGCACCTCACGCAGAAGTACGGCAGCACGCCCGCGCAGCAAGCGCAGATCCGCGAGACCATCCGCGAGCGCGGCGCCGAGGTGGGCTTTGCCTTCAGCCCCGATGGGCGGGGCCGCATCTACAACACCTTCCACGCGCACCGGCTGCTGATGTGGGCGGGCGAGCAGGGCACCGCCCAGCAGTTGCTGCTCAAGCAGCTGTTGCTCAAGGCCTGCCACAGCGAGCGCCAGGCCATGGACGACCGCCAGGTGCTGCTGACCTGCGCCGGCCAGGCGGGGCTCGACCTCCACGAGGCCGAGGCCGTGCTCAACGACGGCCGCTATGCCGAAGAGGTGCGCGACGCCGAGGCCATGGTGGCCGAGGCCGGCATCCGCGCCGTGCCCGCCGTGGTCATCAACCGCCGCCACCTGATCTCAGGCGGGCAGCCGGTGGCCAACTACGTGGCCGCGCTGCAGCAGATCGCGGCGCAGGGTGACAGCGAGGGCGAGGCCGAAGGCGGCAGCACAGGCCCCTGAGGCCATGCGCCCCCCCAGGGCGGGGCGCCGCAGGGGCTCAGGCGCGGCGGCTGCGGCGGCCGCGCACGGCGCCGATGCCCACCAAGCCCAGACCCATCAACGCGTAGGAGCTGGGCTCGGGCACGGCGGGGGTGGCGGTCAGCTCGGCGAGGCGGAAGCCGCTGAGCAGGCCGGTGCCCGAAAGCTTGAAGACCTGGCCGGTGAGGCCGTTGAAATTGAACACGCTCAGCGGGCCCAGGTCGCGGTCGCAGTTGAGCGCAAAGCTCTGCGAGCCGGTCGACAGCGTGGCGTGGTCGATGCCATCGGCAAACAGCGACAGCGCCAGCGTGGCCAGCTTCACCGGCTGGCTGAAGGTCAGCACCAGCGTTTCGTTGCGGGTGATCGCACCGCTGTTGAACCAGCCTGAGGTGACGCCCACGCCATCCCAGCGCAGGGCCACGTCGGCGCTTTGTCCGCCTACCAGGGCGGTCAGCACCAGGTCGACGCCACCCACCGTGAGGTGCGGCGCACGGCTGACCTGGTCGAACAACGGGCCGCCATTAGCGTAAAAGTCGTAATCCAGCACCTGGGCGGCCGAGCCCGAGGTCGAACCGGTGTGGGCCAGGGCCCCCGTCAGCATCAGGGCGTTCACGGCGGCAGCGGCCACCAGGGTGCGGGTCAGGCGCATCAGGGTCTCCCAGGGAATATCCGGTTCAAGCCAGGGGAAGTCGAGGGCCGCTTTGCGCGACAAATGGCACACTTCTCCTCTGAAACCCCAATTTAGCCGGGTCAACCCCAATTGTCACCCTCCAGTTGCGTGGAAGTCACGCGCTGTTCGGCGCATGGTGCGTGGCCCAGCTGCGGCTGACGCGCGCGCCCCCGCTTCGACCACCGCTTCGACCACATCTGCAGGTCAGCGGCGCGGGTGCGGCAGCCAGGGCCCCCTCGGCCCCCGGAAACCGGGCACCATCTGTGCATGGCATCTCCCGACGTTTCTGCACTCGAAGCCACCCTCGGCGCCGGGCCGCTGTGCGTGCTCACCGGCGCGGGCCTGAGCACCGGCAGCGGCATCCCCGCCTACCGCGACGCCCAGGGCCAGTGGCAGCACCCGCCCCCCACGCAGCACCAGGCTTTCGTGCGCGACGAGGCCGTGCGCCGCCGCTACTGGGCGCGCAGCTTCGTGGGCTGGTTGCGCTTTGGCCAGGCCGATCCCAACCCCGGCCATGCCGCCTTGGCCGCGCTGCAGGCCCAGGGCCACGTGCACCGCCTCATCACCCAAAACGTCGATGGCCTGCACCAGCGCGCCGGCAGCCGCGGCGTGATCGAGCTGCATGGCAGCCTGGGCCAGGTGCGCTGCCTGGCCTGCCGCGCGGTGTTCGCCCGCACGCTGATGCAAGAGTGGCTGACCGCGCTCAACCCCGAGGCCGATCCCGACCGGCACGAAGCCTCGCGCACCGCCCCCGATGGCGACGCCCACCTGAGCGACGAGGCCTGCGCGCGCTTCGCCGTGCCCGCCTGCCCGCACTGCGGGGGCGTGCTCAAGCCCGATGTGGTCTTCTTTGGGGACAACGTGCCGCGTGAGCGCGTCGAGCAGGCCTTCGATGCCGTGCGTGAGAGCGCCGGCCTGCTGGTGGTGGGCTCGTCGCTGATGGTGTATTCGGGCTACCGCTTTGCCGAGCGGGCCCACCAGCTGGGCAAGCCGCTGGTGCTGCTCAACCAGGGCGTGACGCGCGCCGATGGCCTGGCCACGCTCAAGGTGGATGCCGATTGCGTGCAGGCCCTGCAGGCGCTGGCCCGCGCGAGCGAAGCCACCGCCCGCTGATCAGGGCTTGGCCTTGAGCGACGGCCGGCCTTGCGCGTCGATGCGCACGGGCTGCAGCTTCCAGTCGCGCACGCCCCAGCGGTCCACCGTCATCCACAAGATGGAGCCGGTGTTGTTGTCCTCATCTTCAAAGCCATCGAACACGAAGTTGCCCAGGCTGTAGATCACGGGCTTGCCGTCGATCACCTCGGTGTCTTGGCGCACATGCGGGTGGGTGCCCACCACGGCATCGGCGCCGGCGGCGATCATGCGGCGGGCCATGGCGCGCTGACGGGCGTGGGCCTTGGGGCTGTGCTCCTCACCCCAGTGCAGGTAGGGGATGACGATGTCGGCACGCTGGCGGGCGGCGGCGATGTCGCTCACCACCTGCTCTTCGTCCAGCCAAGCGATGCCCGGGCGGGTGTCGCCGGCCTCGAAGCGGCGCGGGAACATCTCGTTGTAGCCCAGCAGGGCGATGCGCAAGCCGTTGCGCTCGATGATGCGCGGCTGGTGGGCATGGTGCAGCGTGTGGCCGCCCCCAAAGTACGGCAGCCCGACTTCTTCGAGGTGGCCCAGCATCTCGCCGAAGGCCTGCGGCCCGAAATCGCCCGAATGGTTGTTGGCCAGCGAGACCACGTCCACGTGCTTTTGCAGCACGCCCAGCACGGCGGGCGAGGCGCGGAAGGTCCAGGGCTTGCTCAGCTTCTGCCCGCCCTTGGCCACCACGCACTCGAGGTTGGCCACGCGCACATCGGCATCGTTGAGCAAGGCCGCCACGCCGGCAAACGGGTCGCCCCCCTGGGCGATGACGCGGCCGGGGCCGTCGTCCAGCATCACGTCGCCCATCCAGGCCAGGCGCACGCTGGGGCTGGCGGCCGCGTCGAGCTGCAGGGCCGAACGGCTGGGGTCGTTGGCGTTGGCGACCTGCGGAGAGACCTGCACAGCGGGGCGCTTCTTGGCGCGGTTCATGGCGGCCAGCTTGGCGGCGGGCGGCGCGTGCAGGCTGGCCAGGCCGTTGGCACTGGCCGTGGCCGTCACCTCTTGGTAGCCCGCCGGGTTGCTGCCCGTGGGCGCGGTGGCGCAGCCCCACACCAGCTCGCGGCCCAGGTAGGGCGAATAGGCGCGTTGCCAGCCGGTCAACCTCGGGCTGAAGGGCTCGCCTGCGGCCAGGGCAGCGGGCAGGCCATCGAGCCAGCGGGCTTGCACCAGCGGCTGCGGGTCGTCTTCGGTTTCCGTGTCGTAGATGGTGACCACCACCTGGGCCACCTGGCGGCCCGGGGCCTCCATTTCGGCCTTGGCGGGCTGGGCGGGGTCTTGCTCGGCCACGGGCGGCGCCAGCGCCAGGGCGCGGAACACGAAGCGGCCGTTGACGCTCACCGACGGCGCGCCCAGGGGGTCAGAGCCTGGCGCCACGCGCAGGTTGGCTGTGTGCTCGCCCGAGCGCAGGGCGCACAGCAGCTCGGTGCCCGCTTGGGGCTGGGCCCAGGCCGCGCCGGCCCAGGCCAGCATGGCCGCCAAACCGGCAGCGCGCAGCCGCCCGCCGGGCAGGGGCCAGGGCGGGCTGATCAACGTGCGGCCCGAGAGGCAACTGCGCAGCGACAAAACCATGGCCCGCATTCTGGCGCGTCTGGTCACCCCCTGTCCTCGCGGTTTCCACCACCCGCGCTTCAGGGGCGACCAGTATGCTCGGGGCATGAGCACACCGCCATTTCGCATCGCGTCACGACTGCCCGAGGTCGGCACCACCATTTTTTCGGTGATGTCGGCCCTGGCCCAGCAGCACGGGGCGCTGAACCTGTCCCAGGGCTTCCCGGATTTCGACGCCCCCGCCGAGCTGCTCAGCCTGCTCGACCAGCACGCCCGCGCCGGCCACAACCAGTACGCCCCGATGACCGGCGTGCCGGTGCTGCGCGAGGCGATCGCCGCCAAGGTGCATGCGCTGTACGGCCGCGAGGTGCACCCCGACACCGAGGTGACGGTGACGGCCGGCGCCACGCAGGCGCTGTTCACGGCCATCGCGGCCTTCGTGCACCCGGGTGACGAAGTGATCGTGTTCGCGCCGGTGTACGACAGCTACGGCCCGTCGATCCAGCTGCAAGGCGGCCGCGTGGTGCACGCCACCTTGACGCTGCCCGACTTCCGCCCCGACTGGGACGAGGTGGCCAAGCTGATCACGCCGCGCACGCGCATGATCATCGCCAACACGCCGCACAACCCCACGGGCACGGTGTGGACGGCCGATGACATCGCCCGCCTGCAGGCGCTGGTGGACGGCACCGACATCCTCTTGCTGGCCGACGAGGTGTACGAGCACATGGTGTTCGACGGCGGCCGCCATGAGAGCCTGCTGCGCCACCCGGCCCTGGCCGAGCGCGCGCTGGTGGTCTCCAGCTTTGGCAAGACGTACCACATCACCGGCTGGAAGGTGGCGTACTGCGTGGCGCCGGCGGCGCTGATGGCCGAGTTCCGCAAGGCCCACCAGTTCATCGTGTTCACGGTGCATGCGCCCAGCCAGTACGCGCTGGCCGACTTCATGAAGCGCCCCGGCTGGTACGCCGAGCTGATGGCCCTGTACCAGGGCAAGCGCGATGTGTTCCGGGGCGCGCTGGCGGGCTCGCGCTTCGAGCTGCTGCCCTGCCAGGGCACCTACTTCCAGTGCGTGCGCTACAGCGCGATCAGCGACGAGGGCGACCGCGCCTTCGTGCAGCGCCTGACCGCCGAACACGGCGTGGCCGCCATCCCCGTGTCGGCCTTCTACCCCGATGGGGCCGACCACGGCGTGATCCGCTTTTGCTTTGCCAAGTCGGCAGCGACGCTGGAGCAGGCGCTGGAGCGGCTGATCAAGCTCTGATCAAGCGCTGATCAGGCGAACACGCGCGCCGCGTGCAGGCCCAGGCCCGTGGCCACCGAGGCCAGGCGGTCACCGCGCACCACGCGGGCGCTGGGGAAGGCCGCCTGGATGGCATCGGTCAGCAGCTTCAGGCCGGTCGAGCCGCCCGTGAAGTACAGCGCATCGACCTGGTCGGCGCGCAAGCCGGCTTGCGCCACCGTGGCCTGCGCCGATTGCACGATGCGGCCGATGTCGTCGCCCCAGGCGCGGCTGGCTTGCTCGCCCACCACGTTGGCGGCCAAGCCGCGCTCGATCAGGTCGAGCACGATGTGGCTGTCGCCACCGCCTGAGACCGCGATCTTGGCGGCCTCGGCCTCGCCCAGCAGGGCATGGCCCAGGCGCTCGCGCACCACCTTCATCAGACGCGGGTGGTGCACCGGGTTGCCGTAGAAATCGGCCATGGCGCGCAGCTCGGCCATGCGCTGCGGCGCGTACACGGTGTTGACCAGGTGCCAGGTGCTCAGGTCGAAGTAGACCTTGCTGGGCACCGGGCGCGGCGACGAGCCGTCTTTCGGGGCGGGCCCGAAGCCACCCAGGCCCAGCGTGGGCATGATGGCCATCAGGTCGAGGTGGCGGTCGAAGTCGGTGCCGGCGATGTGCACGCCACCGTTGGCCAGGATGTCGTCGCGGCGCTCGGCGCGTTGGGCGCGCTGGGGCCCCACGCGCACCACCGAGAAGTCCGAGGTGCCGCCGCCGATGTCGGCCACCAGCACGCACTCTTCGTGGTCGAGGTGGCGCTCGTGGTCGAAGGCCGCCGCAATGGGCTCGTACTGGAACTGCACCTCGGTGAAGCCCACCGCACGGGCGGCGGCTTCAAGCTGGCGCTGCGCCAGCGCGTCGCGCTCGGCGTCGTCGTCCACAAACTGCACGGGGCGGCCCATCACCACGTGGGTGAGCGCGCCACTGCCCGCCGGCAAGGCGGCCTGGGCGGTGTCGCGCAGGTGGCGCAGGTAGCCGGTGATCACGTCGCTGAACTTCACGCCGTGGCCGCCGCCCACCTCGGTGGTCTGGTCAACCAGGGCCGAGCCGAGCACACTCTTCATCGAACGCATCAGGCGGCCTTCGTGGCCGTCGATGTAGGCGGCAATGGCCGCGCGGCCCACGCAGCGCGGCAGGGCGTCGTGCACGCTGGGGCCTGGGCGGGCCGAGGCCGGCAGGTCGCCCGGGTCGGTGGCGTAGAACACCGCCGTGGGCATGGTGGGCTGGCCGCCTTCGAGCGGCACCAGGCGCATGGCCTGCGGCCCCTCACCCGGCGCCGCGATGGCGATGGCCGAGTTGGAGGTGCCGAAGTCGATGGCGCAGAAGGCAGGGGTGGCAGCGGTCATGGGGGCGCGATTGTATGCGCAGGTGGTGGCTGGGGGTGCGGTTTGGGAGACGTTACTCGGCCAGCTCGCGGCCCAGGCGGTAGGCCCGTGGCGTCTGCCCCGCCCAGCGCTGGAAGGCGTGGATGAAGGCCGCCGCCTCGGCATAGCCCAGCTGGCGCGCCACCTCGTCGATGGGCAGCTGCGTCTGGCGCAGCAGCTGGCGCGCTTTCGCGTAGCGGGCCTCGGCCAGCAGGTCGCGGAAGTTTCGCCCCTCGTCAGCCAGCGCGCGGCGCAGGCTGCGCTCCGACATCCCCAGCGCACGGGCCACCTGCTCCACGTCGGGGTAGTCGCCGTTGTGGAGCCCCAGGTGGGTGTTGACGCGGTCGACCACGGTGTCTTGCGCCTGCGCCTCTTGCGCGGCCAACTGCTGGTCGCACAGGCTGCGGTACATCTGGTGCGCGTTCGGGTCGGCCGTGGGCAGCTTGACGTGCAGGTGCTCGTTGCGCATCCAAAAGCGCGCCTCGTGCTCGTCAAAGCGCACCGTGCAGCCAAAGTGCGCCTCGTAGGCCGCGGCCTCAGCGGGCCGCGGGTAGGGCAGGTCCACCCGCTCGGGCGCGATGTCCAGGCCCATCGTCACCTGCATGTCGCGCAGCATCTTGTAGGTGCCGGCCACCTCGCCATCGGTGCGGAAGCGAAACACCTTGGGATCCATGCGCAGCGGCGACAGCACCAGCGCGCTCACCCGCTCGCCCGGCTCGAAGCGCAGCGTGCCAAACAGGTAGGTGAGCTTTTGGTAGCGGATGCCGGTCTGCAGCGCCTCGTACACCGTGCCGCAGGTCATCAGCAGCATCACCAGCGGGCCATAGCCGGCCAGGCCATAAAAGCCACCGATCTTGAGGCCCACCAGCGGGTCTTTCAGGCCATCGGCCAAGTCGGTGTAGAGGCGCAACTCACGGCTGCGCTCGATGCGGGTGCTGGGGTCGAGCTTGTGCAGGCTCAGGCCGTGGCGCTGCAGCACGGGCTCGGGGTCTTCGCCGAGTTTTTGCAGGCCTTGCACCAGGTAGATGAGGCCCAGGATGGATCGGGTGCTCATCGGCAGCGGGCGGTGGCAGCCAGGCGTTTGACCTGGATCAAACGGGCATGCAGACAGGGGACAGCAGACAGGGACATGGCCGAAACGATCAATTTCTTGGACACCCCGAGCATGGCGCAAAAACGGCCGCCTGCGCACCATGGCGTCACCCGATGCACGAAAGCGATCGGCTCCTCACAAGACCAGAACCCCCGAGGTGACAAGATGAACCAGACCACCCAACCCATCGTCCGCCACGTCGAAGTGGCCATTGCCGGCGCCGGCTTCGGTGGCCTGTGCATGGCCATCCAGCTGAAAAAGCACGGCATCGAAGACTTCCTCATCCTGGAAAAGAAGGGCGAGGTGGGCGGCGCCTGGCGCGACAACCACTACCCCGGTGCGGCCTGCGATGTGCAATCGCACATGTACTCGTTCTCGTTCGAGACCAAGCACGACTGGACCAAGCGCTACGCCCCGTGGCACGAGATCCAGCAGTACATCCTCGACACCACCCGCAAGTACAACCTGCGCGAGAAGACCCTGTTCAACCAAGAGGTCGACAGCGCCGTCTTCAACGAAGGCATCGGCAAGTGGGTGATCAAGACCATGGGTGGCGAGACCATCATGGCCCGCCACTGGGTGCTGGCCTCGGGCCCGCTGCACGTGCCGGCCATGCCCGAGATCAAGGGGCTGGATCAGTTCAAGGGCAAGGTCATGCACTCCGCCGAGTGGGACCACACCTACAGCCTCAAGGGCAAGCGCGTGGCCTCGATCGGCACCGGTGGCTCGGCCATCCAGTACGTGCCCGAGATCGCCCCCGAGGTGGGTCAGCTGCACGTCTTCCAGCGCACCCCGGCCTGGGTCATCCCGCGTGACGAGCGCCAGTACTCGGCCTTCAGCAAGGCCATGTTCAAGGCCCTGCCCTTCACGCAGACCCTGCACCGCTGGCGCTGCTACTGGACCAACGAGTCGCGCCTGTGGCCCATCCTCAACCCCTGGATGGCCAAGATCGGTGAAGGCCTGCTCAAAAAGTTCATCAGCTTCCAGGTGAAGGATCCGGCCCTGGTCAAGAAGCTCACGCCCGACTACACCCTGGGCTGCAAGCGCATCCTCATCAGCAACAAGTGGTACCCCACCTTCAACCGCGACAACGTGGAGCTGGTGACGGACAACATCTCGCACTTCACCGAGGACGGCATCGTCACGCGTGATGGCCAGGAGCGCAAGCTCGACACCGTGATCCTGGGCACCGGCTTCATCGTCGACCCGCGCATCTACATGAAGCACTTCGAGCTGCGCGGCCTCGGTGGCCACACCGTGGCCGAAGACTGGAAGGCCAGCCCGACCGCCTACTACGGCATCACCACGGCCAACTACCCCAACATGTACATGCTGGTGGGCCCGCACACCGGCTTGGGCCACAACTCCATCATCTTCATGATCGAAGCCCAGGTGGACTACATCATCCAGTGCATGAAGCTGGTCAAAGAGAAGCAGGCCGACTGGATCGACGTCAAGCCCGAAGCCATGACGCGCTTCCTCGGCGAGATGACCCAATCGCTGACGGGCACCGTGTGGAGCTCGGGCTGCAAGAGCTGGTACCAGACGGCCGACGGCATCAACTTCGCCATCTGGCCCAAGAGCACCTGGCGCTACTGGCTGGAGACCCGCAAGGTCAACCAGGCCGACTACGTGTTCGGCAAGGCCCGTGGCCAGGTGGTGGGCAACAGCCAGGGCACGGGCGCCGCGATGGGTGGCCTGGGCGGCCAGCCGGCGATGACGCGCAGCATGCTCAAGGAGTGAGCCTGACACCGGGCCAGCTCACCCCCGTGGTGAGGGCCCGGCCACCTGCCAACCATGTTTTTTTTCGCGCGGCGCAAGCCGCGGGGGTGTGACCGCCAGGGTGGGGATCCTGGCGGTCTTTTTTTCGGCCGACGTCAGGCGCTGGAGGCCGCCGTCATCTCGTGCGCCTCCAGCCACATCACCAGGCCCATCACACTGAACATGCAGTGCTCGGCCAGCTCTTGCGGCGAGAGGTCGAAGTTGCGCGTCATCCAGCAGCGGCAGGCGCTGACCACATAGCCGGCCAGGCCCGACAGCACCACCTGGTAGTCGGCCATCTTGTAGGCCTGGGGAAAGCGCCGGCGGAAGTGCAGCCGCAGTGGATCGACGTACTTGCCGATGTAGGCGTGCACGTTGGTGGGGTCATCCAAGCCCAGCAGGCCGCCTTCGAGGATCAGCACGCGCGCGGCCTGGGGGTGGGTACGCAGGTACCCGAAATACGTGACGAGCGCGACCTTGAGCACCTGGCGCAGGTCATCGGGCAGCGTGCCCTTGGCGATGATGTCGTCGGCGATGGCCTTGCGCACATCGCGCGCCAGCGACTTGTGCAGCTCGATGAACAGCGCCTCTTTGGAGCCGTACATCGCCGTGGTCTGGTCCATGCGCACCCGCGCCACCGCAGCCAGCTCGCGCATGGTGGTGGCGTGCAGGCCCTTGGTGCCAAAGAGCTGCATGGCGGCCTCCATCAGCCGCGTGCGGCGATCGGCGGCGCGCTCGTCGGGGTTCATGCCCCGGTAGACGCGCCCGGCCCCAGCGGGACGGAGGTCGCTGTCGATCGCAGTCGGAGAGGTGTCGAGGGTGGCCATGGCGCGCTGCCGGCGCTGCGCACGCGCGCCGGTCAAATCAGGAAAGACCCATTGTCTGATCAATGGGCGGCTTGCGCCACCGGGGATGTCCGCAACGCGCTTGGGTGGTGGGGCCGGGTGTTGTGCGGGGGCGGGGCTTGGACGGCGCGCTTTGGTGAGCTGTGGGGCGGCGCGCCAGGCTGGGCCGGTTTCGCTGACTTTCAGGGCGATGCGGGCGGCGGCACCAGCTCCACGAAGGGGATCGCGTCTTCGATCTTGAGGCCCGGCCCGGCGTGTGGGGGCTCCACCGAATTCCACAGTTGCTCCCCAGCCTTGGGCGGGATCAGCTGGCCGTTTTCATAGACAAAACGCACGTCCTTCTTCAAGCCGATGACGCTGCGCTGGTCTCCCCACGAGGCCCAACTGAATTCGTTGCAGGCGTTTTTGATGCCGAAGGAGAAGACTTTGGCGGGCGAGACGGACAAATCCACCAAATAGAGCTTTTGCGCACAGCCTGTCGAGGCAAGCGCGGGACCAGAAAAAACCCAATGCACCCGGGATTTGTCTGCGGCAAGATCGGCAGAGAGGTACTTGTCTTCCAGTATCTTGCTTTGATCCAATGAAATATATTTTTTGATTGTATGCCCACTTTGATCAACACACTCCGAAACCATCATTTTCCCGAATGGTGTCTTGATCCTCCGACCATCTTCGCATGACTCTGCAGCAAATGCAGAACAAACAGATAAACCAAGTGCAAAAAGTCCAGCAAACAAACACCTCATAACACCCTCTCACCACCGACAGCCACAAAGATCCTGGAAATTGAACGCGAAGACATCAGTTCATTATAAAAATATTTGGTCGCAGCTTGAAACTTTGTATCTATGAAATCAGAAAGCCATTCACGGTACGCGACTTCCACATCCCCGTCAGCACGATCAATTTTTTCTGATGCAATCGCGTCCCCATTAGATCCAAGCTGCATTGCAAAAACCTGACGCAAGCGATCAACCCCGCCACACCCATCTTTTCGATCGCGGAGTTTGTTTTTCACAAACAGTACCCCACAACCTTCACCTTCATGATGCATGAGATACATCAACTTGGCTCGCTCCATCCCGTTTAGACCAGACAAGTCGAATTTTGCCCTTTCCAAAACCTTCAAATTCGCATTCCCATAGTCCGCCGCTGCATTGATGGACCACGCAGGATCCATTCGCATCGCGAGGCAATGCATCACATTGTCATCCTGCCGATTGTTGTAAGGCCGTGTGGTGGTGCCGCCATGGCTCAACACAAACACCCAACGCTTTTTCCCATGCGAATCAGCTTCTTGCCGAACCCAACC
>Ga0228699_1001176_pt1 | contig 14488 bp, 14 predicted proteins | sample McNCre217_Aug_MG_FD_178016 | JGI IMG/M metagenome (GOLD analysis project Ga0228699, IMG submission 178016) | Freshwater microbial communities from McNutts Creek, Athens, Georgia, United States - 2-17_Aug_MG | ecosystem: Environmental > Aquatic > Freshwater > Creek | place: USA: Georgia...
ACATAGTGAGTCCTTATTCCCAGTCGATGGCACCCTTGATCCACATGTAGGCAAAGCCTGCAACGAGGATGGCAAGGAAGATCATCATGTCGATGAAGCCAATGAAACCAATTTCCTTGAGCGCCACGGCCCAAGGGAACAAAAATGCAATTTCCAAATCGAACAAGATGAAGAGGATGGCGATCAAGTAGTAACGCACATCGAACTTCATGCGCGCATCTTCAAACGCTTCGAAGCCGCATTCGTAAGGGGAGTTTTTGGCCGGATCTGGACGGCGCGGACCCAAGAAGAAACCGATCGCTTGGGGAGCAACCCCCACGCCAAGGCCCACAAGGATGAATAAGAGGACGGGAAGGTATTGTTCTAAGCTCATCGCAATCTCGCGGTCTGACTATCTGGTTTTTAGTCTGCGAAGTCTGCCGTAACTGGTTGACACCAGAGTTACAGCAGACTTTTTTGGATGGTGCCGTCGGCGAGACTCGAACTCGCACAGCTTTCGCCACTACCACCTCAAGATAGCGTGTCTACCAATTTCACCACGACGGCTTTGGGTTGTTTGTTCTACAAAAGCGAAGAGGTATAACGCTTCCTGAACAGCCTCAGAGTTTACCCCGAAAAAGGGCCCCGTTCGCTCTGAGGCGCGAAGGTTTTACGATTACTTGGTAGGAATTTGCGCTGCGCCAGAAGCAGGCACCTCAACGACCGGGGCTGGTGCGACCACAGCACCTTCGAGCACGCTGCCAGAGCTGGCAGGACGCAAGTTACCGAAGTAAGCCAGCGCCAAGGTGCACACAAAGAACACCGCAGCCAACACACCTGTTGTACGTGACAAAAAGTTCGCACCACCGCTGGCACCAAACAAGCTGCCAGAGCTGCCGCTACCAAAAGCAGCCCCCATATCCGCACCTTTGCCGTGTTGAACCAAGATCAAACCGATCATGCCCAAAGCAGCCAACAACTGAACCACTTGAACGATATTCAAAATCAAACTCATAAAAACTCCGAAAAAATAATTACTTTCAACGCGCCGCAGCCGCGATGATGGTTAGGAAATCTGCAACCTTGAGGGCAGCACCACCAATGAGGCCGCCGTCAATGTCCGGTTGCGCCAACAACTCAGCCGCATTCGCCGCATTCATGCTGCCACCATACAAGATGTGCACACGATCCGAATGCGGTGTAGCCGCCTTGAGCTGCGCACGCAGCACTGCATGTACCGCTTGCGCTTGCTCTGGCGAGGCAGTTTTGCCGGTGCCAATCGCCCAAACGGGCTCGTAAGCCACCACGATTTCGCTGATGCAATGGCCGTTGGTGTGAATCACCGCCGCCAATTGGCGTTTGACCACCTCTTCGGTCTTACCTGCTTCGCGCTCAGCCAAAGTTTCGCCCACACACACGATGGGCGTGATGCCCTCCGACAAGGCCTGTTGCGCTTTGTGCGCCACTTGCTCATCGGTTTCACCGTGGTATTGACGACGCTCTGAATGACCCACGATGGCGTAACGCACCGCAAAGTCTTTCAACATCGCAGCCGAAATTTCACCGGTGTAAGCACCCTGCTCGTGCGCCGACACATCTTGCGAACCCACCTCGATGCCAGAGCCTTTGACCAGTTGCTGCACTTGCGACAAATACGCCGCAGGCACACACACCGCCACTTGCGCGTGCTTACTGCCCAAGGCTTGCGCCAAGCCCTGCTGCACACCGCGCACCAAAGCCTCGTTGGCAGCTAAGCTGCCATTCATCTTCCAATTGCCCGCAATAAGTTTGTGTTTCATCACTTACTCCAAGTCAAAACAATCTTGCCAATGTGCTGATTGGTTTCCATCAAACGGTGTGCATTTGCGGCACCGTCGGCAGAAGCCGCATCAAACGTGGCGTGAACCACGGGCTTGATACGCCCAGCTTCAATCAATGGCCAAACGCGTTCGCGCAAGTTGCGCGCAATCGCCGCCTTGAAAGCCACCGGACGCGGACGCAAGGTTGAGCCTGTGATGTGCAAACGACGGCGCAACACTTTGCCCGCATCGAAGTTGGCTTTGGTGCCACCTTGCAACGCAATGATGACCAAACGTCCATCTTCTGCCAAGCAATCCACCTCGCGGGCCACGTAGTCGCCAGCGACCATATCGAGCACCACATCCACACCTTTGCCGTTCGTCAGGCGCATGGCCTCAGCGGCAAAGTCGTGGGTTTTGTAGTTGATGGCATGGTCTGCACCCAGCGCCACACAAGCGGCACATTTGTCGTCGCTACCGGCGGTGACGATGACGGTCGCGCCCATGGCCTTGGCCATTTGAATGGCCGTCACACCGATGCCGCTAGAGCCGCCTTGCACCAGCAAGGTTTCGCCCGGTTGCAACTGCGCACGGTCAAACACATTACTCCACACGGTAAAGCACGTCTCGGGCAACGAAGCGGCCTCAACATCGCTCCACCCTGCGGGCACTGGCAAACACTGAGCCACAGGCACCACGCAATATTGCGCATAGCCGCCACCGGCCACCAAGGCACACACACGGTCGCCCACTTTCAGACCCGCGGCAGACATAGCCACTGCATCGCCTGATTCAATGACACCCGCCACCTCAAGACCTGGCACGTCGGACGCACCAGCAGGCACGGGATAGTGACCCATTCGCTGCAACACGTCAGGACGATTCACACCACTGGCGCTGACGCGAATCAGCAACTCACCCTCGCCCGCCTGCGGCACGGGCCGCTGGCCCACGCGCAGCACCTCAGGGGCGCCGTGCGTGGTGATTTCAACGATGTGCATCATGTGCGCAACCGCCACTCAAACCCAATTAGGCTTGAGGTGCAGCGTCGTGTGCGTGGTCAGCTTGTGGACGCTCGATCAACGCCTTCATCGACAACTTCACGCGACCTTTTTCATCAGTCTCGAGCACTTTCACGCGGACGATTTGACCTTCGCTGAGGTAGTCCGTGACCTTCTCGACGCGCTCGTGTGCGATCTGGCTGATGTGCAACAAACCGTCTTTGCCGGGCAGCAAGTTGACCAAAGCACCGAAGTCCAAAATCTTGGTGATGGGGCCCTCGTAGACCTTGCCGATTTCGACTTCAGCCGTGATCTCTTCGATGCGACGCTTGGCTTCTTCAGCCTTAGCGCCGTCAGTCGCGGCGATGGTGATGGTGCCATCTTCTTCGATGTTGATCTGTGTGCCAGTTTCTTCGGTCAAGGCGCGGATGGTGGCACCACCTTTGCCGATCACGTCACGGATCTTCTCGGGGTTGATCTTCATGGTGAAGAGCTTGGGCGCGAAGTTAGACACTTCGGTCTTGGCTTCGCCCATGGCCGCTTGCATTTTTTCCAAGATGTGCATGCGTGCTTCTTTGGCCTGAGCCAACGCCACTTGCATGATTTCTTTGGTGATGCCTTGGATCTTGATGTCCATCTGCAAAGCGGTAATACCGTTGGTGGTACCGGCGACTTTGAAGTCCATGTCGCCCAAGTGATCTTCATCACCCAAGATGTCGGTCAACACGGCAAAGCGGTTGCCGTCTTTGATCAAGCCCATGGCGATACCAGCCACGTGCGCTTTCATCGGCACGCCAGCGTCCATCATGGACAAGCACCCACCGCAGACCGAAGCCATCGATGAAGAACCGTTGGATTCTGTAATTTCAGACACCACGCGCATGGTGTAAGGGAACTCTTCTTTGGTTGGCAACACAGCCACCAAAGCGCGCTTGGCCAAACGGCCGTGACCGATTTCGCGGCGCTTGGTCGAGCCCATGCGGCCCACTTCGCCGGTGGCAAAGGGAGGCATGTTGTAGTGGAACATGAAGCGGTCTTCAAACTCACCCGCCAAAGCGTCAATGCGTTGTGCATCGCGCTCGGTACCCAAAGTGGAGACCACCAAAGCTTGAGTTTCGCCGCGGGTGAACAAGGCAGAACCGTGGGTGCGTGGCAACACGCTGTTACGGATTTCGATGGGGCGCACCGTGCGTGTGTCGCGGCCGTCGATGCGTGGCTCGCCTGCCAAAATTTGGCTGCGAACGATGTGGGCTTCGATGTCGAACAACATGTTTTCGACTTTGACCGCATCAAACTCAACGCCGTCAGCCTTGAGGGATTCCATCACTGCCGCGTAGGCTTGACGGCAAGCCAGCGTACGGGCTTGCTTGTTGCGGTTTTGGTAAGCGGCGCGCAGCTTTTCTTCGCCGTGGGCTTGCACTTTGGCAATCAGTGGCTCGTCCTTGGCAGGTGCAACCCAGTCCCATGCGGGTTTGCCAGCGTCGCGCACCAAGTCGTGGATGGCGTTGATCGCGATGTTGCCTTGCTCGTGACCGAACACCACAGCACCCAACATGATGTCTTCTGACAGCTGTTGTGCTTCAGATTCCACCATCAACACAGCGGCTTCGGTACCAGCGACCACGAGATCCATCTGGCTGTCTTTGCGTTGTGTTTGACCTGGGTTCAAGACGTATTCGCCGTTGATGTAACCCACGCGAGCGGCGCCGATGGGGCCGTTGAAAGGAATGCCAGAGATGCTCAAAGCGGCAGACACAGCGATCAAGGCGGCGATGTCAGCATCGACTTCTGGGTTCAATGACACGGTGTGCACCACGACGTGCACGTCGTTGTAGAAACCTTCTGGGAACAAAGGACGGATGGGACGATCGATCAGACGACTGGTCAAAGTCTCGTGTTCGCTAGGCTTGGCTTCGCGCTTGAAGAAGCTGCCAGGAATCTTGCCTGCAGCGTAGGTTTTTTCGATGTAGTCAACGGTCAAGGGGAAGAAGTCTTGGCCAGCTTTGGCGATCTTCGAGCCCACAACAGTGGCGAGCACCACGGTGTCGTCCATGTTGACGAGCACAGCGCCGCCTGCTTGGCGAGCCACTTCGCCGGTTTCCATGGTGACCGTGTGTTGGCCCCATTGGAATGTTTTGGTCACTTTATTGAAAATAGACATGTGTTTTCCTGATGAAATTTGGCAAGCCACTGATGCAGTCAACGATGCCATTCCAGAAAAGTTGGTGCTTTTTTGGAATGACACAGCTTTCGAGTCTGCGCTTGGTTAAACCTGCCGGTTGGTTAAAAAGTGTGTTTAAAAGTGCAAAACGCCTGAGCTTGTTGAAAACTCAGGCGTTTGTCGTTAGAGCTTAAACAATTACTTGCGCAGACCCAACTTGGCGATCAGCGCGGTGTAACGATCAGCATCTTTGGACTTGAGGTAGTCGAGCAATTTGCGACGACGGCTCACCATGCGCAACAAACCGCGACGACCGTGGTGGTCTTTGGCGTGTTGTTTGAAGTGAGGTGTGAGTTCGTTGATACGAGCAGTCAACAAAGCCACTTGGACTTCGGGGCTACCTGTATCGCCGGCTGAACGTGCGTTGTCTTTAACGACTTCTGCAATTTTTGCTGTCAACATGGTTTTTTCCTTAAATATTTGACTTGCGTTGCACCGTGGAAGTTGGTGCAACGTGCTTTGCTTACCCAAAAGGTAAAGCCCGCAGAGTATAGCAGGCGCAGCCCTCTTGGGCCAAAGCCTTGAATTAGGCCAGTTCGGCCAACGGCCAGCGGGGCTTCACATCAAAGCTGTAACGCGGCTGGGCTTGGGCCATACCGCCCTCGCCGCTTTGCAAACGCATGGCGGCCGCCATGGCGATCATGGCGCCGTTGTCAGTGCATAAATGCAGCTCGGGGTAATGCACCCGCACGCTTTGGCGCTTGCAAGCGGCATTGAGTTGTTCACGCAAGTGCCGATTGGCCCCTACGCCACCCGCCACCACCAAGCGTTTCAACCCCGTTTCGCGCAAGGCGCTGAGCGACTTCTTCAACAGCACCTCCACAATCGCGGCCTCGGTCGAGGCGGCTAAGTCGGCTTTGCGTGGCTCAAAGTCATCACCCAGTTTTTTGGCTTGGGTCATGACCGCGGTTTTGAGGCCTGCAAACGAAAAATCTAAATTACCGCTATGCAGCAAAGGACGTGGCAGCTTGAACGCTGTGGGATCCCCCTGCTCTGCCAGCTTGGACAACGCAGGGCCACCGGGGTAGCCCAAGCCCATGAGCTTGGCGGATTTATCAAACGCCTCGCCGGCCGCATCATCAATGGTTTCACCCAACAATGTGTAACGCCCCACGCCATCGACGCGCATGAGCTGCGTATGACCGCCAGACACCAACAAAGCCACAAACGGGAACTCGGGCGGGTCTTGGCTGAGAAACGGCGATAACAAATGCCCCTCGAGGTGGTGCACACCCAACACCGGCTTGTTCAACGCAGCACCCAAAGCGCACGCCACGCCTGAGCCCACCAGCAAAGCCCCCGCCAAGCCGGGGCCGCGGGTGTAAGCCACCACATCAATGTCTTGCAAGGTGTGTTGCGCCTCGACCATCACCTCACGCGCCAACGGAATGACGCGCCGAATGTGGTCGCGACTGGCCAACTCTGGCACCACACCGCCATAGGCCACGTGCATGGCCACTTGGCTGTAGAGCGCATGCGACAACAACGAGGGAACGGCCTGACCGTCGGAACGGACCAAAGCCACACCTGTTTCGTCGCAAGAAGATTCAATACCGAGGATCAACATAAGCCACCGAGTTTATGCGCTCGACTCAACACCACGCATCAAGGCCCGCTGTCTTTTGACGTCAATGGCGTGTCCAACTCGAGTGACATGGACAGATCGATGGATGCGGGCACCGTGACAGGCAACATCAGCAAAGGCCCAACCACCGAGCGCCTCAACACGCTTCGGGTCTCAATCGGAGCTGCAAACACAAGCGCAAAGCTCGCGACAAGCAGCTGAACATAAACAAAGCCCCGACCGCGATAGGTCCACCAGCCAGCCATGCCTGATCGGACTTGTTTTTGAGGGGCATCTTTTGATGCGGGGGTGCCCTCTGATGTAGATACCTGCGCAGCTAGTACATCGTCTTGCGCGCAAGTCGGCGCCAAGCTACCCGACGTGGCACCAAGCTCGACCGACACCACGTCATCGGCAGCAGCAGCCACGTCCGACCCAAGCGAAGCCACGATGCTGGATGACGAAAAATCAATCCCCATGCGCTCACTTGACGCATCCAGCAATTGCCGATTCACATTCTGAGCATCGTTTTCAATCGGGACGAAGGCATCTGTGAATTTTTGCGTGCGCCCTATTTGCAAGAAACGGAAATGTGCGGTTTCGAAACGATCGAGTCTGTGATTCACCTCCTCGGCCACCTCGTGGATGTTTTGCAAGCGAACCTCCGGCGGTAGCGATTCGCAATGCGCACCTTGGGCATCCACATCCAACGTTTGCAGATTAGCCGAGCGCCCATCCACCTCCATCGACTGGCGATTGAGGCCGCTTTCATTGGCCTCGATGGTTTGTCGATTGACGTCTTGCGTCGAGGTGTCTATCTTTTGCAAATTCTCAATTGCAGCGGCGGCATCAATGGACAGACGGTTTTGAGCATCCCTTCCATCGTCCAGTTTTTGCAGATTCAAGCCATCCGTCGCATTCAACCCCACCTTCACCACGTTGTCTTGATTTTGAAAATCATCCGACACACTCTGGATGTTCTCTTCCATCGTCCGCGCAATGAACTGGCTCATCTCAGCATTACCAGTCGCCCCGACCCACACACCTTGATTGGCCGCATCTGGAAAGTCGTTGACGGCCGTGCCATTGACGTCGGTCAACTGGTGTTTGAACGTGATGCCGGTTTCCTCCTCATTTCCAGTCAAGCGCTCATGGCTCACATGGTTTTTGAATGCACTGGTATCAAATGGTTTGAAGTTTTTGGTTTCTAAAACTTGGTGGTAACGCGCAAAAGTTTTTTCGGTGAAACCAAACGCCGTCAACATGCTGAGGAAGAGCTTGTCCTCCAGATGCGCCACCTCGCCGTCGGACAACATCGAATCACACACATTGGTGAGGATGTAAAGCTTTTGCTCGGGCTTGAGCAACACGGAGGCCTCATCCAAAAACTGCTTCAGCTTCACCGAGCGAACATAGCGCAACGCGACGTTTTGCAAGCCCTCAAACTCGCCAATCACCGCCTCTAACTGCCCCACCTCTTGGGCCCCAATCGAGCCATCAGACGTCAACATGTAAAGCAAGGCAATCGCCAAGGCGAAGTGCGGCGTCATGGGCTGACGCTCGTCTCGCACGCCTGCGTATTTGCCTAAGATCGACTTGTCGTTTTTGAGCGCCAGTATTTTGAAATAAGGCTCAAACTGCGACTCACGCACACCAAAAGCCGACGACATCCTGGCAAACAGAGCCAGCTCTGTGCGGTCTGCATGGCCATCGGCCAGCAGGGCATCACACACGTTCGTCAGGATGCACCACTTGTCCTTGACGCTGAGCAACTCTGAAGCGGTTGTGAAAAATTGCTCGACGGGGACCGACTGCACATACCGCAAGGCATAACTTAAAACCGCCTGATCGCCCCCCAACACCGCTTGAAGCTGGCTGCTTTCTTGCTCTTCCAGCTCACCATCGACCGCCATCATGTAGAGCAAGCTACACGCAAGCGCCAAATAAGGCGTCAAAAAGATTTGCTCGCCGCCATCCAAACCCTCCCCCGCAACCTCTTGCTTGAGGGTGTCGAGAAGCTCAGTTTTTAAATTTGCGGCGGCCATGCGCCACGGTAATCAAACCAGCTCAAAGACTGGGTGACAACTGCGTCATAGAGGCGCTGGATGACAGCATCGTCATCCAGCGCAAGCGCGCCGCAGGCCTTACAAAGCAGCTGACAAAGTGGCGACGACGGTTTGCTTTTCAGTCACGCGCAGCGACAAGGCGGCTTTGTGTAATTTGGCGATCTCTAAACAAATACTCAAACCTAAGCCCAAGCCATCAACTTGACGGGTATGTGATGCGTCGCCTCGGTAAAACCGGTCAAACGCGCGCTCACTCAAGTCAGCAGGGGCGCCCGAGGTGGGGTTCTCGACCGACAACTGGAATGACCCATTTGACTGCGCCAGCGTGAAATGAATCCAGCCCTGCGCTTGGTTGTAATTCACCGCATTTGCGTACAAATTCTGAATCAATTGATGCACCAGAGTTTTGTCACATCGCCAAATCACGTTGGGCTCAATGGCGCTGGTCACTTTCAAACTTGACTGAAACGACTGCACATCCTTGACCAGCTGCGTCAGCAGCTGACTCACATTCACATCCGTCAAATCCTGTTTCAGACTGTTGGCATCGGCACGCGAGAGCAGCAAAAGTTTCTCTGTGATTTCGATCAAACGCTCGACCTCATCGCTCATGCTGCGCATACGCACCTGCGCATCGGACCCGACAGGCAAGTCGTGAATCAAGCGCTCGACATTGCCACGCAAAATGGTAAGTGGTGTTCGCAACTCATGCGACGCATCAGACGCAAAGCGACGGGCTTTGGTGAAGCTGTCGTTCAAGCGCGAGCGCAAGTCATCAAACACCTTGACCAAGGTTTCAAACTCTTTGAATGGCGCTTGCAACACACTGGACTGGTCGAGCGTGTTGGCCGTCAACTTGGCCATGTTGTTTTGAATGGAGGTGATGGGACGCATCACCACGTACGTCAAGTACAAGGTCAAGGCAAACAAGGTGAGCAAAATCGTTGGCAATGCGTAAATCGTGTTGCGATCCCGCAAGGCCCACACGCGAAGCATCAGCGCATCGATTTCTTGGCTGTCCAGCCAAACCTCCGGCCCATTCCGCCGATCCTTGAACCGAACCGCGTACCAACTTTGCGGACCGATCACACCATGAGCAAACTCAATCGAACCTTGCGTCACAACAGAGTCGCCTTGCCAAAATTCACCCTTCGCCAACAAAGGTTGGCATGCAGCAAGCGCTTTGGCGGCGTTGTGAGATCTGTCGCACAAGAGGTAAAAGTCAGACATGTTGCTGAACAATCCTCCTTTTTCAAGCGCTTTGAAGCAACTCAAAAACTCGCTGGGCTGATGAAAATGGTTTTCACACGTTTGCAACGCCACGCCCATTTCTTGGTGAATACGGGTTTGCAGCTGGTCCGTCAGAAAGTGCTGCGCTGTTAATCGGTTGAAACCAATCACCACGGCCGCGATTGACACGACATGAAAAAAGATTCGGACTTTGAACGACTTTTTCATGCGTCAAACCTCTACACGCAAGCGATACCCCACGCCGCGCACAGATTCAATGGGCGACGCTGGGCCACTCCGCCCACGCTCTAGCTTGCGTTTGATGCGCCGAACACACACGTCCACCACATTGGTTTCGGGATCAAAGTTGATTTCCCACACGTGTTTGAGAATTTGTTGACGCGAAAAAATGTGCCCAGGCGATCGCATCAAAAACGCCAACAAACTGAATTCGCGCTGGCTCAGCACAGCCGTCACATCAAACCACTGCACTTTGTGGCTGACCACATCCAGCGTCAGGTGGCTCAGCGAAATTTGCTGCACCTGCTCCGGCAGCTTGCGCTGCATGACGGCCTTGATGCGCGCCACCAACTCTTCGACAAAAAATGGTTTGGGCAAATAGTCATCCGCGCCCATCTCAAAGCCCATCAAGCGATCAGGCAAGTCAACTTTGGCACTCAAAATAATGACAGGTGTCGTCACCCCTGCAGTTCTCGCTTGGTGCAGCAAGTCAAAGCCATTGAGCCTGGGCAGCATCACATCCAAGATGACCAAGTCATGCGCCGCGTCTTGCACGACGGCAAGACCTCGCTCACCATCGTCCACGTGCGTCACGTCATACCCTGCAGCAGACAAGCCTTTGACGACGAATTCAGCAATCTTGGCTTCGTCTTCAATCAACAAAACTTTCAAACCAACCATCCTGTGTTTTTGATCTGATTTCATTTTGAATCGATAAGTTCAAGTTGAAGCGCTGCACAAAATGACATATGCGTCATCGATGTTGCATGACACGCATGTCACTAATTTAACGGCAATGCACGCCGATAGTTCAGGTGTAAACGCTCACCGAGAACTGCCATGTCACACCTTGCCCCCATCACCACACCACCCGCACCACGGGAAGACCCCGCGGCAAGCGCTGTGGCAGCCATCGCTGGAAAACCAAGTACGCACATCCCAGCTGCCGTCCGCCAAGTGGTGCCAACGACCAGCGCCTTGACCTTGTCTTTCGCCTTTGACAGCATCGAGAAAAAGCTCAACGTGGTGATCCGTGATGAACGCTCCGGCGAAGTTGTGAGAACTATTGAATACAAGAACATCCCCGCAAACCTGCACAGCAACGACAAACTCCACGGACTCTTGCTGAATCAATTTGCTTAACCGCCCGCTGGGCCTAGCCATCGAAATTGACCATATAGCCATAAGTTATCAAGCCTGCGAGACAATCGCAGCATGAGCATCAGCCACTACATCAAAGACATCGGGCGCGGACGCGATGGCGCACGCGCGCTCGACCGCGCGCAAGCCGCTGATTTGATGGGGCAAATCTTGGATGGCCACGTGAGCGATCTAGAGCTGGGTGCGTTTTGCATTGCCATGCGCATCAAAGGCGAAACAGACCAAGAAATGGCCGGCTTTCTCGATGCCACCCATGCCCGTTTGCAAGCCATCCCCGCATCCGGACCTGTGGTGGTCATCCCCAGCTACAACGGCGCGCGCAAATTGCCAGTGCTCACGCCTCTGCTGGCACAGCTGCTGGCACGCGAAGGCTTGGCCGTGGTGATGCACGGCACGGCCACTGAAAGCAGTCGCATCACCTCCGAAAGTGTGTTGAACGCCATGGGTATCCATGCTTTGCAACAAACACGCGCTGTCTCCGCTGGCGAAGTGGTCTTTGTGCCCACAGAAGTGCTGCACCCTCACCTCAAGCGCTTGCTCGATGTGCGTCGCGTGGTTGGGCTGCGTAATCCTGCGCACAGCTTGGTCAAGCTGATGAACCCCACCACCGATACCAACGCCTTGCTGGTCAGCAGCTACACCCATCCCGAATACGCGGTGTCAATGGCCGCCACCTTCACGTTAACCGGCGCACGCGCCCTGTTGCTGCGCGGCACCGAAGGCGAAGTGGTGGCCGATGCGAGGCGTACCCCGCAAATGGATACGTTTGTCAAAGGCACGCGCGTGCCTTTGGTCGAGGCCCAAGCAGGCTCGCTGATCAAGTTACCAGACCTGCCCACAGAGATCGACGCACAAACCACCGCACGCTACACGCAAGCCGTGCTGAGCGGCGAACTACCCGTGCCTGCGCCATTGACCGCGCAAGTCCACGCCGTGCTGAAAGCCTTGAGCCTTTGACCATGACGCAACCACTTCAACCCCATGTCACCCTCGTCGGCGCAGGCCCTGGCAACCCTGAGCTGTTGACGCTCAAAGCCGTCAAAGCCATTGCAGCGGCCACCGTGTTGCTGGTGGACGATTTGGTGAGTGACGCCATCACGGCACACGCATCACCCACCGCGCGCATCATTCATGTGGGCAAACGCGGAGGCTGCAAGTCGACCCCGCAAGCCTTCATTGAAAAGCTCATGGCGCAAGAGGCACTCGCCGGTGAAACCGTGGTGCGCCTCAAAGGCGGCGACCCCTTCATCTTTGGTCGCGGTGGTGAAGAGGTGGAGCACTTGCAAGCGCAAGGCATTGCTGTCACCGTCATCAATGGCATCACTTCCGGTTTGGCAGGCGTCACATCATTGGGCGTTCCCCTCACGCACCGCGAACACGCACACGGCGTGGTGTTCATCACGGGCCACGCCAAGCAAAACGCGGCAGACCGTGTGGACTGGGTGGCCTTGGGGCAAACCGCGCAACAAGCCAAACTCACCTTGGTCATTTACATGGGCGTGAGCGGCGCGCTGCACTTGCAAGAAGCGTTGTTACAAAGCATGCGTTGTGACACCCCCGTTGCCGTCATTCACCAAGTGAGCCTGCCCACGCAGCGCCATGTGGTGTGCGAGTTGCAGCATCTGCACGACACCATCGTTCGCGAAGCATTAGCCAGCCCATCGGTCATCGTGGTGGGGGATGTGTTCAAGGGGTTGCTGGCGATGCAAAGAGACTCGGAGTTGCAAGCTTCTGCAGGATGAGCGCGAACTAAACTCGCCGCATGAAAACTTTTGACGTTGTGATTGTGGGCGCAGGTGCCGCTGGTTTGTTTTGTGCAGGCGTAGCCGCACAACAGGGTTTACAAGTCCTCCTCCTCGACCACAGCGAAAAAGTGGCTGAAAAAATCCGCATCTCTGGCGGCGGACGCAGCAACTTCACCAACCGTGACATCGATGTACGCGCCCCCCACAAACACTTTGTGGGCGACAACCCGCAGTTTTGCCGCAGCGCCTTGTCGCGTTTCACGCCGCAAGACTTCATCGGTTTGATCCAACAACACAACATCCCGTTTGAAGAAAAACACAAAGGCCAGTTGTTTTGCCAGCGCTCGGCCGAAGACCTGATTCAAATGCTCTTGGCCGAATGCAACAGCTCTGCCAATGGCGGCAGCGTGACACGCTGGCAACCTTGCAGCCTGCAAGCCATTCGCTACTCAGACGCGGCCCCTGAAGCCCAACGCTACGCGGTAGACACCTCGCAAGGCACGGTACACACCGCCGCGGTGGTGGTGGCCACGGGCGGGCTGTCTATTCCCAAAATTGGCGCCACCGACATTGGCTACCGCCTTGCCAAGCAATTCAACCTGCGCGTGGCTGAGCCCCGTCCGGGCTTGGTGCCCCTCACTTTTGACGAGCGCGCTTGGGCACCCTACGCACAACTTTCTGGCCTGTCGCTGCCCGTGCGCATCGAAACCGGCACCAAGAAAGCCCGTCAAAGCTTTGACGAAGACTTGCTCTTCACCCACCGCGGTTTGTCTGGGCCGGGTGTGTTGCAAATTTCTAGCTATTGGCAAGTCGACACGGACATACGCATCAACCTCGCACCAGACGTGGATTTGGCCGACGCCTTGATGTCAGCCAAACAACACTCCAAGAAACTCATCGCCAACGAGCTCAATGCGTGGGTCCCCTCGCGCTTGGCCGACACATGGACCAGCCAAGACCCCGCCTGGCAACGCCCCGTGATTGAAGCCAGCGACAAAGCCTTGAACCAATTGGCCGAGCGTTTGAGCGCTTGGCCACTGACACCAACGGGCACCGAGGGCTACAAAAAGGCCGAAGTCACCGTGGGTGGCGTGGACACCCGCGATTTGTCGCAGCAAACCATGGAATCCAAGCAACCGGGCCTGTATTTCATTGGCGAAGTGGTGGACATCACGGGCTGGCTGGGCGGCTACAACTTCCAGTGGGCCTGGTCCAGCGGGCATGCTTGCGCAAAAGCCTTGGCCGCACGTTTGAAACCGGCGGTTTAGTCGCTATAATCTCGGTCTTTGCTGGCAAAACCCCAACGGCCTGATCAACTTAATGTTGGGGAACACCGCAGGCATGGCGCTTAGGCACGATCTTCCTAGGCACCCTCTGACTGCAAATAATTGGAAATTTTGGTAATGACCACCATCCGTGTAAAAGAAAACGAACCGTTTGACGTCGCTCTGCGTCGCTTCAAGCGCACCATCGAAAAATTGG
>Ga0228699_1001177_pt1 | contig 14484 bp, 8 predicted proteins | sample McNCre217_Aug_MG_FD_178016 | JGI IMG/M metagenome (GOLD analysis project Ga0228699, IMG submission 178016) | Freshwater microbial communities from McNutts Creek, Athens, Georgia, United States - 2-17_Aug_MG | ecosystem: Environmental > Aquatic > Freshwater > Creek | place: USA: Georgia...
CATTCCCGCGGCGCGGAACTCGGCGTTTCCGGCAATCTCGTTGGCCTTGCCGGTGTCAACAATCGCGTTCTCGAAAAGACCCAGCGTGAGCTTCTGAGCAATCAGGCGCAGCACACTCTGGTTGATGCGGTCCTCCGAGATGAGCCCTTCGGCAACCGCCTCCAGCATGATGTCTGTGCAATACTCACCGCCGAACTGATCCACGCCGGCGTTAATGGCCTTGACCATTCGCTCCTTTGGCGTGAGATGCTCCACTCCCCAAGCTCGGGCCGGCCACATCTGACCCATGATGGCGGCATCGGTAAGGATGCCCCAGTCGGTGCAAATCACGCCCTCAAAGCCAAGCCTCTGGCGCAGCAGATCGGTGAGGATTGCCTTGTTGAAACCGAAGGCCACCTCCTCAATTCCCGGCAGGCCGATGGGCATTCCGTAATAGGGCATCATCTGGGCGGTGCCGGCTGCGATTGCGGCCTTGAACGGCTCCAGGTGGTATTCAAATTGGCCACCTGGGTAAACCTGCTCGCGGCCGTAGGCAAAGTGTGGGTCTTCGCCGTCCTTCTGTGGGCCTCCACCGGGGAAGTGCTTGGTCATGGTTGACACCGATGCTTCGTTGAGCTCGACGCCACCCTGAAATCCTTGAATATAGGGAACCGCCATTTTGGCTGTGAGCTCGGCGCTCTCACCAAAAGTACCTGCGGCGCGAGACCAGCGCGGTTCGGTTGCCAGGTCAATCTGCGGGTGCAGAGCGGCACGGATGCCCACTGCCAGATATTCCTGACGGGCGATGTCGGCAAACTGACGCACCAGCTCCGGGTCACCGATGGCTGCCAAGCCAAGGGTCTCGGGCCACTGCGAGAACGGGCCAGCCATCATGGCCGCTCCGGGGTTATTGGTGAAGTGATTGCGCGGGTCGGTGCTGATGGTGATTGGAACCGGAAGGCCGGCATCGGTGGCAATTGCCTGAATCTGGTTCTGCCACTCGGCCATCTCCTGGGCGTTGCTAGCGCCACCGATTGCATTGAAGTGGCTCAGGCGTTTTTCGCGAATCTGCTGCTCAACGGTGAGGCTGTCGAGAAAGCCATTCGGACCGGTGGGGTCGGACACGAAGGCCATGGAGTGAAACATCTGGCCAACTTTGTCGGCCAACGACATGGTGGCCAGGATCTCCTTGGCGCGGGCTTCGTGCTTGGCAAATGGACCGGTCATGACATCCTCGTCTGGTTGGAGCAGGTGTGGAAATGCGCTTAGCGCGAAAACCTAATGCGTGTTTAGTTTATAGGTATGGCCCTGGATGGGCGCTGTGACGGGCATCGGTAGTAGTCCTGATCCGGGTTTCCTGAACAGTCTCAAAAACCCATTCCCCTGTAATCGCTTGCGCTTCGTAGTATGAACGCATGTCTTTCATTTCGCGCAGCAACAAACTTCGTGTGGCGTCCCTGCTGGGTGCCGTAGCCCTCGTCATTGGGGTGGCGGTCCAGCCATCGGTGGCAGCGCCTACCGCCAGCTCCGTGGTTCCCCAGCCGGCCAAAACCATCACCACCCAGAGCGTTGGCATTCAGATGTTCACCTGGCCTTGGGTATCGCTCAAGACCGAGTGTTCCAAGGTTCTCGGCCCCGAAGGCGTTGACTGGATTCTGGTTTCTCCACCGCAGGAAGACATCCACGGCACTCAGTGGTGGACCCACTACCAGCCGGTTTCTTACAAGCTCACCAGCCAGCTGGGAACCGAGCAGCAGTTCACCGACATGGTCTCAGCCTGTAACCAGGCCGGCGTGCAGGTGATTGTTGACGCGGTGATCAACCACATGGCGAACGGCGACGGCAAGGGCTTTGCGGGAAGCACCTTCAGCAAGTACATCTACCCGGGCATCTATGAGCCATCGGATTTCCACAACGAGCTGGCTACCACCGACCCGAACGCCTGCTACGGCAGCATCACCAACTACGATGACCCGTTCGAGACCACTCACTGCGAACTGGGCGGCCTCCCGGATCTGGCCACTGAAAAAGACAACGTTCGGCAGACCATCGCGGGATACCTGAACCACCTGATTGACCTTGGAGTCTCGGGATTCCGCATCGATGCCGCCAAGCACATCGGGCTCACCGACCTCAGCGCCATTCACGCGCTGTTGAAGCCGGTAAACGGCAAGACCCCTTACTTCTTGCAGGAGTCAATCGGTTCGGCAGAATACAACAAGCCCTGGACCGCCAACGGTGACGTCTTCGCCTGGGACTACCAGGCCCAGTTCGTGAACATGTTCAGCGGACAAACCGGCTTGGGCCGCCCGACCGACCTTCGTTCGGCGCTCATCGGCGACCCAAACAGCACCGTGATCATGGTGAGCAACCACGACACCGAGCATCACGGTCCGAGCGCCATCACTTACCTGGACCCTCAGAAGTACCTGACCGCAAGCGCCTTCCTGCTGGCCGACAGCCTGGGCAAGCCAATGCTCTACACCGGCTACGCCTTCTACCTGAACGACCTCGATGCCGGACCGGCCGTAGTCAAGGGCGATGTCATTGCCCCGGCCGCTTGTCCTGCCGGTAGCAAGAGCCTCAGTCCTCAGAAGAAGTACAAGCCAGGCACCTTCATTTGCATGGAGCGCTGGACGGCAATGAAGGGAATGATTCAGTGGCACCACGAGGTTGGCACCAACCCAATGACCAACGTGAACTACGGTCAGCAGCTGCTGAGCTTTACCCGTGGCAGTGGCTTCTTTGCCATGAACGGCAACCAGCAGGTCAGCAAGATCACCATCAAGTCCGTGGTGCAGACCGGCCTTCCGAAGGGCGTTTACTGTGACGTGGTTTCGGGTGGCGCCAAGGCCATCTCCAAGGGCAAGTGCCTGGGCTCGAGCGTTACCGTGGCAGCCGATGGATCGGCCAAGGTTGCCATTCCGGCAATGACCGCAATCGCACTGGACTCCACCAACAAACTGAAGTAGCAGCGCCAAAAAAGTGGCTCGCACCTGAGGGTGCGAGCCACTTTTTGCGTGTTTGGCCTTAGACCAGACTGTCTCGATAGGCCTTGTGCATCTTGGAGAACTTCCCGGTTCCCGCTATGAGAGCGGCCGGTGAGTCGTCCTCGATGATGCGCCCGTGTTCCAAGACCAGCACTCGGTCCGCAATGCTAACTGTGCTCAGGCGGTGTGCGATGATGATCGCGGTTCGTCCCGCCAACAGGGTCTGGAGTCCGTGCTGCACTAGTCGCTCACTTGGAATATCAAGGCTCGAGGTTGCCTCGTCGAGGATTAGAACCGCTGGGTTCGCCAGGAAGGCTCGCGCAAAGGAAATCAGCTGGCGCTGACCTGCACTTACGCGGCCACCGCGCTTATTTACATCGGTGTTGTAGCCGTCCGGCAGCGCCATGATGAACTCGTGGGCACCAACCGCCTTGGCCGCGGCCTCAATCTCGGCACCGGTAGCACCGGGCTTTCCCAGCGCGATATTTGAGGCAACGGTGCCACCAAAGAGGTAGGCCTCCTGAGTCACCATCACTACGGCCTGACGCAGATCCGTGTCTGAAATCTGCCGCAGGTCTATTCCATCTAGCGTGACCGAACCGTGGGTCGGATCGTAGAAGCGGGAAACCAGCTTGGCCAGCGTGCTCTTTCCAGCTCCGGTTGTGCCAACCATGGCAATGGTCTGACCGGCCGGAATGTCGAGGTTGAAAGGCGGAAGAACGGTCTTTCCGTTTGAGTAGTGAAACTCCACGTCGTTGAAAGCCAGGTGACCCGCCGGGTTTTCTAGTTTTACCGGGTGGGCCGGTTCCGGAACGGTTGGCTCCTCCTCCATCACACCGCTGATCTTCTCCAGGGCACTGCTGGCCGACTGATAGGAGTTGTAGAACATGGCGATGGATTCCATTGGGTCGAAGAAGCGGCGAGCGTAAAGCACTGCCGCGGTGAGAACACCAACTCCCAGGTGACCGTCTAAAACCCGGAGTCCGCCGAAGATCAGCACGGCGGCAACTGCGAAGTCTGCGATGAGAATTTCGCTCGGGTGGTAAATGCCAAAAAGCAGGATGGTCTTGCTGTTGATGGCCCGGTAGTCCTCCACCAGCTCGTCGTACTTCTCCTGGTTGGATCGCTCCTTGCGGAAGGCCTTGACCGCGCGAATACCGGTCATGGTCTCCACAAAGTGAACAATGAGCCTGGCGCTGGCCACCGATGAGATGCGGTAGGCCTTGCGAGTATTGTTGGCAAACCAGTTGGCCAAAAAAGCCTGTGGAATCATGGCCAGCATCATCACGGCGAAGGTAACCGGGTCGAGGAACAGAATGGCCACCGCAGTGAACACCATGGTGAGCACACCCGCCACCATTTCGTTTCCGCCGGTGTCCAGGAGCTCGCGGATGGAGTTCATGTCGTTGGTCATTCGACTGATGAAGCGACCCGAGGTGTACTTCTCGTGGAAGTCGATGCTCAGCCGCTGAATGTGCCGGAAAAGTTTCTGGCGCATCACGTAGATGATCTGCTGATTGGTCACTGCGGCGTAAGAAATGAACACGGCCATGCCTCCGGCCGCAATCATCGCGGCACCGATGTAGCCGCCCGCCGTCCAGAAGAGCGGCGTCCAGTTGTGCTTCAGTGCGGCAGGCAACGCCTTATCGATTCCGATGGCGATCAGGGCAGGTCCGATTACTCGCATCAGAGTTGCCACGGTGACGGTTACGAGCCCGATTGTTAGGCGACCGGTTAGCGGCTTCACTAGCTCCCGCAGCAGCCGCAACGAGCGACGGCGAATGGCCTTAGATTCCACCTTGGAGAGATCGGACTTCTCCTCGTTGTTGGTTCCGTGCATGCTCATCGGGCCACCTCCTCGGCATTGTTCTGAGCTGCCAGTTTGGCGGCCGGATCGGTGTCAAGACTCGAGATCACGTAACGGTAGTGCTCGCTTGTCGCCAGCAGTTCGCTGTGCGTGCCGAACGCTGTGATTCTTCCGTCCTCGAGCAGTGCAACCTTGTCGGCCAACTGAACCGTACTCGGCCGGTGAGCAACGATGAGCGCCGAGGTTGTGGTCAATACGGTGCGAAGTGCATCCTCAACCATCTTTTCGGTGTCCACGTCAAGCGCGCTGAGCGGGTCGTCAAGCACCAGGATCTCGGGCTTTGCGGCAACCGCGCGAGCCAGCGCAAGACGCTGCCGCTGCCCACCGCTGAGGCTCATTCCCTCCTCACCAATCTTGGTCTCGAGACCGTCGGGCAGTTCGTAGGCAAACTGGGCCTGGGCAATTTCGAGGGCCTGCGCGAGTTCCGCATCGGTGGCGCTTGGATTGCCAAGTAGCACGTTCTCTCGAACGCTGGCACTGAAGAGTGTGGCGTCTTCAAAGGCCATGGCGATGTGGCTGCGAAGGTCCTGGCGGGTTAGGTTTCGAATGTCAACGCCATCCACCAGAATCTGCCCTGAGGTCACGTCGTAAAGGCGTGTGCTCAGGGCCGTAAGGGTGCTCTTTCCGCAACCAGTCACACCAATCAGAGCAACCGATTCACCCGGTTCGATGGTCAGGTTCACACCGCGAAGCAGGTCCGGTTCGTCGTCTCGCGTGTCGGCGAAACGGAAGTGCACGTCCTTGAACTCGAGTCGGCCCATTGGGTTGGCGATGGTTTCAATGTTTTCCGGATCGGTGATCTCAACCGGCGCATCCAGCACCTCGAAGAAACGCTCGATAGCGGTCTTGGCATCGAGGGTCATCGAGAGCATGAAGCCCACCGACTCGGTTGGCCAGCGAATGACAGTGGCGGTGGCGAAGAAGGCCACCAGCGTTCCAACCGAAATCTGGTGGGTTGCCACCAGCCAAACACCGGCCAACAGCGCGAAACCAGCCGCAAACTCTGGAACCAGAATCAGGTAGATCCAGATTCCGGCAATCAGCTTGGCCTTCTTGACCTCGGTCTCGCGAAGCTCATCGGAGTCCTTGGCAAACTTGCTCAGCATGTATTCGCCGCGGCCGAAGGCCTTCAGGACTCGGATGCCGTGAATCGACTGCTCGATGCTGGTGGCGAGGTCGCCGCCCTGGTCCTGACTAAGTCGCGCCATGGTGTGGTACTGACTCTCAAACTGGTAACCCTTGAACCAGATTGGTATGGAGAAGACCAAGAAGATCAGGCCCAAAATCCAGTTGAAGCTGAACAGCATGGCCGTTCCGATGACGATGATGAAGACGTTGGCCGTGAGCATGACGAGGCCAAAAGACAACCAGCGGCGAATCAGCGAGAGGTCGCCGGTGGCGCGAGAAAGCAACTGCCCGGAGGGCCAGCGGTCGTGGAACGAGACCGGTAGATCCTGCAGCTTGGCGTATAGGGCGCGGCGGAGTCCGGCTTCAACGTGGGTGCCCGGAGCCAGCACCAGCCAGCGACGAAGGAAAAGCAGAGCGGCTTCGGTGACACCGATGACCAGCACGGCGATAGCCAAACCAATGAGTGTCTGTGCGGTTCCGTGCTGCTGCAAAATGTTGATCAGGCTGCGCAAAACCTGGGGCATTGCCAGCGCGGCGGCATACGATCCGAGTGCAGCAACTGTGCCCCAGATGGTTCTGGGTAATGCCTCTTTGGCGAATGGGAAGATGCGCAGCAGTGTTGCCGCGGTACCGCGTTGTTTCATCTTTGAATCAAACCTAAATCTGCATGCCGGCTATTCCGGTCAGCTTTTCAGGCTAACACGCGAAAATGCCCGCCCCTCTCGGAACGGGCATTTTCTAAAACTTAGTTCTAGTGGAAGAAGTGACGCTCCCCGGTGAAGTACATGGTCACACCAGCGGCCTCTGCTGCGGCGATCACCTCTTCATCGCGAACCGATCCACCCGGCTGAACAACCGCGCGAACGCCGCCGTCGATCAGAATCTGCAGGCCGTCGGCAAACGGGAAGAAGGCATCGGAGGCAGCCACGGCACCGCGTGAACGCGAGACCGAACGCTCAACCGCAAGCTTGCAGCTGTCAACACGGTTCACCTGGCCCATTCCAATTCCCACCGATGCGCCGTCCTTGGAAATCAGAATGCCGTTGGACTTCACGCTGCGGCTGGCGCGCCAGGCGAACTTGAGTTCCTCGAAGGTTGCGGCGTCGGCCTTAGGCCCGGCCACAAGCTTCCAGTCGTTGGTGTTGAACGCGGTGAAGACATCGGGCTGCTGAACCAGCAGGCCGCCGGAAATCTGACGCACCTCGAGGGCCTCGCGGCTGTAGTTCTGAGGCAGGGAGAGCACGCGCAGGTTCTTCTTGGCCAGAAGAATCTCGAGAGCGGCCGGCTCGAATCCAGGGGCAACGATCACCTCGGTGAAAACCTCGGAAACCGCTGCAGCCATCTTTGCGGTCACCACTCGGTTGGACGCAATCACACCGCCAAATGCGCTCAGCGGGTCGCAGAGGTGGGCCTTCTGGTAGGCGCTCAGGATTGGGTCTTCGGCACCCTCGGTGGCGATGGCAACGCCGCATGGGTTGGCGTGCTTGATGATGGCAACCGCCGGCTCGATGAAGTCGAAGGCGGCGCGAAGAGCGGCATCGGCGTCAACAAAGTTGTTGTACGACATTTCCTTGCCGTTCAGCTGGCGAGCCTGGGCGATGCCCTGGACGGCACCCTCACCCGAGGTCTTGTAGAGGGCGGCAGCCTGGTGGCTGTTCTCGCCGTAGCGCAGAACATTGCTGAGCTTGCCGGAAACAGTGAAGTCGGTTGCGAAACCAGGATTTGCACCCTCGGCCTCAGCGGGTGCTCCGGCCTTGGACTTCCAGGCGTTATTTAGTTCATCGGCAAACCAGTTGGCAACTGCGGTGTCGTACTGAGCGGTGTGGCTGAACGCGGCGTAGGCAAGTTCGCGACGCTGGTTGAGGGTGGTTCCACCCTCGCCGAGTGCGGCGATGATTTCGCCGTAGCGACCCGGGTCGACCACGATGGCAACATTGGCGTGGTTCTTGGCGCTGGCGCGAACCATGGCCGGTCCACCGATGTCGATTTGCTCAACAACCGCGTCGCCCTTGGCGCCACTGGCAACTGTCTGCACGAATGGGTAAAGGTTGACCACAACCAGTTGGAAAGCCTCGATGTCGAGTTCAGCCAACTGCTGCTCGTGCTGAACCAAACGAAGGTCGGCCAGCAGTCCGGCGTGCACCTTTGGGTGCAGGGTCTTGACGCGGCCGTCGAGGCTCTCGGGGAAACCGGTAACCTGCGAAACCTCGGTGACGGCGTAACCGGCATCGGCGATGGTCTTGGCGGTTGACCCGGTGGAAATCATCTGCACACCGGCCTCGTGAAGTGCCTTGGCTAGGTCGAGGAGGCCGGTCTTGTCGCTGACGCTGATGAGCGCGCGCTTGACCGGGATGCGGTCAAAGTGGCGATAGTCGGCGGCGGTATATGGGTTGTGTGCGGCCACGGTTATCCTTCGTTAGGTTTCGGGCGATTGTTTAGTTGCTGGCGAGTTGGATCTTGCCGTTGGCGATGTCGGCAACCACCTGAACCAGCAGTTGGCGCTCCACCACCTTGATGCGCTCGTGGAGCGACTCCTCGGTGTCCTCTGGGACGATGGCAACTTTGGCCTGTGCCAGGTGAGGACCGGTGTCAACGCCTTCGTCAACAATGTGAATGGTTACCCCGGTCTCCTTCGCTCCGGCAACCATGGCATCGTGAACGCCGTGGGCGCCTGGGAATAGCGGCAGCAGGGAGGGGTGAGTATTAATGAGGTTTGGGCTGAGTGCGCGAACAAAAGCCGGCGGAAGAATGCGCATGAAGCCAGCCAAAATGACGATGTCCGGCTGGAAGCCCTGAATCTGGCTGAGGAGTTCGTCGGCCCACTCGGCCCGGTTGGAAAAGTTTCCGGGGCTAACCACAAAACTCGGAATGCCGTAGTTGTCGGCGTGAGCCAGGCCGTCGGCGTCGTTGTCGGCACCAACTGCGAGCACCCTAACCGGGTACTCGGGATTCTCGGTGGCCTCGAGGATTGCCTTTAGATTGGATCCGCCACCGCTGATTAGAACTACAGCCTTCAGCACCTAACAAGTTTACCGTCAGGCTTGGTTTGGCGGACCTAGAGCTTGATCGGCTAGCGCTCTTCGGGCTCGAAACCGCTGGCCGCCGGTGAAGCATTGCCTGGCTTGGCCGCGGGTGGTTCCGCAGCTGGCTTAGGTGCGGTGTCATAGAAGTCTTGGTCTTCCGGCTTTGCCTTGCCCGCGGTCTTTGTGGCCGTGCGGGCAATGTTTGTCACCGATGCAACCGAACCGCGCACGTTCGCCACCGATGCCTTCGCTCGCTCGATTAGGTGCCCGTCTGGGGCATCGGGGCTGGCGGAGTAAAAGGCCGCGATGGTTGCCACCAGAGCAACTTCGGCGAAGAGCGCCGCGGCGTTGCTCAGTGGGTTTCCGCCTACCTCGGCCAGCCTGCCTGGGCCCAGCGCGCCTCGCGCCAAGACATTGATGATCAGAAACTCGAGGGCGGCAACCAGAGCCACCGGGATGCCGAGCGACAGCGCCGCGCTCAGCGGGTGGGCGAACTCAAACCTGAGGTCGGCTGCGTGGTTCTTAACGCTTAGGGTGGCCACGATTGCGGAGATCACCGGCACCAGCACGGCGATGATTCCCACACTCAGGTGCCCGGCGGGAAGGGCTGCAAAGATTGGCAGCGATGGCAGCGGACCGAGGTTGGTGCCCAGCGGGCTCACCGAGGAACCAGAACCGATGGCGAAGCCAACACCGGTGAACCAGTCTGCGGCGAAGACCACGAAGTTTGGCAGGAAGGCCAGCTGACCTACGGTGAGAAGAACGCCGCCGAGCAGGGTGAGCTGCATGCTCTCGTAGAGGCGGATGACTTCAATCCAGTTGAAGCCGAGCACGAGCGCCAGGCTAAGGGCTGCAAAGCCGAGCAGCATGACAACAACTGCCGTGCCGGCACGCAGCGCAGGCGGCGCGACCACGTTGGCCCACCAACCCAGGCTTTCCCAACGCTCGCGCATCCAGCTCTGGAACCGGGCACGCTCCCTCGCAACAGGAAGGTTGGTCACACCGAGGTCGGCAGGCTTGGATAGTAGCGATGACAACACCAGCACAGTGCCGAAGAGTACTGGTGGCAGGAAGACGCCGAGGTTGGCGTCGGCGGAGGCGAGTGCGTGCTTGGAGCTGGTGGTGAGCAGCAGGCTTGCGGTGCCATAAACACCGATGCCACCCAGCCAGCCGGGCCAAAGCACGGCGCTTGTTGCCAGTCGCTGGCCCATGCGGAAGGCAAGACCGACAATGACAGCGGTGAAGCCGAGCGGGAGGATTTGCAGAACGAAAGCGGGGGCAGAGACTCCGGCGATGGGCTGCTCGGTGATTGCAATTGGCACACCGTGCGCGGCCAGCCAGATGTCGGCGGAGGCGCGATAGGCGGCCATCCAGTCCACGGTTGAATTGTTTTCCGCAACCCACAGAACCGTCAGCGGAACCAGCAGAACGCCCAGACTTACGGCAACCGCAAGTGCCGCTTCTAGGAGCGTGGTGAAGAAGGTGGTTCTGCGGCTAAACACCTTTCAAACCTATCTGTAGAAAGCAAGCGACCCTCGGATTTCCGAGGGTCGCTGCAGGTGGTTCTAAGGTTACTTGGCCAGGTTGGCGTATACCTCGCGCATCAGCGCGGCGGTCTCGCTCGGAGTCTTTCCAACCTTCACACCCACGGCCTCGAAGGCTTCCTTCTTGGCCTGAGCGGTTCCAGCGGAACCTGAAACGATGGCGCCGGCGTGGCCCATTGTCTTGCCCTCTGGAGCGGTAAAGCCCGCAACGTAGGCAACCACTGGCTTGGTGACGTTGGCAGCAATGTAGGCGGCTGCCTTCTCCTCGGAGTCTCCACCGATTTCACCAATGAGCACGATGGCCTTGGTCTCTGGATCTGCCTGGAAGGCTGCCAGTGCATCGATGTGAGTGGTTCCGATGATTGGGTCTCCACCAATTCCGATTGCGGTGGACATACCGATGTCGCGCAGCTCGTACATCATCTGGTAGGTCAGGGTTCCAGACTTGGAAACCAAGCCGATTGGACCCGCACCGGTGATGTTTGAAGGAGTGATACCGGCGTTGGACTTTCCCGGGCTGATGATGCCAGGGCAGTTTGGACCGATCAGGCGAGTCTTGAGGCCCTTGGCAACGTTGTATGCCCAGGCCTCGGCGGTGTCGTGCACTGGGATGCCCTCGGTGATTGCAACGGCCAGCTCGATCTCGGCGTCGATGGCCTCGATGATTGCGGCCTTAGCGAAGGCTGGTGGAACGAAGATAACCGAAACGTTTGCCCCGGTTGCCTTCATTGCATCGGCGACGGTACCGAAAACTGGGAGGTCCTTGCCCTCCACGGTTACGGTCTCGCCCGCCTTGCGTGGGTTCACGCCACCAACGATGTTGGAGCCGCCTGCGAGCATGCGCTGAGTGTGCTTCATGCCCTCGGCGCCGGTCATGCCCTGGACGATGATCTTGGAGTTCTCGTTGAGGAAAATAGCCATTTTCTGTAAGTCTCTCTCGCGCTTAGCGGTTAGCCAGCTCGGCGGCCTTGTCGGCAGCCTCGTCCATGGTCTCTACAACGGTCACCAGCGGGTGAGCGTACTCGGCAAGGATGCGGCGACCCTCTGCAACGTTGTTGCCGTCGAGGCGAACCACGAGCGGCTTGGAGGCCGAGCTGCCCAGGGTGTTCAGTGCGCCAACGATTCCGTTTGCAACGGCGTCGCAGGCGGTGATTCCACCGAAGACGTTTACGAATACGCTCTTGACCTGTGGGTCGTTGAGAATGACGTCGAGACCGTTGGCCATGACCTCAGCCGAGGCACCGCCACCGATGTCGAGGAAGTTGGCTGGCTTGGCGCCGCCGTGCTTCTCACCGGCGTAGGCAACTACGTCGAGGGTGGACATAACTAGGCCGGCACCGTTTCCGATTACACCAACCGAACCGTCGAGCTTCACGTAGTTGAGGTTGAGCGCCTTTGCCTTTGCCTCCAGTGGGTCAACCTTGGCGATGGAAACTTCCTCGCGGTCGGTGTGACGGAACTCGGCGTTCTCGTCGAGCGAGACCTTGCCGTCGAGGGCAACGATGTCGCCGTCCTTGGTGAGTACCAGTGGGTTTACCTCAACCAGGGTGGCGTCTTCGTTCTTGAAAACGTTCCAGAGCTTTACGAATACCGGTGCAACCTTGGCTGCCAGTTCGTCGTTGAAGCCACCTGCCTTGGCGATCTCGAGCGCCTTGGCATCGGTGATGCCCTCGAGGGCGTCAACTGCGATCTTGGCGAGCGCTTCTGGGCGCTCCACCGCTAGCTGCTCGATCTCCATTCCGCCCTCTACGCTGCAGAGCGATAGGAAGGTGCGGTTGGACCGGTCTAGCAGAACCGAGAAGTAGAACTCCTTGTCGATTGCCGCACCCTGGGCGATCATCACGCGCTTGACAACGTGACCCTTGATGTCCAGACCGAGAATGTCGTTTGCCTTCTCGCGGGCCTCTTCTGGGTTGTGAACTACCTTCACGCCTCCAGCCTTGCCGCGGCCACCAACCTGAACCTGAGCCTTGACAACCACGGTGCCGCCAATTTTGGCTGCCGCAGCGGCTGCTTCGTCTGGGGTGTCTGCGATTAGGCCCTGTAGAACAGGGACTCCGTAGGCTTCGAACAGGTCGCGTGCCTGGTACTCAAATAAATCCACTAGTTATCCATTCAGTAGGGATATTGGCGTCAAAAAGCCTTTTAAAGTTTAGTCTTCGTAACCTGGCAAATTTCGGCTTACTTCCGCTTTACGGAAGGTAGTTCACCGCGGGTTAATCGGCTTCGATGCGAGTGATTGGCGCCACCTTGACCAATAGGCGCTTGATGCCGCCCGAGCCAAAGTGAATCTCCGCTGTTTGGCGGGGCGGGTTGCCGCTGACGGCGATAACCTTGCCCCTGCCGAAGTCGGCGTGCTCAACCATGTCGCCGGCGGCCAGAGTTAGGTCGCCGTTGTCTCGCACGCTGCTGATTGCGCCGGGGTATTGGGTGCGTGGCTTCTCCCGAACGCTGGACACTCCCCCACCACTGCCGATGCTGTAGCTCTGACCGTCTGCAATCGATGGGCGGTAGGCACTGCGGTTGGCGCCGGATTCTTTCCAGCGAATGAGATCCGCAGGAATCTCGTTCAGGAAGCGGCTGGGCGTGGCGGCATCGGTTTCGCCAAATGTGCTGCGACTCATGGCGAGCGAGAGGTGCAGCAACTTCTTAGCGCGGGTGATTCCCACGTAGAAGAGGCGGCGCTCTTCGGCCAGACCGCCCGGCTCGATGAAGGCCATGCGGTGGGGCAGCAGACCTTCTTCAATGCCGGTCAGGAATACCGCCTCGTACTCCAGACCCTTAGCGGTATGCAGTGTCATGAGGCTCACGGTTCCCGAGGCATCGTCGAGGTCGTCGGCTGCGGCAACCAGGGCAACCTCGTTTAGGAAGTCGGGTAGCTTGCCATCCGGGTTGTTGCGCTGGAATTCGCGGGCCACATTCACGAGTTCCTCGAGGTTTTCCACTCGAGCCTCGTCCTGTGGGTCGCGGCTGGCCCTTAGGGAATCTAGGTAGCCGGATTTGTCTAGCGCCTCGCGCAAAATGCTGTCCACCGATGCGGTTTCGATCATGCACTCTAGGTGGTGCAGCAAGTTGCCCAGACCCTTGATGGCTCCAGTGATTTTGGGGCCGAAGCCGAACTCATCGGAGTGGTCTAGTACCTCACGGACGCTCAGACCGTGGTCCTCGGCAAACTTGGCTAGCTGCGTTTCGGTAGCGTCTCCGATGCCTCGCTTTGGCACGTTTAGGATTCGGCGGGTGGCTAGGTCGTCTTTGCCGTTGGCCACCGCAACCAGATAGCCGAAGGCGTCCTTGATTTCCTGGCGCTCGTAGAACTTGGTGCCACCGATTACGCGATACGGCAGCGCCGATCGCACGAAGATTTCTTCAAGTGCGCGGGTCTGCGAGTTGGTGCGATAAATAACGGCGATGTCGCGGTAGTTCATGCCTTCGCGATGCAGGCGATTGATCTCATCCGCCACAAACTGGGCTTCATCGTGGCCCGAATAGCCGGTGTAGCCCACAATCTTTTCGCCGTCGCCGCTGGAGGTCCAGAGGTTCTTGGCCGGGCGGTCGAAGTTGTTGCCAATGACCGCATTGGCGGCCGAAAGGATGTTCTGGGTGGAGCGGTAATTTTGCTCCAGCAGGATGGTCTTGGCTCCCGGGAAGTCCTTTTCAAACTCCACAATGTTGCGGATATCGGCTCCGCGGAAGGCATAGATGGACTGGTCGGAGTCTCCCACCACGGTGAGGGCGGCCGGAGACATGATCAGTCCGGTGCGGTCATCGACGTTGGCGTGCTCTGGCTCCAACGGGCGAGTCAGTTCGCGAATCAATGCGTACTGGGCGTGGTTGGTGTCCTGGTATTCGTCTACCAGAATGTGTCGGAACTTGCGCTGGTAGGCGGCGGCAACATCTGGGAAGTTGCGGAACAGGTGCACGGTCTCCGCGATTAGGTCGTCGAAGTCAAAGGC
>Ga0228699_1001183_pt1 | contig 14435 bp, 10 predicted proteins | sample McNCre217_Aug_MG_FD_178016 | JGI IMG/M metagenome (GOLD analysis project Ga0228699, IMG submission 178016) | Freshwater microbial communities from McNutts Creek, Athens, Georgia, United States - 2-17_Aug_MG | ecosystem: Environmental > Aquatic > Freshwater > Creek | place: USA: Georgia...
AGAGCTACCGGCTCAAGGAAGCCGCCGCCCGCATCGCCATTGGCCCGGAAACGTCATAATTGTGCCGTCTTGCCTGGGGCAGTTTGACCGGCCATAAGTGGGGCAGTTTGGGGTGGCCATCGGGGCACTTGCATCACGTCTTGGCAAGACAAAAAACAATAGTTTCTGGAATGACTCACTGGAATCCATCGGGATCAGTGGCTTCTCAGATTTCTTGATTACGAGAAATATTCACCATTTCCTTGATGAGATGCGATCCATCATTTCTGCGTGGAAATGCGGGCAAGTCGAAAAAATTGTATTTCCTGCTGATTTATCAGCAAATTTGACCCTGATTTCGTCTCAAATCGGTCTGAATTCAGTTGAAAAATCAATTTTTGGTTTTTCTGTACTTCTTCATACTGAGCCAATTATTCGATCATTTGCAGAGGAATTCGGCCCTGTAAGTGCTGTCTCTGTGGCACGGATTCTTGCAAACATACTCGAATTGCCACTTGGCGAGGTCGAAGCAGCACTTGAGCCAACTGGTGCACTGGCCAAATCTGGAATCTTGACCATTGATCACATCGGCTCTGGGGACCTGCACACACGCATTGATCTCTTGACTCGTTCTTTTCCGAATCGGATGGTCAAAAGCCAGAAGTCGATCACTTCGCTTTTGAGTGGGTTCATTGCTCAATCCCCGCAAGCAGAATTTGAGTTGTCAAAATTTGAGCATCTGCAGGCCAATGCCAAGATTTTGAAGGCCCACATCACGAGCTCTTTGATCAAGAAGTCACGTGGGGTCAATATCTTGATCTATGGCTCCCCCGGTGTTGGAAAAACACAATTCACTCGGGCACTTGCTGCAAGTTTGCAAATTGAACTGCTGGAGGTGTGTGTGGCAAGAGCCAACAAGTCGGCCATGGCACCTTCCGCACGCATGCGGGCCTACATGTTGGGCCAGTCGATCTATTCCAACACCAAGTCGCTCTTCCTGTTTGATGAGTGCGAGGAAATCTTCTGCAACGACAAGTTTGTGATCGAGTCAGATGATCAGTCTGACATGCCAAGAAAGTCATGGATCAACGCCTTGTTGGAAGGCAATGAGGTACCCACGATATGGGTTTGCAATTCGATTGATGCCTTTGATGCCGCCTACATTCGCCGCATGGATATGTGCATCAACATTGGCAATCCATCCAAGGCGGATCGCAAGGTGAGTTTTGATCAGAGCTATGGGGAGCAATTCAGCCCTGAATTCATTGACCAAATTGTCCAGTGCGAACATGTCACCCCGGCCATGATGTCCAAAACCGCCAATATTTTGGAGTCCATGAGGGATGTGAGCAGCTCTGAACAGGAACTGCAGACCATTGCGACTGACTGCATCAACCAAAAGCTCAAGGCCATTGGCAGGCATGCCTTGAAGCTGTCTGGCTCAAGTGCCTTTGACTTTGATCCGGACTTGATTAACTCCGGACTTAATTTGAGAGCCATTGCAACGAATTTGACGGCTCACAAGCAAGGGCGTATCTGCATCTACGGCCCTGCAGGTACTGGCAAAACGGCATTTGGAAGTTGGCTGGCACAAGAGCTTGATCTTCCTCATCTGGTTTTCAAGCCATCTGATTTGCTCGGGAAGTTCGTGGGTGAGAGCGAAAAACGCATTGCTCATGCTTTTTCCAAGGCCCAATCAGAGGGTGCCATTTTGCAATTTGATGAGGTGGATTCCTTGCTTTGTGCCCGAACGGCAGAGATGAAGTCTTGGGAAGTTTCACTGGTCAATGAAATGCTGACTCAAATGGAGGCATTCGAGGGAATCTTCATTGCCTCAACAAATTTGTTCGAACATCTTGATGAGGCGGCACTTCGTCGTTTTGATCTGAACGTCAAATTTGACTTCCTGACACAACAAACGGCTTGTGAGTTCTTTCGGCAGCTGTGTTCAAAGTCGGGCTTTGGAGAAGCCTCAGTGGAGTCAGAACGGCATGTGTGCGCCATGGGAAACCTGACTCCGGGAGATTTTTCTCAGTTGTTGCGCCAGCATCGATTTAATCCGATTACGAGTCAGCAAGATGCGGTGTCTAGATTGAGCAGTGCAGTGGGGCTCAAAAGGGCAGGGCGGCAGTCAATAGGGATTGGATTTCTGAAGGCGGCTTGAAGGGTGGATAAATAAAAAAACCAGCCGTTGGGTTGGTTTCGAGATTAAAGAATAACAAGCAGTTAATTTAATGGTGAATGCAAGTTAATATTTAATTATTTCCAAGTCTATTTTACATGCTGTAGTCTGGGCTATCTAAATTAGAGTATTTCATGAAAGATTTTAAGGCATTTTCATCAGCTCCATGTTCTTTGCAAGAATCATATAGTTGACGCTTGGTATCAACATCTAAAGACTTGCATATACCTGCGATACGTACAGTAGGTGAACTTCTGTGTCCTTTACACATGGTATCAATAATTTCCTTACACTTTTCAATGCAACTTTTATCTGCCTTTGAAATAATATTGTCGTAATCAGGATGTGAATAATTTAAATCACGACAAGTCGGTGAATTTACTTTCGGAAGAGTTGCGTTGATTTCTGAAATTAAATTGTCAATATCGAGTGGCTTTTGCCGATTTCTATTCTTTAAATTCAAAATAATGCTTTCGGCATGTGGTGCGAAAAATTTAGAGTATGGTGTTAGCTTGGTTGTGTCCAATCCGGAAGAGCTATTTATATCATTAATTTTATGTGCAAAATAATGGATGATTTTATGGTGTTCTTCTAAACTCATAGTCCGATTGCAGATCACGATAACACGCAATCGCCGTTCTTTTCCCTTTACGCCATTACTTGGTGTGGTGTAAATTATATTTTGCATGCCGCGAAAAATATTTTTCAATTGCTTATCTGTAAGGGATGTATCATCAAAGTCAAATGCAAGTAATGCATTATTTCCGACGCATTCATTTGCTTTAAATGTCGATCCATTTTTGAATTGACCAGTAGCAAAAAGGCCAAGTGCATTACTCTTAAATTCTTTAATCTCGTCTTCAGTTATATTTTTTACTGAGATTTCCCTATTGAGTGTACATATGTCAACAATAAATTCTTTGCCAGCTCGTAGCGGTGCTCCTTTTCTCTTGTTCCTTTTCATTTGAAAGCGATCCAAGTAAGGATTAGCATTGATCTTATTAACTAAAACATTAAAATCAGTCGAATTATAGTTTTCATACTGCGTGTCATGACCATAATTGATATTTACAATGGGACCTTTAACTGAACTGGCAAATGGGATAATATTGTCCTTGAGATGAGTGGTTGTTGTAGAATCTAAACTATAAGGTTTCCAAGATTGATTTAGAACACCTGTGATTCCTGTTTCTTCGCCTGCAGATTCTTTAATGCAATTGAGAACTTTCGCCTGTGGGAGATATTTTAAGATTTCGCATGCCTCTCCAAATGTAGGAACATAAATTGAGATCGGTAGTTCACTATCATAATTACGAAGGTCTGTTCTCATCAATTGCTGATAAAGCATCTGTGTATTTCTAAGTTCTCGAGCATCCTTTGTACTGCACCCATAGTGATTGTAGAAACAAGAATAACTTCCACTGACAAGAAAACTTGCTGCCGTCATGAATTTTGTTTTGTCACGCCATTTATTTAAACCATGACAGACAGCATCTACTCGTTTTCCCTTTAAATTATCTACTGACTTGGTATTGTTGTTTAGAACGTAGATGTAATCATCCTCAGTTTCTTGCTTTAAAAACCAATCTATATATTCTTCCAATTTTGTGGTTTCTTTTTCTGTATCATATAACTCTCGTAATGTTTTGCTCCATCCGTTTTTCTCAAGCCAATAATTAATGGTTACTCTAGAGCTGTTAATAGACTTTGTATTTAGTTCGGACTTTAGCTCTTTCCATACTACTCCATTGGCTTTGTACATATGATAAAGAAAAGTATGAGTAAAGTTTGCGCTCATAAAAATTGCTTCATAAAATCTATTGTAAATATTGGTTTTGGTGTATACACTATATCTTAGCGTTTGATTATTTTTAATTTTCGTACCACTTTCATCCTTTTTTGATTTCTTGAGGGCGGATGCATCTACAAGTACTTCAAAGTTTTTATCTTTAATGTAATTATTAAATGAAGAAAGTCGTCCATATATTTCGTCATCCTTATTGGATAAATTAAGACTGTTATCTTTTCTAACTGCTATCCTTAAGTCATAATCGGAATTGGCTTTTTTGTTAGACTTTAATAGGGTGAAACATGCTTCAATAAGTTCATGAGAATCAGGAGTTTTAATTTCATTGATTTTTAGTGGCTCACTGGCTTCATCCATAATTAAAATCCAATTATTTAAATATAGTGTTGGGTCTAGATTGAGTAGTGCTGATTCGGTTATAGCTAACGTGATTGGTATACCTGATTTAAATTGTTCTTCAAAATATGAATTTATGCTAGATTGTACAGAACCATTTACATTATCCATCTTGTAATGAACTCCTTTGATTCGCTTGTCGCTTCGTCTCATGTATTCCTCTACAAGTTCAGTAGTAGGCACTACAATCAATACATTTTTATTGTCCTTGTTCAATTTTTCACTGTAATCAATAGCCCATTTGGTCTTTCCTGATCCAGCGGGGGCGTCAATATACAAAAATGAATCTGTTTTTTTCTTCTTTTTTCTAAGTTTTTCGTCTTCGAAATTACTTGTGCTGAAAGTCTCAACTTTCCTTTTTTCTGCGGTCTCCGCCGCAGTATTGTGTGCTGTCATATTAATTACTTTCTATTTACATCAGACCTTCTTAGGCCTTTCTAGGTGCACTTCATTTCTATATGTTCACATGAAGTACCACCTGATTTCATTTTACATGATACAAGTATGAAAGTCAACAAAAAAAACACAAAAGAGCTTAAAAATATGAAATTTCATTTGTGACAGATGAAGTTTGACTATCTGAACTGCCAGATGCCAGATGCCTGATGCCTGATGCCTGATGCCTGATGCCTGATGCCTGATGCCAGATGCCAGATAATTGCTGTTGCTTCTTGCTGCCTGCTCATTTCCATTCGGGACTCAAGAAATACTCCGTCCTGAAATTAGCACTTCCTTCCAAGTGGAGTTGGATATCCCTAAGACCAGTTCACATGAGTCCTTCATCAGATAGCAGACGGAACACTTGACGATACCAATTAGAGCCACTTGGTTAGGGGTATTGCGCTGCTCAGGTGCAAATGAAATACGCAGATATGTCTCTTTGCTGTTGTTCTTGATTGGAAGTGCTTGATAGTCGCCACTTGGGTATTTGTTCTCAAATTCGTGCATGTATCATATATATATGTAGAGTGGTCTGAAATGAGAACAAATCCAATGAAATTCAGAAGGCAAATATCTTTTTTGGATGTCGAGCAGATGTCAACTACCTATTCCACGCATCTGATTGATGAGATATCGCCACTAATTGATGATGCATGTATTCCACTTAGGAGCATATCAACTTGGACTAGATGATCATCTGTTCACAAGACAAATGATTTCTACTTAGATAGGGGGTTGCTATCTGGACTTACCCATTTCTTGTGTGATGTCTCTCTACAAATTACAATTTTCTGGCTGAATTAGAGCAATTGAGCGATCAGATAGGTGCCATTTCAGTAGTCGATTTGGCGATATGTGCATAGTGAATTTCTTGATAACGGCTTCATTTACTACAAAAAAAATACATTTTTTTGGTTTTTTCATTGCGTTTTGGTGGCTACCTACCCCTTAACTCGTAGAAAAATCGATTCTGAGCCGTTTTATGAGGTCGATGGCTCAGAATCGGCATTGCAGACAAATGCGGCCTGTTCCTTCAGACGGGGTACTTGCTAGGTCTATCGATGAAATGGCCCAATAATGAACATGAATCCGGTAAAAATTGAACTCATTACATACAATTGCACTGAATTCATGGAGTAGATCAAAAAACGAGCCCAATAAACAAAAAGAGTGTTGCCTAGACATACACGAGACATGGGTTGAGGTGACGAACTTTGATTTAGAAAAAACTCCACATCCATGAATCAGTGGTGCCCACAATTTTTCTGACTAGAAGACTGTGGCGCTAGAGTCATGTCGTTGCCCTAGTCAAATGGCAGCACTCAATGAGGTTCTGTCAATGGGCGAATCCACGTCTTGTGTCACCATCAAAAAGACTGTGGAAAATTTGTATAGTGACTTTCACTGACTATGGAAGTAGCTTACATTGAGAAACGGCTAGGCTTTGACAGCTACATTACAGATGCTCGTTTTATCAATAGAAAATTGCGTAAGATTTAGCGATCTCTGCACTTTTTTGTTATTGAGAATTGGAATTCAATCCTGTTGGCTCGTTAAACCATCTTTCAATGCAAGTGAAGAAATCATTACATTTGATTCGTAAGGGTAATTTTAAAAATGCATAGATTTTTCCTTCTAATGCTCTTTGCATCAACGGTTGCACGTGCAGATGTCCAATTGCTAAAGGTTAGTGGGACAGATGCTTACACAATAAAGATTTCAGATTCCATTTTGAAAAGTGATCTCGCAGAATTTGAAAAAATACTTGCTGAGGTTGAAGAACGTAAGTTGCAATTGCATATGAATGCAATCCAACTAGATGCACATGGAGGGGAGCCGACTGTTGCTAAGGAAATTGGACGGCTGATTAGAAAGAAGCAATTCAACACCTTTACATCACCAAAGAATGAATGCGTAAGTGCTTGCATCTATCTGGCAATAAGTGGTGTTCACAGAATGATTTACGGTGATGTCCTATTGCACCGTTTTAATTTGTTCAAGGAAGAGTTGACACAAGAGTCAATCACATACTCGATTTCAGAGCATACCAAAGATTCAAATCAGTACATCGCAGATATGGGAGGGAGCGTTTTGCTTGCTGAGGCAATCAATTTCACTCCAAATTGGGCACTCAGACGTTTAACAGATAAAGAAAAAAGACATATGGGAATTTTGGGTTCTGAACATACTTACGATGAAATAATGTTCAGAAATGCTGCAAAAGAGGCGGGCTTATCAAATTCGAAGTTCAAGGATGCCTACATTGAGTATTTTGATATCTGTAAAAAAGAGGAGTACTCTTTTAAAAGATTTGCTGTTGACTGCACAGTCGCTCAAGTGAAAAAAGCAAAGTTAAAGTCGTAATTAATAAGTAGATACCGCGATTTCGAAACTACTGGTGCTTTAACACGTGGCAATGAAAGTCTTATGCACCTGTTCGCCTATGTGCTATTGGTGCAGATAACTGAAATCAACAGGGTACGACCGAATGCTTACATTCGAACGTTATTAATGTCAGCACACTGTTCAAGCGTGTGAGCTAAAGTTTGATAAACCTATCCCGGATAGTCGAAGAATTCAAAGTGCTGCTACTTCAAGCCGACATACTGACGAAAATCATCTAGAAATTTTTCACGAGCATTGGAGCCTGCACCTGTCCATGCGTAACGCGTATTGTTGGCTCCCCATGTCCGAGTTTGTTTGTTGACAGGCCCTAGAAACATGCCATGGGCGGCATTCTCGTACCATTCCTCCTTGAGCAGCCATCGCCATTCATCTTGTTGCCGTCCACCGTAGTTGTCGAGTTTTCCAAATATCAAACGAACGGGTACATTGAGTCGGTCTGGCACACCTATGCCGGACATCATGGTTCCTTCCGCGAAAACTCCTTTGACATGTGCGGGGTCGACTGCACCGGCGATGTTCACTACTACATTGGCACCGTTGGAAACTCCATGAAAGTAAATTCGGCTTGTGTCAACCTTTTCATGGCTCAATGCCCATTGGTAGGCACCCAGCGTCGCCTTGTAGTTCATGCGCTGACGGGATTCATTGGTGACTTGTGTAGCCCAAAATTGCCAGTTCTGCTGGAATCCATTCATCTGGTAGGCATCAAAAATCAAGGTGGCAAAACCCAGTTTCCTGAACTCTCCTGCGATGTTTCGCTCTGCATCACCTAGCCCGGCACCACCGTGCGAAATAATGACCAGCGGGGGCTTGATGCTCTGGTTGGGTATCTTGAACTCTACGGATGCATTGCAAGGGTCGAAATCAGCTGGCATGCCCTTGACCGCATACATCTTGGGTTTCAGCTCCACCAACTCCGTGACTGGCGATGGATATTTTTCACAGTCAGCTGCAAAGGAGATCGCGCTCGAGTTCAATGCGCACCAAACCAGAAAAATTTGTAGGAATTTCATCGTGTTGTGCATGGGGCTTTCGCTCAGATGGTTGGTAAATGCATTGCTGGTTAAACATGGCTGACTTTACAGATCAACATGAGGGCCATCTGTCAAAGCAATCCCAAGTCACGTGCACCCGAAAATCCCGGAAACACGGCTTTGAGCTGGTTGTCACTCAATCCCCATTGACGTTTGAAGATGCCGCCCAGCACGCTGCGGTACTCGTTCAGAACTGCGTAGTCTCTGTTTTGGAATAAGGCGCTCGTTGTCATGTGCACTTGTTCACCTGCGACTCGCCCACCTTGTACCGAACCGCCAAGTACCCACATCACGCTGCCATGACCATGATCCGTTCCACGATTGCCGTTTTGACGGAAGGTTCTGCCGAATTCGCTCATGACAACGACCACGGTGTTGCTCCATGCGCTGCCCATTTCTTGTCCAAAAGCCGCTAGGCCCTGACCGAGTTCGTCTATTCGACTGGCAAGGTAACCTGTTGCACCGCCTTGCGCGACATGGGTATCCCATCCTCCGATGTCCACAAAACCTAGGGTGTAATGTTCCCGCATCAGTTTGCCGATGCGCCGAGCTTCCATCTCAAAGCCTTTGGCTGATATGGCACCTCGACTGGCGGCATCCATTTCGGCAGACATTTCTCGCATCACTTGCTCGCGCAATGCAAAGCCGCTGCTCACGGCTCCTTCCAATGATGTGTTTGCGTACATGGCTGCAATGATCTTGCTTTGCCGGGCATCCACGGATGGTTTGGATATGTTTCGAAGACTGAAATTCGGTACACGCAGGCTGCCTTGCATGGAGATGGGCAGTTGGTCTGTGAAAGCCATGGGCAACAAGTTGGCGTTCGGCAGTGGCTTTTGGAGTGTGGCAAGTCGGTTGAGAAAGCCCGATCCATATTGGATGCTGTCGGCGTTGAGTTGCCCAAGTTCAATGGAGTCCTGCGTTTCGAAGTGGCTGCGCGAGAGGTCTTGTGTGCCGCTGAAAGGTACAAATGCCAACTCGCCACGCTTGTATAGCGGGTACAGAGATTCACGCAGTGCAGGATGCAGGCCCCAGTCTGCGTTCAAAGGTAAGGCGCTCGCGAGTTCCATGGATGGCTTGGCAATCGCAATATCTGGGCGAACTTCGTAATAAAAACTGCTGCTGATGGGAATGAGCAGGCTCGCCGCATCCATGCCACCACGAAGAAACACAAACAAGAACCTTGGCGCACCAGCACCAATAGTCGCAGGGTTGTCGGCTGCAAGAGGAGCCGCAAAAAGCTTAACTCCGGGTAGTCCCAGCGCGCCTGCAATGCCGCTGTGAAGGCCGGTGCGCAGAAGGTGGCGACGTTGCATATGGGACTCCCATCTTGTTGATATCAGCGCGATGACTGCGCATCATCGGCGCATCATCTCCGGTGCGGACAGTAAGAACGAATTCCATTCCTGTGGAGACGTCGCCTGTTCAAGCCCATTGCGAGTTGCAGGGCTGAGAGTGCTTTGGATGGCTTGGTAGTAAAGCGCATTGGCAAGCAATGGGAAGGCGGGCTTTTCAGTAGGCTGAGGTCCATCAGTTTTGAAAAGACCAGCACTACCCGAACCAATTGCCTTGGCAATTTCAAAGCGTGTTGTGAGTTGACCTGTACTGTCCCAGCCTGAAGCGACAAGTGGATATCCATCCGGTGTTTGCCGACCGTACAGTGGCTCGCCCATGCGGTTGATCCAGTTCAACATGGGGCCAACATTAAGGATGACCTTATCGTCATAGGCCAAACGCACCGACGAGACGACGTAGCGCATGGGGTCCTTGAACTTGCTTGGGGGTGCGTTGATGAATTCTGAGGAAGTGAACAAGGATTCCAAAACTTTGGCGATTTGGCCATCGCTGCTCTTCCAAGCTTGGACCATCCGATTGACCAAGGCTGGTGGTGGATCGTCTGAGAGCCAGAATGTCGCGAGTTTGCGGCTGATGAATTGGGCCGTGGACGGATGACGAGCCAAGACATCCAGAACAAAATCGATTTCTCCAAGCCCCTCACCTCGAACAGGCATGCCAAGCAAATTCTTGGATGCAAGGTCATGGCGTTGAGGGTTAAATTCCATCAATCCGCGACGCACATAAAGACGGCTGAGGTCTTTACGGATGCTCGGGTTTGATGCGTTCATATTGACGCCCAAGCCGGTAAGCACTCTCGCGAGCTCTTGCACGTCTTTCTGGCTATAGCCGCCATCCACACCCAAGGTGTGCAGCTCCATGAGCTCACGAGCCAAATTCTCATTGATCCGTCCGGATGCATTCTGATCATTGTCCAGATATCGAATCATGGCCGGGTGATAGGTGACGGTGCCCAGAAGGTCGCGAAAGCGCCCCAAAGCGTTTGGACGCAATGCGTGCTCTTCATAGTCACCAAGCATGGCACGCAGGTTGTGCTTGTACAGATGCACGTTGAAGTGGTTGAGCCAAAACCAAGTCATCTGTTCCTGAATCTGTGCGGGGGAATACACAGCGCGCAACAAGTGACGGGTGGCTGACTCGCGGGCGAGGCGGTTTAATTCAGTTTGGTACGCCTGTTGAGCAGATTTCTTCTGTGCATCATCGGCAATCTTGTCGGAATCTTTGCGCTGCTGTTCCAGTTTGATGACCAGATCGGTCATCGTTGCCTTGCTGATGGTCATTCCGCTGATAGCATTTTGTGCAGCCTCTGGCAGCACGGGCTCTCGCGGATGAAGCTGTTGTTGGAGCCAGTTGTGCTGCCCAATCTGACTCAATTGCCGGGCTGATCCGGTGTTTGCACCCCATGTGATGCGATTGAGCCAGTGATACTGTTGCACGGCGGTAGGTGCCTGTTCAGAACTTGCCTTGGGCACGCTGGTCTGTGGCATTGGGGCGCAGGCTACAAGTGCCCCTGCAGCTGAAAGTGCAGCCAATCTCTTAAGAATTTCCAGCCATCGGGCGCTGAATTTGCTCCGAATTGAAGTGCATCCGTCAACAAAGCGCCGGTAACAACAGATCAGGCTTGTCCCGAAAAAATTTCTGAAGTTCATTGCGCAATCCTAGTCCAGCATTGAACAAAAGTGCAATTGGCTTTGGAATGATTTCCATCAAGAACACTCAGGGCAGAGACATCGGGAGCGAAAGGATGATCACTATTAAGCTGCTAATTTTGTTCCCAAGGGGACAAATGTTACGTATTTGACGCAGAATTTGCATTAATTGCTCTTTTGGGGTCAATATATTGACTCGGAAGGCTGATTTCATCATAATGTGTCCTCTTGGGGGCAATTAATGAAGATCAATGATGAGACGCTGGCAGAGTTGGCATTCGTGCTGAGTGCGGAGCGTAAGCGTCAAAAACTCTCTCGCGAAGGCGCTGCAGCTGTCTGTGGCGTCAGCACGTCTTTTATTCGCGATGCCGAGTCGAATCCAGAAAATTGCTCACTGGGCAAACTTGCGAAGCTCATCAATGGCTTGGGACTGGGCCTTGAGGTCGCAGGTCTTGAGGTCGCGCGATCTGGATTGCCAACGCTAGAGCGAAGGTTAGGTCTTATCCCGCCAGCAAAGACTGGTTCCAAAGGGGTGGTAGCTGCTGCAATAGGGGGGCTGCGTCAAGTTGACTTTGGTGTTCCTGATTCGCAGCTTGTCGGGCGTGCAGAAGGCGGGCTTTCAAGCCTTATTCCTCAACGGCCGAGTCGTCCAATTACTGGGTTGGGGTTGGCTTCATCGGGTGCCCTTCAGGGTATCAAGGGCAAATCAAAGGGTGAGCCATCATGATCCGGTTACGGGTGTGGGCCAATAAATTGCCCATGGGTTGGTTCGGACACGAAGCTGGGCAATATTTCTTTCAGTACGACACAGACTGGCTGAACTCTGCAAAAGCCTATGTGTTGGCTCCGCAGTTTCGACTTCGCCCTGACCCATACTTGGGTGAATCGGTCAAAACTTTTTTTGCCAACCTGTTGCCTGAAGGCGCTGCTCTGGCAGAGATTTTGAGCGCGATACACATGCGGGATGCCAGCCCATTCGAAATCATTGGCCAGATGGGTGAAGAGTTGCCCGGTGTGTTGTCTGTGCGTGCAGAAGGGAATGAGCCTTCCGGGCTGCAGCAGTACCGCCCGTTGACCAAAGAGACGTTGAGTCAGCGCATCAAGGATCGCGATCAGCAAAAACCACTGTTGACCTCCAACGACCAAAGCAGCATGTCACTGCCGGGGGCTCAGGACAAACTGGGACTGCGCTATGACTGGCGGCGAGACCTGCTTTATGACAGTGTCGCAATCACACCAACTACACACATCGCCAAGCCAGACACGCGGCTGGTGATGTTCCAGCCCAGCGCCATCAATGAATACCTGTGCATGCGATTGGCAGCAATCATCAAGCTACCAGTTCCGCCTGTTCACCTCATCCAAGTGCCCGAGACAGTGTATGTCGTCCAGCGCTACGATCGCATCGTCTCGGACGGCAACGTCAAGTGCTTGCATCAGGTAGATGGCTGTCAGTTACTGGGCTTGGGGCAAGACTGGAAATACGAGCGGCAAGGGCTGGTCAGCCTTAAGCGCATAGTTCAAGCATTGCGTGGCTTGCCGTTGCCAGCCAAGGACCTGCTGAATTTTCAGCGCTGGGTCATGTTTAACTACTTGATTGGAAACAGTGACGCTCACGCGAAGAACATCTCAGTGCTGATTGATGAGACCGGCTATGCGTTAGCCCCTTTTTATGACCTGCTGTGTGTGCAGGTCTACGGCGATGACCGCCTCGCACTGTACATTGGTGATGAAGATCAATATGCAAGCATAGGTGCCCACTCATGGGAGGCCTTCTGCGAAGACTGTGGCTTCAGTGTCAAACCGACCTTGGCGTTATTCAGGAAGATGGCCAACGATGTGGCCAAATCTTGGGTTGCCGTCACTGCGCAGGCAATGGCAGACTTTGCTCTCTCGCCGTCGGAGGTGGAGTTGATTCACTCCATCACCAAAGTGATCGAGGCCAACTGTTTAGCAGCAGTCTCGATGACAGCGAGGAGCTGACAGGTGGACTTGGGGGATTTTGTACTTACCGTGATGTCTCGTTGGGGCTGCGTAGCTACCAGAACTTTGTGGCTGGACGAGTAAAATTGGGGAATCAGCGCGTATTGAAAATGTTCGTGACTCTTGGGATGCGGGCCTTTTATCTCGCGCTTGACATCACGTTTGAACTGGCCGGTGATGAAATTATCTGATCAATCACACCTCAAAGTTCATTTAACAGGCAACCATACCCACAATGCGTTGGTTCTGTCCGTGGCTTTACACGCCGTGGTGTTTGCGCTCGCAAGCAAGCACCAATTCAATAGATCGCATGCACCGAGAGTTGATCAAAAAATTGTCTATTTGGAGCTTGTATCGCCGCGTTCCGAGAAACTGCTTCCTGATCCAGTCATCAAACCCACTTCTAAAGCTCCCAAAGCAGTTCCCGCTATTCAGGCTCCTCAGGATGAGTTATTAGCAACTTTCGTCATGGAGGAGCGCCAAGCAGTTTCCATGGCAGCGCCAGCCGCCCCCACAGCTCAGGAGTGGGCATTTGCTGCGAAGTACACCAATAAGAATAGCAAAGGCTACCGCTACCACTGGGGCCAGCAGGTTCGCAGCATGATGGGCACGGCGGTTGAGGGAAAAGATCAGGGTGTGGTTAGGTTTCGCGTAGAAATAGCGCCTGATGGCATGCTGGCCAAGTTGGAAACACTGTGGACCACCTCTACCGTTGCCGAGCGACTGGCACGAAAAGCCATCACCAACCTGCCACCGCTGCCACCCACCCCGACCGGAAAGCCTTTAATTTTTGAAAGGACGATCTCGTTCACACCCTATGAATCTGGCGGGCCACCCGTCTACAAAAATGACTGCCTGCCGGACGCACCAATTTTTCGCAATCCGTTTGTCTGGGACGGTAAATCTCCGCAGATGCGAGCCGAAAGCACGCCGATTGAAAAACTTGATCCACAGGCGTACGAGGAGTGCATGAAGCAGCTGCCTCAAGATTCCATAGAAGCTGATGAGGCGAACAACAAGGCAAAAATGGACAGATGGGGATGGAGTTCTAGCAAGTTAAAGCAGTAGCCGAAGGGTGATCTTGCCCCCGAAAAACGGACTCCATAGCTGATGGAAAATTTCAGACATTGGAGATCACGAAATGAGCAAGAGAAACGACGGACTGACTCGGGGCAAGTACACCCTGGAATACAAACTGGAAG
>Ga0228699_1001185_pt1 | contig 14415 bp, 15 predicted proteins | sample McNCre217_Aug_MG_FD_178016 | JGI IMG/M metagenome (GOLD analysis project Ga0228699, IMG submission 178016) | Freshwater microbial communities from McNutts Creek, Athens, Georgia, United States - 2-17_Aug_MG | ecosystem: Environmental > Aquatic > Freshwater > Creek | place: USA: Georgia...
GCGTGATTTCGATCGTGCTCGGTGCCATAGGCCGCAGGCCCAACGACCTCACTATGGCATTCACCGGTGTGGTGGCGCTGCTGCTCATCGTGCAGCTTGCTGTGACCATCGCCAGCCCCCTGATGGGCAACCTGCCTACCGGAAACCTGTTCGAGTTTTACATCTACCTGATCAGCGCAATCTTGGTGCCGGTCGCATCGGGCTTCTGGGCCCTGCTCGAGCGCAATCGCTGGAGCACGATCATCCTGGGCGTTGGATGCTTGGCGGTGGCCGTGATGGTTTATCGCATGTTCCAAATCTGGTTCGTGCAGGGCGCCTAAACGCCCAAACTAGACTGACAACATCATGAGTAGCGCACCCCAGACGACGTCCCGCGGGCACCGTCGCAGTGGCGTTGGACGCGTACTCATCTCCGTTTACGCGGTTCTCGCCCTTGCTGCGACTGGTCGTTCGTTCTACCAGCTGGTGGCCAAGTTTGATCAGGCGCCGCTGGCCTACTCGCTTTCGGCACTGGCCGCGGTGGTCTACATCATCGCCACGATTGCGCTCATTGCGCCTGGTCGCGTGTGGTTCCGCATCGCCCAGGTCACCATCGGTTTTGAACTTGCCGGTGTGCTCATTGTGGGTCTGCTCAGCACTCTCGTTCCCTCGCTGTTCGCGCACCCCAGTGTGTGGTCGTACTTCGGCGAGGGATACCTGTTCATCCCACTCGTGATGCCCATCCTGGGGCTTTTGTGGCTCAGTCGTCACCGTGACGAGGCGTAGTCACCATGCACACCTGGCTCTCTCTGGCTGATATCCCTGCCTCGCAGGGTGCGAGCGCGGTCACCATTGGCAAGTTCGATGGCGTGCACATCGGCCACCTCGCCATTATTCGGCAGCTGAAGGCATTGGCGGATGCCCGTGGCGCAGCATCCGTGGTGGTCACCTTTGATCGCCACCCTGCCGCGCTGTTTGCTCCAGAGTCTGCCCCGGAAGACATCACTGGTCTTGAGCACCGCCTCGAGCTTCTGCAGGCCGAAGGTGTCGACGCCACCCTGGTTTTGCCGTTCACGAGCGAGCTTGCCGCACTGAGCGCGCACGATTTCATCGAGCAGGTGCTGGTTTCGTCACTGCACGCTCAGGTGGTGCTGGTCGGTCATGACTTCCGCTTCGGCGCCAATGCGGCCGGCGATGTCGATCTGCTGCGCGAGCTCGGTGCCGAGTTTGGCTTCGAGGTTGTCATCATCGATGATGTGCAGGATGCCCACGGCAACCGTGCCTCGTCCTCAGCTATTCGCACCCTGATGGCCGACGGTGACGTTGCAGCCACCGCGGATCTGCTCGGCCGTTTACCGAGCGTGCACGGGATTGTGGTGCACGGTGCAGCCCGTGGCCGCGAGTTGGGATTCCCCACGGCCAACCTGTCGCAGGATGCCACCGGACTGGTGCCCAGCGATGGCGTCTACGCTGGCTGGCTCACAGTCGATGGCACGCGCTACCCATCCGCTATTTCGGTCGGCACTAACCCCACATTCGAAGGCCAACTGCACCGCACGGTCGAGGCGTATGTCATTGATGAAGACTTCGATCTCTACGACAAGCACGTCGTGGTGGAATTCGCCGAGCGCCTGCGTGGCATGGTGTCGTATTCGGGCATCGAGCCTTTGATCGCGCAGATGCACGCCGACGTTGATCAAGCCCGCGCCATCTTGGGAGTTACGGCATGAGTGAAGAGTTCAGCACATCGGCCGATGGCTTAGGGGAGTCGGAAGACCCCACAGGTACCAAGATCGCGGTAGCCCAGTTTGGGCCTGGGCCTAACCCCGCCGATAACGTGTCGGTGATTGGTGAGCTGGTTCGTGCGGCTGCCGAGAATGGCGCACGCCTGATTGTTCTGCCCGAGTACTCGCAGGCACTCGCTGGCGCCACCGGCGACTGGGTGAACGGTTTTGCCGAGAGCCTCACCGGCCCCTTCGTTGAGGGCATGGCCGAGCTGGCTGATGAGTGCAACATCGGCATCGTCGTGGGCATGCTCGAAAAGAGCGACAACGCGGATGCTCGCCCCTACAACACCGCCATTGCAGTGCTTCCTGGCGCAGGTGTGGTTGCCCGCTATCGCAAGGTGCACCTTTACGACGCCTACTCGGTCACCGAGAGTCAGTGGCTGCAGCCCGGCGACCCCGCCGAGGAGCCGCAACTTTTCCAGGTCGACGACATGACCGTTGGCCTGCAGACCTGCTTCGACCTGCGCTTCCCCGAAACCACGCGTCGCTTGGTGGATGCCGGTGCTCAGCTCGTTGCTGTAGGTGCTCAGTGGGTGCAGGGGCCCAAGAAGGCGCACCACTGGGTTGCCCTCACTGCCGCACGCGCCATCGAAAACCTCGTCTACATCGCCGCCGCCGATCAGATCGCACCGCTGGCCGTGGGAATGTCCCGCGTTGTCTCGCCCCTGGGTGAGACGCTCATCGACATGGGCCAGGCCATGGGCGTCTCCATCGCCACGGTCAGCGCCGAAGCAGTGACGGATGCCCGCCGCAACAACCCCTCGCTGTCTCTGCGTCGTTACGGCATCGAGCCTCGCTAACGCCTTACGGGCGCTGCTGTGGATAATCCCCGCGGCATTTTCTGAGTCCCGGGTAACTTCCTCGGCATGAGAAAACCAACCTCACGCCCCCGTGCAGCCATCGCCACGAGCATCGCGCTCGCGGGGGCTCTCCTCGTTTCTGTAACCGGATGCGCTGCCGCGCCCACCGCATCACCTGCGGGCTCTGCGGCGCCGAGTGCCACTACTCCGCTCTTTGCTAGTGATGCTGAGGCACTCGCGGCTGCCACCGCGGCTTACTCGAAATACCTCGAGGTATCTGATCAAATTGCCCGCGACGGAGGCGCCAACCCCGAGCGGCTCAAGCCGTATGTTTCGGCAAGCCTCTTTCAAAACGAAGTGGCGACGTACACAGATGTCGCAGCCCGGGGCTTGCATGCCACTGGCGCAACGACATTCGATACATTGCACATCCAAGCAGTAACTGCGAACTCGGTCCAGGTTTATGCCTGTGCTCGTGCAGATCGGATTCGAGTCATGAACTCCGCGGGTGTAGATGTCACACCTTCAGATCGAGCGAGCGTGGTGCCTCTCTCTTTAGTTTGGACTCAAGGCGACGGCACCAAACTGATTCTTGATTCGAGTGACAGATGGACTGGCGTCAATTTCTGCCGTTAGTGGTGCTCACTTGCGCCACCCTATTAAGCCTTGAAGCGATGCCCGCAGCGGCAAGTCAAACTTGTGGGTCGAGTTCAATTACGTTCGGCGGTTGCACCGGCGCACAAGCCAACGCTTCCTCGGTCGACGTGTGGGGCAACCGCACGACGCCGGGTGATTCTGCGCCAAGCGGCAACGGCCCCAGCGGAAGTAGCGCCGTACCGGCCGGTTGGTGGAGCGCACCCGAGGTGCCGTTCAGTGTGGTGCCTCAGCGTGAAAACGTCATCAATAGCTACTGCGACCTTGTGGCCTACTTCGGCGGCAATCTTTGCCCCGTCGCGCCCCAACCCGCTCCAGCTCCTGCGCCGGCAGCGCCAGTCACGCTCAGAGACTTGGCCAGCTTCGTCCCCGAGCAGCCAACGCTTAGCCTCCAGCCCAATGGATGGACGGTCATCGGCGTGGAGACAAACTTCATTGCCGGCACGAGCCAGCACGTGGTTGCGGGCAAACTCTTCGGGGCTGTGGCTGAGGTGAGATTCACGCCGCAAGACTTCGATTGGAATTACGCAGACGGATCCAGCGCAACAACAAGCACGCCTGGAGCTACCTGGGCAAGTCTGGGTGTTAAAGAATTCAGTCGCACCCCAACGAGTCATCGCTTCACCTCACTCGGCACGTTCACCCCGTATGTGACCGTGCGCTTCGGCGTGGAGTATCGCGTGGGTGGGGGAGCCTGGATTCCCGTTCGAGGCCAGGTCAGTGCATCCGCACCTTCGAGCACGGTAACCGTCTACAGCGCCGACACAGTATTGGTCACGGGTGCGTGCACGCCCGGTCGCCCAGCCCCCGGCTGTTAGCCTTGACCGCGGTGCTCAGCACCCGGAAGTGAGGCCGAAAATGCTCTCACATAACACTCAGACAACACTCAGGTAGCGCATAGCTTACGTTCAGATTCGATTGACAAGCTAGAGCTGCTTGAAAGGAGCAACATCAATGAGCGAAGAAACTCAGAACCCCGAGAACAACGCTTCGGCAGACGACATCCAGACTCCCACCCCCGAGTCGACGAAGCGCACGCCAAACTACTACTTCCCCCCAGCTAACGACGCTGCGAGTGAGCCCGCCCCTTCGGCCGCGGCCCCCAGCTTCGAGCCCATGCAACCCCAGGCTTCGGTACCCCCAGCCTTCGGTGGACAGCCTGCGGCAACCGTCACAGACGCCAAGCGCATCCGCGCTCTTCCGCTCGTCGCAGTCGCCGTTGCTGCCGCACTCGTCGGTGGTGTCTCCGGTGCTGGTGCCGCCATCTACTTCTCGTCGAACCAGAACCCCTTCAGCGCTGCGAGCAACGCAGTTCAGGGCATCACCATCAACAACTCGGGTGAGATCACCGGAGTTACCGCTGTCGCTGCCAAGGCATCGCCCAGCGTCGTGACCATCTCGGTTGCGGGAAGCTCGTCGTCTGGAACAGGTTCTGGCGTCATCATCAGCCAGGACGGCTACGTGATCACCAACAACCACGTGGCAACCCTTGATGGAGCTGCGTCCAACGTCAAGATCACGGTTCAAGACAACGACGGCAACATTTACAACGCCTCGATTGTTGGAACCGACCCCACGGTTGACCTCGCTGTTCTCAAGATCGATAGCGGCACCAAGTTCACCCCCATTGAGTGGGCCGACTCGGCAAAGCTCAACGTCGGTGACGTCACTGTTGCCCTGGGTGCACCCCTTGGCCTTGCTGGCACAGTAACCACGGGCATCATCTCTGCCCTCAACCGTTCGATCCAGGTTGCAAGCTCGGCAGTGCCCGACAGCTCCGCATCGCAGGGCCAGAGCGGCCAGTCACCATTCGACTTCTGGAACTTCAACTTCGGACAGGGCAATGGAAGCCAGCAACAGCAGTCCCAGGCTCAGACTTCTACCGCAGCGACCATCTCGATCCCCGTCATTCAGACCGACGCGGCGATCAACCCCGGTAACTCCGGTGGTGCGCTTCTCGACTCGAAGGGTCGTCTCATTGGTATCAATGTGGCCATCGCGAGTGCCGGAAGCAGCAGCGGTAGCTCGGGCAACATTGGTCTCGGATTCGCGCTGCCCAGCAACCTGGCGAAGCGCGTCTCGGCGGAGATCATCGCGTCGAAGAAGGCCACCCACGGTGTCCTCGGCGCTCAAGTTTCGGATGCCGCCAGCAAGTCTGGCAGCACTGCAGTCGGCGCCTACCTCGAGAAGGTAACTTCCGGTGGCGCTGCTGAAAAGGCCGGCCTCAAGGCCGGAGATGTTGTGACCGTATTCAACGGCGTGCGGGTGACAGACGCCAACGACCTCACTGCGCAGGTTCGTTCCGCCGCTGGAGGGTCGGAAGCCACCGTTACGTTCATTCGTGACGGCAAGACCCAGACCATCAAGGTCAACCTCGGTCAGCTCTAATCAAGACAACCGAAAACAACACGGCGCGGCTCTGGGAATACCTGGGGCCGCGTTGTGGTTTCCGGTTGCCTCGTAGAATTAGGGCATGCGAGCATCCATCTCTGACGGCGGCCCCCTCGAGGGTGGCGGAGGCATGGCGACCCTCGATCGCGAACTCGAAGAGCTTCTAGCTAACGAGCAGATCGAAGAAGGCGACCACGATCGCTTCGCGCACTACGTGAAGAAGGAAGACATCCTGAAGTCGGCGATTTCGGGTAAGCCCGTCAAGGCGCTGTGCGGCAAGAAGTGGACTCCGGGCCGCGACCCCGAGAAGTTCCCCACTTGCAAGACCTGCCAAGAGATATACGAGAAGCTGCGCGATGAGTAACCCGCGCCCCTCGCGCAATTCACCCATTGGAGTCTTCGACTCGGGCGTCGGCGGCCTCACGGTAGCCCGCGCTATCCGTGATTCACTTCCCCACGAATCCATCATCTACATCGGCGACACCGCGCACTCGCCCTACGGCACTAAGTCGATTGCGGATGTTCGCACCTACGCCCTCGAAGTCCTCGACCAGCTCGTCGAGCAGGGTGTGAAGATGCTCGTCATCGCCTGTAACACCGCGAGTGCGGCGATGCTGCGCGATGCCCGCGAGCGTTACGACGTGCCCGTGATCGAGGTTATTCAGCCTGCAGTTCGTGGAGCACTGGCTGCCACCCGCAATCACCGCGTGGGTGTAATCGGCACCACCGCCACTATTTCCTCGCGTGCCTACAACGACGCTTTCGCCGCGGCACCGCACCTCGAGCTCTTCACCAACGCAGCACCTCGATTCGTCGAGTTTGTCGAAGCCGGCCAAACCAGTGGGGCGGATGTTCTGCGCGTGGCCCGCGAATACCTCCAGCCGCTCATCGACGCAGACGTCGACACTCTCGTGCTGGGCTGCACGCACTACCCCTTCCTGCGCGGTGCCATCTCGTACGTGATGGGCGATGACGTGCGCCTGGTGGCCAGCGATAACGAGACCGCTAAAGACGTGTACCGCGAGCTGGTCAACCGCGAGCTCGACCGCATCGAATCCTCGCCGCCCACCTACCGCTACGAAGCCACAGGTGACAATACCGCCGAGTTCCTGCGCCTCTCGCAGCTCTTCCTCGGCCCTCAGGTCATCACGGTCGACTACACGCCCACCGGCACCATCACGCTGCCGCCAGGCATGCTCAAGAACCCCTAACGAAAGAGACTCATGTCTGAGAACATCACACGTGCCGATGGCCGTGCCGTCAACGATCTGCGCCCCATCACCATCGAGCGCGGCTGGAGCGAGCAGGCGGAAGGTTCCGCGCTGATCTCGTTCGGCAAGACCAAAGTGCTGTGCACGGCATCATTCACCAACGGTGTGCCTCGCTGGATGACCGGCAAGGGTAAAGGCTGGGTCACCGCTGAATACGCCATGATTCCTCGTGCTACCAACGACCGCAACGACCGCGAATCGGTCAAGGGCAAGATCGGTGGCCGTACGCACGAGATCTCGCGCCTGATTGGCCGTAGCTTGCGCGCTGTGGTCGACACCAAGGCCCTGGGTGAGAACACCATCGTGATCGACTGTGATGTGCTTCAGGCCGACGGTGGTACCCGCACCGCAGCCATCACGGGCGCCTTCGTTGCCCTGGCTGAGGCAATCGAGTGGGGTCGCAAGAACAAGTTCATCGGCGCCAACGCCAAGCCCCTGATCGACAGTGTCGCGGCAGTCTCGGTGGGCATCATCGATGGAACCCCCATGCTCGACCTGGCTTATGTCGAAGACGTGCGCGCCGAAACCGACATGAACGTGGTCGTTACGGGCCGCGGTCTCTTCGTGGAGGTTCAGGGAACTGCCGAGGGCGCTCCTTTCGACCGCAACGAACTCTCAGCCCTGCTCGACCTCGCCGTAGCGGGAGCCGACGATCTGGCAGCCTTCCAGCGCAACGCCCTGGCTGACTAATCCGCACCATGTCCCACACCTTCGTGCTTGCCACGCACAACCAGCACAAAATCGAGGAATTCGATGCGATTTTGAGCGCACTCGTGCCGGGCATCCAGGTGATTGGGTATGACGGGCCAGAACCGATTGAAGATGGTGTGAGCTTTGACGAGAACGCTCTGATCAAGGCGCGCGCGGCCGCGGCGCACACGGGTTTGCCTTCGCTGGCCGATGACTCCGGCATCTGCGTTGACCTTCTGGGTGGTGCACCAGGCATCTTCTCGGCCCGTTGGGCCGGCTCGGCCAAAGACAATGCAGCCAACGTGCAGCTGCTGCTCGATCAGCTCAGCGATGTGCGCGATGGCGATCGCGGCGCCCACTTCACGTGCCACATTGCGGTTGTCATTCCGGCAACAGCGGATGCTCCCGCCGAGGAATTCGTGATCGCCGGCAACTGGCCCGGAACAATCGCACGCGAGGTTCGTGGGGTCAACGGCTTCGGCTACGACCCGATCTTTATCCCTGAAGGTCACTCGGTCTCCGCTGCCGAGCTCGACCCCGCGCAAAAGAATGACCTCAGCCACCGCTCACGTGCATTGCGTGCGCTGGCTGAGGCGCTGAGCGCCCGCGGCTAGAGGTCGACGGCTGTGCCGGAGATGCGCATGTTGGCGCCTCCGATGGTGAGCATGATCGAGCTGGGGCGCCCCATGTCATCGCCCTGCAGGATCGTGATGTGGTCGCCGGCACCGGCAACGCCGTAGTCGCGTAAGAATGCACCGAAGGCCGCCGCCGCGGTTCCGGTAGCCGCATCCTCGTAGACCCCGATGGTGGGGGCGGGGTTGCGCGAGTACCAGGTGCGATGGTGGGGGTCGCCATCTTTCGGATACACCAACTGAATCGTGAGCCAGTCGTTGGCTTCCATCAGTTCGCGCAGGTCATCAAAGTCGTAGTCGAGCGCACCCAGGCGGTGTCGGGACTCGGCTACCAGCACGGGGTGGAACGTTCCGGCGTGCGCGAGTGTGGGTACGAAGCGAGGGTCGAGATCGTCGTATTCCCAATCGAGGGCCTCGAGCAGGTCATCCAGGAGGTCTTCGTCCAGGGGCTCGCTGCTGGCGGCGGGAGTGGTCAGCGTGGCCACAGCCTGGCGACCGACGACCGTGACATCGACCGGAATGAGCCCCACCTTGCTGCTGAGCTCAAACAAGCCATCACCGTGCTCGCGGCCGAGGGCAACGCCCGCAGCAATCGTGGCGTGGCCGCAGAAGTCCACTTCAGATACGGGGGAGAAGTAGCGGATGGCGTACGCCGAATCGTCATCAGCGACTGGATATAGGAAAGCCGTCTCGGAATAGCCCAACTCGGCAGCGATAGCCTGCAGTTCTTCGTCGCTCTTGCCCCGAGCATCCATCACCACTCCGGCGGGGTTGCCCCCTTCGGGATCCTCGCTAAAAGCTGTGAGGTGCAGCGGCTCGCGCTCGCTCATCGGCTACTTGGAGGAGTCGTTGTGCTTGGGGTCGAGCAGGTCGGTGAGAAGTTCCTGCTCCTGCGTCGCGGTTTGCTCGTCGAGAGCGCGAGAAACGTGTGCCCTCTTGGCCTTGCGAGCCTTCACCAGCGCCTGCACGTAGTGGTACAGCGTTGGCAGCAGAACCACGATCACAACGCCCAGCAGAACAAGGTCGATGTACTTCTCGACGAAGTCAGCGACGATGGGGATGTGCCCCACACCGAAGCCGAGCATGGTGAGGCCTACACCCCAGATCACGGCACCGATGAAGTTGTAGAGCGAGTACTTGAGGCGAGGCATGTGGCCCACACCAGCTGCGACGGGGGCAAACGTGCGCACGATGGGCACGAAACGAGCCACGATAACGGCCAAAGGACCGTACTTCACAAAGAACGCGTTGGTGCGGTCAACGTTCGCCTTGCTGAAGAGTCCACCTTCGCTCTTTTGGAAGACACGAGGACCAGCCTTGTAGCCGATCAGGTAACCGGCTTCACCACCAAGAATCGCGCCTAGCGCGATGGCGATGCACACCCACAAGATGTCCAGATGAGCGCGTCCGGGGCCACCAGCACCACCGGCAATGGCGTTGGCCATGCCGTGCTGAACGGGAACCGAGAGAACACCGGCCGATATCAGCAGAGTGTCACCAGGAAGCAGGAAGCCGATGAGCAGACCAGTCTCGGCGAAGACAACCAGGCCCAATCCGATGATGGCGTAGGGGCCAAAACTCTGGATGAGAGTGTTGGGGTCGAGCCAGGGGATGACTGCTGTGTGAATCATGCGTCGCTTTCTGGATGCGCGCGATCCGTTTGGAGAAGACCGTCGCGTGAATTACAAGATTACTGTGAGTCAGCCTGAGAATCTTGTGAGTTTGCTTGTGATTCGAGAGCCTCAGGGCTGAGTTTGCGGTCGCGGCGCTCGATGATGAACGTGCGCACGCTCATCACGATCGAGAGCAGAATGAAAACGGCGGCGATCGCGTACGAGGCGTTCTTGACAGCCTCGATGTAAGCGGCGAAATAGCCGGTCACCGTGAGGCCCACGCCCCAGGCCAGGGCACCAACGAAGTTGCTGGTGAGGAAGTTGTAGTAGTTCATCTTGCCGATGCCAGCCACCCACGGCACGAACACGCGGGCCCAGGGAATGAAGCGCGCGATGACCACCGACCACCAGCCGTAAGAGTTGTAGAACTTGTCGACCCGGTTGATGATGCCCCGCATGCGCGGCCCGCTCTTGCGGTCCAAATACGGACGCCCGAGGTGGCGGCCAAAGACGAAGCCCACCTGGTCGCCAATGAATGCGGCGATACCCGTACCCAGCGCCAAAATCACAATGTTGAGGTCAGTGGCGGTGCCGTTGACCACAGCCTGACCAATAATCAGACCCGAAACAAAGAGCAGAGAGTCACCGGTCACAAAAGGGATGTACACGCCAACGAACAGCGCCGTGCCCACAAAAACGAGGCCCCACACAACGAGGTAAAACGCAATCCCCGTCAGGCTCGTCATGAACTCAACGGAAGGATTGATGGCTACATCGGTGTGAAACACTCTCAGCCTTACGTCGACGGTAGGTGGGGGATAGAACTTGTACGGGAGAAGGGACTTGAACCCTCACGCCTCTCGGCACCAGAACCTAAATCTGGCGTGTATACCAATTTCACCACTCCCGCGAGTGACACGTATCCCAGTTTATCCGGGGATATTGGATGCTCGTGCCCGACGGTCTACGCTGAAGCAACCGACCAGTATCCCTCCACAGATCGGACCCCTCGTGACAGAGACGTCATTACCCTCCAGCGAGCCCGCTGAGTACTCCAAACATCGCTACCTGCTGCTTGATGGCATGCGCGGTCTTGCCGCCATCGGAGTGCTCTCGTTCCACGTTGTCGTTGATACCTACTACGACCAACTCGACTCGCTCTACCTCTTGGTCGACTTCTTCTTCGTACTCAGCGGCTTCGTGCTGTGGCCCAGCATGCCGGCAAACGCGGTCAAACTGGGACGCCAGAGCTGGGTCTTCGTACTCAAGCGCATCTTCCGCTTCTGGCCGCTGACGATTGCAGCCCTGGTCGTCTCGCTTGTGGGCATCAACCTGCACCGCCAGCTCAACCTCATGCACGGTAGTTACGACCTGCCCTACGGCAGCTTCGTCGGCATGAAGCCCGCCGACATCAACGTGACTCTCGTCGGCGCTTTCCTGCTGTTGCAGATCATCATCTCGTCGGCGATTTCGTTGAATGCGCCGCTGTGGTCACTGTCGGCGGAGTGGTTGACCAACCTGCTCTACGCGCCACTGACTGCGATCAAGTGGGGTCTGGGCATCATCGTTCTTGTCGCTGCCGGGTACATCATGCTGGCCTATGGGCTCTCCACCGACAAAGCGTGGATCAAAGACATGGGACCCATTCGGGGCTGGGAGGCTATGGGGCGCGCGGTGCTGGGCTTTGGTATCGGTTTGATGCTCAGGCGCTACTTGCCCGTTCTCAGCAGGTTCCGCAACATCTGGTTACTGTTGCTTTCCATCGGGTTGCTCGTCTGGCTCAACCGCCTGCCCCACGACATCGGCTACGAGACCTGTTATGTGGCGGCACCGTTCTTCGCCCTGTTCATCTTGCAGCTGACGAAATACACCGTGAAGCCTGCAACCTGGTTGGGCAAGTTCCTGGCTTTCTTAGGCGCGTACTCGTTCGGAATCTACGTCTTCCACTTCCCTCTGACACAGCTCTACCCAGCTATTTTCGGCCCACTCGATGCGTTTGCTTTGAAAGACGTTGTCACCGCTCGCTTCCTCACCGAGTCAGCGTTAGTCACCTTCTTCTCGATTCTGCTGACGTTCATCACGCACTTCGCGCTGGAAAAGCCCCTGCAGAAACTCGGTTCGAAACTGGTCAAGCGTGCAGCAGCGCCGCTGGCCGTGAACGCCGGAGTAGCGGCGAAGTAGCCGTGGTCCGGCAGCTCTCATCCCCGTGGTAAACTGGTCTTACCGACGCGGGGTGGAGCAGCTCGGTAGCTCGCTGGGCTCATAACCCAGAGGTCGCAGGTTCAAATCCTGTCCCCGCAACAAAAGATAAGGCCCTCTTCGAGAGAAGGGGGCCTTTCGTTTGTCCATTGGAGATGCGGCGGTGAGAGGGTCACTAGCCAGTGAGACAAACGAGGGACATAGGCTGAACGTATGCGCAGACCTGAAAACTCGCTGCAGTTCCTTGGCGGCACCGGCACTGTGACCGGAAGCAAGTACCTCATCGAGGCCGGGGGCAAGCGCATCCTGATCGATTGCGGTCTCTTCCAGGGTTACAAGGAGCTACGCGAACGCAACCGCGAGCCGTTCCCCGTTCCGCCCGACACCATCGACATCGTGCTCATTACACACGCACACCTCGACCACTCCGGCTACGTACCTGCCCTCGTGAAGCACGGCTTCCGCGGCGACATTGTGATGTCGACGGGTACCGCTGAGCTGTGCTCGATTCTGTGGCCAGACAGCGCGCACTTGCTGGAAGAAGAAGCGACCCGCGCAAACCGCAAGGGTTACACCAAGCACTCTCCGGCCAAGGCGATTTACACGATTGATGACGTCAACCAGGCCTTGGGGCAAACCCGCACGGCGCGCTTTGGTGAGGTTCTCACGATTGCTCCGGGCGTGACGGCAGAGTTCCAGCACGCCGGGCACATCCTCGGGGCCTCGCAGCTCCAACTGAACGTCAATGGCACGACGATTCACTTCACCGGCGACCTGGGGCGTCAGCACGACCCCCTGATGAACCCGCCTGCGCCCTTCGGCGGTAGCGACATCCTCATCACTGAGTCGACCTATGGCGACCGTAATCACCCGAACATCGACCCCGAGGCCGAACTGGGGCCTGCAATCGGTCCGGTGCTGGAACGTGGTGGCACAGTTGTGGTTCCTGCCTTTGCTGTCGGTCGCACGCAGGCCTTGATGCTGCACATGTGGCGCCTGATGGATCAGGGCAAGATTCCTCGCGTGCCCATCTACGTCAACAGCCCGATGGCCCAGAGTGCAACATCCATGTATCACCGTCACCAAGATGAGCATCGCGTCAGTGCTGAAGAGTTTGAGGCCATGTACGACGTTGCCCACATGGTGAACTCGGTTGAAGAGTCGAAGGCATTGAACGAGCGCAAGGGCGCCAAGGTCATCATTGCCGCCAGTGGCATGATGACCGGTGGACGCGTGCTGCACCACGTGGTGGCCTTCGGGGATGACCCGCTGAACGCCATCGTTCTCTCGGGCTACCAGGCCGGTGGTACTCGCGGTCGTTTGCTGGCTGAAGGTGCCAAGTTCTTGCGCATCTTTGGACACGACGTCCCCATCAAGGCCGATGTTATTCAGCTACAGAGCATGTCGGGTCACGCAGATTCGAACGAAATTTTGCAGTGGATGCATTCTGCGCCGAAGGCACCCCGCATGACGTATGTCACGCATGGTGAGCCCGAAGCCAGTGATCGCCTTCGCTTCAGAATTGAAGAGGAACTCGGCTGGTCGGCGCGCGCTCCGCACGATGGGGAAGTGGTCGATCTCGATAATCCGAGCTGATTGGGGCAAGCTCCAGCGCGCTCTCGGAAATGACGCGCGTCGACGGGTAGTCTGACTTTGTGACCTCAACTGACACTGGCATCCTGAACCTTCACCCCGACCGCAACCTTGGAATGGAGCTCGTTCGAGCCACCGAGGCCGCTGCAATTCGCGCTGTGCCCTTCATCGGTCACGGTGACAAGAACGCTGCCGATAAGGCCGCTGTTGACGCGATGCGCGCCTTCCTGTCGACCGTCGCTTTCGATGGCGTGGTTGTCATCGGTGAGGGTGAAAAAGACGAAGCTCCCATGCTTTTCAACGGTGAGCACGTTGGCACCGGCAAGGGCCCAGCCTGCGACATCGCGGTAGACCCCATCGACGGAACTAGCCTCACCGCTGCCGGTCGCCAGAACGCCATCTCGGTTATCGCCGTTTCTGACCGCGGCACCATGCTCGACGCCTCGTCGGTGTTCTACATGGACAAGATCGTGACCGGTGCTGCCGGCAAGGGCGTCATCGACATTCGTAAGCCCATTGGTGAGAACATCCGCGCCCTCGCCAAGGCATTGGGCAAAGACGTTGGTGACATGCGCGTTGCCGTGCTCGACCGTCCCCGTCACGAACAGCTCATTAACGACATTCGTGAAGCCGGTGCAGGAACTCGCCTGCTGCTCGATGGTGACGTCGCCGGTGGTATCAACGCTGCTCGCTACGAGTCGCGCATCGACATGTGCGTCGGTATTGGTGGAAGCCCTGAGGCAGTAGTCACCGCCTGTGCCATCAAGGCTCTGGGCGGCGTTATCCAGACGATCCTGCACCCCAAG
>Ga0228699_1001188_pt1 | contig 14382 bp, 14 predicted proteins | sample McNCre217_Aug_MG_FD_178016 | JGI IMG/M metagenome (GOLD analysis project Ga0228699, IMG submission 178016) | Freshwater microbial communities from McNutts Creek, Athens, Georgia, United States - 2-17_Aug_MG | ecosystem: Environmental > Aquatic > Freshwater > Creek | place: USA: Georgia...
CAGCTATAAAAAAAGGAGCGCAGACAAAATCTGCACTCCTTTTTTGATGAAAACGGCAAGCAGGCTGCTTGCCGTTTTTTTATGCCGCTACGGACGCCAGCACGGCGTTCAGGGTGGCGCTGGGGCGCATGACCTGATCGAGCTTGGCAGTATCGGGCAAGTAGTAGCCACCAATGTCGGCAGGCTGGCCTTGCACTGCGGCCAATTCGGCCACGATGGTTTGCTCCTTGGAGGTCAACTCTTTGGCCAAGGGGGCAAACAAAGCGGCGAGCGCCGTGTCTTCCGTTTGCGCAGCCAACTCCTGTGCCCAGTACAAGGACAGGTAGAACTGGCTGCCGCGGTTGTCCAACTGACCTGTCTTGGGAGACGGGTTTTTGTTGTTGTCTAGCAGCTTGCCCGTGGCGGCGTCCAGCGTTTTGGCCAAGACTTTGGCCTTGCTGTTGCCGGTTTTCAAGCCCAGGTCTTCCAGAGATACGGCCAACGCCAAGAACTCGCCCAGCGAATCCCAGCGCAGGTGGTTTTCTTCCACCAATTGCTGCACGTGCTTGGGCGCGGAGCCGCCGGCACCGGTTTCGTACATGCCACCACCGGCCATCAAAGGCACGATGGACAGCATCTTGGCCGAGGTGCCCAGCTCCATGATGGGGAACAGGTCAGTCAGGTAGTCGCGCAGGATGTTGCCGGTGGCGCTGATGGTGTCCAGGCCACGGATCACGCGTTCCAGGGTGTAACGCATGGCGCGCACTTGGCTCATGATCTGGATATCCAGACCCGTGGTGTCGTGCTCGTGCAGGTACATCTTGACCTTGGTGATCAACTGGGCTTCGTGCGGGCGGTAAGAGTCCAGCCAGAACACCACAGGCATGCCGGAGTTGCGGGCACGGTTGACGGCCAGCTTGACCCAGTCGCGGATCGCAGCGTCCTTGACCTGGCACATGCGCCAGATGTCGCCGGCTTCCACGTTCTGGCTCAGCAGCACTTCGCCGGTAGCCAGGTCGGTGATGTTGGCCACACCGTCTTCCGCAATTTCAAAGGTCTTGTCGTGCGAGCCGTACTCTTCGGCCTGCTGCGCCATCAAGCCCACGTTGGGCACGGTGCCCATGGTCTTGGGGTCAAACGCGCCGTGCCATTTGCAGAAATTGATGATTTCCTGGTAGATACGGGCGAAGGTGGACTCGGGCATTACAGCCTTGACGTCCTTCAGGCGGCCGTTGGCGTCCCACATCTTGCCGCCGTTGCGGATCATGGCGGGCATGGAGGCGTCCACGATGATGTCGTTGGGCGAGTGGAAGTTGGTGATGCCCTTGGCAGAGTCCACCATAGCCAGCTCGGGGCGGTGCTCGTGGCAGGCGTGCAGGTCGCGCTTGATTTCGTCTTGCTTGCTTTGGGGCAGTGTGGCGATCTTGCCGTAGAGATCGGCCATGCCGTTGTTCACGTTCACACCCAGTTCCTTGAACAGGGCGCCGTGTTTCTCGAACGCGTCCTTGTAGAAGATCTTGACGCAGTGGCCAAACACGATGGGGTGGGACACCTTCATCATGGTGGCCTTCACGTGCAGGGAGAACATCACACCGGTCTTGCGAGCGTCTTCAATTTCTTTCTCGTAGAACTCGAGCAAGGCTTTTTTGCTCATGAACATGCTGTCGATCACTTCGCGGTCCAGCAACGACACCTTGGGCTTGAGCACAATGGTCTGGCCGCTCTTGGTGATGAGCTCCATCTTCACGTCGCGGGCGCGGTCCAGCGTCAACGATTTTTCGCCATGGTAGAAGTCGCCATGGTGCATGTGGGACACGTGGGAGCGCGATGCCTGGCTCCACTCGGCCATGCTGTGGGGGTTCTTGCGAGCGTATTCCTTGACGGCTTTGGGTGCGCGGCGGTCGGAGTTGCCTTCCCGCAGCACGGGGTTCACCGCGCTGCCAGTGCACTTGGCGTAACGGGCGCGGATGGCTTTTTCTTCATCCGTTTTGGGGGACTCAGGGTAGTCCGGCAGTGCGTAACCCTTGCTTTGCAGCTCTTTGATACAGGCTTGCAACTGACCTACAGAGGCGCTGATGTTGGGCAGCTTGATGATGTTGGCATCGGCTTGCAGGGTTTTCTTGCCCAGCTCGGCCAGGGTGTTGGGGACTTTTTGATCGTCCTTCAAGAAATCCGAGAACTCGCCCAGCACACGGGCTGCAACAGAAATATCAGACTCCACCACATTGATGCCGGCGGGCGCGGTGAAAGAACGAATCAGGGGCAGAAAGGAAGCAGTGGCCAGACGGGGGGCTTCGTCGGTCAGCGTGTAGATGATGGTCGGTTGCTGGGTGCTCATCTCTTATCTCCAAAAAATGATGTGTTATCGCCGCCAGAAGGTTTCGCAACAGACAGCAGGCGGCGGATAGTGCGTGATTGTGCTTTCAGTGGTCTGACCGGAATTGCAATTTTTGCAATGCATTACCGCAATGCGAAATTTAAATCCACTTCAAGGAAATTTTTTTAGTGTGCACTGCAGCACAGACGTAAAAAAGGCCCGGAGATTGCCCTCCGAGCCCGTTTTGAGTGCTCGCGCGTTTCAGCCGAAATTTTTGGCTGCAAAGTCCCAGTTCACCAATTTGTCGAGGAAGGTCTCCACGAACTTGGGGCGCATGTTGCGGTAGTCGATGTAGTAGGCGTGTTCCCACACGTCCACGGTCAGCAATGCGGTATCTGCAGTGGTCAGGGGAGTGCCGGCAGCGCCCGTGTTGACGATGTCCACAGAGCCGTCCGCCTTCTTGACCAACCAGGTCCAGCCGGAGCCGAAGTTGCCAACGGCAGACTTCACAAAGGCTTCTTTAAACGCTACGTAAGAACCCCACTTGGCGTTAATGGCTGCTGCCAACGCGCCGGTAGGTTCGCCGCCGCCTTGGGGCTTCATGCAGTTCCAGAAGAAGGTGTGGTTCCAGATTTGGGCTGCATTGTTGTAGATGCCGCCGCTGGACTTTTTGATGATTTCTTCCAGGCTCAGGTTTTCGAACTCTGTGCCTTTTTGCAGGTTGTTCAGGTTCACCACGTACGCGTTGTGGTGCTTGCCGTGGTGGAACTCCAGGGTCTCTTGGGAGTAAGCAGGTGCCAGGGCATCAATCGCGTAGGGCAGCGGGGGCAGGGTATGTTCCATGAATTCCTCGTGGTGAGTGGTTGAAAACAAAGCGGATTGTAGAAACTAATTGCGATGCACCGCTTGCACCGAAAGATCAACCGTACCGTCTGACAGGGTTGCTTGCAACGCCTGCCCGGCCTGCACATCGTGCGCGCTCGTCAGTGCTGTGCCATTGGCGTCGGACAGCCACGCATACCCGCGCTGGAGCACCAGGGACGGGTCCAACAGCCCCAAGCGCAACTCCGCGCGCTGCAAGCGATCGGCCTGCACCGCCAGACTGCGTTGAACCAGGCCCGGCCATTGGCTCGCACGGGTCTGCCGGGCCACACCCAAGGCTTGCAAACGCATTTTTGCAGCGCCCTGCAGCTGGTGCGACAAGGCCTGCAGGCGCAAGGTGTGCCCGGCCATCAGGCTCGATGGCCGGCCCGCGCGGGCGCCCACCCGGTCCAAGCGCTGCGCTTCTGTATCCAGCAGGCGCCAGGCGGCGGACGACAAGCGGTCTTGCAGCACCTGCGCCGCACCGAGGCAGACGGCTGCAGGGGTGGCGACCAGCTCGGCCGCCGCCGTCGGAGTGGGGGCCCGCACATCGGCCACAAAATCGGCAATCGTGAAGTCGGTTTCGTGCCCTACTCCGCTCACCACCGGCACCGGACTGCGGCTGATGGCCAAGGCCAACTGCTCATCATTGAAAGCCCACAAGTCCTCCAACGAACCACCACCACGCACCAAAAGAATCACATCGAGCGGGGTTCCGGCACCATCGATATCGTCTGCACGGCTTGTCAATTGCGCCAGCGCTGCGACCAGCTCGGCGGGAGCGCCCGCCCCTTGCACAGAGGCAGGCGCCAACACCACGGGTATGTGTGGCACCCTGCGCCGCAATGCGGTGGCCACATCGTGCAAGGCGGCGGCGCCCAGCGAAGTCACCAGCCCGATACTGCGCGGCATGAGCGGCAGCTGGCGCTTGCGGGCGGGATCGAACAAGCCCTGGGCCTCCAGCCGCGCTTTCAGCCGCAAGAACTCCTCAAACAAACTGCCCTGCCCTTGCCGCCGCATGCCCTCCACGATGAGCTGCAAATCGCCACGCGGGCCGTAAATATCCAGGCGACCGGAGACTTCTACCAGCTCCCCGTCGCGCGACGCAAAGTCGAGCCCCACCGCAGCGCGCTTGAACATGGCGCAGCGGATTTGGGCGTCCTGGTCTTTGAGCGAGAAATAGCAGTGTCCGCTGGCGGCACGGGAGAAGCCGGAAATTTCCCCGCTCACCCGGACCGGGTTGAAGCGGGCATTCAAGGTATCGGCCAGCGCGCGGCATAGTGCGTCTACCCGCCATACACGCGGGGCGGGGGTGGCGTTAGGGCTGTCCAGCATGCGCGGCACTCCCTGAAAACAAGGCTTGGGTCATAGGGCGCAGAGTATGCCTCGGGCAGCTCGCATACCTAGGCGGACGGCAAGCGCACTGCGCCATAATCCAGCAGCTTTTTAACTGTGCGGAGTACGCCTTTTGTTTTCCATCATTCAAGCCGCCGGCTGGCCGATCTGGCCCCTGATTGCCTGTTCCATTCTGGCTCTGGCCATTGTGATCGAGCGTTTCATCAGCCTGAAAACCGCCAGAGTGGCACCGCCCAAGCTGCTCGAAGAGGTGCTGAGCGTAACCAAGACCTCCGTGCCTGCGCCGGATGTGGTGAGCCAGTTGGAAAAGAACTCCGCTCTGGGTGAAGTACTGGCCTCGGGCTTGCGCGCACTCAACAAAGACCCCCACTGCAGCGAAGACGACCTGCGTGCCACCATGGAAGGCGTAGGCCGGGTAGTGGCCCAGCGCCTGGAGCACTACCTGAGCGCCTTGGCCACGATTGCATCGGCAGCGCCGCTGATGGGCTTGTTTGGCACGGTGGTGGGCATGATTGAAATTTTCGGCTCCCAGGCGCCCGGCGGCTCCACCGGTGGCAACCCGGCGCAGCTGGCACACGGGATTTCGATTGCGCTGTACAACACGGCTTTCGGTTTGGTGGTGGCGATTCCGTCCTTGATTTTCTGGCGCTATTTCCGCGGCAGGGTGGATGCCTACTTGCTAACGCTAGAACTGGCTTCCGAGCATTTGGTGCGCCACCTCAAGGCCTTGCGCAAATAAGGCCGGCCATGAACTTCCGCCAACGCCGCCACGAAGAGCCGGAAATCAACCTGATTCCGTTCATTGATGTGCTGCTGGTGGTGCTCATCTTTTTGATGTTGTCTACCACCTACAGCAAGTTCACCGAGCTGCAGCTCAAGCTGCCGGTGGCTGATGCCGATGCCCAACGGGACTACCCCAAGGAGCTGATCGTGTCCGTCAGCGCAGAGGGCGCCTACAGCATCAACAAACAAGCCCTGGCAGGCCGCAGCACCGAGAGCCTGTCGATCGCGCTTACCGAAAACGCCAAGGCCGGCAAAGACACCGTGATCATCATCAGCGCAGACGCCAGCGCGCGCCACCAGGCGGTGGTCACCGTGATGGAAGCCGCCCGCCGTGCCGGCTTGAACCAGATCACCTTCGCCACCCAGTCCTCCGGCACGGCCGGCAAGTAAGCCATGAGCCCTCAGGTGCAGTCTGCCCTGACGCGCGCATGGGTGGAGCGCGGCCTGCTCAGCCACACGCTGCTGCCGGTGGCGTGGCTCTATGGCGCCCTCACGGCATTGCACCGCGCCACGTACCGGCAGGGCCTTGCCAAGAGCCACGCTGTGGCGGTGCCGGTGATTGTGGTGGGCAATGTGATCGCCGGTGGTGCCGGTAAAACGCCCACCGTGCTGGGCATCGTGGAACACCTGCGAGCACAAGGTGCGCGGCCCGGCATCGTGTCGCGCGGGTTCGGCGGGCAGAATGTGGCGCCTGTAGAAGTTACCCCTGCCAGCGAAGCCCGCGTCGTCGGCGATGAGCCCTTGCTATTGCAACGGGCCTCAGGGGTGCCGGTGGTGGTGGGGCGGGACCGCGTAGCCGCGTGCCAGGGGCTGCTGGAGCGCCACCCCGAGCTGACCCACATTGTGTGTGACGACGGCATGCAGCACTACCGCTTACACCGTGATGTGGAAGTGTGCGTGTTTGACTCCCGGGGCTTGGGCAACCAGCGCCTGCTGCCCGCTGGCATGCTGCGCCAGCACTGGCCGGTGGCCGATGTAGCGGCTGCGGGCCAATCCCCCCGGCAGCGCCTGGTGCTGCGCACGGGGCCTTGCGCCCTGCCCGGCTTCAGCGCCACACGAACGCTCGCCCCCCATGCGGTCAACGGCCATGGAGAAACGCAGCCGCTGTCTGCACTGGCCCGCAGCGGGCGCCCTTTGCTGGCTCTGGCCGGCATTGCGCAACCCGAGAACTTTTTTGCTATGTTGCGCGAGGCCGGGGTGCCGCTTGAGTGCACCATAGCGCTACCGGATCACTATGATTTTGATAGCTACTCCCGCACAGAGTACGGGCGCTACACCCTGATTTGTACCGAAAAAGATGCCCCCAAACTCTGGCGAGTCGAGCCGGAAGCCTGGTGCGTGCCCCTGATACAAACCTTGCCTCCAGACTTTCTCACCGCCCTGGATGCCGCGCTGCACCGCGCATCTCCCCCACTATCATCCCCCCATGGACACACGACTCATTGAACTCTTGGTTTGCCCCGTTACCAAAGGGCCTTTGGAATTTGACCGCGACAAGCAGGAGCTGATTTCGCGCAGCGCCCGGCTGGCCTACCCGGTGCGCGATGGCATTCCGGTATTGTTGGAAAACGAAGCCCGCGTGCTCACCGACGCCGAGTTGGACGCTGCGGCATGAGCTTTACCGTGCTGATTCCGGCCCGGCTGGCCTCTACCCGGCTACCGAACAAGCCGCTGGTAGACATTGGTGGCCTGCCCATGGTCGTGCGAGTGGCCAAACGGGTGACGGCCGGCATGCAAGGCCCCGTTCGCGTGGTGGTGGCAGCCGACGATGCGTCTATCGTCGAGGCGTGCCAAGCCCACCAGATTGAATGCCTGCTCACCCGCACCGACCACCCCTCCGGCAGTGACCGCCTGGCGGAAGCCTGTGCGCTCCTGGGTTTGGCGGACGAAGACATTGTGGTCAATGTGCAGGGCGATGAACCCCTGATCGACACCGGCTTGGTGCAAGCGGTGGCCGACCTGCTCGCCCAGCATCCGCAGGCCGCCATGGGTACCGCCGCCCATGCGATTCACGACGTGGCGGAGTTCCGCAACCCAAATGTCGTGAAAGTGGTGACCGACGCCGCGGGCATGGCGCTGTACTTCAGCCGCGCACCGATCGCCTGGTGGCGGGATGGTTTTGCCGAGGGTGTGAACAGCCTGCCAACACCGGCGCCTTTGCGCCACGTCGGCATTTACTCGTATCGCGTTGGCTTTTTGCGGCAATTCCCCCAGTTGCCGCAAGCACCGGTAGAGGTGACCGAGGCCCTGGAGCAGTTGCGCGCCTTGTGGCACGGCCACCGGATTGCGGTGCACATCAGCCCCGATGCGCCCGGCCCGGGTGTGGATACACCCGAAGATTTGGCCAAAGTCCGTGCCTTAGTGGGCCACGCCTGAGGCCACGAGCAGGTGCTTCTGTAAGTTAGCAGCCGGTAAGGGCGTGATATTCTCTAGCGCTACATGCCCGTCATAAGAAGCGCTCGCTCGAAGCGCTCACGGAGACGCGCCGGCTTTCCTTTCAATTTGAGGTATTCATGAGACTGATTCTGTTGGGCGCACCAGGCGCTGGCAAAGGCACGCAAGCCACTTTCATCTGCCAAAAGTATGGGATTCCACAAATCTCTACCGGCGACATGCTGCGTGCAGCTGTCAAGGCGGGCACACCTCTGGGCTTGCAGGCACAGGCCGTGATGGCATCCGGTGGTCTGGTCAGCGATGAGCTCATCATCAACCTGGTGAAGGAACGTCTGACCCAAGCCGATTGCGCCAACGGCTTCCTGTTTGACGGCTTTCCCCGCACCATTCCCCAGGCAGACGCCATGAAGGCCGCTGGCGTGGCCCTGGACTACGTGGTGGAGATTGATGTGCCTTTTGAAGCCATCATTGAACGCATGAGCGGCCGCCGCTCGCACCCGGCCTCCGGCCGCACCTACCACGTCAAGTTCAACCCGCCCAAAGTGGAAGGTGTGGATGACGTGACCGGCGAACCCTTGATCCAGCGCGATGACGACAAGGAAGAAACCGTCAAGAAACGCCTGGAGGTGTACAGCGCCCAAACCCGTCCTTTGGTGGAGTACTACTCCCAGTGGGCTAGCCAAGAGCCTGCCAGTGCCCCCCGCTACCGCGCCATCAGCGGCATGGGCGATGTGAATGACATCACTGCCCGCGTGTTTGAAGCCCTGTCGCGCTAAGCACACGACCCGCTTCAAGGGCACCCCTGAAAAGCCGCTGGATCCCAGCGGCTTTTTTTATGCGGCAAGCTCCAGCATGAGACGCACGCGCGCCTTGACCGCGGATAGCCCGGGGTAGTGTGCAAATGGCGTATCCCCGTTGGCAGACCGCACCACGCCCCCGAGCGTGCAGCGACTGGCCATAACAACACGCACGCCCTGCTCCACCGCCCGCAGCAGCGAATGGTGCATAGCCTCATTGATCGTGCCATTGCCCGTGCCCGCCACCACCATGCCCTGGAGACGAGGGGCGCCAGCCTGTTGCGACAGAAGCAAGGCGTCGACGACGTAGGCACCTGCATCCGCGTAGTTCATGACCATATCCACGCGGGGGGCCTGCGACCAGTTTGCGGGGGCTGCTTGCATGGCTTCGTCCCACGCCAGCACAGGCGCATGGCACCAGCGCACCTGCCCTTCTTCCACCCAAGCGAGTGGCCCTGCATCGCCAGAGTCAAAAGCGTCCACCCGGTAGCTGCAGCGCTTTTGCACATGTAGCGCCGCATGCACCGCCCCCGCGCACACCACCATGACCCCTTGACTTGCAGGATGCAGCGCAACGGTGATCGCATCCAAGACGTTTTGAGGGCCATCCGGGGTCAGGGCCGTCGCTGGCCGCATGGCACAGGTCAGCACCACCGGCTTGCGCAGTGCCTTCGCGCCCACGGCCAGATGCAAGAGATAGGCGGTTTCCTCCAGCGTATCAGTGCCATGGGTGACCAGCACGGCGGCTACATCAGGATCCGCCAAGTGCAGCTCACACTGCTGCACAAGCTGGCCCCAAACCGCCCAGCTCATGTCCTTGCTGTCGATTTGGGCGACTTGTTCTGCCAGCAGTTGCATGCCTTGCAATCGATCCTGAATGCCGGGGATGGCCGACAATAACTCCCCGACCCCCACCTCACCGGCTTTGTAGCCCACGTTGTCGCTGCCACTCTGCGCGCGGCCAGCGATCGTGCCCCCTGTACCCAGAACCACTACTTTTTTCATTGGCCTTGACCCTTTGCTTGCAAAAAATAAAAAACTGGCTGAAAATACAGTTACTGGATAAGAAAACAGTGTGTATGGACACACAGTTCACTATCCAAAAAAGGAGTCAGTATGCTCGAAAGCCCAAAACTCACTGCCCGTCAGCAGCAAATTTTTGATTTGATCCAAAGCGCTATTGCACGTACAGGGGCACCGCCCACCCGTGCAGAAATCGCTACGGAGCTCGGCTTTAAATCTGCCAATGCCGCAGAAGAGCATCTGCAAGCCCTCGCCCGCAAAGGCGTGATTGAGTTGGTCAGCGGCACGTCACGCGGCATTCGTCTCAAAAGCGATGCGCTGCGCTCCATCCAGGAATCCCGGCTCAAGCAATTTTCTCTCCCGCTGCCGGGCTTGGCACAACTGGCTCTGCCTTTGGTGGGCCGGGTAGCTGCAGGCTCCCCCATCCTTGCGCAAGAGCACGTAGACCAGACCTACTACGTAGAAAACAGCCTGTTTCAGCGCCAGCCGGACTACCTGCTCAAAGTTCGCGGCATGTCCATGCGGGATGCGGGCATCATGGACGGCGACTTGCTTGCCGTGCAGGCGACCAAGGATGCCAAAAACGGACAAATCATCGTGGCCCGTTTGGGTGAAGAAGTCACCGTCAAGCGCTTCCGCCGCAACAAGCACTTGATCGAGTTGCACCCTGAAAACCCGGACTACTCCACCATCGTGGTTGAACCCGGAGAACCTTTCGAAATCGAAGGGCTGGCCGTAGGCCTGATTCGCAACACCATGATGATGTAACCCGGAGCTCGCCATGACGATCACGACCTACCTGTTGAGCAAGCTCGATTTCAGTGCCCCCAAACGCTGGCTGGCCCGAAAACTCGAAACCCCTTCTGTGACGGGCAATTCCCCGGATTGGAGCAATCGATTCCGACAAGATGGCGCTATTCATTCCATAGCACAAAGCTCGTATGCCTCGGCGGCTCCAGCACGCAATGCGCCCTCTATCAAACCCCTGCGGGTAGTGCGGGTGGTAGAGCAAGGCCAGGCTCGCAACCACGTGGGGCGGATGGTCATCTCCGGTCGCATGGCAGATGTGTGCGCAGAGCTGGACCGTTTGGCGGCTTGCGAACCCGCTTGATATAGCCCCAAGCCTGGGGTTTGGAGTCTCTGTGCAAGGCACAATAGTGCCTATGAACATAGTGATTCTCGATGACTACCAGGACGCAGTCCGCAAGCTGCAATGCGCCTCCAAACTTGATGCCTATCAGGCCAAGGTGTACACCAACACGGTCAAGGGAATCGGACAACTCTCTGTTCGCCTCAAGGATGCGGATGTCATTGTCTTGGTACGTGAGCGCACGCAAATCACACGCGCGCTGATTGAAAAGCTGCCACGCCTCAAGCTGATCGCACAAACTGGGCGCGTCGGATCGCATCTGGATGTTCAGGCTTGCACCGAAAAAGGCATTGCCGTTGCCGAGGGCGTGGGCTCTCCGATTGCCCCTGCGGAATTAACGTGGGCACTCATCATGGCAGCGATGCGCCGCCTCCCCCAATACATCGGCAACCTGAAGCATGGTGCATGGCAGCAGTCCGGGCTCAAAGCGGGCTCCATGCCGGCCAACTTCGGCCTTGGCAGTGTGCTTCGCGGAAAAACTCTTGGCATTTGGGGCTATGGCCGCATTGGACAGCTGGTAGCCGGGTATGGCAAAGCATTTGGCATGCAAGTCCTGATTTGGGGCAGTGAAGCATCCCAGACCAAGGCGGTGGCAGACGGTTACGAAGCGGCTGCGGATCGCGAGAGTTTTTTCAGTAGCAGCGATGTCCTTAGTCTGCACCTGCGCTTGGCAGACGCTACCCGCAATATCGTGACCGCTGCTGACCTTGCCTGCATGAAAAGCACCTCGCTACTGGTCAACACCTCGCGCGCAGAATTGATTGAAGCGGATGCCCTGATCGGGGGGCTAAACCGCTGCCACCCGGGTATGGCAGCGATTGACGTGTTTGAAGCGGAACCAATTCTCCAAGGGCACGCCCTGCTTCGCTTGGAAAACTGTATTTGTACACCCCACATTGGGTATGTGGAGCAGGACAGCTACGAGATGTATTTTGGTGCAGCATTTGACAACGTCATCAACTACATCAAAGGAACGCCGTCCAACATCATCAACCCAGGGGCTTTACAGGTCAGGCGCTAAATCGCCCTCCTGTGCCGCTCAGGAACGGCTCTTACCGCTTCCTGCCGTATGCGTCAGGCCAGACGCATCAAAATCAATCAGATTGTTCGATGGCGCAGGCGAGCTCGGGCTTGCAGCAGGCTCCAGATGGGGAATGTCGAGCTCGAAATCGACTTCCATGGGTGCCGATACATTCACGGGCAGAGACACATCCAGTGGGCTGGGGCCGGTGTGAAAGACGGATGCAGCCGGCATTGCCGGTTTACTCGCACTGAACGCAACAGGAGCGCCATCCAGCGCGTCCACCAAACGGGTTGCTACGCCATGCAGCATGAGCAACTCTTTGAAGGCTTCCAGTTCGAACAGCATGGTGGCAGCGGCATCGGGCTTGCGCACCAAACAGTCCTCCATGAACTCCAATCCCTCTCGGGAAGGCCACAACTTGGTCAAGTGAGCGCATAGCTCCGGATAAAGCTCCAGGCCCTCACTCGGCTTCGTGAAATCTTTGTAATCCGCAACCTGTCCGGTAAATATGGCGTTGAATTCGGTGCGGTACTTGTCAAACGCCTCTTTGCGGCTCAACGTATGAAAGATTTTGAGTAAATCCAGGTACACCGCCGGGTTCGCATCCGCCGCCTCAGCAATGTGGCTTTCCAGCAGCGCAATCGCATCGTCGTACTGACCCAAGGTCATAAAAAACTCGGCTTGCTGGCGAATATCCAACATTTCCTGGGTATTCATGGCCCGCAGACTACCTGACATGCTCGGCATAAAGTCCCGCAAACCCATGGTGCTGGAGCTCGTCGCAGACTTCGATAGTGCCCTTGCAGGCCTAGGTTTGGAGGGCATAGCAGCCGGAGCATTCGGAACCACCGGCAGGTCGACATCCAAGCCCAAGTCAATATCAACGTCAACCGCAGAGGTAGGTGACGCGATTGCTTGTGTGTCCAAAGGCGCTACAGGCCGTGCAACTGCAGGAGCTACCGCCTCAGAAGCCCCAGCCGCAAGGTTGGCATCCAGCGCAGCATCGGCTGGCAAAGGCATCTCAGAATCTGCACGCCACCAGGCAGCCGATGAACTCCCGGCTTGTTGCTGTTTGCGCAGCCACCATCCACCACCAACCAGCAAAAGCAGCAGCGCCCCGCCCAAAGCAAGTACGACTGGGTTGGTGTAACGCTCACGCTCCGCCCGCTCCAGTCCTGCTTTGAGCTCTTGCATTTGGCGCTGGTTCAATTTGTTGGCATCACCCAGTTGGCGTACCGTCGCCTCCAAGCCCTGCAGGCGCGCGGCATCCCGCATCACATCTTCAGGCGTCAGGTTCAGCGCGCGCCACAACGCAATCGCTTCACCACGCTTCTGGGGATCATCCGTAGGCGTCGACAGCAATTCTGGGGTACTGGAAAGCAGAGGATCACGCTCCACGGACAAGTCCAGCGGAGCAAGCTTCAGGCGAGATTTAGAAGATGCTGCACTTTTAGGCGATGGAACACTGCCGGATATGGCGGCGACCGGCTTTTCAGTAGACACACGCTCACGCGACTTCTTCCCAGCATGCCCTGGGACAATGGCGGGCGCATCACCTGCTACGGCTACCGGCTTATCCACCGAGGCACCCTTAGTCTTGCTGCCAACCACCGAAGCGGCAGGTGTCACGGGCAACGCCACCACGGCTGCCGTGCTGTCAGGCACCACATCAGCCAACAGCACATAGCGCCTGGAGGCCTTTCCAGTGCAAGTGGATCGCAAGTACACCGTGACAACCGGCTCGTCCACCGGCAGTCGACTGGTAATACGCACAGACCAACCCTGCCCCGCCACTGGTGTATCAGAGGTAACCGAAACCTTTGTGCCCTCTACCTTGCTTTCGCCATAGAACACGTCAGCGTCAAAGCACAAATCGCTCACGTCTTCGTCAGCACTGGCGGACACCGCCACGGAGACATTCAAGGGCTGAGCGACGATGGCTGCACCTCGGGCGCGTCCCAGAGTGAGGGCATGACTACTCACCGACAAGGCGAGCAAGGCGACTGCGAAAGCGCAAGTGGAAAGTCTGAAAACGGGCTTCATTGTTACAAATGATTCTCGCATAACTCCACGCAGGGTTCGTGCCATCGTGGGCAAGACACACTGGGGACAGTGCTAGGCCGCTGTGCCGGTCGCCGGGGTGACAATTCTCTTGCCTTCCCTTTGTTTTCAGTCACCCAAAAGACAGACCATGGACGAACCCATTCTTACCATCGAAGAACGATCTGCCATCAACGCTGGCCGGTGGTTTTCAACCCTGTCCCCGTCCCTAAAACACGACATTCTCCGATGTGCTTACGTCAAGCGATTCAAAGACGGCGACCTGATCGCCGCGCGCGGCGAACCGCCGGAAGAATGGATTGCCTGCGCCAAAGGTGCGGTGCGCGTGAGCTCCACCTCCATCTCCGGCAAGCAAATCACGCTGACGTATGTGGAGCCGGGCATTTGGTTCGGCGATGTGTCGATTTTCGACGGCGACCGGCGGACCCACGATGCGTATGCCCATGGGGACAGCACCGTGCTCTGTGTAGCCAAAGCCGATTTCAAAAAAATACTCGCCACGCATGTGGAGTTGTACGAGGCCATGTTGCGCCTGCACGCACGCCGCATCCGCCAGCTCTACGGCTTGGTCGAGGATTTGAACACCCTGCCCTTGCGTGCGCGCTTGGCCAAACAACTGCTGCACCTAGTACGAAGT
>Ga0228699_1001191_pt1 | contig 14346 bp, 13 predicted proteins | sample McNCre217_Aug_MG_FD_178016 | JGI IMG/M metagenome (GOLD analysis project Ga0228699, IMG submission 178016) | Freshwater microbial communities from McNutts Creek, Athens, Georgia, United States - 2-17_Aug_MG | ecosystem: Environmental > Aquatic > Freshwater > Creek | place: USA: Georgia...
CACTATGTCATTGAGGACGGCGAGATCCATGTGTTTGACGCCCAGCAGGCCGGCTTTGTACCGGCCTCCACGGCATCGAACAGCGGCACTGGGCCTTACCAGCCCTATGTGGAGTACGACGGCCAGGCCTTCACGGTGCCCGAGGAGGAGTTGCCATGAACGAAGCCGCTCGTCTGCGGGCCCAGCAGCAGCGCTATGCCCAGCTCCCTCTCGTGTATGCCTGCTCGGGCTGCTCCAGTGCCGCCCAGTTATCCAACCAGATGGCGCTGCGCCTGGACCATGCGGCGCTGGCCGAGATGTCCTGCATTGCCGGGGTGGGCGCGGGCGTCAAGCCGCTGGCGCGCACCGCACGGTCCGGTCGGCCCATCCTGGCGCTGGATGGCTGTCCGCTGCATTGCGTGCGCCATGCGCTGGCCCAGCAGGGGGTGCAGCCCACGGTGCATGTGGACCTGTCAGACCACGGCGTGCGCAAAGATTTGCACCGCCTGCCCAGCAACGCCGAGCGCGAGGCCGTATGGACCGCCGTGGTGCTGCCGGCCCTGCAACACACCCTTGTGTCCGCACCTGCGGACCTGATTCCCAAGGAAGAAACCTTATGACCTCCCACGGCCTGAACGCCGACAAGCTCCAGCGCATCAGCCAGGATGTGCTGGCCGAGAAATACCTCAAAGCTGGCGAAACCTGTGCCGATGATGTGTACCGCCGCGTGGCGCGGGCCCTAGCCAGCGCAGAAGCCCCGGAGCAGCAGGCGCACTACGAGGCGCTGTTTCTGGACAATCTGCGGGCCGGTGCCATTGGTGCAGGTCGCATCATGAGTGCGGCGGGCACCAGCATCCAGGCCACCCTGATCAATTGCTTTGTACAGCCGGTGGGCGACTGCATCCAAGGGACGGATGACGAGGGCTACCCCGGTATTTACGAAGCCCTGCGCGAAGCGGCCGAGACCATGCGCCGCGGCGGCGGTGTGGGCTACGACTTCTCGCGCATCCGCCCGCGCGGGGCCGATGTCAAGGGCACGGCCTCGGTGGCTTCGGGCCCCTGTAGTTACATCAATGTGTTTGACCAGTCCTGCTCCACGGTGGAGAGCGCAGGCGCGCGGCGCGGGGCCCAAATGGGTGTGCTGCGCATCGACCATCCCGATGTGCTGAAGTTCATCACCGCCAAGCGCACGCCGGGGCGCTGGAACAACTTCAATGTCTCGGTGGGCGTGCCCGATGCCTTCATGCTGGCGCTGCAGGCTGATGCGCCCTGGGAGCTGGTGCATCGGGCCAAGCCCGGTGCCGCACTGCTGGCGCAGGGCGCGCACCAGCGTGCCGACGGACGCTGGGTCTATGCCACCGTACCCGCCCGCACCCTGTGGGACACGGTGATGCGCTCCACCTACGACTTTGCCGAACCGGGCATCCTGTTTCTGGATCGCATGAACCAGGACAACAACTTGGCCTATTGCGAAACCATAGAAGCCACCAACCCCTGTGGCGAGCAGCCGCTGCCGGCCTATGGTTGTTGCGACCTGGGGCCTATCATCCTGCCGCGCTTTGTACAACACCCGTTTGGCCAGGGCGGCACCGCGGCGTTTGACTTTGCGGGCTTCGCACAGTCGGTGGCCTTGCAGGTGCGTGCGCTGGACAATGTGCTGGACGTGACGGTGTGGCCCCTGCCGCAACAGCAGGCTGAGGCAGCTGCCAAGCGCCGCATCGGTGTGGGCTTTACCGGGCTGGGCGACACGCTGACCCTGCTGGGCCTGCGCTACAACAGTGCCGAGGGCCGCGCCCTGGCCGTGCAGATTGCCAGCTCCATGCGCGACAGTGCCTACGCGGCGTCCGTGGCACTGGCGCAGGAGAAGGGCGCCTTTCCCCGGTTTGACGCAGATGGCTACCTGGCTAATGGCACCTTTGCCAGCCGCCTGCCTGCCAATCTGCAAGCCGATATCCGCACGCACGGCATTCGCAACAGCCATTTGCTCTCTATCGCCCCCACCGGCACGGTGAGCCTGGCCTTCGCCGACAATGCCTCCAATGGCATCGAGCCTGCGTTCTCCTGGACCTACACCCGCAAAAAGCGCGAGGCCGATGGCAGCACCAGCGAATACGCGGTGGAGGACCACGCCTGGCGCGTCTACCGCGCACAGGGCGGCGATGTGAACCAACTGCCCGCCAGCTTTGTGTCTGCGCTGGAAATGGCTGCGCAAGACCACATTGCCATGATGGAGGCGGTGCAGCCGCTGGTGGATACCGCTATCTCCAAGACCGTGAACGTGCCCGCCGACTACCCCTATGAAGATTTCAAGGACCTGTACCTGCAGGCCTGGCAGGCGCGGCTCAAAGGCTTGGCCACCTACCGCCCTAATGCCATCCTTGGCTCCGTGCTGCAGGTCACACCTGCGCCTGCAGAGGTGCAGAATGCTCCTGATTCAATAGCTGGTCGGGCAGATCCCATGAGGGCTGTGATCGAAAAACGCCCCAAAGGGGCACTGGCCGCAGTGGCTGAGAAGGTGGAGTACTGGACGCAGGAGGGCCACAAAACCCTGTACCTGTTGGTGTCCTTTCTGCCGGTGCCCACGCCCGATGGCACCGGCACGGTGGAGCGTGCCATCGAGTTCTTCATGCCCCTGGGCCAGAGCGGCGAGTCGCAGCAGTGGATCACCTCCAGCATGCGCTTGCTGTCGCTGGCCGCACGCGGGGGCTTTTTGGAGCGGGCCCTGCGCGACATGCGCAAGGTGGCCTGGGACCGCGGCCCGGTGCGCCTGGGCCACTACACCAAGCAGGACGGTAGCCAGGTGCCCCTGTGGCATGACTCCGAAGTGGCCGCCATTGCCTACGCACTGCAGCAAATCATTGCGCGCCGCCAAGCGCAGGCCGATGCACCGCAAACGGCGGACGCGGCCGACGACGACAGCCTGGGCCTGAGCACCCCGTCTGCCAGCCCGGTCATGGTGGGCAAGAAGTGCGGCGAATGCGGCGCCTATGCCGTCATCCGCAAGGACGGCTGCGACTACTGCACTCAGTGTGGCCATGTAGGAACCTGCGGATGAACGCGCACCTGTCTTGGCGCTTGCGCCACCTGTTGCTGGCCCCACATCGACTGGGCTTCTTTTTGGCCATGGTGTTGCTGTGCTGCGCAGGCCTGTGGTGGACTCTGGTGCAATGGGACCGACTCACGGGGGCGCTGGGCTTGTCCTACGTGTTTTCGCCGTCGTTGGTGCACGGGGCCGTCATGACGTTTGGTTTCATGCCGCTGTTCTTCTCCGGTTTTTTGTTCACTGCAGGCCCCAAATGGCTGAATGTGCCGCCGCCAGAAGCATCGCAACTGCTGGCTCCCCTGCTCTTGCAGGCCTGTGGCTGGCTGCTGTGGCTGGTCGGGGTGCATGTGCATCCGGCTTGGGGGGTGTCAGGGGTGCTGCTGGCGTTGGTGGGGCTGCTGTGGATGAGTGCTTTGTACTGGCGGCTCGTATGGCGCAGCCCGGTGCGCGACCAAGTGCACGCGCGTGTGATTGCTATCGCCTGCGCTGTGGGCTGCCTGTGTGTGTTCGGCCTGCTGGTCAGCGTATGGGTCAACGCCTATGCCTGGGCCATGGCCTGTGTACTCACCGGTTTGTGGGGGTTTGTAGTAGCAGTCTACGTAGCAGTAGCTCACCGCATGATTCCCTTCTTCACCGCCAGCGCCATGCCACAGGTGACGGCCTGGCGGCCTTTCTGGGCACTGGGGCTCATGCTGGGCGCGGTGCTGCTCGAGGTACTGGCTACGTGGGTCGACCTGCTGCAACCCGCAGACACCGCCTGGGGTGTGGTGTTGCTGTTGCTGCGCGGCACGCTGGAGCTGGCAACCGGTGCCATCTTGCTGTGGCTGGCAGGCGTGTGGGGACTGATCCAAAGCTTTCAAAACCGCCTGCTGGCCATGTTGCATGTGGGCTTCGCCTGGCTCGGTCTGTCTCTACTGCTTGCGGGTGGCAGCCAATGGGCTGGTTGGATGCAAGGACAGCCCGTGATGCCTTTTGGAGCCCTGCATGGCCTGACCATGGGTTGCCTGGCTTCGCTCATGCTGGCTATGGTGACGCGTGTATCTGCAGGCCACAGCGGTCGCCCCCTACAAGCCGGAGGTGGGGTCTGGGGGCTGTTCTGGCTGCTACAAGTTATTACCGTGTTGCGCATCAGCGCGGCATGGCCGGGTGCGCACACGACGTGGTTGCTGGCGATTGCTGCATTGGCGTGGGTCGCCATCATGCTGGCGTGGGGAGCACCGTTAACCCGGTGGTATGGGCAAGTCCGTCCGGATGGACGCGCCGGTTGATTTTTCAGGAACGACACACCATGATTTCTACATTTGATGATTTGCTGCAAGCGGCGCGCCAGCAGGCGGCGCCCCAGCGCTTGCTCATGCTGTTTATGGGCGCAGAACTTCCCCAGGACGCGACCGAGGCGCAAAAATTAGACTTCTCCACAGGACACGGGGGCGCTTTGATTCCACTCATGTGTGTGGACAAGCACCCTGATGAGCTGAACTCTTTTGCGCACCTGTGTGGTGAGGCCGATGGCATTCACAGCACATGGCAATTGGTATTGGCTGGCGCACTGTCAGGACAAGACGGGCAGCCACCCGACGAACGAGCCGTAGACGCCGTGTTTGAACGCTGGATTGCGGACATCCGCAGTGGGCAGGTTCAAAACGTGCTTTCGCAAACACTGACTTTTACCCGCAATGGCTCCGCAGTTCAGCTGCGCACCTGACATGCAAATGCACCCGATGGAGTACTCCCCCGATGCAGTTACCCGCGTGCCCCGGTACATCCCCATTTACCCAACAACTTCGCCTGCGCCGCGCCTTGCTCTGAAAGAGGTTGCACTGGGCCCGCTGCGCGACACGCTGCAGCGGCCTTTGCAGGACTTGCGCATCAGCATTACCGACCAGTGCAATTTCCGCTGTCGCTATTGCATGCCCAAAGAGCATTTCGGGAAGAACCATGTGTTCCTGCCACAACGGGCCTTGCTGGACTTCGATGCAATCGAAGCTTTGGTACAGACCGCCATTGGCTTGGGTGTACGCAAAGTGCGCCTGACGGGCGGAGAGCCGCTGTTGCGGAAAGGTGTGGAGTCCCTCATTGCCCAGTTGGCCAACCTTCGTACGTTGGAAGATCGCCCCCTGGAGGTCGCCATGACCACCAATGGCTCACTACTGCAACGCAAAGCTGCAAGCCTCAAAGCAGCAGGTTTGTCGCGCGTCACCGTAAGTCTAGACGCGTTGGACGACGCGGTCTTTCAACGCATGAATGACGCAGAGGTACCGGTTGCAACGGTGTTGGCAGGGATTGATGCGGCGTTAAACGCAGGCTTTGAGCATCTCAAGGTAAATGTGGTGGTGCGCAAAGGCTGGAATGATGACCAGGTTCTGCCCTTGGCGCGTTACTTTCTGGGTCGTCCCGTGGTGCTGCGGTTTATTGAGTTCATGGACGTGGGCAATCGCAACGCCTGGTCGCCGACGCATGTAATGTCCAGTGCGGACATATTGAGCCTACTGAAGGCTGAATTTGACATCACCCCGCTGGATGCTACACGTCGTGGAGAAACAGCCCAACGATGGGCATACACAGGACTCCATGCGCATGGCTACCATGGCCATGGCGAGATCGGTGTGATTGGCAGCGTGACAACGCCTTTCTGCGGAGACTGCAATCGGGCACGTGTCACCGCAGATGGCAAGTTGTTTACCTGCCTTTTTGGACAAGATGGAACCGATTTGATGCAGTATCTACGTCCCGGTCAGCACAAACCAACTACTGAATTGCGTTCTTTACTCGCAGGAGTGTGGGAGCAACGTAGCGATCGATATTCAGAGCTCCGAACTTTTCAAAACACGAACTCTAAAATAACAAAGGCCGAAATGAACTATTTGGGAGGATGAGTAGCTGGACTCGCCCCGATCAGGCACTCCAACACCCCTCACTCTTTTGAGCACTACATGCCATTCTCGAATGCTACTGAACCGTCCATGACAAGCCAGGCTGCAGATCCCTATTTCGGCATCGAACTCACAACAGATGGCATATCACGACATCAAAACTTGCCTCTGGTGATTGGCGTTCTGACCCACTTGAACGCCGAGCAGGATGCCAGCGACAGTGCCATTGCCTTGCGCAAACGGTCCTGGCTTTCCGTCACTCAAGCGTCTCTGGATCAAGTCCTCCAGGAGTTTCACCCGAGCGCATCCACTCGCAGTGGCTTGCAGTATTTGCTCGGATCACTACCGGTAGCTGCCGACGTAGAGGTGAAGGTCCTCAATATTTCGAAGGACGAGCTGCTCCAGGACTTACAAAAAGCAGTCTCCCCGGATCAAAGTTGCTTCTACGACTTTGTCATCCGGCAAGGCTTAGGCACCTTTGGTGCATCCCCTTTGAGTATTTTGGTTTGTGACTTCGAGATCCATCATGGGACTGCAGACGTGGAGTTGCTTCGGAGAATGACGGAGATCGCCGCCCAAGCCCATGCACCGTGCTTGGTAAATGCAGCGCCGCAGATGTTCTCGCTCGACTCCTTTTCTGACTTGCATCGTCCACGGGAGCTGCAAAAGATATTCGAAATGAGTGAGTGCGTGGAGTGGTTGGAGTTGAGAGAGCAAGATGCTGCGAAGTATCTTGCGGTGACATTACCCAACGTCAGCACCACCGATACTGCAGAGACAACGCCATCCACGACCTTCAATTCAAGCTACGTACTCGCCCAACGCATTGCACAAGCATTCGAGCGTGACCATTGGCCCGTGAACTTCCATGGATTTCATGAGGACAGCATATTGCCGTCGGTGGAGACTACGGTGAGTCGAGCCGCCGAATTGAACGATCTGGGCTTTTTGCCCATTTGCGCTCGAACCGGCACCAGGCAAACAGCAGTAGTTGGGGCCGTTAGCACCTATCGAAGTAAGCGGTATTTTGATTCCCGGCATGAGCGCACTGAACAACTGGCCTCCACGCTGGCGACAACGCTTGCTTTGAGTCGTGTCATCCATGCGGTTCATTTGATGCTTCGCGAGGAGACGGGGTCTCTTACCACGTGCGAGTCACTACAGAAGAAACTCAACGTGTGGATACAGCGCTACGTCAAAGCGCCCAACGAAAGCCCCAGCGCCTACCATCCGTTGTCTGAGGGGTCTATTACGGTAACGCAGGATCTTGAGAAGCATGAGTTGCTTGTACAGCTGCGTATTCAACCGAGATTCAGGATAGAACGGTTAGAGGAGCCGGTTGTGATCGGCCTCACACACCGCCTGACTTGATACCCGGCTCGCCAACGAGTATGCGCGAGTGTCTTTGGTGCCTAACCTACATTCTTCCCTCCTCCGTATACTGAGAATCTCAACTCTTCTTGAGTTCAACGTATAAGGAGCCCGTCGTGCCCATCCCCAAAGAAAGTTTGTCCGCGATCCAAGCCGCTGGTGCTGCCGTTCATGCCGCCGATACTGCGCTCAAGTCAGCGGTTCAAGCCTATGCCGACCATGTACGGCAATCCATGAGTCAAAACCCTTTTGACCTGAACACAGACTCCCTGTTTGAAGAATGGAAAACGGTGGCACGCCTGTCCCAGACACTGGAGCAGATCGAAGCTGAGCTGCGCAAAGTGCATCAAGCAGCCTTGAGCCTGGGACAAGGTGTATTGCCCACGGCGAACGTCAGCCCTCGCTTACGTGCTCCTTCTCGTGTGCGGGAGCCCGCTGCTACCAACAGCATCCCCGTTCTGGAAGCCATTGAGGCTACCGACGTTGTCGTGAAGACTGCACGCAAAGCGAAGCAAGCTGCGACCAAGCCTATTGCCCCTAAAGACGAAAGCAAGGTCGAAGCCAAGAGCAAGAAGTCAACACCGAAGTCTGCTTTGAGCCCCAATACCCAGAAGCTCTGGGATCAGCTCAAAACCGTCCTGAACGCGAAGAAATTCACCGTCATCAAACGCACCAAGGTTGGATTGGATGCGGGCCTGCCTACAGGCTCTGTCACCGCCTCATTTACCAAGCTGTTGGAAAATGCCTATTTGGTAGAAGACGCATCAGGTGGACTGAAGCTCACTTCCAAGAAGTAATCGCAAGGAGAAACATCCATGAACAAGACTGAACTCGTAGAAGCACTGGCTTCTAAAACCGAACTCTCAAAAGCTGCTGCTGGCCGTGCGGTGGATGCGCTGGTTGAGATCATCACCGCCAAAGTCGCGAAGAAGGAAGATGTGCAACTGATCGGCTTTGGCACCTTCAAGGCAGCCAAGCGTGCTGCACGCACAGGCAAGAACCCACGTACGGGTGAAGCGTTGAAGATTGCAGCGACGACCGTTCCTCGCTTTACTGCGGGTGCTGCTTTCAAGGCAGCCGTGGCGAAGAAGAAAAAGTAATACTATCTATCGTGGCAACTGCGATAAGAAGATGAAGGGGACTGACAATGATGTCAGTCCCCTTTTTTCAGAAACAAATTACTCTCTATCGCAGTTACGACATGAACATTCCGCCGTCAATATTGATGGTCTGACCCGTGATGTAAGCGGCGTCATTGGAGGCCAAGAAAGTGACCACACCAGCAACATCTTCCCCAGATCCTGGACGACCCATTGGAATACCTTCAATCCACTCCGCCATCAACTCACCTGGCTTGTAATCTCCAAGCAGTTTTCCCCAAGCTTCGTCGTTGTATGCCCACATATCGGTCTCGATAATGCCGGGGCAGAATGCATTCACGGTGATGCCTGTTTTTGCCAATTCCTTGGCCAAGCTTTGCGTGATACCGAGAACACCAAACTTGCTGGCTGCATAGTGCGGCGTATAAATGAAGCCTTGGCGTGCCTGACCTGATGCTGTATTGATCAAGCGTCCTTTTTTTCCAGCAGCTCGCATACGCACTGCCGCTTCTTGACAGCACAAGAACACGCCTTTGGTGTTAACCGCCATGACTTTGTCCCATTCGGATTCGGACAAGTCCTCCAATTTCGCAATTGTGATAACACCGGCATTCTGGATGGATATATCAACTTCCCCCAACTCCAATGCAACCCTGGCGTACAAGGCTTTGACTTGATCTTTGTTAGTCACATCCAGTTCGGCACCAATTACTTGGGCACCATTCACCGCCAATTCGCTCAACTGCTTTGCTGCTTCATGAACTAGTGCCTCGTTGGCGGCCAAACAAACACTCGCCCCCTCGCGAACGAAGCGTTGCGCAATAGCTTTTCCTATGCCACGACTGCCTCCGGTAATTACGACGACTTTTCCAGTGAATCTTGCATTCATGGGTTTTACTCCTGTAGTCGAGTTACCAGCAAACGAAGCCGCCGTCGACGATCAAATCGACACCGGTGCAAAAAGATGCTGCGCGACTGGAGAGGAATACCGCTGGTCCCACCATTTCATCGACCGATGCCATGCGACCGAGAGGAGTGTCACGTTCAAAAATTTTGACTTGCTCTGCAACCTCAGGACGCAAATTCATGGGGGTCGCGGTATATCCGGGACTGATTGAGTTCACGCGAATTCCTCGCTCAGACCACTCCATCGCGAGGCTCTTACTCATGTGAATAACTGCCGCCTTGGAGCTGTTGTAATGAGCTTGCAAAAGACCCCGATTAACAATTGAACCGGACATCGATGCGATGTTGACGATCGATCCCTTTTTTCTGGGCAACATTACCTGCGCTTGGGCTTGACAGCTCAGAAATACGCCATCTACATTGATCGCGTGGACTCGTCGCCACTGCTCGTACTCCATATCTTCAGCAGGTGCAGCATTGGCAATTCCAGCGCAATTCAAGGCAACCGACAGAGCACCCAATTCACGCTCAATTCGCTCAATACCAACTTTCAAATCTGCCGCATTTGTCACGTCACCGTGGCAAATAATTGCTTTGCGGCCCAAATTTTCGATCTGCTTTGCGGTGGACTCAAGCCCCAACTGTTGACCAGGCAAATCAAAGCACGCAACGTCAGCACCAGCCTCAGCCAGTCCTATTGCAAGACGTTGACCGATGCCGCTGCCAGCACCTGTCACCATCGCCACTTCACCTTTTAGATCAAACAAATTCACTTGGTTCTCCTTGCATTGCTGCGTTAATTGGCTAATAAGCCTGGTCTATGGACTCTCAATCAGCCTTGTCGCCGTCTCAAGATCCGTAATAAGTGTGGAAATCCAGTGGCCACGTAACGCACCACGGATTGCCTCAAACTTTCTGCGTCCCCCAGCTACACCGATACGGCGTCGGGTTTTTAAAACTTGATGAGCGTGGATACCAATGATTCGGTCTTCCAGTTTGGTGTGCACTGGATTTCCATTGGCGTCGTAGAAACGCATACACGCATCACCCACCGCACCTGCCGCCTTCAACTCTTCAATATCTTGGTTTGTGAAGTTGTTGGCACTGTCTCTCAACATTCGAGATGGAGTGACAGCACCAATTCCCATCAATATTCCTGACAAGTCATCGAACATATTGAGGACTTGAGCACAAGCTGCATCCGCCTCGATCGCCTGCTTAGCCTCCGGTGAGGCTGCAATCCCAGGAGCCAACATAAAGGTGGGCTCTGCATGCGAAAGATGTGCCAATCGCTCCGTCAGTTGCGTCGCAAAACGCTGGACACTCGCCTGCCCCACCCCCCCCAGTGCTTGAACAATATGCCTTGTAATACCTTTGGAGGTGGGACGCATCACGTTCACTGCCGCCAACAAAGTTGAACTCCAAGATGAAACCGCAATACTTTCAAGCGAGGGAACCATCAACTCAAGGTACGAGGCTACAGATGAAGCCAGCGCTTGGGTTACTGCGTCATCTTCGTCAAGATCTGAAGCGTTTACCTCCACCACGAGGCACTCATCCAAACCGTAAATTTCCTCTAACCGAGCCTCCACCTCAGCATGCACACCAGTTGGCACATGCACCGTGATTTTTACTATTCCCAGCTGCTCAGCTTGCTTCAGAAGACGGGAAACTTTGGCCTGCGACAGGCCAAGTTGCTCTGCAATCTGCTGTTGCCCAACAGAGCGTTCGTAGTACATGCTGGCTACTCGGGTCGCCAAACGCATAACTTCAGGGGTGGTGGCGCGATGGTTTTTCATGCGCAAGATTCTCGCATTGGGCCCCCGAAGATGGTGATTAATGCACAGCGAGATCCATGACGTTCTGGCTATTTGCCAGACCGCGAGGAATCTCACCTTTAATTTCACCCCGTGCCAATACGATGACACGATGTGACAAGCCCAGTACCTCATCCAAGTCCGAACTCACCACAATCACCGCCATACCTTGACGAGCCAAATCCGCAATAACCTCATAAATTTGAGCTCGTGCCCCCACATCCACACCCCGAGTCGGCTCATCCAGAATGATTACTTTGGGGCTGCGCGCAATCCATTTGGCAATCACAACCTTCTGTTGATTCCCCCCGGAAAGGGCACCCGCAAGTTGTGAGGGAGTTCCCTTGACTGTCAACTTCTTAATCAACGCCTGCGCAAACGAGTCCCGCTTTTGCGGCCGAATCCAGCCACTGGGACCGATCTGATCTGCGTTGCTATAAGCAATGTTCTCAGCAATGGAATGGGACAAGACAACACCGAGTGCTTTCCGATCGTCAGGCACCATGACAAGTCCATTTCGGATAGCGTCCATTGGTGATTTGATTCGCACCTTTTTGCCACTGACAAATACTTCTCCAGACTTCAGTGCATCCACCCCGGTGATGGCACGCATTGCCTCTGTTCTACCGGCTCCTGAGATACCAGCGAATCCAAGAATTTCTCCCCGCTTGACGTCAAAACTAAGGTTCTTGAATCGCCCATCTACAGAATTAATCTCCTTCACAGATAAGGCAACCTCAGAGTGCTCATCTGGGAGTGGAATCTCCGGGAACAAGCGATCAACACTGCGACCCACCATGTCGCGTACCAAAAGATTGCGCTCAAGTTGTGCGCTCGCATGGCTCGCGACTTGCTGTCCATCTCGCAAAACCTCAATGCGATCGCAAATTCTTGCTATTTCCGCCAACCGGTGACTGACATAAATGAAGGACACCCCTTCAGATTTCAGTCTTTTCACTTGCTCAAACAGCCTATCTGTTTCTTCGTCGCCGAGCGCTGCTGTAGGCTCATCGAGAATCAACATCGTTGCATTCAGTGTGAGTGCCTTTGCAATTTCCACCTGCTGTTGTGCAGCCACGCTGAGTGTGCTTACTTTCGATCGTGCGGAAACATTCAAACCCAATCGGTGCAATTGCTCCTGGGCTCGCTCCATCATGGTATCCATGTCGATACGACCGTTCTTCATTAAGAGGCGGCCAACAAACACATTCTCGGCAATAGAGAGATGCGGCAGTAGGCGCATCTCTTGGTGAATAAGCCCAATACCAGTCTGCAATGCATCACCAGGATTCCGTGGTTGATACGGCTTCCCACGCCACCACATCCGAGAGCCCGCATCGGAGTTTGTGAGCCCCGCAATAATGGAAGACAAAGTGGACTTGCCAGCTCCATTTTCCCCAAGCAGGGCAACACACTCTCCTGGTCGAACCTCGACATTCACACCTCGGAGTACGTTAATAGATCCATAGGTTTTGCCCATATTTTGAGCAACCAACCCATTGTGTGAAGGTATGAATTCCGTTAGTGACATGGTGATGCAATGAAAATTTAAATGACTCTGCAGAAGGCGAGTTCGCCTCCTGCAATCAAGTCAATTTAAGGGTGCTGTTTGATGAACTGATCTACGTTTTCTTTGGTAGTCACACGTGCATCAGTTGGTTGATCTTTCGGTACTGTCTTACCTGCCAACAGATCTGTCACGGCATCCACGGCCATCTTGCCCATGGTCCACGTTTGCTGGGTCGCTGTTGCGTCCAGAGTGCCGCTGTTTTTCATGGCGACCAGAGCACCTGGATCACCGTCAAAACCAACAACCCAAACCTTCTGCTTGGGCTTAGCGAGTTTCACAGCTTGGGATGCACCCATTGCAATACCATCAGCTTGACCAATGATGATGCTGATGTTGGGATCGCGCTGCAGCATGTCTTGTGCAATACGGTTGCCTTCGTCAGCAGCCCAACGTTCTGTCCATTGGTGTTGAGAAATCTTGATACCGCATGAGGCCAACCCAGCAGTGAAGCCTTCTGTACGCTCTTTTTCAGGAGTGGTACCACGCTGGCCATGGATCATGACGGCCGTTCCTTTTCCACCGGTCTTGTCGCAAACCCATTTGCCCAGTTCAGTGGTGGCGGCTACAGAGCGACCATAGATGAATGTGTCACCTGGATCGCTATCAACGTTACGGTCTACGTTGATGACTGGAATTCCAGCCTTACGAGCTGCGCGAACTGGAACCGCCGCTGCGGTTGCGCCTGCAGGGATATACACCAATGCATCAATTTTTTGCGAAATCAAATCTTGGATTTGATTGACTTGGGTGGCTGCGTCGTTCTTGGCATCAACGACCACTACCTTGTAGCCCTTTTCTTTACCGTAGGTATCGATACCTTGTTTGATGATGTTAAAAAAATCAGCTTGCAGGTTAGGTACTGCTACACCGATAGTTTTACCTGAGCCCTGAGCAAAGGCAGAACCTGCCAACGCTGCAGTAGCCAAAGTTGCCAAAACAAGCTTGTTGAACTTGAACATGATGTCTCCTCGAAAGAAATATTAGGTTGAATTAACGAGATTTGCGCTTGTTGGCATCAAACATCACTGCGAGAACGATGACGACACCAATGACGATTTGTTGAACAAATGGCGAGGTACCGATGAGGTTCAAGCCGTTGCGCAACACACCGATCGTCAGCACGCCCATTAGCGTGCCGAAGATGCTTCCGACGCCGCCAGCCAAGCTAGCGCCGCCAATCACAACTGCGGCGATCGTGTCGAGCTCATAGCCCTGACCACCTGCCGGTTGAGATGAATCCAAACGCGTAGACATCACTACGCCTGCTAGACCAGATAAAAGGCCGCATACGGTATAGACGCCTAACGTAACTTTCTTAACGGAAATTCCTGCCAAACGGGCAACTTCACTACTACCGCCGATTGCATACAGAGAGCGACCGGTTGCGCGGTATTTCATGAAAATTCCGGCCACCACCGTCAGCCCCAAGAACAGTGCTACAGATGCGGACAAAAATCCAAAATGGCGCTCAATCGAGAGTTCCGAGAACCACGCAGGGTAACCAACGATCTGACTGCCATCGGTGATGATGTTGGCTAGACCGCGAGCAATCGACATGACTGCCAGCGTTGCAATAAACGGAGGAAGATTCACCTTCACGATGAGGAAGCCAGAGAAGGCACCGCACAGCGCACCGACGACTAGGCCTAAAAGTATGGCAATTGGCATTGGCACACCAACCATGTTC
>Ga0228699_1001192_pt1 | contig 14330 bp, 13 predicted proteins | sample McNCre217_Aug_MG_FD_178016 | JGI IMG/M metagenome (GOLD analysis project Ga0228699, IMG submission 178016) | Freshwater microbial communities from McNutts Creek, Athens, Georgia, United States - 2-17_Aug_MG | ecosystem: Environmental > Aquatic > Freshwater > Creek | place: USA: Georgia...
GGAACTCGAGGGAGCCCTGTCTGCTTACCAGTTGGTTGACACCGAGGCCTATGCTAGCGGGCTGCGCAAACAGGTCTACCACCTGATATAGCCACCGGCACCAGATACTAAATCCAAGGAACGAAGAAATGGCGGACCCGAAAAGGTCCGCCATTTCTTATTTGAAACTAGTTGTTGCAGGTGCAGAGCTGGTCCTGAGGGACTCCAGCCAGCGCCTCTTCGATGTGGTTGCCGCAGCCGGCCCAAGTGACCTTGCCGCAGGTTGCACAGTTAACTGGTGCGCACATATTTGACTCCTTGAGAAGCGGTTGAAAACTTGGTTTTAGTATACCCCTAGGGGTATAAGTTGGCAAGAGAGGTTACCTGAATTCATCAAAAAAGGGGCCCGCCGAAGCGGACCCCTCTCGAAGTTGTTGCTGGATTAGCGACCGGTCGAACCCTCGACGTAGTCCTTCTCGGTGTCTGCGTTGCGCAGCCACGAGAACAGCTGACGCAGGTTCTTGCCAACCTTCTCGATTGGGTGAGCCTCGCCCTTAGCGCGCAGAGCGTTGAACTCTGGTGCGCCGGCGTCCTGGTCGGTGATGAAACGACGAGCGAAGGTGCCATCCTGGATGTCGGTGAGGACATCGCGCATGTGCTCCTTGACCTCTGGGCCAATAACGCGTGGGCCCGAGATGTAGTCGCCGTACTCGGCGGTGGTCGAAACCGACCAGCGCTGCTTTGCAATGCCACCCTCGTACATCAGGTCAACGATGAGCTTGAGCTCGTGCAGAACCTCGAAGTAAGCAACCTCAGGCTGGTAGCCAGCCTCGGTCAGGGTCTCGAAACCGTACTGGATCAGCTGCGAAGCGCCACCACAGAGAACAGCCTGCTCGCCGAACAGGTCGGTCTCGGTCTCCTCGGTGAAGGTGGTCTTGATGGTGCCAGCGCGGGTACCACCGATTGCCTTCGAGTAGCTGAGGGCTAGGTCGAATGCCTTGCCCGAAGCGTCCTGCTCAACGGCGATGAGGTTTGGAACACCCTTGCCAGCGAGGAACTCGCGGCGAACCAGGTGGCCTGGGCCCTTTGGAGCAACCAGGAATACGTCTACGTCGGCTGGCGGCTTGATGTAGCCGTAGCGAACGCTGAAGCCGTGACCGAAGACCAGGGCCTTGCCGGCGCTCAGGTTCTTCTCGATGTCAGCTGCGTACAGGTGACGCTGAGCTGGGTCTGGAGTCAGGATCATGATGACATCTGCCCACTCGGCTGCCTCGGCTGGGGTCAGAACCTTGAGGCCCTGCTCCTCGGCGGCTGCCTTGCTCTTCGAGCCTGGCTGCAGACCAACGACAACGTCAACGCCCGAATCCTTGAGGTTCAGCGAGTGTGCGTGACCCTGCGAACCGTAACCGATAACTGCTACCTTGCGACCCTGGATGATCGAGAGATCTGCATCCTTGTCGTAGTAGATTTCTGCCACTGTTTTTCTCCTTGATTAGTTGGAAGTTTTGAAACTTTAAAGCTTGTTGGTTGTTACTTGAGGACCTTCTCGGTGATGGACTTTGAGCCGCGACCCATAGCCAGAACACCGGACTGAACCATCTCTTTAATGCCGAATGGCTCGAGAACCTTGATGAAGGCAGCACACTTGGCGGAGTCGCCGGTGACCTCGATGATTAGCGCGTCGCTGACAACGTCGATGACGCGCGCCCTAAACAAGGTTACCGCTTCTAGGACTTGACCACGAGTGGCAGCATCGGTGCGGACCTTGATCAGCATGTGATCGCGCTGTACAGCCTGGTCGGGCTCCAGCTCTACCACCTTGATCACGTTGATCAACTTGTTCAGCTGCTTGGTGACCTGCTCCAGCGGGGCACCCTCCACGCTCACCACGACGGTGATGCGGGACAGACCCTCAATCTCGGTGGAACCAACGGCGAGCGACTCGATGTTGAAGCCGCGGCGGGCAAACAGACCGGCCACGCGGGTCAGCAGACCTGGACGGTCCTCAACCAGTAGCGAAAGTACGTGACGAGACATCTTTACTCCTCACCATCCCAAACCGGAGCGGCATCGCGGGCGTACTTGATGTCATCGTTTGAGACACCAGCGGCCACCATCGGCCAAACCATGCTGTCGCGGCTAACGATGAAGTCGATAACAACCGGGCGGTCGTTAGTCTCCATCGCCAGCTTGATTGCAGCGTCGATCTCTTCTTCCTTCTCAACGCGAATACCGAGGCAGCCGTAGGCCTCCGCCAGCTTCACGAAGTCAGGAATCATCAGCGCATCGGTACCGGTGTGCAGATCGGTGTTGCTGTAGCGCTGGTTGTAGAACAGGGTCTGCCACTGACGAACCATGCCGAGCGAAGAGTTGTTGATGATGGCAACCTTGATTGGAATGTTGTTGATGGCGCAGGTGGCCAATTCCTGGTTGGTCATCTGGAAGCAGCCGTCACCGTCAATCGCCCAAACCAGACGCTCTGGCTGTGCCACCTTGGCACCCATTGCGGCAGGCACCGAGTAACCCATGGTTCCGGCACCACCCGAGTTGAGCCAGGCGTTAGGGCGCTCGTACTTGATGAACTGCGCGCTCCACATCTGGTGCTGGCCAACGCCGGCGGCAAAGATTGCCTCCGGTCCGCTGAGTTCACCGATGCGCTGAATCACGTGCTGCGGGCTCAGCTTGCCATCGGTTGCAGGCAGGTAGCCGAGCGGGTAACGCTCGGTGAGACCGTTCAAGAACTGCCACCAGTCCTTGATGTCTGCCTTCTTGGCCGCACCCAGTTCCGCGGTTAGCTCGGTGATTACCTCTTTAGCATCACCGACGATTGGCACGTCCGCGAAGCGAATCTTGCCGATTTCCGCAGGGTCGATGTCCACGTGGATGACCTTGGCGTTTGGAGCGAAGCTCTTAGCATCACCGGTTACACGGTCGTCAAAACGTGCACCCAGGGTAATGAGAAGGTCTGCCTTCTGAAGTGCGGTAACCGCTGGAACGGTTCCGTGCATGCCTGGCATCCCTAGGTTCTGCGGGTGGCTGTCTGGGAACGCACCACGAGCCATAAGGGTGGTTACAACCGGGGCACCGGTTACCTCGGCCAGCTTGGCAAGCTCCTTGGCCGCGCCAGCGCGAACCACGCCACCACCAACATAGAGAACCGGCTTCTTGCTTTCGGAAATCAGCGCGGCGGCTGCCGAAATCTGCTTGCCGTGTGGCTTGGTAACCGGCTTGTAGCCAGGCAGCTCGATCTTTGGCGGCCAAACAAAAGGAGCAGTGTTCTGCTGGGCGTCCTTGGTGATGTCAACCAGAACCGGACCAGGGCGGCCGGTAGTTGCAATCAGGACGGCAGCGGCCAGAGTCTCGGCGATGTCCTCGGTGCGGGTCACCAGGAACGAATGCTTGGTGATTGGCATGGTGATACCGACGATGTCGGCTTCCTGGAAGGCATCGGTGCCGATTAGCTTTGAGCCCACCTGACCGGTGATTGCCAACAGCGGCACGGAGTCCAGGAAGGCATCGGCGATTGCGGTTACCAGGTTGGTGGCACCTGGACCGCTGGTTGCGATGCAAACACCGAGCTTGCCGCTCGCCGAGGCATAACCCTCGGCTGCGTGGCCCGCACCCTGTTCATGACGCACCAGAATGTGGCGGATTTTGTGGGAGTCCATCAGTGGATCGTAGGTGGGCAAAATTGCGCCACCCGGCAATCCAAAGACGTGCTCAATACCGAGCATCTCAAGCGATCGTACGATCGTTTGAGCTCCGGAGAGAACCTCATTAGACATGGGGATATTCCTCGTTAGCTAAAGCCTAAAGATTTAGGACCTAAAAGTTTTTAGGGAATGAACTAGCCGCAGTACGCGCCCTCGGAAGCCGAGTGCACGAGACGCGAGTACTTCGCGAGCACGCCACGGGTATAGCGCGGTGGAAGAGGCGCCCAGTCTGCTTTTCGGGCTTCCAGCTCTTCGGGCTCAACGAGTAGTTCGAGCGAACGAGCTGCGATGTCGACTCGAATCAAGTCTCCATCGCGGACCAGAGCAATTGGTCCACCTTCGGTGGCCTCTGGTGCAATGTGGCCGATGCACAGGCCGGTTGTGCCGCCTGAGAATCGTCCGTCAGTCAATAGTAGAACATCCTTGCCCAATCCGGCACCCTTAATTGCGCCGGTGATTGCAAGCATCTCGCGCATACCCGGGCCACCCTTGGGGCCCTCGTAGCGGATAACTACGACGTCTCCGGCGCTGATCTTGCCGTCGGTGAGGGCCTGCATGGCTGCAGCCTCACGCTCAAATACGCGAGCCGGACCGGTGAAGGTCTCGAGGTCGAAGCCTGCGGTCTTAACAACTGCACCCTGTGGGGCCATGGTGCCGCGAAGTACCGCGATACCTCCGGTCTTGTGGATTGGGTTGTTCATCGCACGGATGATCTTGCCGTCTGGGTCAGGTGGGTTGATGCCCTCGAGGTTCTCGGCAAGGGTCTTACCGGTCACGGTCAGGGCATCGCCGTGGAGCACGCCTGCGTCCAGCAGCGCCTTCATCAGAACCGGTACACCACCGATGCGGTCGACGTCTGCCATAACAAACTGACCGAATGGCTTGAGGTCACCCAGGTGCGGAACCTTGTCTGCAACTCGGTTGAAGTCGTCCAGCTGAAGGTCGACCTCGGCCTCGCGGGCGATTGCCAGCAGGTGAAGAACGGCGTTAGTGGAGCCGCCGAATGCCATGGTCACGGCGATAGCGTTCTCGAAGGCCTTTTTGGTAAGGATCTGGCGTGCGGTTATGCCCTTGGCTATCAGGTTGACAACGGCCTCGCCCGAGCGGTGCGCCCAGACGTCGCGGCGGCGGTCTGCCGAACCAGGCGATGCCGAACCAGGAAGGCTCATACCGAGTGCCTCGGCAGCTGCGGCCATGGTGTTTGCGGTGTACATACCGCCACAGGCACCTTCGCCCGGGCAGATGGCACGCTCGATGCGGTCCAGGTCTTCCATGCTCATCTTGCCGGCCTTGCAGGCGCCAACGGCTTCGAAGGCATCAATGATGGTCACCTGCTTCTCGGTGCCATCGGTGAGCTTTACCCAACCCGGTGCGATCGAACCGGCGTAAAGGAACACCGAGGCGAGGTCTAGACGGGCGGCAGCCATCAGCATGCCAGGTAGCGATTTGTCGCAGCCGGCAAGCAGCACCGAGCCGTCGAGGCGCTCAGCCTGCATAACGGTCTCGACCGAGTCGGCGATAACCTCGCGGGAAACCAGCGAGAAGTGCATGCCCTCGTGACCCATCGAGATACCGTCGGAAACCGAGATGGTTCCGAACTCGAGTGGGTAACCGTGTGCGGCGTGAACACCCTGCTTGGCGGCATCGGCCAGACGGTCGAGGCTGAGATTACAAGGGGTTACCTCGTTCCAGGAGCTGGCCACACCAATCTGTGGCTTCTCCCAGTCTTCGTCACCCATACCAACTGCGCGGAGCATTCCGCGAGCGGCAGCGCGCTCAATACCATCGGTGACAACGTGACTACGAGGCTTCATATTGCTAGGCATTGTTCAAGTCTAACCCCTAAAAAGCCCGATTCTGGCGGGCTTTATTGGCCTTTTCTTTACCTGTGAACCCTAGGATTTAGCCATGCAGCAGAGCCGAGTGTACGTAGATGGAATCCTGGTGGACGCCGATGTCACCCTGGGCAATCTCAAGAATTTTAAGCGCAAGCGCAAGACCGCGATCTGGGTAGACCTAGTCGATCCCACCGCACACGAGCTCCAGTTGCTTGGCGAGGAACTTGGTTTGCACGAACTGGCCATCGAGGACGCCCTGGTTGGCCGCCAGCGCGCCAAGCTGGAGCACTACCCCACGCACCTGTTTTTGAACGCCTACGCGGCAAAGTGGGATTCCAAGGTTGATGTGCTTGAGACTTACGAAATCTCGGCCTTCGTGACTCCGTATGCGCTCATCACGATTCGCGACAAAGATGCCTTCGACATCGACACAGTTAAGCGCCGCTGGGATGACTCATCCGCACTTGCCGAACACGGCGTTGCATTCCTGCTCTGGGGCCTCATCGACATTTTGGTCGACGGTTACTTCGAAGTCGTTGAACAGCTGGACACCGAGGTGGACGAGCTAGAAAACCTGCTATTCGACGACGACACCGAGCACTCCAAGGAAATCCAAAAGCGCTCCTACCGCCTGCGCAAGGCACTGGTCACGCTGCGACGCGTCGCTGTGCCGATGCGCGAGGTGGTCAACCCGATCGTCAAGCTGGACGCACCAATCATCGGCAACGGCATGATGGCTTATTACCAGGATGTCTACGACCACATCATGCGCGCCGCCGACTGGATCGACTCGCTGCGCGACCTGGTCACCACGCTGTTGGAGACCAACCTGACAATCCAGGGCAACCGCATGAACCTAATCATGAAGAAGGTCACCAGCTGGGCGGCCATCATCGCGGTGCCAACCGCGGTCACCGGTTTCTACGGTCAAAACGTGCCGTATCCGGGCTTCGGAAGTTCGACTGGTCTGTGGGAATCATTAATTTTGATGGTCGGTGGTTCTGCTGCGCTCTACTGGGCATTCAAACGCAACGACTGGCTCTAGCGGTGCACTTGGCTGACTGGCAAGTGTTACCCAACCCCCTAATCTGAAACTGTGCAATCCGCAGACACCACAAAGCAGCCCACCGGCCTGGCGCTCTATAACTCCGCCGCCGATGCCGCCTGCCGCAGAGTGATTGCCTCCTATTCCACCAGTTTCGGTTGGTCCAGCAATTTACTCGGCCGCGAAGTTCGCCAACACATAGCCAACATCTATGCGCTGGTGCGAGTGGCCGATGAAATCGTCGATGGTGCTGCCGCTCAGGCCGCGGCGGCCGGTGGTGCAATAGTTCCGGCCCAGGCCCTAGACTCCTACGAGCAGTCGGTGTATCGCGCCTTTACCGATGGCTTCGCGACTGATCTAGTGGTTCACGCTTTTGCGCGCACCGCAAATCTTTGCGGCTTTGGAAAAGACCTGGTCGAACCGTTCTTTGCCTCGATGCGCGCCGATTTGAGCGCAAGCGAACACGACGAGGAATCATTCCACCGATATGTTTATGGCAGCGCCGAGGTGGTTGGCCTAATGTGCCTGGCGGTTTTCTTGCGTTTTGGCCGCGGTCAGCGTTCGTATACCACCGACCAGAAGGCACAGTTGGTTGCCGGCGCGCGAGCCCTTGGCTCGGCATTCCAACAGGTGAACTTCCTGAGGGATTTGGCGGCCGACTTCAATGCGCTGGGTCGCAGCTACTTCCCGAACGTCCGCCCCGACAACTTCGACACCGCGATCCGCGACCATTTGGTGGCGCAGATCGATTCCGAACTCGCTGTGGCTCGCGCCTCGCTTGCGCTTCTGCCAGCCGACTGCTCCAAGGCAGTCGCTGCAGCACTGCTGATGTTCGAAGAGTTGAATCGCAAGATTGCGGCCACCCCGGCCAACCGCCTGATTGTGGAGAGAATCCGGGTGAGCAATCCACGAAAGCTTCTGATTCTGGTTCGCGCTATCACCGGTCGCAACGTAACTTCCGCCACTGCCGTTCGAGGAGAACTAAATGACTAAGCGCGCTGTTGTTGTCGGTGGCGGCATCGGTGGTTTGGCCACAGCCGCACTGCTAGCAAAGTCCGGAATGTCGGTGGAACTCTATGAGGCACGCGACCAACTGGGCGGCCGTGCCTCGGTGTGGGAGCACAAGGGTTTCCGATTCGACATGGGGCCTTCCTGGTACCTGATGCCTGAGGCCTTCGATCAGTTCTTTAAACTGATGGGAACCACGGCGCAGCGCGAATTGGACTTGGTCCGACTAAACCCGGCGTACCAGACTCGCAACGAAGGTGACACCGAGGTGCTGCGCGTCGCAGATAACCTGGCGGACAACCTGCGGTTGTTTGACACCGTGGAGCCGGGATCCGGCGAGCGCCTGAAGCGCTATTTGGCCAGCGCCGAGGACACCTACCGACTTGCTGTACGCCACTTTTTGTACACCAACTTCGACAGCAGCCGGCCGTTTACGCACCCGGAGGTTTTGGCGCGACTCGGCAACTTTGTGAAGCACCTGGTGACTTCGCTCGACAGCTTTGCCGGGGCTCACGTAAAAGACACTCGACTGCGAAAGATCCTGGACTTCCCGGCAGTATTCCTGGGCGCATCGCCGTATTCCACACCGAGCATGTACCACCTGATGACGCACATCGACATGAATGTGGGAGTGTTCTACCCTCAAGGTGGTTTCGGGACCGTGATCTCCGCAGTGGAAAGACTTGCCCGCCAAGCCGGTGTGGTTATTCACACGGGTAAGCCGGTCACCAAGATCGAGGTCGATTCGTCCGGTCAGGCCGTAGGCATTCGTCTCGGCAAGGAATTGGTTGCGGCCGACGTAGTGATTGCCAACGCGGACCTTCACCATGTTCAGACCAAACTGCTAAACCCGCGTCACCAAGATCTGCCGCAACGTTGGTGGGACAAGCGCCAACCAGGCCCGAGCGCCATGCTGTTGTTCTTAGGCGTGCGCGGCGAGCTTCCCCAGCTAGATCACCACAACCTGGTTTACACCGATGACTGGAAGCGCAACTTTGCGCAGGTGTTTAAGCGCGCAGATGGCAGTTCAAAGGTGCCGCACCCGGCCTCGCTCTACATCTGCAAGCCATCGGCCACGGATTCTTCGGTTGCTCCGGAAGGCTACGAAAACCTGTTTGTGCTGGTGCCGATCGCACCGGACCCGGCCATCGGTGCCGGTGGTGTTGACGGCTCTGGCAACCCGAGTTTTGAGTCGGCGGCCGATGCCGTAATTCAGCAGATTGCCGACTGGTGCCAGATTCCAGACCTTGCCGAACGCATCGTGGTCCGACGCAGTTTCGGTCCAGCGGATTTCGTTTCGGAATACAACGCCTGGAGTGGAACCGCTCTTGGCATGGCGCACACCCTGAAGCAGAGCGCCTTCTTCCGACCCAAGAACATCAGCTCTAAGGTCCGCGGGCTCTACTTTGTGGGTCACAACTCGGTGCCGGGCATTGGGCTGCCGATGTGCCTGATTGGCGCCGAACTGGTTTACAAGCGCCTGACCGCAGATGGTTCTACCGGGCCGATTGAGTCCGAACTGACCCCCCTGGAAGACAACGAATGGCGAGGCTTGGCCTAATGCACGGCGCATACCTCGGTGCCATCCTCGTTGCACTAATTGGCCTCGGTGCCATTGATTTTCGTTTCAAATTGGCGGTCTTTGCTAACCTGATTCGGGCATTGGCGACGGTGTTCCTGGGAGTCGCTGCGTTTCTGGTCTGGGACCTAATCGGAATAGCGGCACACGTTTTCTTCCCCACTGCGGACGCTTATTCGCTTGGCTTCCAGGTGCTGCCAGGAATGCAGGTCGAAGAGCCGTTTTTCTTGACCCTGCTCTGCTACAACGTTCTGGTGCTCTATACCGCTGCGGCTCGCAGGGCAAGTAGGGGGCAATCATGAGCCACCTGAACTATCTGCTGGTGGTTGCCTGCTTTGTGGTTCCAACTCTGGCCGCACTCTGGCTTGCCGGACTACTGAAGCGTCTAGGGTGGCGAGCCATATCGGTCACGACCTTGGCAATCTTGGCGCTTTCGGCCACCTTCGACAACCTGATTGTTGGGGCGGGGATCGTCGGCTATGACCCCAAAGCCATTCTTGGCATTCGCATACCGATCGCCCCGCTAGAGGACCTTGCCTATGCGGCAATCGCAGCTCTGCTTGTTCCAGCAATCTGGATGGGCTTGCAAGGACTTGGCGTCTCCAAAGCTTCGGCCAAAGCCGAGTTCACCTTGGGTCAACTCTTGCGCCAGCTCTTTTGGGCCAGCCGACCGATAAGTTGGATCAACACCGCGTACCCGTTTGCCGCGGTCTACCTGGTGGTGGGTCACACCCTCGATGCCGGTTTCTGGGTGGGCACATTGTTTTTCCTTATTCCCTACAACCTGCTGATGTACGGCATCAACGATGTCTACGACTACGAATCCGATTTGCGCAATCCACGTAAGGGTTCCATCGAAGGCGCCGTCCTTCACCCCAAGTGGCACCAGCCAACGCTGACCGTGGCGTATCTACTGCCAGTTCCATTCCTTGCATTCCTCAGCTGGAATCAGTTCCACCTTGGTCAACCGTTGACCTTGGTCTGGCTGGCAATTGTGGTTTTCGCAGTGGTTGCGTATTCCGCCAAGGGAATGCGTTTCAAAGAGATTCCCCTGCTGGATTCCGTCACAAGTGCCACTCACTTTGTTGGACCGATGGTGGTTGCAATGGCGGCCACCAACCAGCCGCTCAACTCTGGCACCGCACTCAAATTGATCGGTGCGTTCATGCTCTGGGGCATGGCTTCACACGCCTTTGGTGCGGTGCAGGACATCAAGGCCGATCGTGAGGGTGGCCTGGCCAGCATCGCAACGGCGTTTGGCGCCAGGGAGACTGTGCGTTTTGCACTTATCGCCTATGCCTTCGCCGGCATCGCTCTGGTCTCCGGAATCTGGCCTATGCCCCTGGCCGCGATCGCCGTGATCCCGTACCTGGCAATTTTGTGGCCGCACCGCAACATCACCGATGACAACTGCGAAGAGGCAAACCAGGGCTGGCGCAGATTTATTTGGCTCAACTTTTTCGCTGGCTTTGTGGTGACGATGATCCTCATCTACACCGTACTGACCAGCCGCTAATCGCGGAACTGCCAGGTGATGCGGAAGCGATCGTCGTATCCGCGCGAACACTTGGAGCAGCTACTGACCCGAGTCGGCTTGCGATACCGGAAGTACTCGTGTCCCTTTGGGCATTGGCCGTACCACTTGGCATGGGCCTCGTCTACCGGTCTGCCGCTGATTCGCTCGTTCCGGTAGCCCAAATCGGTGGCGATGCGCAACCAATGAGCATCGTGACCGTGCTTCGAGCCCGCCAACGCGTGTGCAATCTCGTGAAACATCACCTGGCGGCTCTGATCCACCGAGTGAAGGTTGGCCATATATTTGCTCAGGCTAATTCGGCGGTTGGTGTAATCGCAGAGTCCGGCTCGGCGCTTTCCGGAATCAAACGCAAACCCCCACTTTTGCATGTCTAGACTCTCGCCCATTAGTCGCTCGCTCATAGCAGCTAGATACTGCAGCTTTGTGACGCTCATCCGCTGGTACCGGCGACCGCCCTCGTTGTACTGGCGGCCCATCGAAAAACCAAGACGGGCATAGACTCGCTGCGCCCTGGCGTTGTCAATCAGTACCGACAGCGTGACCTTTTCAAGCTGTATGCCGTCAAATGCATACGTCAACACGGAGTCGATGGCTGCGGTTCCGATTCCCTGATCGAACCAGCGCTCACCCGCCAAACTGATTCGCAGATTCATCGAATTCTTGATTGGATCGAGCTCGTTGAGGACTACCTCGCCCGCGAAGTCACCGGAGGTGTTGTCGAGGATTGCCCAGTCGCAGCGATCGGACTGAATTCGGCGGCTAACTAACCACTGTTCAATCTGATCGCGCGTAAAAGAAGTTGTGGTTCCGGTGAGATCGTTCAATAGCGGGTCATTCACCATGGCCAGAACCTCTTCGAGCCAAACCTCGGTGAGCTGGCGAAGGCTGAAATCACCCGCCTCTAGTGCAGGCGCTGGAGGGGTCTGGAAGGTTGCCACCCATCCACCATAAACGGCGGGGAAACAAAGATTTAACAGGAAACCCCGCTAAATGGGTGTTCTGGCGGCTGTAAACCCGTTTTACAGTGCCGCGAGTCCAATAGATTAATTGCCATGGCACAAAACACTTCTGGCTCTGCATCTGCAACCGCAATCGAAATCCACGACATCGCGCCGATTCCGGCTGCTGATCGTCACGGCAAGGCGTGGCACCTGTTCACCGTCTGGTCGTCCCCAAACCTCGAGTTCGCAACCGTCTTCGTCGGTGCACTCGGTGTTATGTTCTTCGGTCTTGACCTAACCCAGGCCGTTCTGGCGGTGCTGGTTGGTAACGCCCTGGCCGCAGTAACCCACGGTATTTTCAGCACCTTCGGCCCAAGCGCCGGTCTGCCACAGATGGTTCTGTCGCGCACCGCGTTTGGCAAGTGGGGCAACCTGATTCCTGCCGGTCTGTCCACTCTGGTGGCAGGTATTGGTTGGTTCGCAGTGAACTCGGTCTCCGGTGCACTTGCGCTGAATGCACTGACCAACATCCCGGTTGCCGGCTCGCTCGGCATCGTGGTTCTGGCGCAGATTCTGATCGCTTTCGTTGGTCACAACCTGATCCAGGTCTGGGAGCGTTACACCTCCTACGGTCTGGCTGTGGTCTGGATCATCGTCACCTTCATGATTCTGTTCGGCGGTCACAAGACTGGTGCAGCAGCAACCAGCTTCAACCTGGGTGGCTTCACCCTGGCGGCCGGTGCGGCTTACGGTTACACCGCTGGTTGGACCCCATTCGCCAGCGACTACACCCGGTACCTGCCTGCCAACGTGAGCAAGCGTTCGCTCGGTCTGGCTGCCGGTCTTGGTAACTTCTTCAGCACCACCGTGCTGATGGTTGTTGGTGCGGTTGCATTCAGCGCTATCGGTATCGTGGACAACCCAACCAAGGGCTTCACCGATCTGCTGGGCAACGGCTACATTGCCTCGCTTACCCTGCTGGCAATCGCTGTTGGTTCGGTTTCGGCAAACGTTCTCAACGTTTACTCGGGTGCAATGTCGTTCCTGGCAATGGGCTTCAAGCTTGGCTTCAAGACCCGTCGCGCCATCATGGTTCTACTCGCCGGTGTTGTAGGTGGCCTCGTTGCCTACGACGCAGCTGTTCTTGACCCTAAGGGTCTGGGCCACAGCCTCGAGGGCTTCCTGCTGGTTGTCTCGTACTGGGTGGCTCCGTGGATTGCCATCGTCCTGGTGGACTTCTTGCTGCGCAAGGGTCAGAACCTGGGTGAGGTAGCGCTGAACATCAAGAGCAACCTGGCCGGTCCAATCTCGTTCGTAGTTGCGACCGTCACCAGCATCTACTTCTTCAGCAACCAGTACCCAACCTACGTTGCGCCAGGTGCAACTTCGGGCATCTTTGCCTCGAACTTCTACATGGCAAACGGCGTGAAGATCATCACCGGTGGCGACGCCACCGCGCTGGCCGGCTTCGTTATCGCTGCGGTGCTCTACTGGGTACTCAGCAAGGCGTTCAAGTCAACTAAGTAGTAACAAGTAACTAGAGGAGCCTCGGCAATGGAATTTCAGGTAGGACAGATCTTCGTCACCGATGAAGAGAAGCTGCAAGTTGCCATTGCCGAGGCACACCTCGGTCTCGCTGAGGGCGGTATCCCAATCGGTGCCGCGCTATTTGATGAGGCCGGTCGCCTGCTTGGCAGCGGCCACAATTTGCGCGTGCAAGAAGGCGATGCCTCGATGCACGGCGAGACCAGCGCGTTCCGCAACGCTGGTCGTCAGCGCAGCTACCGCAGGGTCACATTGGCCACAAGTCTCAGCCCATGCTGGTACTGCAGCGGTTTGATTCGTCAGTTCGGCATCGGCCGCGTTTTGGTTGGCGATGACGTGAACTTCATGGGTGGCCAGGACTGGGTTGCCGAGCACGGCGCCGAGGTCCACGTAATGAATGACCCCGGACTAATCCAGCTCATGGGAGAGTTCATCGAGGCCAACCCAACCCTCTGGAACGAGGATATCGGCGAAGACTAGTCGTAGCCGAAAAAACTGGGTCGAAGACTAGTCGTAGCCGAAAAAAACCTAAGCCTGCTGTCACAGCAGGCTCATTGTTTTAACCAGTTGCAGCACAGCCGGCCCAAGCACCACGATGAACATAGCCGGCAGCAGGCACAGCATCAGTGGGAAGAGGATCTTTACTGTCACCTTCTGTCCTTGCTCGCGGGCAAGATCTCGCCGTACCGCCCGCAACCGATTGGCCTGTTCCTCCAGCATGGTGGCGATTGGCACGCCCAGGCGATCCGCCTGAATCAGCGCGTTGAGAGACCGTCTGAACTCGGTGCTCCGGGTTCTATTCGCAGATTGCTGCAAGGCCTCGGTGCGGCTAAACCCCAGCTGTAGTTGCGATACCAGGACGCCGAATTCTTCGGCAACCGGTCCGTCAAGACTCAACGAAACCCGGCCCATCGCCTGCTCCAGCCCAAGGCCTGCCCGAATACACAGCGTCAACAGATCTAGGGCGCCCGGCAGTGCCCGCTCCAGGTCACTAGCGCGCTTGCGAATGCTTCGAACCCGCAGATAGTCGGGCAGGAAAAACCCGGCGACCCCAAACAACACGGGAAGCAGCGGAAGCCAAAGGCGGGTCAGCACCAGTGCGCCCAGAACCAGCCCTGCGCCCGCATAGCCTGCCTTGCGAAGCC
>Ga0228699_1001197_pt1 | contig 14266 bp, 14 predicted proteins | sample McNCre217_Aug_MG_FD_178016 | JGI IMG/M metagenome (GOLD analysis project Ga0228699, IMG submission 178016) | Freshwater microbial communities from McNutts Creek, Athens, Georgia, United States - 2-17_Aug_MG | ecosystem: Environmental > Aquatic > Freshwater > Creek | place: USA: Georgia...
TCTGGAAGATGCCCCTCCTGGCCGATGCGGTCAAAGAGCGCTTTGACGCCATCAACCGGGGCGAGACCGAAGCGGCCGGTGAAGCCGCCAAGCCCAAGCTGAACTACAACTCGGCCACTGGTGCGCTCACCGCAGCGGCCATGGCCAAGATTGAGAGCGACATCAAGCAGCTGCAGGGGTTGACCGATGTGGAAACGGGCCTTCTGAAGGACCGGCAAAAGATCATCGACCTCTACGAGGGGCAGGGTTACATCAGCTACAAGGAGGCCAGTGAGGCCCGGCTGAACGCTCAGCAGGAATTCACAGATCGCCTGGGTGAGTTGTATGCGCAGGAAGAGTCCATCTTGAAGCATGGCCTGGCCACCGTGGCCAAGACAGCCCAGGACAAACTCAAGCTGCAAGACAAGCTCTCGGAAATCACCCTCCGCCGAGAAAAGCTCGAGCGTGAAGCCCAGCAGTCCAACCTCGAGCGTGAAATCAAGCTTCCGGGTGAAACACTCAAAGACCTGCAAGAGCAGGTGGCCAGGAGCCAGGGGCAGCTTAGATCGACCGAAGAGCAAATCAAGGTCCTTCGTGAGACCGGATCGATCAGCGAGATTGATGCGCTCAAACGACTGTCGGCTGCCAGGCGCTCAAGTGCTGATGAGCTGGCGGATTTCGCGGCCAAGGGCAGAGAACTGGTGGAGGCCACGCCTGGCAATGACAAGTTGGCCGAATCGTTTCGACGCATCGAGGAGGCGGCCCGTCAGGCAGCCGATGGGGCGACCTTGCTGGGTCAACGGGCCCTTGAGTTGTCAGATCCCGGTGCTGGGTTCTCCAAGGCGCTGCGCACCCTGGGTGAAGAAACCGAGCAGATGGGCAAGCAGATGGAGGCGGTGACCACCAAGGCCTTCAATGGAATGACGGATGCGCTCACCAACTTTGTGATGACGGGCAAGCTCGACTTCAAGTCGCTGGCCACCTCCATCATTTCGGACCTGATCCGCATTCAGATCCAGCGTGCCATCACGCTGCCCATGGCCAAGGCGCTGGGAAGCATGTTCGGGTTTGCCGATGGCGGAATCATGACCTCATCGGGCCCCTTGCCGCTGCGAGCGTACGCCACTGGCGGGGTGGCCACCACGCCTCAGTTGGCGGTCTTTGGCGAGGGTTCCATGGCCGAGGCCTATGTGCCGCTCCCCGATGGTCGCTCGATCCCCGTCACCATGAACCAGTCCTCGTCCGGGGGCGGTGATGTGTTCAACATCTCGGTCAACGTAGCCGAGGGTGGGGTGACCAGCAGCGCAGGGCAGGGCAAAGACCTGGGGCGTGCGATTTCCAGCGCTGTGCGCCAGGAGCTGCTCAACCAAAAGCGGGCCGGTGGTCTGCTGGACCCGCGTCGGCAGTGATGCATTGAAGGATTTTTATGGCGACATTCACATGGATCGCTTCGATTGGGGCCTCCCTCACCGTCAAACCCAATGTCCGCAAGGTCTCCTTTGGGGACGGGTACGAGCAGCGTCTGGCCTTTGGCATCAACACCCAACCGGAGATCTGGTCCCTGGAATTCAGGGGTAAATCAACGGCCGAGGCGGCTGCCATCGACAACTTCCTGCGTGCCCGTGGGGCGGTTCAGTCATTCGACTGGGCCACCCCGAGTGGCATTGCGGGCAAATTTCTGTGCGAGGAATGGAGTCGGACGGTGGAAGAACCCAATCTGGAAAACATCCGAGCCACGTTCAGGCAGGTTTTTGATCTCTCATGACGGCCCAATCAATCACCACAGAAATTCAGAAGCTCTCCCCGAGTGCGGTCATCGAGCTCTTCGTGATGGACCTGACCCTTTTCAATGAAGGTGTGGTTCGCTTTCATGCAGGCACCAACGAACTGCGCCGTCAGGTTGTCTGGCAGGGCAACACCTATGAGCCGTTCCCTATTCAGGCTGAAGGCTTTGAGTTCAACGGTAACGGCCAAGTGCCGCGCCCCAAACTCAAGGTGGCCAACGTCACGGGCAGCATCACTGCGCTGATCCTCTCCTACCAGGACCTGGTGGGGGCTCGGGTCACGAGAAAGCGCACGCTGCTCAAGTACCTTGATGCCGTGAATTTCGGCACTGGAAGCAACCCGACTGCGGATCCGACTGCCGAGTTTGCCGACGATGTGTATTTCATTGATCGAAAGTCACGAGAGACCCGGGATGTGGTCGAGTTTGAGTTGGCAGCCTCTTTCGATCTCGAAGGAGTGTCCTTGCCCAGACGGCAGATTGTTCAGAACGTCTGCCCCTGGAGCTACCGGGGCTCGGAGTGCGGCTATACCGGGACGGCCTATTTCAATGCCAACGACGAGACGGTAACTGGCCGAACGCAGGATGTCTGCGGCAAACGGCTGGTGTCCTGTCAGAAGCGCTTTGGCTCAAATGCCGAGTTGCCATTTGGCGGGTTTCCAGCGGCGGGGTTGATCCGATGATGGACTCCATCAACCAATCGCTGGCGCTGGCCCATACTGCTCGGGAGATTCCCCGCGAAGCCTGTGGCTTGCTCGTCATTCACAAGGGCCGGGAGACCTATGTCCCAAGCCGCAACATTGGCGTGGGTACCGACCAGTTCGTGATCCACCCCGAGGACTATGTCCGGGCCGATCGGCTTGGAGAGATCGTGGGGGTGTTTCATTCCCACCCGAATCTGCCTGCTGAGCCCAGCCAGGCCGACAAGGTGGCCTGCGAAGCTTCTGGCTTGCCCTGGTTCATTCTGTCCTTCCCCTCTGGGCAGTGGCATGAGATGCAGCCATCTGGCTACATCGCTCCCTTGGTCGGTCGGGCATGGGCCCACGGGGTGCTTGATTGCTACTCGGTGATCCGGGACTGGTATCGGGCAGAGCGAGGTATTGACCTGCCGAACTTTGACCGCTTTGACGAGTGGTGGAAGCGCGGCCAGAGCCTGTACCTCGACAACTTCGGCTCGGCAGGCTTTGAGGCACTGGGAGCCGTTCAATCCCAGGACATGGAAATTGGCGATGTGCTCCTGATGCAGGTGGCATCACCTGTTCCCAACCATGCCGCCATCTACTTGGGTGATGGCCTGATCCTGCATCACCTGCAGGGCAGGCTCTCCAGCCGGGATGTGTATGGCGGCTATTGGCAAAAGATCACGACGCACATCTTGAGGCATCGCACAGAAACAAACAACCCTCCATGACCACCATCATCCTTCTCGGCGAGTTGGGCAAGCGCTTCGGGCGCAGGCACAAGATGGCTGTGGCCACTGCTGCGGAAGCAGTGCGTGCCCTGTGCGCGAACTTTCCCACTTTCGAGCGAGAACTTGTCGCCTCAGGTGAGCGAGGTGTGGGCTACCGGGTGCTGGCCGGGCGGGACGCCTTGAATCTTGATCGGCTGCATGAGCCCACGGGCCAGCAGCACATCACGATTGCACCCGTGATCTCCGGTGCTGGGGGCAATGGACTGGGCCAGATCCTTTTAGGGGCAGCCCTGATCGCTGTGTCCTGGTGGAACCCGATGGGCTGGGCTGCAGCGGGTTCGTTTCTTTCACAGGCCACGCTCTATTCGGTGGGTACCTCCATGATTTTGGGAGGCGTGGCCCAGATGATTGCTCCGACGGCCAAGTCATCCGATCCCTCTGAGCGGCCAGAAAACCAACCGAGCTATGTTTTCAACGGCGCTGTGAACACCACGGCCCAAGGGCATCCCGTGCCTGTGGGTTACGGGCGGCTGATTGTGGGGTCGGCCGTGATCAGCGCCGGCATTGATGTGGATGAAATCGCTGTATGAGCACCGCTGATTCTCAATTCATTGTTGGAGCGGGCGGTGGTGGCAAGGGCGGGGGCGGCAGTGCTCGCGTGGCCCAGGAAGCACCCGACAGCCTGCGCTCCAAGGCTTATGCCCGGGTGGTTGACCTCGTTTGCGAGGGCGAAATTGAGGGCTTGGTTGGTGGTTTGAAGTCGGTCTATCTGGATGACACACCCATCCAGAATTCAGACGGCTCGTACAACTTCACCGGTGTGACGCTGGAGGCACGGACCGGAACCCAGCAGCAAAACTACATCCCTGGCTTTTCCTCTGTGGAAAACGAGGTCTCGGTCGGGGTGGAGTGCAAGTATGGTCAGCCCGTGGTGCGCTCCATCACCGACCCGGATGTGGACGCTGTGCGCATCAAGGTCAGCATTCCGACGCTGACGCTACAGGACACCACCAACGGGGATCTGAACGGTACCTCGGTCACCTATGCGATCGACCTGCAGTCCCGGGGAGCCGGGTACGTGGAGATCCTGCAGGACACAGTTTCAGGCAAGACCTCATCGCGCTACCAGCGCAGTTACTACGTTCCATTGTCCGGGACTGGTCCTTGGGATGTGCGCCTGCGCCGCATCACGGCAGACTCGACGCAAACCAGCCTGCAAAACAAGACCTTCCTCGAGTCCTACACCGAGGTGATCGAGAGCAAGCTGCGTTATCCCAACAGCGCGCTGATGGCCTTGCGGGTCGACGCCTCGCAATTCACCTCGATTCCCAGGCGCAGCTATGACTTGAAGCTCCTTCGGGTTCGCATCCCGACGAACTACTTTCCCGAGACCCGCTCCTATGCCGGTGTCTGGGATGGCAGCTTCAAGGTCGCCTGGACGGACAACCCGGCCTGGTGTTTCTATGACCTGGTGACCAATACCCGCTACGGTCTTGGCAACTACACGCCTGAGTCGCAGGTCGACAAATGGGCGCTGTACCGGGTGGCCAAGTACTGTGACGAGTTGGTGCCCAACGGGCTGGGTGGCTATGAGCCACGCTTTACCTGCAACCTGTACCTGCAGACCCGGGAGCAGGCCTACAAGGTGGTGCAGGACATGGCCTCGGTGTTCCGGGGCATGGCTTATTGGTCGGGTGGCGCCATCACGGTCACGCAGGATGCGCCGCAGGATCCGGTCTACCAGTTCACCGCTGCCAACGTTGTCGATGGCGAGTTCGCCTACCAAGGATCCTCTGCCAAGGCTCGGCACACAGTGGCCTTGGTCAGCTGGGTGGATCCGGACGATTTCTACCGCCAGAAGGTGGAATACGTCGAGGACCTCGCAGGCATCGCCCGTTATGGGGTGGTGCAGGCCGATGTGGTGGCCATGGGGTGCACCTCTCGTGGTCAGGCCAACCGGGTGGGCAAATGGCTGCTGTACTCCGAGCAGTCCGAGTCGGAGATCATCACTTTCCGGACTGGACTTGAGGGGGCAGTGGTCCGGCCTGGCGATGTGGTCAAGGTGGCCGATGCCAGCCGGGGTGGCATGCGACTCGGTGGTCGCATTGCCGCGGCCACAACCGTCAGTGTCACGCTCGATCAGGACCTGCCCGCAGGATCCTGGCGGATTTCTGTGGTGCTGCCCACGGGCGTCGTGGAAGAGCGGCAAGTGGGATCGCTGTCCGGCCGAACTGTGGGTGTGACCAGCGCGTTTTCGATGACCCCCCAAGTGGGCGCGATCTGGGTGCTGTCTTCCACGCTGGTGGAGGCGCAGCTCTTTCGGGTGGTGCAAGTCGCTGAAAGCGAACCTGGTATCCACGAAATCACGGCGCTGGCGCACAACCCCAGCAAGTACGCAGCCATCGAGCAGGGCCTGGCCTTGCAGCCTCGTGCCATCACTGTGCTCTCGACCACGCCAGCGGCTCCGACGGGGCTGACCGTGACCGAGAGCCTTTACCGGGTCAAGGATCAGGCGCTGGTGCTGATCCAGCTCGGATGGGAGCAAGTCTTTGGGGCTCTGGAGTACCAGGTCACCTACCGTGTCAACGGGGGCAACACGGTCACGCTGCCCAAAGTCTCCAGCACCTATCTGGAAATCCGAAACGCTGAGGCCGGTGACTATGTCTTCACGGTTCGAGCTGTGGGGGTGTCGGGCAAGCTGGGCAACTCCACAAGCCTGAGCCAAAGCATTCTGGGCAAGCTCCAGCCGCCAGATGATGTGCAGGACTTTGTGGTGCTGCGCCGCACGACTGATTTGCTCCTGAGCTGGAGTGCCAACACTGATGCCGACCTCTCGGGGTATGAGGTGAGGGTGGGGACTGGGTGGGATTCGGGTGTGATGGTGGGGCAGACAGCGGGCACGCAGCTGGTGCATGACCAGAGCGAGTCGGGACAGTACAACTATCACATCCGTGCCTTTGACACCTCCGGCAAGTACAGCCAGCACGTCACCACCTTCCAGCTCACCTTGCTCGCGCCCTCATCGGTGCGGCAATTTGATGTGGTGCAGTCAGCCAACCGGCTGGAGTTTCGTTGGCTGCCAAATCCCGAGCCGGAGGTTGTGGCTTATGAGTTGCGGGAAGGTGGTGCCTGGGACACCTCGATCTTCATCGCCGAGGTCAAGTCCAGCAGTTTCACGCTGCCCTCGGGCTTTGATGGGGAGCGCAAGTTCTGGATCAAGGCGATCGCATCGCCCGGAATTTACTCTGAAGAAGCCACCTTCGTCTCCACCGTGGTGGCGCAGCCTCAAAACGCGAACCTGCTGGTGACAGTGGATGCGCAGGCGACTCGGTTCCCTGGCGTGAAGCATTTTGCCTCGGTCGAATCGGTCAACAGCCTGGATGTACTGCGCATGGACAGCGGGGTGACCCAGTCCGAGTACCTGTTTGAGGTGAATCTGCCCACCAGCTACCGGGCACAGAACACCTTGCTGGCCAGCATTGGGGCGACGCTGGATGACCGCGAGACCTGGACCTCGGCCAATTACGCCTGGCTCAGCTCGGCGGCCAAGCGGCAATGGACCTATGACGGGGCACTCAAAAGCATCGAAGCGAGGTTTCAGATGGCCCGTGAGGATGCCCTGCAAGCGGGTGAGCTCTATGGCTGGCGGCTCAATGGGGTGCTCGGTGGCTACGGAAATCCCGTGGGCGCTGAAGCCATTGGTGTGGGCTATGGCGATGGGCGCTACGGCAGTGGCGTACTGGTCAAGGACACGACCAAGGTGTCCTGGGGGGTGAGTATTCCGGGTGTCTTTCATGTGAGCTTCTGGTTCATCCCGAACCAGATCACCACATCGGTGATTTGGACGGCCACGGGTGCTGGAGTGAGCCTCCTGGTCGGCTATGACTCGGTGGCGGGAACCTTCTTTCTGGAGGACCAGCTCTTTAACCGGGTGGTGGTGGCTTACCCCGTGAACGTGGCTGATCGCATCTGCATCGGTGTGTGCCAGACAGCAACAGAGCGCAGGCTTTTCATCGGAAAGATGGGAGGCGAGGTCCAAAGCGCAAGCCAACCTCTGGCACCGACAGCGGGGTATTCGACCCTCAAGCTGTACTGACAGATCAGTTCAGACAAATCAATCAACCTGAGTACAGGCGTTGCACCCAATGGGGCAGCGCCTATTTTTTTGGAGAAATCCCATGATGGATGAAGGCATGCAAATCAAGGGCTCGCTCACGCTGGTGCTGGCCAAGCCCAATGGCGAGGTCGAGGTGGTCCACAAAGACAACATCATCGTCAACGGCGGCTTTGACTTCGTTGCCGATGCGATTGGCAACTCTGGCAGTCGCCCCGGGGTGATGGGCTGGATTGCGGTGGGAACCGGCACGACAGCCGCAGCCTCGACTCAGACCGCCCTGGTCACCGAGATCAAGCGCAATGCCTCGACCTACGCACACACGGCAGGTACCAAGGTGTTCACCTTTACGGCCAGTTATGCGGCGGGTGACGCCACAGGCGCATTGACCGAAGCGGGTGTGTTCAATGCAGCCTCGGCCGGAACTATGTTCGATCGTGTGGTGTTCCCGGTGGTCAATAAGGGGGTGGACGACAGCCTGACGGCTGTTTTCACCTTCACGATGAGCTGATCGGGCTATTGATATGGCCGAGACTGTCAACGTCTCAAGCTCGCCGGGGGCCAATTACACGTGGACCTCTGGCAAGTTTGCATGGAGCAGCGCCACAGCCGGTAAGAACTGGACGAGTGCATATCCGGCGGTCTACAGCCTGAGCGTGGCCACGGACATCAGTTTCACGGAATTGATCCAGAAGTTGGGGATCAAGCAAAGCTCCGAAACCATTGCTTTTGCTGAGAAGCAAGGCAAAGGGCTGGTACTGAACAAGTTCGAGGTCATGAGTTTCGCGGAGACCTACACGGACCTCATTGCCTTCGTTCTGAGGTTTGTCGAATCCTTTGCGTTGGCAGAAAAGAGCGGGCTTTCCAACACCAAGCGGGTGTTTGAGGTGTTTCAGGTGGTCGAGGGGTTGGGGCGGCAGATTGCACTGAGAAAATTCGAGACGCTGGCGCTGGCTGAGACCTACACCGACCTCATTGCGTTCATCTTGCGAGTGGGCGAGAGCTTCAGCTTTACCGAGACACCATCCAAGGCGCTCACCAAGCCACAGGCAGAGAGTTTCAGGTTCACTGAAGCGCTGTCGAGGGCGCAGGTCAAACGGATTTCTGAGGCGTTTGTATTTGCTGAGGTTTTTGGACGGACTGTTGCCTACCGCAAGGCCATCAGCGAGGGGTTTGCGATTGGGGAGGCGCTGCGTCGTGCGCAGACCTTGAAGCTGGCTGAGGCCTTGAACCTGGCTGAGCAATACCGAAGGCGAGCCAACGGTGTCATCAGCGACATGATCGTCGCCAGCACCGAGATCACAGAGCAGGACTTCATGGACATCCTGGAGTCAGGCCATCCACCGGGCTACACCAATTTCCGGGACTTCATTCAGGGCGACTACACCTACCAGCGGGCACTTTTCAGAGCGATTCTGACCTCCAGCAATGCTGATCGGGGCTACATCGATGGCCTGCGTGTCACGGTCGATGTGCCCGATGTCTTTGACCGTGGTACTGCCCAGGTGAGCAATGCGGCCAATGGCGTGACGGTTGTCTTTGCCCGGCAGTTTCGGGTCTCGCCAGAGGTCACGCTCACCTTCAAGGGGGGCACCACGGTGGCCGTCCCTCGAATCCTGGGTGCGGTTTCAACCACCGGCTTCACCGCAGTTCTTGAAAACACGTCCGGCACTCGGGTGACCGGAGCTATTTCTTGGATTGCCCAAGGATATTGATAGGGCATTAAATGCAGAACTACACCGAAATTCCATCGTCAACGACGCTGTCTGACTCGTTGTCTCAGATCCTGAACAACGACAAGACGGCGCTCTCGCTTTCAAGCGGAACGTCTTTCCCGACGGTCAACCTGCAACTGGGCATGCCGTGTTTCAGGACCGACGAGCAAAAGCTCTACATCCTCACGGTGGTTAGCCCCGCTTCTTGGAAGATGGTCATTGACCTCTCCGCCACAGTCGGCAAGGTGGCCAATGCGGATTTGCTTGATGGCATCGATTCCACCGGCTTTGCCTTGTCGGGTCACAACCATGACGTAGCTTATGCCGCGCTGGGCCACAACCACAATGCCGCCTATCTGGGCATCACGGCCAAGGCTGCTGATGCTGACAAGCTCGATGGCTATGACTCGACAGCCTTTGTGCGATCGGTCAACGGTTACGGGCCTGATGCCAATGGCAACTCCAGTGTTCCCATTGATCTTTCGAGCCGTGTGGCCAAGTCCGGCGACACCATGACTGGCACCCTCACGGCGCCCAGGCTGCAAATTGCAGGCACGGCCAATTATCTGGATATGGTGGATCAGGACTGGGGCACCCGGTATCTGCACCACAACCAGGGGCTCATGGGATTTTTGAAATCCGATGGCAACTGGGATATGTACATGAACAACAGCGGTCAGATGTGGACAGCCAACTACGGATGGCTACACGACTACTTCTTCAGCACTATCGCTAACTGTTTCATCGGCAACTGCCCAGGCAACACGGGCAATTGCAGCCCAGTAGCCAACAACGCGACTTCTGTGGTTTCGAACTGCGGTAGCGCATCTTTTGTCCGCGATGAGCTGGTGGACAACGGCAGCCAGATTTCTGTCCGAAGAACCCAATATAACTTCAACTGCAACTGCAATTGCAACTGCGATTGCTACTGCTGATCCGGGGGTGACACATGAGCGTTTTGACCAAAATCTTCCCCGCTCCGGTGCTTCGCATTCAGGAGCTGTTGAGCCCCTCCGAGGTTGAGCAGGCGACCGAGCTGGCTATCAAAGCCAACGAGCGCCTCAATGACCATCAGGTCCCGTACTCCCGCACCTACCGTGACAGCCTGGACTTCATGTTCCCGGAGTTCTTCAAGCCCATATTCCGACGTCTGCGCCGCAGCATCGAGGACGAGTTCAATTGCAACGTCAGCAACATGGTGGGGCGCGAATCCATCTTCCGCTACGGCCAGCACCTGCCATTCCACACCGAGCCGCACGCTGATATTTCTTGCGTGCTGTGGCTGGACTTCCCCGCAAAGCCCGACCCATCCAGGCGCGACTACTCGGGCATGTTCTGCCTGCACAACCCGCACCTCCTGTTTGGTGGCCGCGCAACAGGGGTGTTTGGCAACATCAACCACATGGAAATGCCATCGCCTGGCGATGCCTTCGTTTTCCCTTCCCACATGCCGCATTTCGTGTTCCCGTACAACGGCGAGCGCCCTGGCGTGGAACTTCACTTTGAAATGCTTGCGGAGGCTGCATGAAGCTCGTTACCTTCAATGTCAGCGTCGATGAAGAAAAGGCGGTGCGTGTAGAACAAACCGCTGACGGCTACACCGTTTCCTTTGCTGGTGCATCCATCAACATCGGCGTGCATCTTTTCAAGCAGGGCGAGCTGCAGTTCCTGATGTATGGAAAGCAGTATCAGAGTGAGGTCATCGGCATCGTGTCTCAACGCGAATATGTCGATAGCCGAGATGGCCTGACGATCCTGGCTCAGCACGGCCTGACCGATGGTCTGGGTTGGTTCTACTTCGGCGATACCGCCGAAGAGGCCTGTCTGTGCATCACCAAAGCCATGACGACGCAATGCCCATTCGATATCGTGCAGCCGGGTAAGCCCCGTGATGTTCTGCCAGGCATCTTCCCCGACAGCGAAAGGCTGGGGGTTCGCAACCTGGCCAAGATCGCGCTGCTGCGCAAACTCAACCCGCTCGACAGCCTTGCCGCCCTGGAAAAACAGGTCGACTTGCTCAGTTCCCTGGTCATCCAACTGGCCAACCTGGTGCCTGGCCAAGAAGACATCGCCTTGATTAACCACCTCCAGCACATCATCAACGATGCCAGCGCCAATGCGGGCAAGAGCGACGATCAAACCGTCGCCAGCGTGATGTCCTTCAAGATGGCGCTGCGCCAAGCGCAGGCCGATTACTTCGCTGCACGCGATGGAGCCACATCATGACCAAATTCATCGTCACAACCATCAACCCCGACAATGGCCAACTTACCCGTTTTCACTATGACAATGCAACCAGCGAGTTGACCCGCGAAACTGGCGAGCCCTTGGTGCAGGCGGTCGAAGTCACCGAGCGTGCACATGTTCCAGCAGTCTCCAGGCAGACGCCACTGGGCAAGACCAGCCCCCGCACCCTCAAGATCAGCCTTGGCCTGTCTTGCAACTACAAGTGCGAATACTGTTCGCAGCGTTTTGTTCCGCGCGCAGACGAAACCAACCCCGGAGATGTGCAGGCCTTCATCGACGGCCTCGACGCCTGGGTGACGAGCCCGCCCGAGAAGGTCGAGTTCTGGGGTGGCGAGCCTCTGGTCTACATCAAGACCATGCGCCCCCTGGCCGAGGCCATCAAGGCCAAGTTCCCCAAAGCTGATATGTCGGTCATCACCAACGGCTCGCTGCTGAGTGATGACATCAGCGAATGGCTTGATCGAATGGGTTTCAGTGTCGGTATTTCGCACGATGGCCCTGGCCAGCATGTGCGCGGCCCTGATCCCCTACAGGACCCCCAGCAGCGGGCAGCCATCATGGCGCTGTACGCCCGCCTGGCCCCGCAGCAGCGCATCAGCTTCAACGCGATGGTCAATCGCGAAAACGCATCGCGCGCTGCCATTCAGCGCTTTTTCATCGAATTGACAGGCGATCCCATGGTCCCCATTGGCGAGGGCAGCTTTGTTGACGCTTATGACGAGGGCGGCATTGCCCACTCGCTTCAGCCAGATGAGCTGCATGCCTACCGCAATCTGGCCTTTCATGAAATCCGGACTGGGCAGGCCGCCAACGTCCAGGCCGTGAGTAGCAAGACGGCCAGCTTCGTCAATTCCATCCGAAGCCGTCGTCCTGCATCCAGCCTGGGCCAGAAGTGCGGCATGGACAAGTCCGACAGCATCGCTGTCGACCTGCGCGGCAACGTCCTGACCTGCCAGAACGTGAGCGCAACCAGCACCGCGTCCAATGGCCAGGCCCACCGCATTGGCCATGTAAGTGACTTGGCTGGAGTCAAGCTCGACACTGCCACGCACTGGAGTAAGAGGGCGGATTGCCCGAGCTGCCCGATGCTGCAGATTTGCCAAGGCTCCTGCATGTTCCTGGAGGGGCCCCTGTGGGACCGATCATGCGACAACGCTTTCTCTGATGCCGTGCCCGTCTTCGCCGCTGGCATCGAATTCCTGACCGGACAGGTACCGGTGCACATTGAGGGTGAGTTTCGAGAGGACCGAAAAGACATCTTCGGCATCTCTGTAAATGCTCAGGACACTCGAGGTGCGACTCAGGCGCCTGTGAGAAAACCTTTCCCTATTCCGGTCGTCTCTGTTTAACACCCTCAACTTTCCCTTTCACGGCCGCCATGGTTTGCCCTGGCGGCCTTTTCATTTGGAGTAATCAATGCCTGAACCTACAAGCTCTGGAGTCGCTGGAGCGGCTGCCGCCTACAAAGCCATTGGTGGTGCTGCTGGCGCTGCAGCCGGAGGGGCCACCCTGGCGGCTGTGGTCGTGATGCTCATGACACCACCCAGAACCATTCGCGAATGGACGGTTGGATTGATCAGTACCGTCGTTTCAAGCATCTGTGGCGGCGCAATCACCGTCGAGTATTTCCAGTTGCATGAATGGGCGTTTTCAACGATCGGTCTGTACGCCATGGGTGGGGTGATCTTTGCCTGCGGCTTGCCGGGATGGGCGATCGTGCGTTGGTTATTCAATTTCATTGACGAGCGACGTGATGCATCGATTGACCAGGTCGCCAAAGACGTGAAGGAGCTGCTGTGATACCTCCAGAGTTCATCATGCGGCTGTCTAACCCAGCAATGGAGTCTCAGCGAAAGTCTGGGGTTCCTGCCAGCATCACGATCGCGCAGGCGGCACTTGAGTCTGCCTGGGGTGAATCAGGCCTTGCTAAAGCTGGGAACAACCTCTTTGGGATCAAGGCTGACAGCCGGTGGAGAGGCGAAACGCTGACCTTGAACACTCGTGAGTTCATCAAGGGGCAATGGCTTGTTGTTCCAGCCAAGTGGCGAAAGTACGTCAGTTGGCAGGCCAGCATCGATGACCATGCTGCATTCCTCAGAGGCAACCCACGCTATCAGCCATGTTTCTTGTGTCAGACCACTGAGGCTTTTGCGCGTGCGCTGCTCAAGGCAGGGTACGCAACCGATCCCTCCTATGCCGAGAAGCTGATCGGTGTGATTGCCCGGCACAAGCTCTTGGCCTTGGATCTGGAGTCGAAATGAGCTGGCTCACTCGTTTCCTGATCTCCAACTGGAGCCTGGCCCTGGTTCCCATCGTGTTGCTTTGCGTTTGGCTAAGTGGCGTCTGGGTAGGGGCGGGACGCACCCAACGGGCGTGGGATGCCGAACGGCATCAGGCGGAGCTTGCTCAAGCCCGTGCGCAACAAAAGATTGCTGACATTAAGCGCTCACAGGAGCAAATCAACCATGAAATCTCAAATGAATTCAATCAACGATCTGTGCAGTTGGCTGCTGATTTGCAGTCTGGCGGCTTTGTCAGGATGCGCAGCAGCCCCGCAGACGGTGTCGGGGGCGTGCCCGCCGTTCCCGCAACCTCCGATGCCGTTGCTCCAGCCGCCTCCAACTCTGTACCTGTTGCCTCCAGAGATGAGGGAACGATGAGCTGTGAGCGACTTGGCGAGGATGCTGCCAAGGCCACGCTCATGCTTGTTGAACTTCAAAAATGGGTTCAAGAGATGGGAGCGTTGGTCAGGGTGAAAGAACCCAGCCATTAAGTCCGTTCAACTTGCAAGTTGTTCAAGAAAAAAACGACTCAATCAACCCGTAGAAAACTTGCAATTCATTCGATTTCAGGCCTTCATGTCCAACATAATGTCACTGGTGAATTGCATTGTAATTTCATGATGTGAAACAAACGCTGTGCAGGTGCAAGTGTCTGCTCAAACAGTTTGCCGGATGAAGATTACTTTGCAAGATTGAATTTAATGGAACAAAAACGCGGCATCCCTGTAATTGATC
>Ga0228699_1001199_pt1 | contig 14261 bp, 20 predicted proteins | sample McNCre217_Aug_MG_FD_178016 | JGI IMG/M metagenome (GOLD analysis project Ga0228699, IMG submission 178016) | Freshwater microbial communities from McNutts Creek, Athens, Georgia, United States - 2-17_Aug_MG | ecosystem: Environmental > Aquatic > Freshwater > Creek | place: USA: Georgia...
GAACACATGAGCAAGAGTCTCGACGCGACAGCAGCAGAAATCCGAGCAACCAATAAGGTGAAAAAAGTCGTCGGCGACTTCTTCGCGGCGCGCCTGACGGTCGACGAACTCCACGCGCTCGGCGTCGTCGACAAGCCCTACGGACTCGCCGCCGATATGACGCTCGCCGACCAACTCGTCGAGCTGATGATGCGGGCCGCACACGCGAAGAAGGAAGAGCGCCGCAAACTCGCCGAAGCACGCTCGCCGCTCATCGGCGAGCGCTACTGCGTCACCTTCGCACGCGGCGTCGCTCGCGCGCTCGGCGTGCTGACGACGCTCGGCGAAGTGAAGCGCGACTTGGCAAGCATCGACGAGCGCTCGTTTCAGTGGGCGAGCATCTCGAAGGAAGACCTTCACCGTGCGTACATGGCGAATGCCGCGCCCGCACTCGCGTTGACGACGGCGCACCCCGGCTCGCGCGCGGGCCTGTTCGTCATCGACCTTCGCGACCTCCGCCAATTCGCCGACCGTGTCGACGTACTCTCGGTCGCGAGCATCGCGGCCCGCGTCAATGGAGCGCCGCGCCCGTGAGACGCCCACTACCTTATAGACCCGCCGTTACGCATTTGACGTGGCGCGACTACTGCCCGCACGTCGTCGAGTGCTCGACGCAGTCGCAGTGTGAAACGCTCGACGCCGACGCGGCGACGACGAGCGCAACCCAACCCGCGAACAACGGAGCTGAAGACATGACGAAGAAGACGAAGCAGGAAGAGCAGCGCGAAGACAATTTCGGCGCGGCCGAAGAGGCACGCTACGCCGCCGAACAGAAGCGCTACGCCGACGCCGAGCGAGAGCGGCAGACGGCCGCCCGCGAAATGATGCTCACCGTCGGCGCGGCACTGCTCTCTTCCGAGGCCGAACAGGCGGCGACCTCTCGCGCCGAGCGATTCGCGCACTACGCGCGAGCGCTCGTCGACCTGCGCCAGATGGGCTCGTTTCCCGCCATCGAACAGCTCTCGAAGGCGGCGCTCGACGAGCTGACGGTGCTTTCTCGCGAGCTGCACACGACCCGCATTGCGAAGGTGTCGCAGTGAGTCGCGCTCGCGTGTCGTCCTACTGTCACTGCGAGTGCGGGTTGCTCGTCCGCTTGACTCGCATCGACTCGAAGAGCGAGCCGGGCGCGGCGCTCGAAGCGCACGGCGCGCTTGGGTACGCGGGCGCGTGCCCGGCGTGCAAGTCGCTCTGCCAGCTCACCTTGACGGCGGAATCCCCCATCGTACGGCCGGGACTCGTCGGACTCGATGGGGGCGCACAGTGAAGCGCGAACACTTGACGACGGCACATGACCGGCCAGTGTGGCGCTACACCTTCGAGAGCGACGAGACGTCGCCGACGCTACGCGCGCCGAGCATCACGCCCGAAGCGGCGTCACTCGTCGCCGAAGCGTTGGGGCTCGGTCGCTCGCTTGACGCTCGCCGCGTGACGGTCGCCGAATTGGCCGAAGGCTTTGACGCGTGCCCCGAGGGCGCGGCCGTGGCGCGCTACATCGACGGACAAGGGCGCGTCGTACTGCACATTGTCGGCGTGCCATCGCGTCTCTTCGACGAAAACGAGGTACCCGACGGTCGCCCCGGAATCGACAAGCTGCTGACGAAAGAGGCCGCCGACCTCGCGTTGCAGCTCGACGACGCGCAAGCGCAGGTCGCCGACGTGCGACGCGCGCTCGCGCAGGCGAAGGCCGACGCGGCGCTCTACCTGAGAGAGCGAGATGAAGCGCTCGCCGAAATCACGCGACTGCGAGTCATCGCATTCCCCGACGACGTGTGACGCGCGGAGCCCGCGAGCGAAGTCGACTCGCGGGCTGTACGCGGCGCATTTCGCGACGCGACCAAACCGGAGCAACAAACATGAGCAACGAGACCAGTGCAGTGAACGAGTGGACGAAGCGCGACACGGCCGACGGCGAGTCGACCTTCGAGGAAGCGGAGTGGGTTGAGCCGGGCGAAGGCGTCGTCATCGAAGGCGTGCTGATGCGCGCCTTCGTGCTCCGCGACGAGCTGGGCGGGGACCGGCCCTTCCGGGCCTGCTACGTCATCGCCGACGACAAGGGCGACGAGTGGACCTTCGGGGAAAAGGCGAGCTTCAAGAGCGCGATTCGCTCGCTCAAGATGGGCGTGACGATGCGCCTGACGTTCCTGAAGAAAGAGAAGATGACCGACCCGAAGACGAAGAAGCCGACGGGCAAGACCATCTGGCGAACCCGGCTCGACACGAAGGACGAGGGCGTCGGCGAGGCCGTCATCGACGCGCTGAAGAAGTCGCACGCCGAGCTGATGGCCAAGGGCGAAGACGTGCCCTTCTGAGCTGCAACGAGTGACAAGCCACGGCGGGCGGCGGCGCAAGTCGCCGCCCGCTTCACGTTCAAAGGACACCACATGCACCCCAAAGCCGAAGCTGCACACCACGACGCCCGCGCGCTGCTCGCGCTCTCGACGTCACTTCGCGACGCCGCCGTCGAGCTGCACGCCGCGCGCGTCATCACTTCACACGTCGTCGAGGCCGTCGAGGCGATGCACGCCGAAGCGCTCCGCGCCTGTCACCTCGTGACGACGGCAACGGCGATGCTTCGTCACGCCGAGCGCCCGCCGAAGGGAGGCGCGTTTTGACTCTGCTCGACTTGCCTCGGGGCGCGGCGTCTCTCGTCGTCGCGCTCGGGAAACTCCGCGCGCAGGGCTACGAGGGCGCGCATTACGACACACTCGCGACACTGCTCGGTCAGCACGTCGGACACGTCAAAGCGTCGGCGCGCGCGGCGCTCGACGCGGGCGTCGTCACCATCGACGTCGGCGGCGGGCGCGGAAAGCCGAGCGTCATCCGACTGGCCGAAGCGGGGGCTCGCCTTGTCTCGGTACCGACTGCGAGCGGCACCGGGCCATGACGGCTCGGTGACGGGCACTCTTCGCCGCCGCGTCGGCGACGACTTTCGACTCGCCGCCGTGCTCGCGGGCGTCGAGTGGGAATTGCCCGCCGTCGAGCATCTCTTCGCGCAAGCTCGACGCGCTCTGCCGGAGGAATGGACAGAGCGCGAAGTCACTCTCTCTCTTCGCTGGCGACGGCTCGACGTCGCGCCGCCAGCGTTCCCTTGGAGGTCCACATGGCAGCTCAAAAGAAGAAGCGAACCCCAACCCCTCACAGTCGACGAGCAACAAAACGCGCCGCTCCGACCGCCCGACGAGTGAAGCGCGCGCCGCCGACGAAGAAGACGCCGCCGACGAAGAAGACGCCGCCGACGAAGAAGACGCCGCCGCCGAAGAAGACGCCGCCGCCGAAGAAGACGCCGCCGACGAAGAAGACGCCGCCGCCGAAGCGCACGAAGCCGTCGAAGTCGACGAAGAAGACGCCGCCGACGAAGAAGTCGTCGCCGAAGCGTCCGAAGAAGACGCCGCCGCCGAAGAAGACGCCGTCGCCGAAGCGCACGAAGAAGCCGCCGAAGCCGAAGAGCACGCCGAAGAAGAAGCAAACCCCAAAGGTAGCGCCGAGGTCCGGGCGCCGTGAAAAACCCGCGCCGACTCTTCCGGAGGAAATGCGGCGGGACGAGGGGCTCGCGCTCGGCGTCGGCGCGTTTCCCGAAACGCGCTTCTTCACGTCGGCGAACGCGCTCATTGGCTACATCGAAGGGCGGCCGGGCGTGAAGGCGATTCTCGCCGCATTCCCCGCGCGCGGCGGCGAGGCGAAGGGGCCGGGTTGGACGACCGAGCGTCGCGCCGAAATGAAGGAACGACTCGACGCGTCGCCACCCGCGCAAGAGAAGAGAGCCGAGGGCGGCTACGACGCTTGGGCGGCGTTCATGCTCGAAGCACTGGAGTACGCCGACGACGGCGGGCTGCTCGCCGAAGTCGAAGTCGAGAGCGACAGCGGGGGGACGGAATGACGCGCGCGAAGAAGTCGCTCGACGCGCCCTTCGCCGTCTTCGACATTGAGTCGCTCAATTGGAACGAGTTTCGCGTCGCGCAATTCGTGACGAGCGAAGGCGACGCCGTGCGTTGCGACACGGCGGCGGCACTCTCGCAAGAGGTCGAACGCTTCAAGGGGCGCGTGTTCGCCCACTACGGTGGGCGTTACGACTTCTTCTTCCTCGACGAACCCTCGACGGTCGCACTCTCAGGTTCCGGCATTCTGCGCGCACAACTCGGCCAAGCGTCGCTCTATGACTCGTGGTTCCTCTTTCAAATGGCACTGGCGAAGGTGGGCAAGGCCGTCGGTCACCTGAAGCATGAAGGAAAGAGCGACCGCATCGACGAGTTGACGCTCGACGAGACCGCCGAGCACTGTCGCAACGACTGCGAAGTGCTCCGCATTGCGCTCCTGAAACATCGGCAGTGGTGTCGCGACATGCCGCACGATGAGCCCCGGTGGCCAGCGACGGCAGGCGGTACGGCCGTGTACGCGCTCGAAGCGTACGAGCCTGACGGCGTCGCGCACCTTCGCGGCGAGCGCGTCGAGCTGGCCGACTGGTTTCACCAATACAGCTCGGTGACGGGCGGGCGCGTCGAGCTGTGGCAAGTCGGGCGCGTGAAGGGGCCGGTCTATTCGTACGACATTCGGTCGAGCTATCCGCGCTCATGGCTCGACGGCCCCTTGCCTCTTGGGCCGTGGCGGCGCGTCGACGTCGAACAACCCGACGGCGTGCCGGGCGTCTACCTCTGCCGCGTCGAGCAGAGTCGGTCGACGCTCCCGGTCGTCGCGCCGGGTCACCAATGGCGCTACGACGGCGAGACTTGGCTCACGCACGAAGAAGTCGCCGAGGTGCGCCTTCACGGGGGGCGCGTCGAGGTGCTCGACGGGTGGGCCAGTCAGACGCCCGCCGTCGCCTTCGGGCAACACTTCGCGCGCTCGATGTACGCGCTCAAAGCGAAGGGCGACCCTTGGGCGAAGGTGAGCATCAACAGCGCGCACGGTAAGTTTGGGCAGGGCGTGCTGCAAACGAGCTGGGCGCGGCGTCACGGCCGTTGGGAGGCCGACTTTGAGCTGGGGTTCCCCGCGTGGCATCAACGCCCGCTCGTTTCGGCTTTCGTGCTCTCGCGCGCCCGCCTTCGCTTGCATCGCGCGTTGCACGCGCTGAAAGCGAAAGGCTTTCGATGCCTGTACGTCGACACCGACTGCGTCCACACCGACTGTCCGCCGGAGCAATTCCCCGGCGAGCTGGGCGACGAGCTGGGCCAGTGGGCGCACGAAGCGACCGCCGAAGAAGCTGTCTACGTCGCGCCGAAGGTCTACGCGCTCCGGCTCGCGGGCGGCGGCGTGAAGATGGCGGCGAAGGGGTTGCCGCGCGACAAGGTGACTTTCGAGGCGATGCTCGAAGCAGCGCGCGGCAACCCTGTCAGTTTCAGCACCGACGCCGGGCTCGTCGGCTTTCGCCGTCTCGGTGGAGTCTGGGAGCCGCGTCGCAGTAGAAGTGTTCGTCGTCTGCAAACCCAAACCGGAGGAAAAAGACATGCCGTTTCCCACTCAGGAATCACAGGACAGCTCACCTACCCCGACGCCGACGCCCGATGAAGCGGCGCGCTCGCCGACGGACACAGGCCCCATCGACGCCGAGGTCGTCGAGGAAACGTCGAAGGCGCGCCCGCCGCGCGTCGCCCGCGTCGCTGACGTCAAACGCCTGGAGTCGACCGCCGACGACGTCTTCGGCGGCGCTGTGACGGACACCGTCAACGCCCGCGCGGCGCGCCCGCCGGGCGACGACGGCGCGCCGACGCCAAAGCGCGGGCGCTCGAAGAAGAAGGCCGAAGCGCCGCCATCGGAGCCGAGCGACAAACACGTCGAGACGGCGCGCGGGCTGCTGCTGATGGCCGACTCCTTCTTCGTGGCGCATGTGCGGAGCCGCTACGCCGACGCTCTGGAACCTGAGAACGTCGAGCAGCTCGCGCGCAAGTGTGCTGCGACGCCGGAACAAGTGAACGCGCTCGCCGAGCCGCTCGCACGGGGGCTCGCCGAAGAAAACGTCGAGCTGCCGTGGTGGGCACAACTCGGTCTCGCGGCGTCGGGTGTCTACCTGCCCAAGCTGATGATGTTGAGCGCTCTCGATGAGCAAGTCGCGGCGAAGAAGAAGGCCGGGCCGTGAGCGGTCGCGAGCGCAAGGTGGTGACGGTGCTCGGCGCGCCGGGTATGGGAAAATCTGCGCTCGCGCGACAACTCGTCGAGCGGTACCAACTCGCGCACGGCGAAGACTCGGTGCGCGTACTTGACCCGAGCGGCACCTTCCCCGAGCTGGGCGAGTGGCCGGGCCGTCGTCAGGTCAACGCATGGGTTGAAGAGCTGACAGCCGAAGGCGAGGGGCCGAAGGGCGGCGGGTGGGGGCCTGGGCTGCTCGTTCTCGACGACGCCGACCGCTACTTACTCCCGACGAGTTTTGACGCGTTTCGTGACGTCTGGCTCGCAAACCGTCATCTTGGACTCGACGTAGTCGTGACGGCCCACCGTGCCCCGGCCGTGCCGAAAGACTTACTCGGTTCGTCTACGGAGCTGTGGCTGTTCGCGCAGGAAGAGCCACGCGCGCTCGAATATCTCGCGAAGATTCCCGCACTCCGCGCGAGCTTCGATGAGCTGACGGACCCGCTCCCCGTCGAGCCGGGTTTCGCGCTGCGAGTCGTGCCGCGTCGTCGGGAGGTACAACTCGTCGACGTCTTCAACCGTTGACGTGCGGACAAACGAAAGCCCCGACGCTCGCGAGAGTGTCGGGGCTTTCGCGCGTCTACCGCGCCGCCGGAGCCCGGTCGCGTGACGACTTGATTACGGGGCCGCGCCGCCGTCGGCCGCGAGCCGGAGCTGTCGCGAGAGCGCTCCCGCGCCCGCCGTTTTGAGTCCATCGCAACGGTTTTGATTCACCGTCGCCTTCAGCTCGCGAGCGACACAATCGGCGACGCTCGCGCCGCCGTCGGTCGAGGTGAGTGCTCCGCACCATTCCGCCGAGCAGCCCCCGTCAGGAAGCGGCGTCAGGAGAATGCGCGTCACGACGAGCGACGCGGGGTCGTAGTCGTCGACGCGTTGAGCGACGGCGAGTGAAGCGACGAGTAGGGCGAAGATGAGGTGCAATCGAAACATGGGGGTTGCCTTTCGTTGGGGGTTGGTGTTGGCGTTTGAGGGGCTTTGCTCGAGGTGGCCTAGTACAGCTCGACTGAGGAATTGCCCGCGTTCAGGGTGACGGCGGCCGCCGCGCGCGCTTCGACGGAGTAGTAGGGCGCGAGCGGATAACCGGCGGCGAGGCCGGTCGTCTGCCGAACCTTTGCAATGCCGTTCACCCACCAAGTACAGGCCGTGGTGCCGCCTTCGATGCAGTCGATGCAGAGGGTGTCAAACGTCGCCGTCGTAACGGCCGGTGCGACGCCGGTATCCACACACGTCGTGCTCACGCCGTTCGCATAGCAAGCCATCCATTTGGTATCAGTCGCGGTCGTCGAGTACCGAAAACTCAGCGCCGAGTTGGCCGGGTTGTCCGTCGAACCCGGAAGCGCGCTCGCGAGGCCTGCCCACACGCGAATGTTTGCGCCGGTGCTCATGCTCACCTTCTGACACCAACGGGGCGATTGAGTCGCTCGACGGATGAAAAGCGAAGTGATGACGGAGCTGATGGAGCCTGCGACGGCCCCCGTCACGCTTCCGCGCGCATCGAACGTGAGTGGATTGGCGCCGATGGCTTGCGTCGTCGCGACGGCGGCGTCGACGACCGTTACGGTCGCGGCCGCGCCGCCGACGCGAGGGGTTGCCGGGTAAAACGTCGGCGTCGCGTTGCTCTCGAAGCCCATATCGAGACCGAAGACGTGGCGCTGCAGTACTGGGTGCGGGTTACCGCCGATGTCGATGGGAGGATTGACGGCCGAAGGCGCGGCCTTCGTCCAAAAACTACGACCATCATTCGCGTCCACCAATACCGCCGGGAAATACGTGCCGGAAGTCCACGCGGTGGCCGCGCCGTTAGGCGTCATCTTCACGCCGCTCGTTCCGGCGTTGATGATGACGACGTTTGAAGCGACCGCGACTGAGGAAACGCTGTACGCGAGCGACGCGCCCGTGATGCCGTCGAGAATGAGTTTCGGCGTCGACGTCGTCCCTTCAAGGTACCCGGGCGTCGCCGAGAAATTGAAGCCGCGTACTCCGCCCGTGGTGACTCCGATTTGGTCGGCCCCGACAGAGTACAGACCCGTGTTGCTGTCACTCGTGAACGTGAACGACGGCACCGTCGCCGAGCCCGCGCCGCCCTGAAACCCGGCCGAGCCCGCGCGCCAGCCACCCGTGGAATGCGCAGACACCACGGTTTCATTCACGCTCATGTTGATGAGTGCCGTACCCGCCGAAGAGCAGCGCGTATTCGTGGTCGTCCACCCGAGCGTTGAAACGGACGTGCCCGTGTTCCAAAACCAATCGGCATTCGGGCCGCGTGTGCAGTAGGCGCCCGTCGCCGAGCTGCCGCCGGTCGCGTACGCCGAGCGCACGGTACAGTCGATACCCGGCTTACAGACACCGTTCTGCGCGAGCGCGACCGACGAGACGAAGAGAGCGAAGAAGAGCAGAGTTTTCATGGTGCGTTGTCCTTTCAGCCGACGACGAGAGAGACAGTCATGTTTCCAGCCGCGCTGAGAGTACAGGAGCGCGCTTCGACGAAGACGCGCTCGGAACCGCCCGCGACGGCGAGCTGCTGCTCGACGCCCATGACGTCACGACGGCCCAGCGCTGGGGACTCTTGCACGCCCGTTTCAATCCACCGGGCGAGCGTCGCGTTGTACCGCCACCAAACGAGCAGCGCCGCCGTGACTGTCTGGCCGACCGCACCTGAGAGCACGGCGTAAGCACCCTTCGCGCCCGCCGGGACGACGACGCCGTCAGTCGCGAGCGAAGGAATGTTCGCCGTCGACGACTGCGCTTGCGTCGCCGCGCCCGCCGGACCGACGGCCGTCGTCGTCGGCGTCAACGACGCGGGCGTCGGCGCGCCCGTGAAGCCGTTGAGAAACGGAGACGTACCCGTGTCGACCATTTCGAGACAGTCTTCGGCCCACCAAACGCGATAGGTGACGCCGACCTGCCCGCCTTGAAGCGTCAGGGCAGAGAAACCCGGCGAGCGAGTCCAGTCGGGACCGGGCACGGCGACGTCGTCGACGACGGCGTACGGGTCAATGCCTGAGATGGCACGAGACTGCGAGCTGCGCGAGACGCGCACGACAAGCGACGCGTACGCGGCGGCGACGTCGGCGACGGTCGCGCCCGCTGAGAGCAGCGGCACCACACGAAAGCCCTTGAGTGAGAACCCCGTCGGCATGCCTGCCGGCGCGACGCCGGGGCCGGTGTAGAGGACGTCGGCGTACTTCACGGCGTGCCGCCCTTCTTCTTCGACAACTCACTCGCGGCGCGCTCGCCCGCGTCGCCGAGTTGGCCGACGAGTTTGTCGAGCTGCTCGGGCGAAAGGCTGTTCGTCGCGTACGCCGTGATGACGGCGGCGAGGAAGAGCACGGCGGCGGCGAGCAGGTTCCAAGGCGCGAAGGCCGTCAGCGAGAGCGCGACCGTCGCGAAGGTGACGAGTACTGTGATGATGAGTCGGTTTCGCCGCGTCGCCGCTTCGAGCTGCGCGAGCGTCGTCGAGTTGGCGGCCGTCGCCGTCGAGGCGAGCGGCGTCGAGGGAATGCTTCCGGACTGCAATTCGGGGGTTGCCATAGGGTGAGCCTCTTTGGGTTGGGGGTTGGTGTTAGGGCGACTTCAGCTCGTGAGCAACGGTCGGCGTCGCTTCAACGCGCGCGAGTCGCCGCCCGATGAAGTGAAGGTGTACGTGGAGCAACGCGTACGCGAGCAGCGCGCCGGGAGTGAAGCCGAAGACCTCGACAAAGTTTCCACTCATGCGTGCAGGGCGACCGTTGCCGCGACGAGAAGACACACGACGACGAGGGCGGCGATGCCCGTCGACGAGAAGCCGGAATCCTCGAAGTGAGGCCGGTCAACGAGTTTCGTCCACCGACCGCCCCATGAGAGCCCGTGCGCCTCGCCGAGCGCGCCGAGCGTCGCGTAAGCGCGCTCGAAGAGCGTCGGTGCCTGCGAGGCGAAGAGCAGCGCCGAGCCGTTGACGACGACGAAGACGTCGACGGCCTTGCCCTGCCCGTGCTTCGAGCTGCGCGCCGTCGCCGCGTAGGTGACGACCTTCGACGCGTCGACGACGTTCCCCGCCGCGTCGCGACCGAGCGCGTAAAGCTCTCGCTGTCTCTCGTCGGTACGCACGCCGCCGTCGACGCCGACCGTGAGAGGGTAGCGAACGCCGTCGACGACGAGCCCGTCGCGATGAAGCGTCGCGAGGAACGCCGCGAGCTTCTTCGACGTGATGCCCGCCGCGCGCTCGACGTGTTGCAGGTACCCCGGCCCCGAGGGCAACGCGACGTCGTCGAGTCCGTAGCCTTCGAGTAGGTCGGCGGCGGCCGCGTCGGCGTCTCGATTTTCGAGGCGACCCGCCATGACGCGCGCCGCGTCGCGCGGCGTCGTCGTACCTTCGGCGCGGAGAATTTCACCCGCGCGTCGGTCGGCGCACGACTCGCACCGAGCGCCTTCGATGTGCGCGCGCTCATGGGCGAGAATCGCGGCGCGCCCGTCGACGGTGCGAATGGAGCGCCAGAAGGCGGGGTCGATGCAGATGACGCGGCGGCCGGGAAAGGCGAGCGCCTTTCGGCCGACGGCCGGGCCGCCCCATTCGACCTTGATTTCTTCGAGCGGCACGCCCTTGAACGTGCACGGGGGTTGCGCCGAGCAGCTCATGATTCCACCTTCGCGACGACGTAGAGCACGCCGAGCACCACGGCGAACCCGACGAGCACGCCCGCTCCCTCGAAGAATTGCTCGACGGGCGACTTCGGCGCGGCCCCTTGTCTGTCGCGCTCGACGCTCGCGCCGCTCCCACTGGGCACCACGTCGACGCGGGCCGGGAGCGAGTTCCCCCAGTCGGTCGACGCCGCGAGAGCGAGCGTTGCGCCCTTCTTCACGGGCACGCGCGCGAAGGTGACCGACGAGCCTTGCGCGTAGTTCTGCACGCCGCGCACGACAGGGCCGTCGGGCCAGTAGGTGAGGCCGAGCTTGTACGTCGCCGCGAGAAACGCAGGCTTCGGCGACGAGACGACGACGTCGACGAAGTCGTGCCCGTCGGCGATGGTGTCGACCTGCTCGCGCCACACCAGCTCGTCGAGCCCGTCGGTCGCGAACAGCTCGGCAATGCGTGACTTGTCAGAAGAGAAGAGGCCCATGATTCACCCGAGCAGCTTCACACCGAGAAGAACCGCGCCGAGCGTCAACGCGCCCGCCTGCGCGTCGTCAGCAGTCGCCGCGCGCGACTTCGGCGACGGGGGAACCTGAGCGAGCGTCGAGTCGGGCGGGTTGGCCTCTTCGAGCGAGATGGGCGCGCCGAGCGCTTTCAGAATGCTGGGCGCGAGCATCATCACAGCGCTGATGATGAGCGGAATCAGCGACGCGAAGTCGAAGAGCTGGCCGGGCGTCGGCGCGGGCTTGATGTAACCCTGCTCGCCTTCTTCGGTGATTTTGTCTGCGCCGAAGCTCTCTTCGGCGTCGTCGGCGTCAAAGCCTTCGGCGTCGGGGTCGCCGTCGTAGTCCTGCGCGCCCGTGAAGGCGTCGAGGCCCCAGCCCGCGTCGAGCATCGCGAGCCGCGTGTCGTCGACGACGTCGCAGTCGCCGCCGCGCGCGCATCCGTCACAGCGACACGACGCGTCGGCGTAGTAGCGGTCGAAGCTGTACGGCGACAGGTAGTCGAGTACGGCGTCGCAGTCGTCAGAGTCAATTCCAAGCACTCCAAGCACGTCTTCGGCGTACGCGCGGGCGTCGTCTTCGTTGGCGAACAGGTCGCGCGCCGTCGTCATCTCGTCGGCCCCAGCGAAATCGCCCTCGTCGCTGTAGTCGTAATCGGGGTCGTCGGTGACGTAACCGGGGTCGGTTTGCGTGTTCGTCATCGGTGCGGCGCTCGCGCTCGCGCTCGCCGACGCTTCGGCGGCGGCCGTGTCGCGCGCGGCGGCGTCGTCGCGAGCCTTCGCTTCGGCGTCGGCGCGACGGCGCGCCGCTTCGTCGCGCGCCTGCTCGCGACGCGCCTGCTCTTCTTCCTGACGCAGCTTTCGCGCTTCGGCGTCGTAGGTCTTCTTCGCTTCGGCGAGGTCCGCTTCGGCCGCGCGCTGCTCGCCCTGCGCGGCGGCGAGCGCCGCTTCGTTCTGCGCGATGCCGTCATTGAGCGGAATCTGGAACCCCTCTTGACCCGCCATTCCGACGAGTGCGCCCGTCTTCAGTGACTCGATGCGGTCTTGCCAGATTTTGACCTGTCCGTCGGCGTACAGGTTCCGCCCGGCCGCCGAAATGCCCGCCGTGAAGACGTCGCCGACTTGCACCTTCTGCGCTTCCTTCTGTGCGGCGCGAGCGTTGGTGAGGTTCTGCTCGAAGCTGCGCAGCATGCGGCGAAGGCCGTCGAGCTTCGACTTCACGGCGGACGTCTTCGACTTCGCGGCGCGAAGTGTCTGCTCGGCGGCGTCGACCTGCGAGCGGTCGGGGTCGAGTCCGTAGACTTCGTCGAGTGAGTAGACGCCCTTCGAGATGGCACCGACCGAGCCGGGCTGTGTCGTCGCAGCGGCGGCGAGGTACCAGAGCCGTTCATCGACGGAGCGCGCGGCGTCGCGCACGTACGTCTTGCCCTTGAAGGTGACTGTCTTCGGCGCGCGGGCGAAGAGCGCGGCGAAGATGCCGGGGTTTGCGTTGGCGATGGTGCGGAGCGTTTCGGTGTTGGTAATGGCCATTGGCGAAGGGTTCCTGTGGTGAAGGGTTGAAGGTTAGTCGGCGAAAGCGACGACAGCAGCGACGGCGAGCGCGTACCAGAGCCACGGCGACGACTTCGGCGTGCTCTTCGCGCCAACCGAAATGACGCGCTTGCCGTCGGGACCGGGTCGCGCGGCGGCGACGTCGGCGTCACTGACGCCGGGGCCTGACGAGTAGGGCGTCGATACGTTGTATTCGGGAATCCCCGAGCCTTGCTGTGCGGGTCCGGGCATGGGCACGGGCGCGGCGACGAGTGGTGGCGCGGAGACGTCGGCGCGTGGCATGGGCGGCGGCCCATCTTCTGTCGCCATCGCAAGCGCCCGCTGTACGACGACAGGCGCGGCGGCGGCGGGCGTGAAACTCGACGGTGTGACGCCCGGCGAGAGCGACGTCGAGCTGGGCGAGAGAGGTGCGCGCGTCATCTCGACGTTTCGGCCGGCGGCGAGCGGCGCGAAGTTTCCCTGCGAGAGCTGACGACGAATCGTGAGCGTGCCGACTTCGGCGGGCGAAGGCGTCGCGCCTGTAGCGGTCGCGATGTTGGAATTGAAGGGGAGCGGCATTGGGCGAGCCTCGAAAAGAAAAAAGGCCCGCGTCACTCGACGCGACGCGGGCCTCGAATTGGGTGAGACGGTTCAGCGCTTCACAGGCACGGGGCCGCGACCGCCGGGAAGAACGCGCATCGGCGCGCCGCCCGAAAGCTGCTTCCGGTTCTGCACACGGCGACCAATCATGAACGTAACGTTCAGAGTGACCGTCGAGCCCGACGCGTTGACGTCACTCACCATGTTGAGGAAGGTGAACGCGTCGAGCGCGACCTTCAGAGGAATCGTCACGCGATTCGCCTGAAAGTCCTGAGTCGTCTGGTACGACTGCACACGAATCTCGTTCGAGCTGTTCGCGCCGAACGGCGTCACGCGCTTGGGGGAGATTCGGAGCGACGAAAGCACCGGAGCGCCGCCGGTCGCCGACTCGTTGCTCTGGATGATGACGCTCTGGAGCTGAGACGGGTTGGCCAGCAGGTACTTGATGATGTTTTTGTACGGGGCGATGAGAGGCGAGGCGATGCCGGTGGGCAGCGCCGCCGCGTCGACGTCGTCGCTCTTGAAGAGGTCGAGCGAGAGCGAAGCGGTGTTCGCGATGGTGAGCTGCACGGGAAGGGTGGACAGACCTGCCGCCTTCACGGGGTCATCCGCACCGAAGACTTCGTCGTCGGTGATATCGCTGTCGTAACCGTAGGCCATGGTGTTTTCCTGTTCGTTGGGGTTGGGGTTGCTGTCGAGCCCTTGCACGTCGAGCAGCAGCGCTTCGGCGTACTCTTGGCGCGTCATGACTTACGCGGCCTTCTTCGAGCCCTTGAAGACCGGGACGAAGTCGAGGGTGCCCATGTGGTACAGCGCGACGACGCCAGCGGCGATGAGGGCCTGCTTTGCGATGCTCTTCCA
>Ga0228699_1001200_pt1 | contig 14255 bp, 14 predicted proteins | sample McNCre217_Aug_MG_FD_178016 | JGI IMG/M metagenome (GOLD analysis project Ga0228699, IMG submission 178016) | Freshwater microbial communities from McNutts Creek, Athens, Georgia, United States - 2-17_Aug_MG | ecosystem: Environmental > Aquatic > Freshwater > Creek | place: USA: Georgia...
CTTTGTGACTAAAAACGATAGCTTCTTGGCACTTTGTCAAGCGGCAGTTGATTTGGTGGCAAAGCACAATCCAGCCGATATTGCTGCATTGTCGGCACTACCGTACAGCTTGGATGGTTTTGGTCCCACGCTGGAAGATGTGCGCAAAGGTTTGATTGGCAAGATCGGCGAAAACATGAGTCTGCGTCGCTTCAAGCGCTTCTCCGGCTCTAGCTTAGCAACGTATTTGCATGGCACGCGTATCGGTGTTGTGGTCGAGTATGCAGGCGATGCGGCTGCGGCTAAAGACGTGGCGATGCACATTGCTGCGATGAAGCCTGTCTCGATGACCAGCGCAGAGGTTCCGCAAGCTTTGATTGACACTGAGCGCTCAGTTGCTACGGCAAAAGCCGCAGAGTCTGGCAAGCCAGCCGACATTGCTGCCAAGATGATTGAAGGATCGGTGCAAAAGTATTTAAAAGAAGTGAGCCTCTTCGATCAGTCTTTCGTGAAAAACGACAAGCTAACCGTGGCTGCGATGCTCAAATCGGTTAACACGACCATGACTGGTTTCACCATGTATATTGTGGGCGAGGGCATTGAGAAGAAAGTGGACGATTTTGCTGCTGAAGTGGCCGCCCAAGTGGCTGCCGCTAAAGGTCAGTAAGGCGGTTGCTGGAATCACAAAAAAAGGCGCACACGATGCGCCTTTTTTATAATCTAAAAATTCAATTCACTAGAAGCACACAGGAGCACACCATGACCAATCCAGCCATTAGCGGTAAACCCTATCAACGCATTTTGCTGAAACTGTCGGGTGAGGCGTTGATGGGGGACGATGCTTTTGGCATTAACCGTGCAACGATCGTGCGTATGGTGGAAGAGATTGCAGAAATCACGCGGATGGGCGTGCAAGTTGCCATCGTGATTGGCGGAGGCAATATCTTTCGCGGTGTAGCGGGCGGCTCTGTCGGCATGGATCGCGCAACGGCAGATTACATGGGCATGCTGGCGACCGTTATGAATGCGCTTGCGCTGGGCGACACCATGGAAAAAGCAGGGCTCACTGCGCGCGTGATGTCAGCTATCGGAATTGAACAGGTAGTTGAGCCCTACGTCCGCCCCAAGGCATTACAGTACTTAGAAGAAGGTAAGGTTGTGATTTTTGCCGCTGGCACAGGGAATCCATTTTTTACAACTGATACAGCAGCTGCTTTGCGCGGTGCTGAGATTGGCGCCCAGGTTGTGCTGAAGGCAACCAAGGTGGATGGTGTGTACAGTGCTGACCCAGCCAAGGATCCCAATGCCACGCGCTATGCGACGATTACGTTTGACGAAGCGATTGGCCGTAATTTGGGAGTGATGGATGCGGCGGCATTTGCACTATGCCGCGATCAAAAACTGCCTATTAAAGTCTTCTCCATATTCAAACTCGGTGCTTTAAAGCGAGTGGTGGAGGGCGATGACGAAGGCACACTGGTGACGATTTAAGGAGTATCCAAGATGAGTATTGCAGAGATTAAGAATAATACGGCGAGCAAGATGGCCCTATCGATTGAGGCCTTGAAGAGTAATCTGGCCAAAGTTCGCACAGGCCGCGCTAACCCAGCCATGCTCGATTCGGTGCAAGTTGAGTATTACGGCTCGATGGTGCCACTGTCGCAAGTGGCGAACTTGTCGCTTCTGGACTCCCGAACGATTAGCGTACAACCTTGGGAGAAGAACATGGCTGCCAAAATTGAAAAAGGCATTCGCGAATCAGACCTCGGTTTAAACCCGTCTACGATGGGTGATTTAATTCGTGTGCCACTGCCAATGATGAGCGAAGAGCGTCGCAAAGAGATGACTAAGCTGGCACGCAATGAAGGCGAAACAGCAAAAATTGCAATTCGTAACTTGCGCCGTGATGCTAATGATGCCGTGAAGAAGTTGGTGAAGGACAAAGAGGCCTCTGAGGATGATCAAAAGCGCGCCGAAGCCGATGTGCAAAAAGCAACTGATGCACGCATTCTTGAGGTGGATGCGCTGGTGGCGGCCAAAGAAAAAGATATTTTGGCGGTTTGATTGACTGACCCCTCAATCTCACAGGTGACCACTCCGCATCACATTGCGATTGTGATGGACGGGAACGGGCGCTGGGCTAAAAAACGTTTCTTGCCGCGCTTGGCTGGGCATAAGCAAGGGGTAGATGCCTTGCGTGCCTGTGTGCAGGACTGTTTGGCGCGTGGTGTGAGGGTATTGACAGTTTTTGCCTTTTCATCTGAGAACTGGAATCGCCCTGCAGATGAAGTCTCTGGTTTGATGGAGTTGCTGGGGCTAGCTTTGATGCGTGAAGTGAAAGATCTTAAAGCTCATGGCGTGCGACTTTATTTCGTTGGGGATCGAGCCGCGTTATCAAGCAAATTAATTGCAGCGCTAGATGCGGCAGAACTGGATACGGCTCAATGTGACAAATTGATTTTGAATGTGTGCTTGAATTACGGCGGACGATGGGATATCGCACAGGCCGCTTCCCAATTAGCCCGCAGAGGTATAGCTATTACGCCCGAGACGCTCAGCACGACCATGTCTTTGTCGCATGTGCCTGATCCAGACCTGTTGATCCGAACGGGTGGTGAGCAGCGTTTGTCTAATTTTTTACTCTGGCAAGCGGCTTATTCTGAACTTTATTTTTCAGACAAGTTGTGGCCCGAATTTGATGGCGTGCAGCTCGATGCAGCCATTGATGCGTACCGCGCTCGAGAACGCCGCTTTGGCAAAACATCCGAACAAGTGGTGTCCCTATTGAAAGAATCCCATGCTTCTTAAACGCGTCATGACGGCCTTGGTTTTGTTGGCTATTTTGTTACCCGTCTTATTCTTAGGCTCACCATCTTTATTTAACGGATTGACCTTGGTATTGATTGCCGCTGGTGTTTGGGAGTGGGGGCGTATGAATGGTTATGGTCAGGCGATGGCGATCTTTTTTGCGCTGAGCGCTTGTGTGCTTGGCTGGGTTTTGATGTACTGTGATGTACCTCAATATCCTGCGCCTCGACTGTGGCTGGTTGTGGCTGCCATATGGGTTTTGGTCCCTAGTTATCTGCTTAAAAATGGAGTCGTTAGTTGGGCGCTTATCCCAAAAGTAGTGCGCTTGGCTGTGGGCGTGCTACTCATTTGTATGGCATGGCTTGCGGTTGCACAGCTTCGTGAGAGGGGGGTTAATTTACTGCTTTCCTCCTTGCTGTTGGTGTGGGCGGCCGATATTTGTGCTTATGCCGCAGGCAGACTAATGGGTGGCAAACTCTTTGGCAAGCGCAAACTGGCTGTATCGATTAGCCCAGGAAAAACGTGGGAGGGTGTGCTGGGTGGCTTTATCGGTGTTTTATTGGTCGCCTATTTTTGGCTTTGGCTAGATCAAAAATATGCATCTGATAGCTTAAGCCTTTACTCCTTGCTGTGGGCACGCTGGGGCTGGATTGCGCTTGTAGCGCTTGTCTTTTTAACCATGCTTGCGGTCGTTGGTGATTTGATGGAATCGCTGGTCAAGCGAAGTGCTGGCGTGAAGGACTCAAGTGGTTTGCTTCCAGGTCATGGTGGTGTACTCGACCGAGTCGATGCGCTTTTATCAGTATTGCCAGTGGCAATGTTTTTTGTGAGCTTGTCATGACAGGAAAGCAGCGAGTCACGATTTTGGGTTCCACCGGATCCGTTGGCGCCAATACGCTAGACGTGATCAGGCGTCATCCGGATCGCTTTGAAGTCTTTGCGCTGACTGCTAAATCGCGGTGGGAGCTTTTGCTTGCACAAGCGGCTGAGTTCAAACCCTTATTTGTGGTGATGATTGACCCAGAAGCTGCATCCGCCTTGGCCGCTAGGCTTAAAGCCGAAGGGCTTGCGACGCATGTACTAACGGGCGAACAAGCACTTTGCGATGTGGCGCGTGAAGAGCGAGTGGATACGGTGATGGCTGCTATCGTCGGCGCCGCAGGGCTCGCACCTTGTATAGCGGCTGCGCGCACAGGCAAAAGATTGCTATTGGCAAATAAAGAAGCCTTGGTGATTGGTGGTGACGTGTTTATGAATGCGGTGCAAGAAGGTGGTGCGACGCTCTTGCCTATTGACAGCGAGCACAGCGCTATTTTTCAATCCCTGCCTGAAAACCGGACAACATGGGCGTCGCGCATTGACAAAATTATTCTGACTGCATCGGGCGGGCCATTTTTAAATCGTGATCTTGTGACCTTTGGCGCTATTACACCTGCTGAGGCGTGTACGCACCCCAATTGGGTTATGGGGCGAAAAATTTCCGTTGACTCGGCAACCATGATGAATAAGGCCTTGGAAGTGATTGAGGCCAAGTATCTTTTTGGCGTTTTACCGTCGCAAATTGAGGTTGTGATTCATCCGCAAAGCATTGTTCATTCGATGGTCCAGTACAAAGATGCTTCGGTTGTGGCGCAGCTAGGAACGCCAGATATGCGTGTACCCATCGCTTATGGCTTATCGTATCCAGATCGTATGGAGAGTGGGGCGGCAAGCCTTGACTTCCATGCCTTGGCAAGCATGACTTTCGCCAAGCCTGATCTAGACCGCTTTCCCAGCCTAGAGCTTGCTTGGGCGGCTATGAGCGAACCGTCTGGTGCGATTTTGCTTAACGCGGCAAACGAAATCGCGGTAGATGCCTTCTTGGAGGGGCGTATTCGATTTGATCAAATCCACGTGCTCAATGCGGAAATTGTCGCCAGTTTAGCTTGCCCCACTGCGACGCAGCTTACAGATATTTTGGGGATTGATGATTTGGTGCGTCAAGTGGCGCGTCAAGTCTGCACTCGCCTGGAGGGAGAGAAATGAATGCCCTTATGACGGTGTTAGCTTTTTTATTTGTCATTGCCGTACTGGTCGCTGTCCACGAGTGGGGACATTACCGCATGGCAACACTGGTTGGTGTTCGCGTCATTCGTTTTTCGATGGGCTTTGGCAAACCGTTGTTGAAATGGACACCTCGACGCCAGCCTTTTTTGGATGGACAAGCCCAGACCACTGAGTTTGTCATCGCTGCGTTGCCATTTGGCGGTTACGTGAAGATGCAAGACGAGCGAGAACCCAACGAGCCCGCTATTGCCGCTAGCGAGCTGCATCAGTCATTTAACCGTAAGCCTTTGTGGGCAAGGGCTGCAGTGGTGTTTGCAGGACCTTTGGCCAATTTAGTCTTGGCTATTTTTCTGTTTGCAGCTTTGAATTGGGTGGGGACGAGTTTGCCCAAAGCCAGGCTCGTTGAGGTGGTCAGTGACGGCGCAGCGGCTGCGGCTCAACTGCAAGCAGGGGATCTCGTGCTCAGTCTAGATGACCAACAGATCACCGATAGCATGCAGCTGCGCGAATTGATTAAGCGATCTAATCAAGGCTTGTCGCAGAAATGGTTGATTGAGCGGCAAGGACAGCAGCAGGTCATCATAGTAACCCCTCGGATCGTTGCGGAGTCCAGCGAATTTTTAGGGCAAGAACGGATTGGCCGCGTGGGCGCGATGATAGGCTCTGACAAGGAGTTGACGTACGTACGTTTTGGGTTAATGGACGGATTAGCGTTAGCCGTGCAAAAAACTTCGAATTTGAGCGTGTTGACGGTTAAAACGCTGATCCGAATGATGGTGGGTGAGGCCTCGCTTAAAAACCTCACGGGTCCGGTCACAGTTGCTGAATACTCTGGCAAAACAGCCGCCATGGGGCTCGCGACATTTACGCTTTTTCTCGGTCTCATGAGTGTGAGTTTGGGGGTACTTAATTTGTTACCGCTTCCCATGCTCGATGGCGGCCATCTGATGTATTATCTTTGGGAGTTACTAACGGGTAAGGCTATCAGCGAGGCTTGGTTGAATCGACTGCAGCGCGCTGGTTTTGCTTTGTTGATTGCACTGAGCGTGCTCGCCCTCTATAACGATCTCATCCGAATTTTTGGACTTACCAGTTTTTTTGGTTAATCACTTTATGTTGTCATTATTAAAAATAGTAGCGTTAACTCTTGGCTTCGCGCTGGCACTGCAAGCGGGTGCTGCTGAACCATTTACGGTTAAAGATATTCGCGTTGAGGGTTTGCAGCGCGTTGAGCCAGGCACTGTGTTTGCTACCTTACCTTTTCGTACGGGCGATATTTTTAACGACGATAAGGGGACAGGGGCGATCCGCGCCTTGTTTGCACTCGGACTCTTTAAAGATGTGCGACTAGAGACTAAAGATGGAGTTTTGATTGTGGTTGTGGAGGAGCGCCCCACCATTGCAGACCTGAACTTTGTTGGAATCAAAGAGTTTGATAAAGATAATTTGATTAAATCTTTGAAAGAAGTGGGTCTGGCAACTGGCAGGGCTTATGACAAAGCGCTGGCTGATAGATCTGAGCAAGAACTTAAGCGGCAATATGTCAGTCGTAGTTTGTACGGTGCCCAGGTGGTGACAACCGTCACGCCGATTGAGCGCAATCGGGTGAACTTAACCTTTACTGTTTTAGAGGGAGAGGTTGCGAAAATTAACAGCTTGCGAATTGTGGGTGCTCGTGCGTTTAATGAGTCCACTTTGCGCAATCAACTCGACTTGGACACAACAGGTTTCATGAGTTGGTACACGAAGAGCGATCGCTATACACGCAATAAATTTAATGCTGATTTAGAAGCGCTGCGCTCGTACTATCTTTCGCGTGGTTATTTGGAATTCAAAATTGAATCGACTCAAGTCGCGCTATCGACTGATAAACAGAAAGTTGACATTACGATTTCTGTGACGGAGGGGTTGCGTTATGTCGTGTCTTCGGTTGAGTTAAAAGGAAATTACTTGGGTAAGGATGAGGAATTCAAGTCCCTCATCAAGATTGCGGTGGGGCAGGCTTATAACGCAGAGACCGTGGCTGTAACGACCAAGGCATTTTCCGATTTGTTTGGAAAATTTGGCTTTGCATTTGCCCAAGTCGAGTCAATTCCCAACATCGATAAGGCCACGGCGCAAGTCAAAATCGTACTCGCAGCTGAACCTGCAAGGCGGGCTCAGGTTCGGCAGATCAACATTAGTGGTAATTCGAAAACAAAAGACGAGGTGATTCGACGCGAGTTTCGTCAATACGAGGCATCTTGGTATGACGGTGACAAAATTAAATTATCAAGGGATCGAGTTGATCGCCTGAGCTATTTCAAAGAGGTCAAGATTGATACTCAAGAAGTACCAGGATCACAAGATCAAGTTGATTTGAATTTGTCTGTGGTAGAAAAACCAACGGGCAGCTTAACCTTAGGGGCGGGCGTATCAAGCACGGAGGGCTTGACTTTGCAGTTTGGCGTGCAGCAAGACAATGCTTTTGGCACGGGTCATTTTCTGGGTATCAATATTAATACCAGCAAATACAACCGCATATATTCAATTAACACGACCAATCCTTATTTCACCGCAGATGGCGTGTCTAGAACTTATGAGTTGTATCAGCGGCGCACAAGGCCATACTCAACCGTTGGCGGAGATTATCAACTCACGACATCTGGATTGGCGCTGCGATTTGGCATCCCATTTACAGAGCTAGATCGTGTTTTCCTCGGCGTGAGCGCGGAACAAATTCAAATTGAATCGGGGACAAGCATTCCCGCTTCGTATCTCGCGTATGCTGATACTTTTGGCTATACGAGTCGCAGCTACCCATTGACCTTAGGCTGGAGTCGTGACGACCGTGACAGCATTTTGGTGCCCAGCCGAGGCCAGTATCAGCGGTTAAATGGTGATTTCTCCAAGGCAGGAGATGCTCAATATACGCGCGCATCCTATCAATTCCAGCAGTACGTGCCCATTAACAAGCAGTTTACATTCGCCATGAATACCGAGTTGGGTTGGGGGCATGGCTTGGGTGGGCGACCGTTCCCAGTCTTTAAAGATTTTTATTCGGGAGGCCTAGGATCGGTTCGTGGCTTTGCACAAAGTAGTTTAGGTCCCAGAGATGTGACTGGCGCTTATATTGGTGGCCCCAAGAAGTTGACGCTGAATGCAGAAATCAATACGCCATTTCCAGGGGCAGGTAATGATCGCACTTTGCGACTGTATGGTTTTTATGATGTAGGTAATGTGTTTGGGGAGAATGAAGGCTATGACTTAGCTAAATTACGAACGTCTGTTGGCGTGGGGCTGAGCTGGATATCACCGATGGGGCCTCTGCGATTTGCCATTGCGCGTCCCGTCAGAGCATTCTCAGGCGATAGAATAGAGAGATTCCAATTTCAAATGGGCACAGCTTTTTAACTGTTAATTTTATGAATCGTATTACTCACCTTTTCCTTGTAGCTGCTTTGGCGTCCACCGTTTCAAGCGTCGCTATGGCGCAAGATTTTAAGATTGGTTTTATCAACACGGATCGGGTTTTCCGCGAAGCCAATACGGCAAAGACCGCGCAAACCAAATTGGAGCAAGAGTTCTCCAAGCGCGAAAAAGACTTGGCAACTCAGGGCGATGCCTTGAAGAATTTGTCAGATAAGTTTGAACGAGATGCCCCAACATTATCTGAATCTCAGCGGGTCACACGTCAAAAACAATTGGTCGATCAGGATCGTGACTTTCAGCGTAAGCGCCGTGAATTTCAAGAAGATTTAAATGCACGCAAGAATGAAGAGTTACAGTCAGTTTTAGAGCGTGCTAACCGCATTGTTAAGCAAGTTGCAGATGCTGAAAAATATGACCTCGTTCTTCAAGAGGCGGTCTACATCAATCCTAAGCACGACATCACTGACAAGGTTCTTAAAACTTTGAATGCGCAGCGTTAATGTCACGATTGCCCAGATCGTGGCGGATTTGGGAGGGGAGTTAGTGGGCTCCCCCCAAAGCCGAATAACTGCGATTGCGTCACTAGAGAGAGCTACTTCTAGTGACGTTTCTTTTTTAAGCTCCGCTAAATATGCGCATCAATTCGCGACCAGTCAAGCTGGCTGTGTTATCGCTCGGCATACTGATTGGGAGGCTGCGCGTGAAAAAGGTTATCTAGGTGCTGCCATTCTCACTCCCGATCCTTATGCGTACTACGCGCACTTAACGCAATGGTGGAAGTTGCGTATGCTGTCATCGTCACAAGATCCTTTGATTCATCCCTCAGTCGTCATTGGGAAAGACGTTCAAATTGGGCGCGGTGCTCGCATAGGTGCTTTATGCGTTATTGAAGATGGCGCGCAGGTTGGTGCGGGCACCACTCTGGCTGCTCGCGTGACAGTAGGGGCCAATTGCCGCATTGGTCACGATTGCATTTTGCACAGTGGTGTCGTCATTGGTGCCGATGGCTTTGGCTTTGCACCCAATAAGGCTACGGGGGAATGGATCAAGATTGAGCAATTGGGTGCAGTACAGATTGGCAACGATGTTGAAATTGGTGCCAATACCTGTATTGATCGCGGTGCGCTAGAGGACACTGTGATTGAGGATGGCGTGAAGTTGGACAACCTTATTCAAATAGGTCACAACGTACGAATCGGTAAGCACACGGCTATGGCTGGATGTGTAGGCGTGGCAGGTAGCGCATCAATAGGTGCGTATTGCACAGTAGGCGGCGGCGCTGTGGTACTGGGACATTTAACACTGGCTGATCACGTTCATATTTCAGCAGCAAGTGTGGTTATGCGCTCCATACACAAGGCAGGAAATTACACAGGTATTTTCCCGCTAGATGACAATGCCGCATGGGAAAAAAATGCAGTAACACTGAAGCAACTGCACGGTCTGCGCGAACGTATTCGACAGCTCGAACAATATCAGACAAAAACTTAAAAGGCGCGAAACATGATGCAAATGGACATTCATCAAATACTTAAAAAATTACCACATCGCTATCCCATTTTGTTGGTTGATCGTGTGCTCGAATTAGATAAAGGCAAGCGAATTGTTGCTGTCAAGAACGTTTCAATTAATGAACAGTTTTTCTTGGGACATTTCCCCAATCGCCCCGTAATGCCTGGCGTGCTCATGCTCGAAGCTTTAGCTCAGGCCGCAGCCATTTTGACCGTGGAATCCGTTGGTCACGAGATTGATGATAAGACGGTGTATTACTTTGCAGGGATTGATGGCGCTCGGTTTAAAAAACCTGTAGAGCCTGGCGATCAGCTTATTTTGGATGTGACGCTTGATCGTATGAAAGCGGGTATCTTTAAATTTATTGCCAAAGGTTTTGTAAAAGACGAGTTGGTCGTAGAGGCTAACTTGATGTGCACCATGCGCCGTATTTCCGAATAAAAATATGACCAAAAGTTTGATTCATCCAACCGCCATCATCGACTCCAAGGCGCAGTTAGACAGTAGTGTCAGCGTAGGCCCATACAGCGTCATTGGCCCGCAAGTCAAAATTTCTAAGGGCACGAGCGTAGGAGCGCACTGCGTGGTTGAAGGGCACACCACGATCGGTGCAGACAACCGTATTTTTCAATTCAATTCGATTGGCGCTATTCCGCAAGATAAAAAATATGCGGGTGAAGACGCCGAGCTGGTCATCGGCGACAGGAACACCATCCGCGAGTTTTGCACGCTTAATATTGGCACTGCGACACCTGAGCAAAATCCGCTGTCCAACGGGATTGGTAAGACCGTGATTGGCAGCGACAATTGGATCATGGCTTATGTCCATGTTGCGCATGATTGCACGATTGGCAATCACACGATTTTTGCCAATAATTCTCAGTTGGCGGGACATGTCGAAGTGGGCGACTGGGTCATCTTGGGTGGTTTTACGGTCGTGCATCAGTTTGTACGTTTGGGTGCGCACAGCATGACGGCCATGTGCTCCCTTTTGTTTGCTGACCTCCCCCCCTATGTCATGTGCCAAGGCCAACCGTCTGCCGCTCGCTCCATGAATTTCGAAGGCTTGCGTCGCCGAGGTTTCACGCCTGAGCGTGTGGCTATCGTGAAGGCTATGCATAAGCTGCTCTACCGTAGCGAGCTTGGCTTGAGTGCTGCTTGCGAACAAATAGATGCTTTAAAAGCTGACCATCCCGAGTCCGCTGCTGATATAGCCTTGCTCGTTAATTTTCTGCGCAGCGCACCTGCAAACCGTGGAATTGTCAGATAACAATGAAGGTTGCGCTTGTAGCTGGTGAAACCTCTGGCGACTTGCTGGCAGGTTTACTGCTCGATGGTTTAAAGGCGCGTTGGCCAGATCTTCGGAGTTTTGGCATTGGCGGCGCTCGGATGCGGGAGCGTGAATTTGACGCTTGGTGGCCTTCTGACAAATTGGCCGTACGTGGTTATATAGAAGTGCTGCGCCATTATCGGGAGATTGTGGGTATTCGTCGTCAGTTGCGAGGGCGTCTTCTACAAGATCCACCAGATGTATTTATCGGTGTAGATGCTCCTGATTTCAATCTCGATCTCGCACGCGATCTGCGGGCGCAAGGCATTAAAACGATTCAATTTGTGAGCCCCTCTATTTGGGCTTGGCGCGGCGAGCGCATTCACAAGATCAAAGAGAGCGTGGACCATGTGCTGTGCATTTTCCCGTTTGAGCCTGCGTTGTATGCCCAGCACGGGATTTCAGCTAGTTACGTGGGGCATCCACTGGCCAATGTGATACCGCTAGAACCCGATCGCGCCGCGGCAAGGGATGCACTGGGTCTTGGGCAGGAGGATACTGTTGTTGCGGTGCTGCCAGGCAGTCGGGCGTCCGAAATTCAGTACATAGGTGAAACCTTTGTGCAGACCATTAAGCAGTTGCTGCAAGCGCGTCCTCATATCAAAGTCTTGTTGCCAGCGGTGCCGCTCTTGCGTGCGATTATTGAAATGCAGCTCTCTAGCACTCTGATGGCAAAGCAGCTTGAGCGCGTGAATGTCCTACAAGGTCAATCCCATCTTGCCCTTGCCGCTTGCGATGTGTCGTTGGTTGCCAGCGGTACGGCAACGCTTGAAGCCGCGTTATTCAAACGCCCCATGGTGATTGCTTACAAAATGAATCCGATGAGTTGGCTTTTGATGCGCAAGAAGCGTTATCAAGCGTGGGTGGGTTTGCCAAATATTTTGTGCTCAGATTTTGTCGTGCCTGAGTTTTTACAAGGTGCAGCCAGCCCGCAAGTGTTATCTAGCAGTATTTTGACTTGGTTGGGTGATTCTGCCGCTTGCATCAAGGTCGCGGAGCAGTTCACCCATTTGCACCAAGAATTGCGACGTGATACGCCGCATCTAGCGGCGATGGATGTTGCCGAGGTGTTAGCCAGGTGAAGCGCAAAGTTTTACCTCTATTGGCCGTTCAGCCTGCCTTGGTGTGGGATAAACCAGGCTTGGTTGCTGGCGTTGACGAAGCAGGACGTGGTCCATTGGCAGGCCCAGTGGTTGCCGCCGCTGTGATTTTGAATGACCTGTATCCGATCCAAGGTTTAGATGACTCCAAAAAATTAACCGTACGCAGGCGAGAAAAATTATTTGATGAAATCATGGCCAAGGCATTGTGTGTGTCAGTGGCCGAAGCATCCGTTGAGGAGATTGATCGCCTTAACATTTTGCAAGCGACCATGCTGGCGATGCAGCGTGCAGTGCTGGGTTTGCGTTTGCCGCCCGCTCGCGTGTTGATTGATGGTAATCGTGTTCCTGTGTTGCCGATGTTGGCTGAGGCCGTCGTGGGTGGCGATGCGTTGGTGGAGTCTATTTCTGCTGCATCGATTTTGGCTAAAGTCACGCGTGATCGTTGGTGTGAAAATATTGACCGTGACTATCCCGATTTTGGGTTTGCGCAGCATAAGGGCTATGGAACGGCGCAGCACCTCTTGGCACTAAAGCAGTACGGTGCTACCCGCTGGCATCGCCGCAGTTTTGCTCCCGTACGGGCTTATGAGCTACCCGCATGAGCATTCAATTCATCACATCGCGTGACAATGGGCAAGTCAAAGCCGTCAAACGTTTAGCACAAAAAAACGATGGCTATAAGTTGGCGCAGCAAATGTGGCTTGAAGGTGAGCATTTGTGTGAGACTTATCTCAAGTCATGCCACCATACCGCTCGGACGCAGTTGCCTACGCTACAAACGGCGGTGCTGTCTCAATCCATTCAATCAGTGTGGTTACCGCGTTTAGAGGCGACGGCCTGCGAGGTCGTCATTCTTCCGGATGCTTTATTTGCATCGCTCAGCAGCTTGCCCTCCAGCGGTGGCTTGGGCTTTGTGCTTGGTTTATCTGAGCATGCCCCCACCATTCAAGCAACAGCACATACGGTGGTGCTGGATCGTGTGCAGGATGCTGGCAATGTAGGATCCATTTTGCGTAGCAGTGCAGCCTTGGGTATCACGCAAGTGCTTGCGCTAGAGGGAACTGCGCGATTGTGGTCATCCAAAGTGCTAAGAGCCGCCATGGGAGCGCATTTCGAGCTGCATCTAGTGGAAGGACTTCAGGCGAGCGATGTGCAGCTAGATGTCCCCCTATTTGCAACGCATGTGCATGGCGGCGAGTGGTTGCATCAACTACAGGCTGAAAAAAGAATTCCTCATCCTTGCGCTTGGGTAATGGGGCATGAGGGACAAGGTGTCTCGCAGGCCATGCTGGATAGGGCTTCTACAAGGGTCAATATCCACCAAGTGGGACAAGAATCGCTCAACGTTGCAGCTGCAGCTGCAGTTTGTCTGTATGCGTCAATGGCTGGTCAAACTTGAATAAACGCAGAGGTGTTTCCCACTGGATGGCACGCCGCGCCGCCGCGTCTGGTACCAGTTGCTCAAATAGCGTGAGCAGCGGTCCGTAGTCGATGCGTGCGGGCGCTTTAAGGAAGGGCCAATCGGATGCCCATATCAAGTTGTGCGGCGTATAGGCTTGAAGCAGAGCATCTACAAAAACCTTGGAATCGTCCCACGGATAGTGCTGCACCGAGCATTTATTGAAACCTGAGAGCTTGACGACGGCGCGTCCTGTTTCTGCAAGGGCCAGAAGGGCTTGAAATCCAGCTTGATCGATGCTGTCCTTTGGGTTGGGTCTGCCGCAGTGATCAAACAAGAGTTTGGCACCGCTAGCTTCTAGCAGGGGCGAAATTTGTACAAGTTGGTCGTGCTGCACCTGCATTTGAGCCCACATGCCAAGATCGCGTAGATGGTTTAGTAGCGGCTCTATATCGGCATAAAAATCGACACCCAGCAAGGCGACATTCATGGCAATTCCCACAACGCCTTGCCCTTGCAAATCTTGCAATTTGCGAAGACTGCATTCATTTTCAACAACCGCCATGCCTTTAAAGCGGCCGTTGCTATTGGCAATGGCGGATAGCATGCAGCGGTTATCAAATTGATAGCCAGAGTTTGGTTGTACCAACAGCGCATGCTGAACCCC
>Ga0228699_1001209_pt1 | contig 14064 bp, 12 predicted proteins | sample McNCre217_Aug_MG_FD_178016 | JGI IMG/M metagenome (GOLD analysis project Ga0228699, IMG submission 178016) | Freshwater microbial communities from McNutts Creek, Athens, Georgia, United States - 2-17_Aug_MG | ecosystem: Environmental > Aquatic > Freshwater > Creek | place: USA: Georgia...
TTCACGGCTGAGTTGTTCAGACAGAGATTGAGGCATGGTTCACTCCTAGAGGTTGAAAACAAAACGGGCTGAAAGCTGAGTGCTTGTCGAGATCCGATGGTCAAAGTATAGGTCTTATATAAGACATTGAGTTGCTCTTATGTCTTATAGAAGAATTTATTTTTATCTATATAAAACAATGAGTTATGAAATAAATACTGGAATATGAAATTCAATTTCTCATATCAAGAAAAAATATTGCGGCGCAGCAATTTGATATTTCATTATCCAAAAATTGATTTTGCGAAATACAAGGACTTAACACCCAAAGCCTCATCCAACCCGTGTGACGCTGGTCTGATAGCGGCACACACCACAGACAACAAGTGCATCACCCAGTGATGGAGCAGCACCACAAAAACAACAATCTCGAGTGAAAAAAGTCATTTTTCGCTTGGAAAGCAGATTTTTCTCTATTAGCATCCGTGTTGCTCAAGCGAGTTCCGCTCTCGAGAGCAATGACAAACACTTCTAGAAGGAAATCAACCATGGCAACTGCAAAGAAAGCTCCAGCAAAAAAAGCACCTGCAAAGAAGGCTGCACCTGCTGCAAAAAAAGCACCGGCTAAAAAAGTAGCCGCTAAAAAAGCCGCTCCGGCCAAAAAAGTCGCAGCGAAAAAACCAGCAGCCAAAAAAGCTGCTCCAGCTAAAAAAGTAGTGGCGAAAAAAGCACCGGCTAAAAAAGTCGCTGCCAAAAAAGCACCTGCTAAGAAGCGCACACCGAATGCTGCATTCATGAAAGCCATGACACCTAGCGCCGCTTTGGCTGCTGTGATTGGTCAAGCTGCTGTGCCACGCACAGAAGTGGTCAGCAAGCTGTGGACATACATCAAGAAGCACGGTCTGCAAGACAAAGTCAACAAGCGCAACATCAACGCCGATGACAAACTCCGCGCCGTGTTCGGCAAAGCTCAAGTCACCATGTTTGAATTGGCTGGCTTGATCGGCAAGCACCTGAAGTAATTCAGTTCTCGCTGAACAAAAAAGGGCCGCTCATGCGGCCCTTTTGCTTGGCACATCGCGTTGATTCGATCAATGCCCTGCTTGGGCTTGTCGCTCTAACGCCGCATCACGAATCGCACTCAAAGTGCCACGTGTCGTGATCACGTCTTCATCAATCATGACTTCGATCAAGGTGCCTTCACTTCGAGCCAAAGCAGCTTGGAACGCGGCCTCGAATTCTTCTGTGCGTGTGATGCGCACACCCGCATAGCCATAGGCCCGTGCCAGCGCCGCAAAGTCTGGATTGTTGAGTTTGGAGCCGCTTTGATGTTGAGGATATTCGCGCTCTTGGTGCATGCGAATCGTTCCGTAGACACCGTTGTTGAGCAGCACGATGATGGTCTTGGCGCCGTACTGAACGGCCGTGGCGAGCTCTTGCCCATTCATCAAAAAGTCGCCGTCGCCTGCAATCGTGAACACGGTACGCCCCGTGAGAATGTTGGCTGCAATACCCGCTGGCACGCCGTAGCCCATCGAACCCACCGTTGGCGCCAGCTGCACCTTGTCGCCATGCGCCAAACCACGGTGCTTGTGAAAGCGATGCACCCAGCTGGCAAAGTTACCTGCACCGTTGGTGAGCACCGCATCTTCGGGCAGCAGTTTGCTGATCAGCCCCACGATGGCAGGCATGTCAATGTCACCTGGCAGCGCTTGTGGCTGCATGTTGGCCTGGTAGTCCGCATTCGCCTCGGCAGTCCAGGCTTCCCAAGACAAGCTGGGAGGCGCTGTCAACACTTCCAACGAACGCGCAGCGACATTCATGGTGGAGAGCATGGCCAAATCGGCTTGATAGACCCGGTTCAACTCTTCGGCACTGCTGTGGATGTGTACCAACTTTTGCAACGGCTTGGGTGCCTGGAGCAAGGTGTATCCACTGGTGGTCATCTCGCCCAAGCGCGGGCCGATGGCCAAAATCAAATCACTCTCACGCACGCGTTGGGCGAGCTTGGGGTTGATGCCAATGCCCACATCCCCCGCGTACTGCGGATGACGGTTGTCAAAGGTGTCTTGAAAGCGAAAGGCATTGCCCACTGGCAATTTCCAGTTTTCAGCAAAACGCTGTAGAGCCTGAGCCGATTGAGGGGTCCAACCACTGCCACCGGCAATCACAAAGGGGCGTTTGGCGGCCAGCAGCATTTCACGCAGCTGGCGCAAACTGCCCGGATCGCTCCATGCCTCCACGGGCTCCACCCGCGCCAGCGGACGGGCGTTGACCTCGCGCACCAGCATGTCTTCAGGCAACACCAACACCACTGGACCGGGGCGTCCATTCATAGCAGTAGCAAATGCACGCGCCACGTATTCTGGAATGCGATGGGGGTCGTCAATGCGTTCCACCCGCTTGGCCATGCCGCGCGTGCTGGGACCGAAGAAGTTGTTGTAGTCCACTTCTTGAAAAGCCTCGCGATCACGGAAGTCGCTGCCCACATCGCCCACAAACAACACCATCGGCGTGCTGTCCTGAAAGGCCGTGTGAACCCCGATAGATGCATTGGTGGCACCTGGACCTCGGGTCACAAAACAAACGCCCGGACGACCCGTTAAACGCCCTTGCGCATCGGCCATATAAGCAGCCCCACCCTCCTGCCGATTGATGATGAACTGAATCCGGTCACGGTAGGCATGAAAACCATCCAACACGGCCAAATAGCTCTCACCAGGCACGCCAAAGGCGTGAGTCACACCTTGCTCAATCAAGCACTCGACCAGCAAGTGGCCTGCGATCTGTTGTGTCATCCTCTGTCCTTTTTGTTATGCAGCTTGTGGGGTGCGACGACCCACGCCCAAGGCGATCAGTACGCTCAAAAGCAAGACGAATGCTGCGCCCAGCAGCGTCGCACCATACCAGCCATGGTCCATGAAAACGCCAAAGATCACGGGCGAGACCGCAAAGCCGACGTCCAGGCCCGAATACACCATGCCGTACACCCTGCCGGTGGCGCCTTTGGGCGTAGCCTTTTTGATCATCATGTCGCGCGATGGGCCGCCAACGCCAATCGCCAAACCTGTGGCGGCCAAGATCACCATCGTGGCTGTGGCGTCGAACAAGCCACTGCCGCATAAGGCCATGAAGACGGCAGCCACCGTCATACAAATCGCCACCACCTTGTCGCTTTGCCGCGGCCAACGCGCAGCCACAAAGCCACCGACAAACATACCTGCTGCCGCGCACAACATGTAAGCGGTCAAGGTCATGGTGGCGGCTTCAAAAGTCACGTTGTGCATGGCCTGCAAAATCGAGACTGAAAAACTCTGCACCACCGCCAAGGTCATGGTGGAGAGAAAGAAAAAGCCAAAACACCACCACACCACGGGAATCTTCATAAAAGCCAGAGTATGCGCACCACCGGCGGCTTCTTTGTGGTCCACCACATGAGTGAGCAATGCATCGCGCTGCCACACCAACAGCAACAGAATCGACAAGAACGCCACACCCGCGCCTAGGTAAGCCACACGCCAATCGAACATGGCACTCAGGCTGACCATGAACACAGGAGCCACGGCCCAACCCAAATTCCCCGTCAAGCCGTGCGCGCTGAAGGCATAACCCAAACGGGGTGGTGACACACGCTGGTTGAGGATAGTGAAGTCCACTGGATGGAACGAGCAATTACCTGCCCCCAACAGAGCAGCGGCCAACATCAATCCCATGTAACTCTGCGCGAACGAGGCCACCACACAAGCCAGCGACAGCACCAACAAGGAGCCGTACATCACAGGCCGTGCGCCAAAGCGATCAACCACAAAGCCCGCCGAGGCCTGACCAATGCCAGACACCACAAAGAACACGGTCATTAAAAAACCGAGCTCGGAGTAACTCAGGCCAAAGGTCTTCATGAACACCGGGAACATCAGGGGCAGCAGCAGATGCGAAAAGTGCGAACTGGCATGCGCCAAGCCCACCAAACCAATGACGACCACGTCATCGCGCCAAGGAGTGTCTGTCTGAGTGAGTGTGGTCATAAAACGGCGTCAAAAAGGCGCAAGAGGTCAGGACGTTGAATCCTACCTGTTGCGCCTTTGGAGCGGCGTCTAGTGGGGGACAAGTCCCCACGTTGTGGTGGATGGGTTTTAGCTTTCGACCTTTTTGGTAAAACCAAACTCGCCGGGCGCACGCACAGGATCCACATTGACGGCAATTGTGTCTTTGGGCAAAAACTTGCCTTCCAACAACAATTTGGACAGCGGGTTTTCGATGCGCTGCTGAATGGCACGCTTCAAAGGACGCGCACCAAACACGGGATCAAAGCCTACCTTGGCCAATTCGGCCAAAGCCGCAGGCGACACATCCAGCGCCAAGTCCATCTTGGTCAAACGACTGGCCAAAATCTTGAGCTGAATGCCCGCGATGCTGGCAATGTGCTCGGCATTCAAGCCATGGAACACCACGGTCTCGTCAATGCGGTTCAAGAACTCAGGTCGGAAGTGCGACTTGAGTTCATCCCACACCGCATCTTTGATGTCTTGCGCATCTTGCCCCACCATGCTTTGGATGATGGGCGAGCCGATGTTCGAGGTCATCACGATCACGGTGTTTTTGAAATCCACCGTGCGACCTTGACCATCGGTCAAGCGGCCATCGTCGAGCACTTGCAACAAGATGTTGAACACATCGGGATGCGCCTTCTCCACCTCGTCGAGCAACAACACGCTGTAGGGGTTACGGCGCACAGCCTCGGTCAAGTAGCCGCCTTCGTCGTAGCCCACATAGCCGGGAGGTGCACCGACCAAGCGGCTGACCGAGTGTTTCTCCATGAACTCGCTCATGTCGATGCGAATCATGTGATCTTCGCTGTCAAACAAGAAACCCGCCAAGGCTTTGCACAGCTCGGTCTTACCCACACCTGTTGGGCCGAGGAACAAGAACGAACCGGTGGGGCGATTCGGATCGCCCAAGCCCGCACGCGAACGGCGAATGGCGTTGGCCACCGCGGTGATGGCTTCATCTTGCCCCACCACGCGGTCATGCAATTTATCTTCCATTTGCAAGAGTTTGTCACGCTCACCTTGCATCAGCTTGGACACAGGAATACCCGTGGCACGCGCCACCACTTCGGCAATTTCTTCGGCGCCCACTTGTGTGCGCAGCAAGCGATGCACACCTTCACTGCCCTTGTCGCTTTCACGTGCATTGGCCTCTTTCATGCGTTTTTCAAGCTCGGGCAACTTGCCGTATTGCAGCTCGGCCACTTTGTTGAAATCGCCCTTGCGTGTGAGTTCTTCAATTTGATGACGCAGACGGTCAATCTCTTCTTTGATTTGCGCACCGCCGTGAGCTGATGATTTTTCAGCCTTCCAAATTTCATCGAGGTCGGCGTACTCTTTGCCAATCTTTTCAATCTCTTCTTCGAGCAGCTCCATGCGCTTTTGCGACGCTTCATCTTTTTCTTTGCGCACGGCTTCGCGCTCGATCTTGAGCTGAATCAGGCGACGGTCGAGTTTGTCCATCACCTCGGGCTTGGAATCGATTTCAATTTTGATTTTGGCGGCAGCCTCGTCGATCAAATCAATGGCCTTGTCTGGCAAGAAGCGGTCGGTGATGTAGCGGTGGCTCAGCTCGGCCGCTGCCACGATGGCAGGGTCGGTGATCTCGACACCGTGGTGCACTTCATACTTCTCTTGCAAGCCACGCAAAATCGCAATCGTGGCTTCGACGGTCGGCTCGCCGACGATGATTTTTTGAAAACGACGCTCCAAGGCAGCGTCTTTTTCGATGTACTTGCGGTACTCGTCCAAAGTGGTCGCGCCCACGCAATGCAGCTCGCCACGCGCCAAGGCGGGCTTGAGCATGTTGCCGGCATCCATCGCGCCATCGGCCTTACCCGCCCCCACCATGGTGTGCAACTCGTCGATGAACACAATGGTTTGGCCTTCGTCTTGCGCCAACTCTTTGAGCACGCTTTTCAGACGCTCTTCAAACTCACCACGGTACTTGGCACCGGCCAGCAAAGCGGCCATGTCGAGCGACAACACGCGCTTACCTTTGAGCGAATCAGGCACCTCACCTGCCACGATGCGCTGGGCCAAGCCCTCCACAATCGCGGTCTTGCCCACACCTGGCTCACCAATGAGCACTGGATTGTTTTTGCTGCGGCGTTGCAGCACTTGGATGGCACGGCGAATTTCATCGTCGCGACCAATCACAGGGTCGAGCTTGCCTTGACGCGCACGCTCGGTCAAATCCATGCAGTATTTTTTGAGCGACTCACGCTGACCTTCACTCTCGGCGTTGTCTACTTTTTGACCACCGCGAACGGCCGTGACCGCCGCTTCTAAAGACTTGCGGCTCAAACCGTTTTGGGTAGCGAGCTTGCCCCAGTTGCCTTTGTTGTCACACAGGGCAAGCAAGAACAATTCACTGGCCACAAATTGGTCGCCACGTTTGATGGCTTCTTTTTCAGCGGCTTGGATGAGTGACACGGTGTCGCGCCCCACTTGCACCTGCTCTTGGCCTTCGACCTTGGGCAAGCGGTTCATCGCGTCTTCGGCAGTCGACAACAAGCCTGAGACATTGGCGCCTGCGCGTTGCAACAACGCCTTGGGACCATCGTCCTGGCGCAGCATGGCCACCAACACATGGGATGGTTCGATGTAGGCGTGGTCGTTGCCAAGCGCCAAGCTTTGGGCATCGCCCAAGGCTTCTTGAAATTTGGTGGTGAGTTTGTCGACGCGCATAAAAACTCCGAAGCGAAATGTTGAATTCCTCACTACCTGAGGTTGCCAAGCCTTATTTCAAGAGCAATCAGACCTTGTGTATTTGACTTGCATCAAACACCTCAGTGCTCGCTTCCGGCAACTGAAGGTGTGCTGCGCTACACAAAGGCAGCGCTTGGATTATTGGGAAAGCGTATTGCTCGCTTGGATGCCCCAGCGGGCCAAAGCTTGGTCATCGCTCACCCGCGCATCGACCCAGCGCGCGCCTTCGGGCGTGACTTCCTTTTTCCAGAATGGCGCTTGGGTTTTGAGGTAGTCCATCAAAAACTCACAGGCCTTGAAACTCTCGCCGCGATGAGCCGACGTCACGGCCACGAAGACGATTTGATCTTCTGGATGCAGCAAACCCACGCGGTGAATCACGCGGGCAGCAAAAATATCAAAGCGCTTTTGGGCTTCGTCCATCATGGCCGAGATGGACTTTTCGGTCATGCCGGGGTAGTGTTCTAGCTCCATGCTGGCTACCGCGCTGCCGTCGTTGCGTTCGCGCACCGTGCCTAAAAACGAGCATACGGCCCCCACCCGCGCATCGCCCGCACGCAAGGCGGCGAGCTCTTGGCTGACATCAAAGTCTTGGGTTTGGATGCTGACGGTGAATGACATGGCGCGCCTCTGGGTTTAGCCGCCGGTAACAGGCGGAAAGAAGGCCACTTCGCAGCCTTCGCTCAATGCGGCAGACGCATCACACAGGTCTTGGTCCAAGGCCATGCGCACGGCCCGACCGTGGGCCAGCGCTTCAGCATAGGCGCCGCCACGGGCGATCAGTTCATCACGCAAGGCCTTGAGGGTGGTCGTTTGCGTGTCTACGCTTTCACTGCCCTGCCCGATGGCTTCGCGAATGGAGGCAAAGTATTTGAGATTGACCTTCATGCCAGCCACTCCGCAAAGGAAATAAAGTGAACGGTATCGCCTTTTGAAATCGTTTGCCCAGCAGGGTTATCCACCACGCCATCGCCCCACACAGCGGAGGTGAGCACGCCAGAGCTTTGGTTCGAGAACAAATCTAGACCACCTTGTGCATTGCGCTTGACACGCAAAAATTCACGGCGCTTGTCGGCACGGGGCCAATCGAAATGAGCCGTCATCTCAGTGCGTGCGATTGCGCTCTGGGTCACACCTTGCAACGCCAAGATAAAGGGACGGACCAACAACAAGAAGGTGACAAAACTGGACACCGGGTTACCCGGCAGGCCCATGAAATGGCAGGCATCACCGGTGGCCCCAACCTTGACTTCGCCCTGACCTATGCGGTTCACCTTGCCATACGCGAAGGGTTTGCCAGGTTTGATGGCCAACTGCCACAGGTTCAATTCACCGAGGCTTTCGACGGCAGGCTTGATGTGGTCTTCCTCGCCCACCGACACGCCGCCGCTGGTGAGAATCAAATCGTGGTGCTGGGCGGCATCGCGCAAGGCAGCAATCGTTGCATCGCGCTTGTCGGGCACGATGCCCAAATCGGTCACCTCACAACCCAAGCGCTGCAGCATGGTGCGCAAAAAGAAGCGGTTGGAGTTGTAAATCGCTCCAGGCGGCATGGCCTCTGGCGCCACATCGCCGGGCATGACCAACTCATCGCCGGTGGAAAACAACGCCACACGCGGACGCGCAGACACATGCAGCTGTGCCAAACCAATGCTGGCCGCCAAGCCCAATTCGGCGGGTGTCAAACGCGTGCCTCGGGTCAGCACCGTAGCACCACGCGTGACATCTTCGCCCGAGCGGCGAATCCACTGGCCTAAGGGCACGGCCTTGGTGACTTTCACTTGATCGCCGTCTAAGGCTTCACAGTCCTCTTGCATCACCACCGCATCGGCCCCAGGCGGAATGGGTGCACCGGTGAAGATGCGGGCGGCCTCGCCTGCATGGAGCGGTGTGCCATGCGTGCCCGCAGGGATACGCTGGGTCACACGCAGCAGCGCACCGGCTTGCGCGCAATCTGCCGCCCGCACGGCGTAGCCGTCCATGGAACTGTTGTCTTGGGGGGGCACCTGCAAAGCAGAGGTGACGTCTTGGGCCAACACGCGGCCATCGGCCTCAAAGGTCGAGACCTGTTGTGTCGCGGTCAGTGCCCGAGCGTGGGCGAGTAATTGCGGCAAAGCGTCATCGAGCGAAAGCAAGGCAGGACGGGTCATATCAGCAGGGGGTTGTATTCAAAACGGTCCTGATTGGCAATCAACCAGTCAGCGATGGCATAAGAATCGTTCAAGTCGAGCACGGGGCGTTGGGTAGCCTCTGGCAGGTATTGCGGCGAATCGGTGGCAATGGCCACCACAAAGTCATCGTCCGGGTAGCGCACGGGCTGATCCGACGCTTTGCGCCAGACTTCAACCTTGAGCAAATCGCTTTTTTTAAAGCCTTCGACCAAGACCCAATCCACGCCGTCGTATACCTCGGCCAAGAGGTGGTGCACCGAGAGCTGCGCAGGCTGTTCAAACTGGCGTTGCAACACCAAACGTTGGTTGGATGCCACCAGCACCTCAAATGCACCGGCTTCGCGGTGACGCCAGCTGTCTTTGCCGGGCTTGTCGATGTCAAAGTTGTGGTGCGCATGCTTGACCACAGACACACGCAAACCGCGCATGCGTAGGCAGCCAATCAGCTGCTCGACCAAGGTGGTTTTTCCTGAGCCAGAGTACCCGGCAAAGGCAACGACCTTCATGCGAGGTCGCAGTGCTGAGCGATGTAGGCCTTGATTTGCGCCACATCTGCCTTCATCACCTGCACACGTTTGGGCAAGGCTTCGATGCCTTCAAACTTGGCTGGTCGACTAGGCTCTTGACCCAAGGCTTCCACGATGGTGGCGGCAAATTTGATGGGCAAGGCTGTTTCCAGAACGATCATGGGCACACCGACCTTGATGTGTTCACGCGCCACTTTCACACCATCGGCGGTGTGGGTGTCAATCATCTGACCGAAGCGCTTATACACATCTTGGATGGTGGCCAAACGGTTGGCGTGGGTGCTCTTGCCGCTGGCAAAGCCGTAGCGTGTGGCGGCTTCTGCAAAGTGCGGGTTGCCGCTCAAATCAAATTGGCCGTTCTTCGAAATTTGGGCGCCAAACAAGTCTTTGGTCAAGCCAGCATCGCGGCCGAGCAGGTCGAACACAAAGCGCTCGAAGTTGCTGGCCTTGGAAATATCCATGGATGGGCTGGATGTTTCGTGCGTGTCGGCACTGCCGCGCACGCGGTACACGCCCGTGCGGAAGAACTCGTCGAGCACATCGTTTTCATTGGTCGCGGCGACCAAGGTGTCCACAGGCAAGCCCATCATGCGGGCCACATGGCCGGCACACACATTGCCGAAGTTGCCACTCGGCACGGTGAAGCTCACCTTTTGGCTGTTGGCTGTGGTCGCTTGGAAATAGCCCGCGAAGTAGTACACCACCTGCGCCAACAAGCGCGCCCAGTTGATGGAGTTGACCGTGCCAATTTTGTATTTGGTTTTGAAGTCCAAATCGTTGGACACGGCTTTGACCAAATCTTGGCAATCGTCAAACACGCCTTCGATGGCGATGTTGTGAATGTTCTCGTCCATCAAGCTGAACATTTGCGCTTGCTGGAAGGGGCTCATGCGGCCATGCGGGCTGGTCATGAACACGCGCACACCTTTTTTGCCACGCATGGCGTATTCGGCAGCGCTGCCTGTGTCGCCACTGGTGGCACCAAAAATGTTCAGCTCTTCGCCACGGCGCGCCAACTCATATTCAAACAAGTTGCCCAATAGCTGCATGGCCATGTCTTTGAACGCGAGCGTGGGGCCGTTGGACAAAGCCTCGACCAACAAGCCATCTTCCAGCGTACGCACCGGCACGATCGCCTCGGTACCGTACACCTCTTTGGTGTAGGTCTTGGCGCACAAGGCTTTCAGGTCAGCCGCAGGGATGTCGTCGATGTAGAGCGACAGCACTTCAAACGCCAGGGCCGCGTAGCCTTGGGTGTTGAACGTGTGTCGCAAACGCGTGAGCGCTGCATCGTCCACTTGTGGGTAGTGCTCGGGCAAATACAAACCGCCATCGGGGGCCAAGCCCTCAAGGAGGATTTCACAAAAACGCTTGCGCTCGGCGTGGCCGCGCGTGGACAAATACAGCATCAGTTCAACTCTTCTTTACGGATGCGGGTGATCGGGGTCAAGACAGTGCTGAGCTGTTGCATCTCAGCAATGGCTTGGTTCATCTTGGCTTCCACGCAATCGTGGGTCAAGATGATGAGGTCGGTGTGGCTCTCGCCCTCACCGGCTTCGCGTTGCAACACGGCATCAATGCTGATATCGGCATTGGCCAAAATGCCGGTGACCTTGGCAAGCACGCCCGCTTGATCGGCCACGCGCAAGCGCAGGTAGTAGCTGGTCACCACTTGGGCCATCGGCAGAATGGGCAGGTTGCTCATCGCGTCCGGTTGAAAGGCCAAGTGCGGCACGCGGTTGAGTGGATCAGCCGTGTGCAAACGGGTGATGTCCACCAAATCGGCAATTACCGCGCTGGCGGTAGGTTCACTTCCCGCACCTTTGCCGTAATAAAGCGTAGTACCCACAGCATCGGCTTGCACCATCACCGCGTTCATCGCGCCTTCAACGTTGGCAATCAAGCGCTTGGCTGGCACCAAGCAGGGATGCACGCGCAGTTCAATGCCTGCGGTGGTGCGCTTGGAAATTCCCAAGAGCTTGATGCGGTAGCCCAGTTGTTCTGCGTATTTGATGTCTTGCGACTCCAGCTTGGTAATGCCTTCCACATAGGCTTTGTCAAACTGCACAGGCACGCCAAACGCGATGGCTGACATGATGGTGGCTTTGTGCGCTGCATCGACACCTTCAATGTCAAAGGTAGGGTCCGCTTCGGCGTAGCCCAAGGCTTGGGCTTGCTTGAGCACGTCTTCAAAGGTCAAGCCTTTGTCGCGCATCTCAGACAAGATGAAGTTGGTGGTGCCGTTGATGATGCCAGCCAACCACTGAATGCGGTTGGCAGTCAGGCCTTCGCGCAACGCTTTGATGATCGGAATACCACCAGCCACAGCGGCTTCAAACGCGACCATCACGCCCTTTTTGTGGGCGGCTGCAAAAATTTCTGTGCCGTGCACGGCCAGCAAAGCCTTGTTGGCCGTGACCACATGCTTGCCCGCCTCGATGGCTTCGAGCACGAGTTGCTTGGCAATGCCGTAGCCACCGATCAACTCGACCACGATGTCAATCTCGGGGTTGGCAATGACTTTGCGCGCATCGTCAACCACTTGCACATTCGCGCTCACGATGCTTTTGGCACGCGCCACATCGAGGTCCGCCACCATCGTGACTTCAATGCCGCGACCGGCACGACGTTGGATTTCTTCTTGGTTGCGTTTGAGCACTTCAAAGGTGCCGCTGCCCACAGTGCCAATGCCTAACAGGCCTACTTGAATCGGTTTCATACTGCGTTTTTATTTCTGTAGTTTTCGAGGAATTTCGCAATGCGTGAGATGGCCTCACGCAGGTCATCCACATGGGGCAAAAACACAATGCGGAAATGGTCGGTATGGGCCCAGTTAAAGCCCGTGCCCTGCACCAACATGACCTTGGTTTCTTCTAGCATCTCCAAGAAGAATTGCTGGTCGTCTTTGATAGGGTAAATCTTGGGGTCCAAGCGCGGGAACATGTACAGCGCGGCTTGCGGCTTGACACAACTCACACCGGGAATGGCGGTGATGAGTTCATAGGCCAAATCACGCTGCTTGCGCAGGCGACCGCCATCTCCGACTAAATCGTTGATGCTCTGATAGCCGCCCAACGCCGTTTGAATGGCCCATTGGCCGGGCACGTTGGCACACAAACGCATGTTGGAGAGCATGTTCAAGCCCTCGATGTAATCCAAGGCTGGTTTTTTATCGCCAGAAACCACCATCCAGCCTGCGCGATAACCACATGAGCGGTAGCTCTTGGACAAGGAGTTGAAAGTCAAGGTCAACACGTCATCGCTCAAGCTCGCAATCGGTGTGTGTTTGACATCGTCATACAAAACTTTGTCGTACACCTCGTCGGCAAAAATGATCAGACCATGCTCGCGTGCCAAGGCCACGATCTCTTTGAGCAACTCGTCCGAATACAAAGCACCGGTGGGGTTGTTGGGGTTGATCACCACAATACCCTTGGTGTTGGGCGTGATCTTGGCGCGGATGTCTGCCACGTTGGGCATCCAACCGTTGGCCTCGTCGCACACATAGTGCACAGGCGTGCCGCCCGACAAGCTCACCGCCGCCGTCCACAAGGGATAGTCAGGGGCCGGCAACAGCAACTCATCGCCGTTGTTAAGCAAGGCGTTGGTGGCCATCACGATCAACTCGCTGGCGCCATTGCCCAAGTAAATATCGTCCAGCGTGACGCCCTTGATGCCCTGTTTTTGGGTCTCATGCATCACTGCTTTGCGGGCGCCAAAAATGCCTTTGCTGTCCGAGTAACCCGCCGAGTTGGGCAAGTTGCGGATCATGTCTTGCTGAATCTCTTCAGGCGCATCAAAACCAAACACGGCCAAGTTGCCGATGTTGAGTTTGATGATCTTGTGGCCCTCCTCCTCCATTTGACGCGCACGGTCCATGATGGGACCGCGAATGTCGTAACAGACGTTGGACAGCTTGTTGGATTTTTGGATCTTCTTCAAAGTCCCTCCGAGGGCTCTTTTACAGGGTGAAACCTATAATTTGACCACAGTTCTCAAGGCATTTATGAAATTACAACCCGATCGCATCGATACCCTGTCCGTCACTGGCTATGGCCCTGGATGGGTCGCGATTCAAGGTGAAAAAGTGACACATAGCGTGGTCATCACCTCGGATGGTCAGCGCTTCGATTGGCATTGCACCAACTTTGACAGCTTGAGTGCCGCGCATTTTGAGCAACTCGCGCAACTCCAAGTCGAATTGATTGTGTTTGGCAGCGGCAACCGTTTGCGCTTTGCCTCGCCCATCTGGATGGCGAGCTTGATACAAAAGCAAACAGGTGTCGAAACCATGGACACGCAGGCTGCTTGCCGCACCTACAACATCTTGGCAGGAGAAGGCCGCAAAGTCGCTGCGGCCTTGCTGATTGAGCCCCCCGACGCACCCTAAAGCGCACAAAACCGCCCACCATTCACACCCAGGCGTGTTTCGGGTGTTTTCAAGTTAAAATAACGGGTTGCCGTAGGGGCTGTCTAGACAGTCGCCCCGCCCCACTCGGCCATCTCCACTGTCACATCTGATTGAGCGCTATGGCAATTGTTGTCAACAAACCCCTCCCTGAATTTGAAGCCAACGCAACAGGTGGCATCAAGGTGTCCAACACCTCGCACACAGGCCAGATGATGGTG
>Ga0228699_1001210_pt1 | contig 14064 bp, 12 predicted proteins | sample McNCre217_Aug_MG_FD_178016 | JGI IMG/M metagenome (GOLD analysis project Ga0228699, IMG submission 178016) | Freshwater microbial communities from McNutts Creek, Athens, Georgia, United States - 2-17_Aug_MG | ecosystem: Environmental > Aquatic > Freshwater > Creek | place: USA: Georgia...
GGGGGAGGCTCATTCGTGCTCCTTGGGGCAGGTGGGGCAGTGGTCGGTGTTGGTCTCGGCAAAGAGTGCATAGGTCAGCACATTGCCTTCAAAGAACGCGCCGGTGAGGTTGACCGCGTTGAACTTGGCTTCCTGCAGGTTGCAGCCCACGAAGCGTGCGCCCACGAACCAGGCGTGGTCCAGGCGGGCGATCTCCAGGCTGGCGCCATCGAACACCGCATCCGAGAAGTCGGCGCGCGGCATGCGGGCGCCCTCCAGGTCGGTGCCCATGAAGCGCGCGCCTTTGAAGTTCGCATTCGAGGCCGTGGCCTTGCTCATGCGCGCGCCGGTGAGGTTGGCGCCTTCAAGGTTCACACCCGCCAGGTTGGCCGCGCGCAGGTCAGCACGGGTGAGGTTGGCGCCGCGCAGGTCGGCGCCATAGAGGTTCTTGCCCACGAGCCTGGCGTGACGCAGGTCGGCACCGGGGCAGCGGGTGTAGGGCCAGATGGGGCAGCCGTTGATGACCTGCACCTCATCGGCAGGTGGCGGATCTCCGGCAGCGGCGTCGGCCAGGGCCGACGTGGCCATGCCCGCAGCCACCAAGGCCACAGACATCAGCCGAACATATTGAGCAAAGCGCATGGGCGGCTCCATGTAAAAAGACCTGACCGGCCCCAGGATGAAGGCGCAGTCAGGTCAAGGACGCAAGCGATGGAGGAAGTGGCGTCAGCTCACTTGGCGGCGAACTGCTTGGGCAGCTTGAACACCCACATCGAGCCGCCTTGCGAGACCTGCTTGGTCAGCTCGGCCATGTCGCCACCCCACAGTGGCACGGCGCCACCGTAGCCCGACTGGATGCCGATGTACTGCTCGCCATCCATTTCCCAGGTGACGGGCACCGAGACCACGCCCGAGCCGGTCTGGAACTTCCACACCTCTTTGCCGTTCTTGGCATCGAAGGCCTTGAGGAAGCCATCCGACGTGCCCACGAACAGCAGGCCACCGGCGGTGGTCATCGTGCCGGCCCACAGCGGGAACTGCTCTTTCTTTTCCCACTCGATCTTGCCGGTCACCGGGTTGATCGCGCGCAGGATGCCCACGTGGTCGTCGTACAGCTTCTTGATGCGGAAGCCTTGGCCCAGGTAGGCGGCACCGGCCTTGTAGGTGATCTTCTCGGCCCAGTAGTCCATGGCCCAGTGGTTGCCGGGGATGTAGAACAGACCGGTGTCGGGGCTGTAGCTCATCGGCATCCAGTTGGTGCCACCCAGGAAGGGCGGCGACACGAAGATCGAGTCACCCTTGTCCTGGCCTTCCTTGGGCAGCGGCGGGTACTGGTTGTCGTTGACCAGCGGCATGCCGGTCTTCAGATCGAAGCCCTTGGCCCAGGTGATGCCGTCCACAAAGGGGAAGGCGTTGATGATGGCGTTCTGCTTCCAGGGGTGGTTGGCGCCACCTTCAGCCAGCTTGAGGCGGTCGGTCACGAAGAAGAAGCCGTTGCGGTCGGCGTGGGCCGAGGCCTTGACGGTCTTGCCGGTCTTCGGGTCCTTGTAATCAAACAGCAGCACCGAGTTGTTGCCCGAGAAGTCCCAGGCGTCGTTCGGGGTGTGCGAGAAGAAGCCCTTGAGCTCGCCCGTGGTCGGGTCGAGGTAGGCCTGGCCCGAGGTGTAGAGGCTGGGCCAGTTGGTCGGCTTGTCGCCAGGGGCGGTGCGCTTCCAGGTGTTCCACGGTGCAGGGTTACCGGTGCCCACCACGATGGTGTTGGTCTCGACGTCGAACGAGGCGGTCTGCCACGGGGCGCCACCACCGTGGCTCCAGGCTTCAACCTTGCCCGTGGGCGAGTTGGGGTCATCCGGCCAGCTCGGGGCCTTGGGGTTGCCGGTGGGGGTGCTGGGCTTGCCGTTCAAGCGGCCGATGTGGCCTTCCACGAAGGGGCGGGCCCAGACTTCTTCGCCGGTGTCCACGTCGCGGGCATACAGGTAGCCCACCACGCCGAACTCGTCACCCGACGAGCCGTGCACCAGCAGCACGCGGCCGGTCTTCTGGTCCTTCACGATGAAGGGCGCGCCGGTCATGGTGTAGCCGATTTTGTGGTCGCCGAACTTGGCCTTCCACACGACCTTGCCGGTGGCGCGGTCGAGGGCCACCACCGAGGCGTCCAGCGTGCCGAAGAACACCTTGTCGCCGTAGATGGCGGGGCCACGGTTGACCACGTCACAGCAGGGGCGGATGTCTTCGGGCAGGCGGTGTTCGTAGGTCCACAGGCGCTTGCCGGTGCGGGCATCGATGGCCACGAAGCGCGAGTACGAGGCGGTGGCGTAGATCACGCCGTCATGCACCAGCACTTGGCCCTCTTGGCCGCGCTGCTTCTCGCCACCGAAGGAGTAGCTCCACACGGGCTGCAGGTTGGCGATGGTCTTGGCATTGACCTTGTTGAGCGGGCTGTAGCGCTGGGCGGTCAGGCCGAGGCCATAGGTCACCACGTCGCCGGTGGTCTTGGCATCGTTGGCGATGTCATCCCAGGTCACGGGCTTGACGGCTTGGCTGGCACCGCTGGCCAGGCTCAGCGCGGCGGCAGCGATCAGGCTCAGGTGCCGGGCTTGTCGTTGGACGGCTTGTCTCATGTTGGATCCTCTTGGCAGGGGGGGCGGACTCGTCTGGAACGGGGCTGATGGCCACCGCTGGCCCATTACCGCAAAGCCCATGCCAATGTCGGTTGCGTGGGTGTCAAGGGCCCAGAGGCCCCATGAACACGGGTTTCGCGCGGGTTAACCCCTGCGATTCGCATGGGGTGCAACAAGGTGGAGCGTTCTGTTGGGCAACACTCGCGGCGCACCGTGTCCCAATGTGCAACAGCGTGGCGAAAGGCTGTTCAGCGCATGCGCTGCAGCAAGCCATCGCGGCGGATGAACTGGTGGTACGCCACGCCCGCCAGGTGCAAGGCCACGAGCACCATCAGCACCGTGGTGCTCGTGCTGTGGATGGACGACATGGCGGCCTTGCCCGCTTCCCAGGGTTCGGCCAGGCGGGGCAGGACGAGGCCCCAGAACTTGATGGGGTACTTGGACCACACCGAGCCCATGAGGCCGCTCAGCGGCGCCAACACCATCAGTAGGTACAGCAGGTGATGGGTGCCCGTGGCCAGACGCTGCTGCATGGGCAGGCCAGGCGCGGGGGCGATGGCCGGGCGCGTCGTGAGCCGCGCGGCGCGCAGCGCGATCAACAGCAGCAGCACCAGGCCCATGGCCTTGTGGTTGTTGAACCATTGGGCACGCAGGCCGCTGTCGTCTTTGGGCAGGCCGACCATCCACAGGCCCACGGCAAGCTGGCCCAAGATGAGCAGCGCCATGGCCCAGTGCAGCAGCACGCTGAGGCGGTCGTAGCGTGCGCTGGGGGCGAGTGGGGGTGGGGTGTGTGCGGGTGTGGTCATGTCATGTCTCCAGATCCTGCGGGTGCAGGGACATGACCACGAGGCAAGAGCAGTGCCACCGGGGCACGGCGTGGGCTGGCGCTGTAGGCGCGTCAGCCGTTCAGCGCATCCGGCGGCAAGAGGTCTTTCTTGCGGTAGATGGTGTTGCGCGACACGCCGAGTGCCTTGGCGGCGGCCGACACGTTGCCCTTGTGCAGGCGCAGCATCTGGGCCATGGCACTCAGCGTGACGTCTTCCAGCCGCACGCCATCGTGGCTGGTGGGATCGGGTGTGGCGCCCCCCGCCAGGGCAGACGCTGCTGAAGCCGCTGCGGCTGCGGCAGCGGCTGCGTGGTTCAGCGCGGGCGCCAGACCGATGAGCGAAGCGGGCGTGCCGTGTGGCGATGTGGGCGTGGCCGCCGGGGCGCCGGCCACCTCTTCCAAAAAGTCATCGGGCAGGTGCGCCAGCCCGATGGCGCCGCTGTGGCCCACCATCACCACGGCCGTGCGCAGCAGGTTGTGCAGCTGGCGGAAGTTGCCTGGCCAGTTGTAGCGGCGGAACAGCGCCATCACCTCGGGCTCGACCGTGATGGCCTGGCCCGCCGAGCACAGCGACTCGATGATCTTGCCCACCATGGCGTCGAAGTCGGCGCGCTCGCGCAGCGCGGGCAGGCGCACCACCAGGCCGTTGAGGCGGTAGTACAGGTCTTCGCGGAAGTCGCCCTGGGCGATCATGTCCTTGAGCGGCTTGTGCGTGGCGCACACCACGGCGATGTCGACCTCGACCTCGCGGCTGGCACCCAGCGGGCACACCTTGCGCTCTTGCAGCACGCGCAGCAAGCGGGCCTGCAGGTGCTTGGGCATGTCACCGATCTCATCGAGGAAGAGCGTGCCGCCATGCGCCTGCAAGATTTTGCCCACCGCGCCCTTTTTGCGCGCCCCAGTGAAGGCACCTTCTTCGTAGCCGAACAGCTCAGACTCGATCAGCGTCTCGGGGATGGACGCGCAGTTGATCGACACGAAGGGCTGGCCTGCGCGGGGCGAGTCGTTGTGGAAGGCCTGGGCCAGCAGGTCCTTGCCCGACCCGGTCTCGCCTTGGATCATCACCGGGATGTCGCGGCCGGAGACGAGCTTGAGCTTTTGGATGACGGCCGCCACCTGCGGATCGCCCGTGTTGAGCTCATCGAGCGAGAGGCGTTGCGCGCGGCGCGAGGCCGTGCGCGTGCTCGTCACCTCGGTGACGGTCTGGATGGGCTCATCGCTGTGGCCGTGCACGATGGACCAGGGCGCCAGGCGCTTGATGGTCGTGCGTCCCCACACGGTCACGCCGTTGTGCAGCACCAGCTGGCGCGGGCCCAGGGCCTGGCCCTTGAAGAGGTCGATCCACGACGAGATCGGCATGCCGAACAGCGACGAGAAGGTGTGCGCCTTCAGCGCCGAGAACGACAGGCCCAGCTGGAACAGCGCGCTGCGGTTGGCCGACAGGAAGCGGCCATCGGGCGTGAACACGGCGATGCCTTCCACCAGCGTGCCCAGGAACTCGGGGCGCGCATGGAAGTGGATGCGGATGGCATCGGGAAAGATGTCGGCGAACATGTGGTTCTCGATCATCTGCACCGACATGCGCACCAGCGCCAGGGTGTGCATCTGGAAGCTGCGCTGGTCGCCCGTCACGTCGAGCGCGCCGATCAGCTGGCCGTGCGGGTCGTGGATGGGCGCACACGAGCACGTCAGGAACTTGTTGGCGTTCATGTAGTGCTGGTCGCCGTGCACGGTCACGGCCTCGGCTTCGGACAGCGCCGTGCCGATGGCGTTGGTGCCCTTGCTTTGCTCCGACCAGTCCATGCCCGGCGTGAGCGCCACGCGCGAGGCCTTTTCGAGGAAGTCGGTGTCGCCAAGGGAGTGCAGCACCAGGCCCTTGGCCGAGGTCAGCAGCACCATCGAGTGCGTGTTGGCGATCTGGTCGTACAGCGTGGCCATCACGGGCGCCGCATGCTGGAACAGGAAGCGGCTCTCGTCGAGTGCCAAGTCCAGGTCGGCCTTGGGCAGGCTGGAGAAGTCGGGGCGATCCCGCTCGGACAAGCCGAAGCTGGCCGAGCGGTGGTGGGCTTGGCGGATCACATCGTGGCTGACCCGTGGCGGGGGCACGGCGTGCGCCAAGGGCGAGTGGCCGGCAGTCGAATGCGTCGCGATGCTCATGTGCTCTCCTGGCCCCATGTCGACGCCTTCCCAAACGTCCAGGGGCCCATGCAGGTTCTCAGCGTGGTCCGGCGTGGCCAGGCCACGTCCTGTTTTCTCTGTTGCGATCACGTATGGTCTTCACATTGATGCCCGCAACAATCAGGTTTACCCGAGGGTGCGGACGGTACGGCGCTCTGCGTGGGCTGGTGCATAGCAAAGGCGTGCCCATCTGTGAAAACCCTGATTTTTCTGGCGCGTCTGGCCCAATAAATGCCTGTTTCTCGCGTGCTGGCGCGCGCGGGCGCGGTGGGTGTGTCAACTTGGCCTGTACCAGCTGTGTCACACGGCGCGGGCAGTGCTTCAAAACGGAACACCCGGTTGGGCCGACGGTGGCGCGGGGCGGGGCGGCTCTCCTGCGGTCAGGCGGCATGGCAAGGTTTTTGCAGCCGCAGGCCGCCACAAGAGACCCATTCCTGTTGCCCCATTCGGAGACACCCCGCCATGAACATCAAGCAAACACTGACGAGCAAGCGCGTGCTGCTGAGCGCGCTGACCCTGAGCCTGGCCTCGCTGATGACCGCCCAGGTCATGGCCCACGGCGACATGGCCCCGCAGGCCGTCGACACCCACACCCTGCCGCAGCTCGGCGACAAGTGGCGCGACACCAACCCGTATGCAGAAGGCACCGAAGGCCGCAAGGAAGCGCTGCGCATCGGCACCTCGGCGTACAACCAGAACTGCGCCCGCTGCCATGGCCTGGAGGCGATCTCGGGCGGCATCTCGCCTGACCTGCGCCAGTTCGAAGGCGAGTGCAAAGAGATGAAGGTGCCGCAGCAAAAGGCCGACTGCTACCGCGAGATGGACGAGTACTTTGCCGGCACCGTGCGCCGTGGCCGCATGCGCGATGGCCGCGTCTACATGCCTCCGTTTGAAGGCGTGCTGACGCAAGAGGCCATCTGGGCGATCCGCACCTACATCGAGACCCGCCGCGAGCAGTGACCCCGGCCTTGATGTGGCGCAAGCTTCAGGGGGTGGGGGCGCCACAGAATCGGGCGATGAACACCCCACACCTGAGCCTGTCGCTGCCCCCGAGCTTGAGCTTGAGCTTGAGCTTGAGCCTGGCCCTGCTGACCCTGTCGATGGCGGGCTGCAGTGTTGAGCTCGACAACCGCCGACCGGCGCAGGCGCTGGCCGCCTCGCGACAACTGCCGGGCGACACCGAGCAAGGCTGGGCGGTGTTTCAGGCCAAGTGCGCGAGCTGCCACGGCCCTGACGCCGAAGGCACGCCGCTGGGGCCAGACCTGCTGCCCAGGGTGCGCACCATGGGCCCGCGCGAGTTCGTCAGCCGGGTGCTCACCCGCTACGACTGGGGCCTGCCGCCGGCGGCCCGCACGCCGGGCGCCGAGCAAGATGCCTTGGTGGCCGAGTTGACCCAGCGCCAGGGGCCGGTGCTGAGCATGCCGGCGTGGCAGGGGCGCCCCATGGTCCAGGCCCACATCATGGACCTGTACGCCTATGTGTCGGCGCGCGCCCAGGGCACCTTGGGGCCCGTGCAGCCGCCACCTGCGGTGCACTGACAGGCAGCTCAACGCTGCCCTTGCGCCCCGGGTGGCGCGGTGCCGAACCAGCGCTGCAGCCACGCCACCGTCACGCGCAGCTTGGCCGACTGCTCCAGCCGCACCGGGTAGACGGCCCAGATGTTGGCCTGCTGGCGCACATCCGGCAGCACCTGCACCAGCGCCCCCGAGGCCAGCAGCGGGGCCACCTGCCACACCGAGCGCAACAGGATGCCCTTGCCCTGCAAGGCCCAGTCCAGCGCCACCTCACCGTGGTTGGTGGACAGCGGCCCCTGCACCTTGAGCACGCGCTCGCGCCCCTGCTGCTGCAGGCGCCACACGCCCACGGGGTGATCGCGCTCCTTGATGACCAGGCAATCGTGGTGGGCGAGCGCATCCAGGTGCGCGGGCGTGCCGCAGCGGGCCAGGTAAGCCGGGGCGGCGCACAGCACGCGGTGGTTGTCGGCCAGCTTGCGGGCAATGAGGTGCGGCGCGATGTCATCGCCCACGCGCACATCCAGGTCGAAGCCCTCGGCGGCCACGTCCACCAGCCGGTCGAACAGCTCCAGCTTGAACTGCAGCGCGGCCTGCTCGCCGCTGAGCGCGGCCAGCGCCGGCGCCACCTGCAGCCGGCCCAGCCCGAAGCTGCTGCACACCCGCAGCGCGCCGCGTACCTGGGCGCGGTTGCCGCCCAGCTCCTGCGCCATCTCGTCGAGGTCGTCGAGGATGCGCTGCGCCCAGCGGTAGACCCGCTCGCCATCCTCGGTCATCTGCACGGCGCGGGTCGTGCGGTGCAGCAGGCGTGCGCCCAACTGCTGCTCCAGGATGCGGATGCGCTTGCTCACATAGGCGGGTGACGCGCCCAGCTCGGTGGCGGCCGCGGCGAAGCTGGCCTGGCGCACCACCACACCGAACACGCGCAGGTCGTCGTTGTGGGGGAGTTGATTGAACACGGGGTGTGAATCCTCTCGACACGTTCTTGTGCATTCTGCGCGATGCGTGAATGGCTAGGATGCGTCACCACCCTTGAACGTCCCCACAGGAGCCCCCATGGACCGCACGCACCGCATCGCCCTCATCCCCGGAGACGGCATCGGCAAGGAAGTTGCCCCCGAAGGCCTGCGCGCCGTGCAGGCCGCCGCCCGCCGCTTTGGCCTGCAGCTCGACGTCACCACCTTCGACTGGGCCAGCTGCGACCACTACCTGCAGCACGGCGAGATGATGCCCCCCGACTGGAAGGCACAGCTGCAGGACATGGACGCCATCTTCTTTGGTGCCGTGGGCTGGCCGGCCACCGTGCCCGACCACATCTCGCTGTGGGGCAGCCTGCTGAAATTCCGCCGCGAGTTCGACCAGTACGTGAACCTGCGCCCGGTGCGCCTGTTCGACGGCGTGCCCTGCCCGCTGGCCGGCCGCAAGCCCGGTGACATCGACTTCATGATCGTGCGCGAGAACACCGAAGGCGAGTACTCCAAGGTGGGCGGCATCCTGTTCGAAGGCACCGAGCGCGAGGTCGTCATCCAGGAGTCGGTGTTCAGCCGCCATGGCTCAGACCGCCTGCTCAAGTTCGCCTTCGACCTGGCCCAGGGCCGCGCCCGCAAGCACCTCACCGTGGCCACCAAGAGCAACGGCATCGCCATCAGCATGCCCTGGTGGGACGGCCGTGCCGACGCCGTGGGCGCCGCTTACCCCGAAGTGACGGTGGACAAGCAGCACATCGACATCCTCACCGCCCGCTTCGTGCTGCAGCCGCAGCGCTTTGACGTGGTGGTGGGCACCAACCTGTTTGGCGACATCCTCTCCGACCTGGGGCCGGCCTGCGCGGGCACCATCGGCCTGGCCCCGTCGGCCAACCTCAACCCCGATCGCCGCTTCCCCTCGCTGTTCGAGCCGGTGCACGGCTCGGCGCCCGACATCTACGGCCGCAACATCGCCAACCCCGTGGCCATGATCTGGTCCGGCGCGATGATGCTGGACTTCCTCACCCACGGACAGGGCGCTGGCCGCGCCGCCCACGATGCCATCGTGCAGGCCATCGAGACCGTGCTGCGCGAAGGCCCGCGCACGCCCGACCTGGGCGGCACGGCCAGCACCACGGACATGGGACGGGCCATTGCCGAGCTGATTCACTGTTAATTTGAAGATAACAATGCTTTGAATTCGCAGGTGTGCGTTCACCTGTCAGATGCCTAAAGTTCGGGACATGGGTTGGCGCAGGCAAGGCCTGATGCCACACCCACCGCACCGCCGCCCCGTGCCACGGGGTGAGGCGGCCACCTCGAACCTGGGGGCGGCGCGCGCCGCACGCCCTCGCATCGGAGACAGGTCCCCATGACCGACATCGCCAACAAGGACGCCGCCGTCGCGCAGCTCACCGACGTGATGTGGAAGTTCACCTCGTACATCGGCAAGCGCCTGCCGACCGACGTGACCCACAAGCTGCACGACCTGCGGTCCAAGGAAACCAACCCCCTGGCCAAAGAGATCTACCAGTCCATGAAGGACAACCAGGAGGCGGCCGACAAGCTCAACCGCCCCAGTTGCCAGGACACCGGCGTGATCCAGTACTTCATCACCGCAGGCGCCCGCTTCCCGCTGCTGGGCGAGCTGGAAGACATCCTGTCCAACGCCACCAAGGAAGCCACCAAGCAAGGCCCGCTGCGCCACAACGCGGTCGAGACCTTCGACGAGAAGAACACCGGCACCAACACCGGCTCCAAGATCCCATGGCTGGACTGGGAGATCGACCCCAAGGGTGACGACTGCATCATCGACGTCTACATGGCCGGTGGCGGCTGCACGCTGCCCGGCGCGGCCAAGGTGCTGATGCCCGGTGAAGGCTACGAAGGCGTGGCCGAGTTCGTGTTCGACGTGATCACGCAGCGCGGCGTCAACGCCTGCCCGCCGATGCTGGTGGGTGTGGGCGTGTCCACCTCGGCTGAGACGGCGGCCCGCCTGTCCAAGAAGGCCATCCTGCGCCCCGTGGACTCGCGTCACCCCAATGCCAACGCCGCCCGCATGGAAGAACTGCTGGAAGAAGGCCTCAACGAGATCGGCCTGGGCCCGCAAGGCCTGACCGGCAACGCCAGCGTCATGGGCGTGAACATCGAATCGTCGGCGCGCCACCCCTCCACCATCGGTGTGGCCGTGTCCACCGGTTGCTGGGCCCACCGCCGTGGTCGCATCCGCATCAAGCCCGACCTGTCTTACGAGATCATTTCGCACCAAGGAGTCGAGCTGTGAGCGCCAAGAAGATCCTGACCACGCCCATCAAGGACGAAGACCTCGAGGCCCTCAACATCGGCGATGTGGTCTACCTCACCGGCCACCTGGTGACCTGCCGCGACGTGGCGCACCGCCGCCTCATCGAGCTGGGTCGCGAGCTGCCAGTGGACCTCAAGGGCGGCGCCATCTTCCACGCCGGCCCCATCGTCAAGCAGAACGACGACGGCAGCTACGAGATGGTGTCCATCGGCCCGACCACCTCCATGCGCATGGAGAAGTTCGAGAAGGAGTTCATCAAGCAGACCGGCGTCAAGCTGGTGGTGGGCAAGGGCGGCATGGGCGACGAGACCGCCGCCGGCTGTGTCGAGAACAAGGCCGTGCACGCCATCTTCCCCGGTGGCTGTGCCGTGCTGGCCGCCACCAAGGTGGAGAAGATCGAAGGCGCCCACTGGAAAGACCTGGGCATGCCCGAGACCCTGTGGGTCAACAAGGTGAACGAATTCGGCCCGCTCATCATTTCGATCGACACCAAGGGCCGCAACCTGATCGAAGAAAACAAGGCCCGCTTCCGCGAGAAGAAGCGGCCGGTGCTGGACAAGATCAACGCCCAGGTGCGTTTCATCAAGTGAAGAAGCGCTGCGCCGCACCACGGCTCAGCTTGCAGGGCGCCTCACGAGGGCGCCCTTTTTCATGGGGCGCCCGATGCACGACCCTGAGGCGGATCGGCCAGCGCCTTGCCCGAAGCCACCTGCTGCTGCAGGGCCTGTGACGCGAAGTCGACGAAGGCACGGATGCGCGCCGACATCTGCCGTCCAGCCGGGATCACGGCGCAGATGTCGGCATCGGGCGTGTGGTACTGCGGCAGCACCTGCACCAGGCGACCGCTGCGCAGGTAGCGGCCCACGTCCCACTCGGCACGCTGGACGATGCCGTGGCCGTCGAGCGCCCAGTTCACGGCGATCTCGCCATCGTTGGTGGTCAGGCTGCCGCGGGTCTTGATGGCCTCGGTCTGGGCCTGCTTGCCCCGGTTGGGCGTGAGCCGCCACACGCCGTAGGCCTCTTCGCCCTGGCGGATGCCGATGCAGTTGTGGCGCACCAGGTCGGCCGGTACCTTGGGCGTGCCGTGGCGTTGCAGGTAGGCCGGTGAGGCGCACAGCAGGCGCCGGTTGGGCGCCAGGCGCCGCGCGATCACGCGGGATTCGGGCGGCTCGCCAAAGCGGATGCACACATCGAACGCATCGTCGGTGAGCGGGGGCGGGTTGACCGAGAGCTGCAGTTGCACCTCGACCTGCGGGTGCTGGCGCGCAAAGCGCGAGATGAGCGGCGCGACATGGCTGCGCCCGAAACCCAGCGTGGCGTTGACGCGCAGCAGGCCCTTGGGCGCGGCCTGCGAGCCGCCCAGCAGCTCTTCCATGTCGCGGATCTCGCCCAGGATGCGGCGGGCGCGCTCCAGGAAGATCTCGCCTTCGGGCGTGAGGCTCATGCGCCGCGTGGAGCGCACCACCAGCGCCAGGCCCAGCCTCGACTCCATCTGCATCAGCCGCTTGCTGACGGCCGGCGTGGTCACGCCCATCTCGCGTGCCGCCGCGCTGAGGCTGCCCGCCGCCGAGAGAATAGAGAAAAACCCTAAATCTTCAGGATGGATTTGCGCGCTCATTGGGCTGATTGTTGACTGTCAGTTAACGATGGCTTCACTCTAGCGGCGCGCGTCAGCGGTGTCCAGTTCCTACATTGCCCCCACTCGCGCAACAAGGTTTGCGCTGACTGTGGCCATTGAAGGAGACCAAAACCATGCGTCGCATATTCGGAAAGCTCTATGTCCAGGTGCTGCTGGGCGTGACGGCGGGCATCGTGCTCGGCGTGCTCGCGCCCAAGTTCGGTGCCGACCTCAAACCGCTGGGTGATGCCTTCATCCGCGCGATCAAGATGGTGTTCGCGCCGGTGATCTTTGCCACGGTGGTGTTGGGCATCGCCCGCATGGAGAACCTCAAGGAACTCGGCCGCGTGGGCGTGCGGGCCCTGATCTATTTCGAGGTGCTGTCGACCTTCGCCCTGGCCCTGGGGCTGTTCGTGGTCAATGTGGTGCAGCCCGGTGTGGGCATGAACATCGATCCCACCCAGCTCGACACCAAGGCCATCGACAACTACACCCACCCCACGGCAGGCAAGCCGGCTGGCTTTGTGGACTTCCTGCTCAACATGGTGCCCACCAGCATCGTGGATGCGCTGGCCAAGAACGACATCCTGCAAATCCTGGTCTTTGCCACGCTGTTCGGCATCGCGCTGTCCAAGATCGGTGCGCGCGGCAAGCCGGTGGTCGATTTCCTGGAGGCCTTCACCGACGGCATCTTCGCCATCGTCAGCATGGTCATGCGCCTCGCCCCCCTTGCGGCCTTTGGGGCCATGGCCTTCACCGTGGGCAAGTACGGCCTGGGCTCCATCGTGTCGCTGGGCAAGCTCATGGGCACCATGTACATCACCTGTGCGCTGTTTGTGGTGATCGTGCTGGGGGCCATCGCGCGCCTGTCGGGCTTCAGCCTGTGGCGCTTCATCAAATACATCAAGGACGAGCTGTTCACGGTGCTGGGCACCAGTTCGTCGGAATCGGTGGTGCCGCAGCTGATGAGCAAGCTGGAGCGCGCCGGTGTGTCCAAGCCGGTGGTGGGGCTGGTGGTGCCCTCGGGCCTGACCTTCAACCCCGATGGCCAGTGCATCTACTACACCATGGCCGCCATCTTCATCGCGCAGGCCACCAACACGCCGCTGACGCTGACCGACCAGCTGGTGGTGCTGGGGGTGCTGATGGTCAGCTCCAAGGGCTCGGCAGGCGTCACGGGTTCGGGCTTCATCACGCTGGCGGCCACGCTGGCGTCGATGGGCAAGATCCCCGTGGCGGGCATGGTGCTGCTGCTGGGCGTCGACCGCTTCATGTCCGAGGCGCGCGCGCTCACCAACACCATCGGCAACGCCGTGGGCACGGTGGCCATCGCCCGCTGGGTGGGGGCGGTGGACCGCCAGCGCCTGAAGGATGCGCTGGATGGCAAGCTCGTCGAGCCCGATGCGCAGCCCACGCTCACGGCCGTGGCCCATCCGGTGCATGAGCCGGCAGGCGTGAGCCCCTTGATGTCGCCGGCCGTGCGTGCCGCAGCCGGTGAGCGCTGAGCGAACGGGGCCCGACATGAACGACTTTCGCCAAGCCGCGCTGGACTACCACGCGCAGCCCAAGCCCGGCAAGCTGGCCATCAGCGCCACCAAGCAGCTCACCAACCAGCGCGACCTGGCCCTGGCCTACTCGCCCGGCGTGGCCGCCCCGTGTGAAGAGATCGTCGAGAACCCGGCGGCCGCCTTCAAGTACACCAGCCGGGGCAACCTGGTGGCCGTGATCACCAACGGCACGGCGGTGCTGGGCCTGGGCGACATCGGCCCGCTGGCCGCCAAGCCGGTGATGGAGGGCAAGGCCGTCCTGTTCAAGAAGTTCTCTGACATCGATGTGTTCGACATCGAGATCAACGAGAAAGACCCCGACAAGCTGGTCGAGGTGATCGCCGCGCTGGAGCCCACCTTCGGCGGCATCAACCTCGAAGACATCAAGGCCCCGGACTGCTTCTACGTCGAGCGCAAGCTGCGCGAGCGCATGAAGATCCCCGTCTTCCACGACGACCAGCACGGCACCGCCATCGTCGTGGGCGCGGCGCTGCTCAACGGCCTGAAGGTGGTG